>Ga0316198_10000473_pt1 | contig 21112 bp, 24 predicted proteins | sample OudBieAanoxic_MG_FD_204935 | JGI IMG/M metagenome (GOLD analysis project Ga0316198, IMG submission 204935) | Coastal sediment microbial communities from Oude Bieten Haven, Netherlands - site A anoxic | ecosystem: Environmental > Aquatic > Marine > Coastal > Sediment | place: Netherlands...
ACCGCAACAAGACCGCCGGGATTCCGATCGGCACCATCGCGATCGATTCGCTGTTCTCGCCGATCCGCAAGGTCAACTACACCGTGACCAACGCTCGTGTCGGGCAGATCACCGACTACGACAAGCTCACCCTCGAGGTGTGGACCAACGGCGCGGTGAAGCCCGCAGACGCGGTCGCGTACGCGGCCAAGATCCTCAAGGACCAGCTCACCATCTTCATCAACTTCGAAGAGCAGGACGAGCCGGTCGAAGAGACGAGCTCGGAAGAGCCGCTCAACGAGAACCTCTTCCGCTCGGTCGACGAGCTCGAGCTATCGGTTCGCTCCGCCAACTGCCTCCAGAACGCCAATATCAAGCTGATCGGCGAGCTCGTGCAGAAGAGCGAAGGCGAGATGCTCAAGACGAAGAACTTTGGGCGAAAGTCGCTCAAGGAAATCAAAGAAATCCTGGCTGACATGGGTCTTTCCCTCGGCATGCAGATCGACAACTGGTCGCAGATGCTCGATCGTTGGAAGACGCAGCAGGCCAATCAGTAACGCAAGCACGAGATTGTTCGCGAGTAGGTCGTCATGAGGCATCAAAAGGCAGGCAGAAAGTTCGGTCGCAACACCAGTCATCGCCGCGCCATGTTCAGGAACATGGCGGGCAATCTGGTCTTGCACGAGCAGATCAAGACGACCGACGCGAAGGCGAAGGAGCTTCGTCGCATCGCAGAGCGTCTCGTTACGAAGGCCCTTCGGCTTGGTGACGATCTCACCGTCGACGTCGCGAAGATCAAGGATGAAACCGAGCGCGAGCGCGTCCTTTCGCGGCGGCTCCACGCGCGTCGTCAGGTTGCCCGCTTCCTCCCGAAGCAGCTCGCCAAGACGAATTCGGACGGCACGGTGGAAGAGGTCGACCTCATTCACAAGCTCTTCACCGACATCGCACCGCGCTACCTCGAGCGGGTCAAAGAGAACAAGGGCGGCGGCTACACACGCGTCATCAAGGTCAACCACCGCCGCGGCGACAACGCCCCGATGTCGTTGATCGAGTTCCTCGACTAGAGGACCCGCTTCCCTGGCGCAGACCCCCTCATTTCTAGAGGCGCGCCTCGTACAGGGGGAGATGCGTCTGCAGTTGGAGTCGAAGCGAGTCAGTCCTCTATGAACTCTGGATGAATATTTCGGTATTCCTCGAAATCGCCGGGGTCCATTCCAACGCCACAGTGGGGCTCATGATCCTGCACGATGTACTCGAAGCTCTCGCTTGAGGGAGCGACACCTTCCTCGGCGGTGCCCGAAGCAAGGGGATGACCCGCGAGCGTCAAGAGCGGGTCTCCCATGATGACGACGCCCAGGGAACTCTTCTCGTGCCTCCTGCCCTCCTCGTTGAACCAAGCCCGATATGCTTGACCCCAGCTCATGCCGAGGGCCAGGTTCCGGTGAAACACGCTCGGCCCAACGATGACCCCCTCTTTGGTCAATCCGATGATCGCGAGACCGTAGTCGGTCCCCACCGTGTATGCCTCGGCCGGGGTTGGGTTCTTTGCCGTAAACTGCGCAGAGAAGCAATTCGTCATGTTGACGAAAGAGACCTTAAGATTTTCCTCGATGATTCGACTCGGAGTCAGGGTCTCGCTGAATTCCTGTCCTTCTTCGTCGAAATGCTCGAATTTGATTTTTTCCGACCCCCCGTGACTCTTCTGGTACACGAACTCCGCACCGTCGCCTGTGAGCCTCGCAAGGTAGTTGTCCAGCGTGCTTTGTGCCCTGTCCTTGACGACCTCGATGTCGTCGTAGAGTCCATACAGGCCGAAGGCGTTGTCGGTATTGGTCTTAGACCAGGGGTCGTCGATGAAGATGAAGGCCGACTCGTCCACCAGTGGGCCACCATATCGATACTGGTGGAGGCGACTGAAGTACTCCTGAAGCTGCGCCGCTGTGCCTTGAAGGCGCGCCGTGTAGATGTCGACATGAAGGCCTTCAGTGTGAACATCAAAGATTTCGTTACCGTCCTGGTCGGCCCATTCCGCGTCCCGGTCCTGCAGATAGATGTCCGTCGGGAACCTTTCGTAGGGCTTGAAGCCCGCCTGTTCGTACCAAGCGGCGGGGAGTTTGCCGACGAGTAGCGCGCCATCGATCTGATGGGCGTCAATATAGTCGAACAAAAGCCTCCTGAGCTCCTGGACACTTCCGGGCCCCCAGGGCTCCACGTAGATTTCGAACTGTTCGAGCCTCATCGTCTGGGCGTATTGATCGATACTCGCTTCGAGCGACTCGTACAGAGCGCTCTCCACGATGACGACGAGGCTTTGGTTTGCGGGTTGGGGCTCTGGATCGCTGCAACCGATCGTCAGCGCACCAGCCAGGATTAGTCCAAACAAGAAACGCATCATCTCCCCCCTTCTCTGAGCTCGAATGCTCCGATGTCGCACATGGCTCCTTGGGGGCGTGCGACGCCGCGTTGGTCGAGATCCAGCTCGCAGCTCGCATCTGGAATCCGGTCGACCGCGACGCTGCCGGGTAGAAGAGCATGGGTGATCGTGGGCCCGCCGTTGACCTCCAGTGGTTTGAGTCTCAGATCTTTCGCTTGGACCTCGACCTGGTCAGTCTCGTGGTCGAAACCACAAGTATCACCAGCGCTTTCGATGTTGTAGCCGTGCGAGCTGATGGCGTCGCCGTCGCTGTTGCAGTCTCCGTCGACCAGACTGTTCTCGATGACCAGCGCCCCTACATTGCTGATGGCCCGGCCGTCACCTCCTGCGGCATTGCCCGACAGCGTAGTGTTCGTCACCGTCCCAACGCCGCTGTTCCAAAGGCCGCCGCCGGGTCCTTTCGACGTGTTGCCCGACAGCGTGCTGTTGGACAGTATCAGCGTTCCCGAGTTCTCGACGCCCCCGGCGCGTTCCGCGAAGTTCCCAAACACGGTACTTCGGCTCACAGTGAGCATCACCGAGCTGCAAACACCGCCACCACCCGACGTCGCGACGTTCGCCGACAGCGTGCTGCTCTCGACGGTCAACGTCCCGTTGTTGAAAACGCCAGCGCATGCTTGTGCGCGATTGGTCATCACCGTGGTCTTGAACATCATCAGCGTCCCCGAGTTGCAAATCCCACCGCCGCCCGAAGTTGCCTCGTTTCCGAGAACCGCAGTGTCCGTGAGCAGTAGCTTTCCTGCATTCGACAAGCCGCCACAGCTCCCATTCGCGAAGCCACCGGTCACCGAAATCCCATCGAGCCACACAGTCTTTCCCTCGAGGACCGAGAGCACGGGATGGTCGCCCCCTCCGTCGATGGTGAGAAGACCGTCCCCGCCGAAAAAGACATCTTTGTCGATGACGATCTCAGCGCCGGTGATCACCCGAGTTGGCCCTTCGCAGTCGATGCTGTAGGCGCCTCCACCCGCAGCGATCGCGTTGCGAATCCCCTGCTCCGTGCAGGGGACGACCAAGCTACTCAGCGCACATTGTCCCGCCCGGCACGCGCCGCCAGAGCACGCCGCTCCATCGGAGACTGGCTCAAGACCGCATCCTCCGTCTTGGCAGCGAGCACGTGTGCATTCGTTGTAGTCGTCCCGACATTGTTCATCGGCAGTGCACTCGACGCAGCCTCCTGCGCTGTCACAAACACCGCCGCCATTGCATGGCGTATTCATCGGTGCTGCGCGGAACGAACATACCCATGGGTCGTTCGTGTCGCATAGATCTTCGGTGCAGTCGTTGCCATCGTCGCAGCGCACCTGGCTGCAGAAGTCGTCGGCCGCTGATTCAACACAGCCCAGCAGCAGAAACACGCACAAGATCTGCGATAACCAACGCATCACTCCCTCGCATTCGAATCCTTCAACCTCGAAGATTCAGCCAGGCCCGCGCCCGGGATTTCCTCATCACAGCGAACGCTCCCGTACGTCGTGTGTCCCTCTATCACCAGAACGCGGAGCCGGTTCGGAGCGTCGCCTGGCCAGCCCCACGATGCATGCGCGCAGTCGCCGGCCGTTCCAACGAACTCGAACTGCTGCACGCCAGGCACGACTTCCGTGAATCCGCCCTCCGCGAGCGGGGCATCGGGGAGCCCGAAGTAAGCCGTCGTGGCTTCGAGCTCGAGACTGTATTTCAAGGTCGCGGCGTCGAAGTAGAACGCGTCACCCACCGCTTCGGCGGTGGGACCGACAGGCAGGAATGTCACGCCTTGATGAGGGCTATACCACCGGAGGAGGCCAACGATCCCTCCCTTCCATGGGTACGGGGTCTGTAGATCCTCGGCAATGGCGGCCTGGTATTCGTGAGTATACAGCGGGAGCCGGTAGCCCTCCGGGAAATGCTGGTCGGTCACGTTGCTGAACACCCAGGGCCCGTACCCTTCCTTCTCCACGGTGAACGCGATCTCTTCATCCGCTGGGAAATAGATCGTCGCGAAGCCCAGCTTGTCGCTGGTGACGCAGTTGTTCTCGCCAACCTGGCAGATCGCCGCCCCTTGGATCGGCGCCTCCACGTAGGACGGACCAAACTCGAAGACATACAGGGAAGCCGGGACGAGGTCCGAACCTCCGCCGCCATCTGCGCCGCCACCGCCATCGCTACATCCGAAGAGCAACGCAGCGCTCAGGACGCAGACGAAAACCGATTGACCCCGGGAGCCCATAATCACCTCCCCTGAAGGTGCGAGCTACAACCACCTGCGCTCTGTAGAAGCATGAGTCGTGCCAAGTGGAAAGCCCGTACTTATGGACGAGTTCCATATCCCAAGGCGCAAAGCCTGCGCGGAACCGCCAGCGCGTGAAACCAGTGCACAATCCTAGGGGGCATGCACCCCAGGTGCGAAAGCCGCTTATGCGAAGAACACCCCGAGAATGCCAAAGCGCACAGCTCGGTGCCGCATGAGGATCTCTGGATCGGGGCTGTCCACCTCGATCCCATAGAGCGCCGACAGTTGCCGAGCCCCAAAGAAGCCGGTGATCGGGACGAGATGAATCGCCGCGACTACGAGCAACAATCCAGTGATTGCCTTCTCAAACATGCATCGATCCTCCTAGAGCTGCGCAGAGAGGTCAATTACCTCCGGGGTTGGTGGTTCGGTTCAGGGCAAGGACTGGTCCCCAATCTCGAATCCCTGTCCGCGGACGCGGATGCGAACAATTGCGTATATCGAGAAAACTGTTCCGAGCGTACGGTCTCAGATCCTTGGGTGGGCGGTGGGCGTCCACCATTACAAAGGAGCAAACATGGCCGATGCAGCACTCGTACTTCAGTGGGACCGAGTGGTCCCTGGGCGCGAACAACAAGCCCTTTCGCTATTCGGGCAAGCACTCGAATACTACGGCACCCTGCAAAGCGATGGTGCGATCGAGAGTTATGAGCCGATCCTCCTCGACCCGAACGGGAGGGACCTCAACGGCATCATCCTCATCCGCGGTACTGCAGATCAACTAGATGCGCTCAGGCGCCAAGAGCGCTTCATCGACATCACCATGCGGGCCACCCATCAATGCCAGAACTTCGGCGTGATCAACGCCCACATCGAGGGCCAACTGCAAGCGCGCATGGCCAAGTGGGCCCAAATCATCAGCCAATAGGGTGCCTGTCCCCGATCAGGCGGCGACGACGGGGAGCTTGGCGGTTTTTGCCTCGGACTGCTCCGGGTAGAACTGCTTGCAGTAGCGTCGGTACTCGCCGATGGGGCCGTCGCCTTCTGCGAGGATGGGCTTGTCGACGTAGCGTTTCGTCTCCCAGAACGGAGCGTCCTGTCCGACCTCGCGATTGAGGCCCCATGAGGCAGCCTCGCGTACGAGCTTCGTCATTGGTCCCACGCCCCAATGCTTGGCTGAGGCGGCCGTGCGCAGAATGATGTTGTCTTGGTCCACCGGGCTCGACAGGACCAACAAATTGATCTCGATGCCGAAGCGCTCGACTCGCACGCGCACGAGCGAGTAGCCCAATCCGTGGACCTCGACGTTGAACTTTGCGACGAACTTGATCTTATCCCCCAGCGGGTACTGAATACCGTAGGCGCCCTTGAGGAGGTGTCCGTCGATCTCCAAATCACCCTCGGTCCAAGCATCACCAAATCCATGAACCTGGATGAAGTGGCCCGTATCAACGCTGTTCTCGCTGGTCTCTTGCGGATGGCTCTTCACGCGGATGGCTCGCGTCCGGAATTCCGTCCAACCCTCTGACGGGCCGGGTAGCACCGGAACCTCCCACTCGGGTTGCTTTCTCTCTGGGTGGTACCACGCGAAGATGTAGCCGTTGTGCTCCCGAATCGGCCAGGTCCCGAGCTTGGCCTTGCGGGGCACGCCCTTGCCGTAGGCTGTCCGCACGCAGCGGCCGTCGCCTCCGAACTCGAAACCGTGGAAGGAGCACCGCAGGTTCTCGCCCTGGACGGTGCCAGAGCCCAGGTGCGCGCCCAAATGCGGGCAATACGCCTCGGTCAGGTGCGCTTCACCGGACGCTGTGCGGTACAGAATCAGCTCTTCACCGAAGTACTTCACGGTAAGCACCTGGCCTGCCTCGACTTCGTCCGAAGTCGCGACCGTGTACCAACCCACCGGAATCCCCGGAAAACGTAAGTTATCGCTCAACTTGCTCTCCCACGAGGCGGCCTTGGCCGAGCCTCTTCAGAACGGGAATGTAGGTTCAACGGCTCCTTTGGTCCGAAAAACCGGCTGAACGGTCGTGGTGAGCGGGTGAACGGTAGGCCGCCCCCGGTGAACGGTAGGGGCCCCCGGGGCTTGGGCCGAAAAGCCCCTCTTTCCGAGCACCTCCACCGTTTGAAGCCGCCCGCCGATCTCTTTACAAGCCACGAGTTCCGGATATTAAACGCCCTGTGATTGCCCGTTTGTTAGGTCTACCGGACACGCCCGGTGTGATGTTCCTCGTGTTCGCCGGCGGTGGGATGCTGTACTTCTTCCTGCTCGCCTCGATCGCCTACTTCCTCTACTTCAAGAAGTTCAAAGATCGGTTTCATCCGACCTACGAGCTCGACCCCCGCGAAATGAAGTCGGCGCTCAAGTGGGTGGTCATCGGCATCATCGGCAACGGCCTCTTCATGCTTCCGATCCACCTGCTGATCGCGAAAGACTACTCCAAGATGTACTACGAGGTCGCGGATCACGGCTGGGGCTGGATCTTCGCGCAAGTCGTACTCTTGCTTCTCTTCACCGAGACGCTGATCTACTGGACGCACTGGGCGTTTCACAAATCGCCCTTCCTCTGGAAATACGTCCATGAACGTCACCACAAGTACCAGGTCCCGCAACCGTACTCGGCGCTGTCATTCAACCCGATGGACTCGTTCCTTCAGGCGGTGCCGCATCACATCGCGGCGTTCTTCTTCCCCGTTCACGCCGGCGTCTACGTGGCCTCGGTCACCTTCGTGACCCTGTGGGCCGTGTGCATTCACGACCGCGTGAGCTTCTTCCGCTGGCCATGGCTCAACTACACGGATCACCACACGCTTCATCACTGGTACAGCGATTTCAATCTCGGCCAGTACTTCACGTTCTGGGATCGAGTCGTCGGCACCTATCGCACGCCCACGATCGATTACGACGACGTGCCTGAGGGCATCATCTATCGTCCGCCCAGTGCCCCGGAGCGCTCGACCGCGCCGTCCGCGTTGAGTCCCGGCGGGGCGCAGCCCGCCGAGTAGCGTCATCTGGTGATGCGAAAATCGGTGTACTCGCCGGTATAGCTTCGCCAGCGCACTTCGACGTCGTCGACCCGCGCAGTGGATGGTCCCGCATGCGCCCACGAGAGAAAGTCTTTCACGTCGTCTTCCTCGCCCTCGGCGACGATTTCGACGGAGCCGTCCGGGCGGTTCTTCACCCAGCCGCTCAGGCCGTGTTGCCGAGCTTCGCGCTGTGCGGTGGCGCGAAAGTAGACGCCCTGGACGCGGCCCCGCACGCAGAGGTGGATTCGCTTCTGTCCCATCAGCCGTACCGAACGCCCAGCACGTGCATGTAGCCAAAGACCAAGAGCTTTCCGACGTGACCACCCACCGGGCCGCCGTCCTCTGACGAGAGCACCTTCGCGAAGATCACTGCTTCGGCGACGTGTACCGCAAGGAGCCCAAAGAACACCATCCTGCCGATCTCCGGTTCGGGTACGGACGTCGGCAGGACGAAGGAGAGCAGCCCCCACATCCACACCGCCAGCACGACGACCTTCCCAATCGCAACTGCAAGCTTCATGACGGGAGCATACTCAATCGGGGAGCCGCATGACACCCGGCAGAGGCGATTTTGGCGCGTCGGCCGGAGGCGGAATGTCGAGGAGGGCGGCCAGTGTCGTGGCGACGCGCAACACGTTCAGCGTCTCTTCGCTGGTGCGCCGCTCGATCGCGGTGCCCCACATCAACACCGGGACCAGGCGATCGTAGTCCCACGGCGTCCCGTGGTTGGTGCCGCCGTTTTCGGAGATCGCATCGAACCATCCTGGCTCGGACACGAGGTAGAGATCGCCCGGGGGATCGTCGGGGAGGCTGGCGCCGACCAAACGCTCGATTCGCCGGTTGCTCGCCCGAAGCGTTGCCCCCTCGCGTGCGTCGTATGCGGCCCTCACCCCCTGCACGGAGGGCATCGCTTTGTCGAGGGCTCGAGTCAGATCCTCGTGGCGCTCCTTGCCGGCCGCCGTGTACGTCAGCAGCGGCGACACGTAGCCGGCAATCCAGTCGCCCGCGCCGAGTGCTTCGTCTGCTGCCCGTTCCGCCTCGTCGCGCAGCGTCTTCGATTGGAGTCGGCCGCCGGTGCCGCCCTCGGCGATTGCGCGCTCCGGAAGGTCCGCCACCCCGTGATCGGCGGTCAGGACGAACGCGACCGGGCCGCGCGCCTCGAGCAGGCGCACGAAGCGTGTGAGCGCACGGTCGATGCGCGACAGGTTGTCCGCATACTCCCACGAGCGAGCGCCCCAGACGTGTCCCACGATGTCCGTGCCGGAAATGCCAAGCGCGAGGAAATCCGGGACCTCGTCCATACCCATCCGCTCGGCTTTCACCGCCGCATACGCCGCGGCGATGAGGTACTCGCTCGATTCGGGTGTACCCGAGAACGCGTACCAGGGGTCGTCCGCCTCGCGCGGGTCGTGCGGAAAGGCTGGGTACATTTCGCCCGCACGGTCGTCTTGGCCGAAGTGCTGCTCCCACCTCGCTGGGTCCTCCGGCTCCCAGGCCTGCAACAAGGGCTCTACCGGATTCGCCTTGTTGAAGTCGCGAAGCCACTCGGTAAGACGACCCTTGGGTGCGTAGAACGTCGACGTCGTCATGCCACGGGCGACCGAGTCATAGAAGACCGCTGCGTTTGGTTTCTGCCCGACCGGAAGTACTGCCGAGCGTCCCTTCATCGATATTCCGACGATGCGCGCAGCACCTGCGGTTTGCTCGGACAGGATGTCCGCCACTGTCTGTGCGCGGAGTTGCGTCGGGCTCACGAAACGTTTCGGGTTTCCGAGCACCGCGTGCTTCCGATCATCGACCGTGCGCCGCGAGCCGGTTTGAGTGTCGTAGATGGAGTTCGCCACGATGCCGTGTACGGCGGGCGCCACACCCGTTGCGAGCGAGGCGTGGCCCGGCGCGGTTTGGGTCGAGGCGTAGGGGAACTCCGCAGTATGAAACGCGCCATCTTCGTAGGCGCGGCGGATCACGCTATCGCTCGGCAACAGAGGAAGATGCTCGTTCAGCACCCAGGAGCCGAATTGGTCGAGCACAATCAGTACCACGAGCTTCGGGGCCATCGATGCTTGTGAGGGAGGCTCGGTCGGCGCCTTGGCTTCGTCTGCGGTCGTTGGAGGCTGAGGCTGCGTCGTTGCACAGGCAGGCGCGACGGCTGCGGCCGCGGCGAGCGTGAAGGCAAGGACCCAGTGCGGCGTTCCCGTCGTTGTCTCGGTCACGAGCGAAACCTAACGTGACGCAAGGGTCGCCGCTAGGCGCCAGTCCGTTCGGGCGCTATCCTTCGGCATGCGCCAGCCACTTCGCAGCATCCAAGCTCGAGCTCGCATCGCGCGTGGCTGGTCTCTCGGGTTCTACATCGCCGGGATTGCGGCATTGGGTGCTGGGCTGCTCGTTGGTGGCATCGTTGCCGCAGCAACGGGCTCCGCGGCGGGGCTCACCGTCGCGGCCATCATCGGAGGCACCGGCGTCGGAACGGGTGCGCTCGGTCTTTGGGAAAGCCGCCGTTTTCGTCAGCGCGCAGAGAGGCTCGAACAAACGGTCTCCGAACAGCAGCTCTATTCGCTCGCGGAGCAGCATGCCGGCGTGCTTCGAGTCGTCGACGTGGCTCGTGACCTCCGGCTCATGAGCTCGGAGGCCGAGGAGCTCCTCGACCACCTCGTGGACGAGGTGCGCGTGTCGATGCGCGTCACCGAGGAGGGGGAGATTCACTACGTCTTTCGCGAGCTTGCGAATCAAGTCGGGCCTCGCGTCCGCGTTGCGCTCGGGGAGGAGGCGCCGCTCGGAGAAGGCATCGATGTCGAGTCGGGGGCCAACGAGGACACAAAGCCTTGAATTTGTAGTGTTTTATGGTGCCCAGGGTTGCCGTGCCCCGACTCCGGCTCGATGATTTGCCGACGCGGGGCACCTAGGCTACATACGGCGGCCTCGCTCAGCGACGGAGCACCACAACCATGAAACCCGATATCCATCCCGAATACAACGAGCTGACCGTGCACTGCGCCTGCGGCGCTTCGTTCCAGATGCGCTCGACCCGGGCCATCGAGCAGGTCGACATCTGCTCGGAGTGCCATCCGTTTTACACGGGCAAGCAGAAGCTGGTGGACACCGCGGGTCGCGTCGAGCGTTTCCGCAAGAAGTACGCGAAGAACAAGGACAAGACGGCTGAGGCGGCGCCCGAAGCGCCTGCCGACAACTGATGCTTGTGCCCCGTAGGGGGACCATCCTCGCCACGATGGCGCAGCCCTACATCGGTGGGCAGGCGGTCATCGAGGGCGTGATGATGCGCGCGCCAGCGTGCCTCACGGTTGCCGTGCGCCGACCCGACGGCGCCATCGCGGTCCGTGAAGGTCCTTACCGATCGACCTGGTCGCGCAAGCTTTGGAAGCTGCCTGGCTTTCGCGGCGTCGCGATGCTCGTCGAGTCGATGACGATGGGTTTTTCGGCGCTCCAGTTCTCGGCCGAGCAGCAGATGACGGAGGAGGAGCTCGCGCAGGATCAAGGGTCCGGGAAGCTCGCCGTCGCCATCTCCACCTTGCTGGCGCTCGGTCTGTTCGTGGCGTTGCCGCAAGGCCTGGCGAGCCTCACTGCCAAGGGTGCGGGCTGGGATCTCGGCCTCACCGATACCGCATTCCATGTCTTGATCGGCGGGTTCAAGCTGTTGATCTTCGTTGGATACCTGTTCGCGATCAGCCGGATCCCCGACGTTCGACGTTTGTTCCAGTATCACGGCGCCGAGCACAAGACGATTCACGCGTACGAAAAGAACCTGCCGCTCACCATCGACAACGTGCAGGCGCAGACCACGCTGCATCCTCGCTGCGGGACGACCTTCTTGGTGGTCGTCATCGTCGTTTCGATCATCCTCGGTTCGCTGGTCGCTCCGCTCCTCATGCCGGACGTCGAGGGATGGCTCGGCCAGGTGTCGCTCTTGATCATTCGCATCGGGCTCCTCCCCGTGATCGCGGCGATTTCCTACGAGCTCCAGAAGCTCAGCGCCCGATTCTGCACGACGGGTTGGCGCCGTGTGGTCCTCTATCCGGGTTTCCTCTTCCAGAAGATCACCACTCGCGAGCCCGACGACGACCAAGTCGAGATCGCAATTGCGGCCATGGAAGCGGCTGCATGGCGTGAGCGCATCCAAGAACAGGCGCCACACGGTGAGGACCCAATCGTCTTCGCGAGTTTCACTCGCTTCAGGGAAGTATTGAGCGGGGAAGGGTCCCTCGGCGCTTCCCGCGCAGCCTGACCATGCTTCCCACCGACAAGCTCGAGTCGCTTGCGGCTCGCTATCGCGAGATCGAGGAGCTGCTCTGCCAGCCCAATGTCGCGTCTGACTCCAAGAGGTACACCGGGCTCACCAAGGAACGGGCCGAGCTCCAGGAAGTCGTCGAGACCTACGTGCGGTACTGCGAGGTCAGCGAGGACCTCGCAGGCCACAGAGAAGCCCTTTCCGACCCCGACCTCAGGGAGCTCGCGGCCGACGAGATTCCGACTCTCGAACAAGAGCGCGACAAGCTGGTCGCGGCGATCAACTTCTTGTTGTTGCCAAAGGACCCGAACGACGAGCGAAACACGATTCTCGAGATTCGAAGTGGCACCGGCGGCGAGGAAGCAGCGCTGTTCGCTGCAGACCTGTTTCGCATGTACTCGCGATACGCGGAAGGGCAGGGCTGGAAGGTCGAGGTGATGTCGCTCAGCGAGGCTTCGGCCGGCGGCATCAAGGAAGTCATCGCGTCGGTCTCCGGGGACAACGTATACTCGCGCCTTCGGTTCGAGGGCGGAGTGCATCGCGTGCAGCGCGTTCCGACCACCGAATCACAGGGCCGTATTCACACCTCGACAGCGACGGTCGCGGTTCTTCCGGAGGTCGACGACGTCGATGAGGTTCACATCGACCCGAGCGACCTCGAGATCATGACGACTGCGGCAGGTGGTCCAGGCGGCCAGCACGTCAACCGCACGATGTCGGCAGTGCAGATCAAGCACATCCCGAGCGGCATCATGGTTAGGTCCGAGCAGCAGCGCTCGCAGCACCAGAACAAGGCCAAGGCGCTTCAAATTCTCTCGGCCAAGCTCCTCGACATCGAGCGTGAGGCGCAGGCGAGCGCGATCAGCTCCGAGCGCCGCAGCATGGTTGGGAGCGGAGAGCGCTCCGAGAAGATCCGCACCTACAACTTCCCGCAAAACCGAATCACGGATCATCGCATTCAGTTGACGCTACACAGCTTGGACCGTGTCATGGAAGGCGAGCTCGTCGACCTCTTCACGGCACTGCGAAGCCATCATCAGGCGGAGCTGATGCAGCAGCAGTCGGAATATAGCTGAGCCACCCGGGAATCGGTCGCCACGCACCTGCTCGCAAGCGGACCCCGCCGGCTCGGTGGAAATAGTGCCGGTTACTTGCGGCGTACGCTGTAGTCGAACCCCCAAACCTCTAGGAACCTAGGGCTCCGCCCTCGGAGTCCTGCCGAGCTTCCCCTAGCGTCCGCGAATCGGTACGAAGATCGTGTCGGCGGGATCGCTTTCGGTCGTAACCGAGGGCAGAGCAAAGAAGTCGCTGCCTGCCGCGGCTAGGCCGACGTAGTCGCCGAGGAAGTAACCGCGGTTGCTGTCCGGCGCGGCTTGGTAGTCGAACGATACGGCCGTGACCCGTTTGGATTCGCTCCACTCCGCCGGGTCATCGCACTCGGCGAAGTCCGGATGGCAGTGGATGAACCAGACATCGGCATCCGAGCGCGTGTCTCCCGGAGTGTCGTTCTCGAAATTGTAGTAGGTGACTCCGACGGTACCGTCGTCCGAGACCTCGACCGACGGTAGAAACGCCTGCTCGCGCTCGACCGACTCAGCCTGCGGAGTTCGGTCGATTCGAATGGGCGAGGACCAGGTTGAACCACCGTCCGCCGATGAAGCGTAGGCAATACCCACCGGTGGCGCTCCATCGATGTAGTGCTGCCAGACAAGGTGGAGCTCTCCGGTCACGCGGTCCACAGCGATGTCGAACTTGCCCGAGCGGACGGTGTCATCTGTGTCTGGCGCGGTCGGGAAAGCAAAGCTCTGAATTCCGGCGACCACGGGCTCTCCAGGCCAAGTCGCTCCACCGTCGTTCGAACGCATCACCAAGATCCGGTTCTCGGAGAGGGTGAGGCCGTTCTCCACAAAGGCGGCGATGAGCGTCCCGTCCGGGAGGACCACGATCTGCGCGGAGGATGCAACCAGGTTGGCCGTGTAGAGGGCGCTGGGCTCGCTCCACGTCGCCCCGCAATCGCGTGTCCGGCTGAACATCGTGTCTCCGGGGCCCGAATCGAACCGGGACCACACGAGGTAGACGGAACACTCATCGAACGGATCGGCCGTGATCGCCTCTTTGTCATCCGAGAACTCTCCGACTGTTTCTGAGACCGTCGTGGGATCGCCCCATGTGAGCCCTCCATCGATCGACTTGTGCACGACTATCGCCACCCGCAAGGGGTCATCCCCGCTCGCAGGGGTAAACGTGAGCGAGGCGCTGTAGAGGTCGCCATTGGCCGCGAACGTGAGCCAAGGGTCGCTTGCTCTCTCCCACGCACCGTCGGTGCACGGTGTCAGCTTCGGCAAAGACGACTGTTGCCAGGTCGCGCCGCCGTCAAAGCTCGCGCTGACCACGTTTCCGCGGCATCCGCCATCCAGATACCGATCCTGCTGCCAGCCCGCCGCCATGTGATCGCGATTCGTCGGATTGACGGCGAGCCAGGGCTCGACCTCGGAATCGGAGAAGAAGCTCGCTTCCGGGTTCGCGTCCGCGCTGCACTCCGCATAAAGACCGCTCTGGGACACCGTCACGGCATCCCCCGGCGTGAACTCCGTTGCTGGGCCCGAAGAACCGTCGCCCCCGCACCCGACGACCATCACAACAAGGAGCACCCTACAAACAGGCACCGACGGATTCGCATAGCGCATAGCAACCTCCCCGACCCGCAATGGTCTTGGGTGGCGTGGGGTCACAGGGCTGCGCCGGGCCATACGTAATTGTTTCCTACTGACTCGATTCTGGGCGCAGGTATTGCGTTTGGGGCCTGGGGGCGCGAGCCGGAACGGTGAAGCCCGGCACCAAGGGCGCCGCCAAGGCAGAGCGAAGCGACTGCCGCGGTAGCGAGGACTACGGGTGGGGGTGGGTGGGTCGGATGTAACGAAGCCGAACCAGATAGGCGGTGCCTCTCCTCCGTTCAGCTACCGGCAACTAAGGAATCAGCAGCTCCGCCTTCAGCTTCTTTGCCACCGCCTGAGTGATCGAGGCCCGAGCGTCATCGATGGACGTCGGATCAATGGTTTCCGATTGGCCCGTCCAGACGAGCTCGTTGGTGGCGACCGAGTACAAGTTGGTTTCGAGTTTCAGCGTCGTGCTCGTCTCGAAGTAGCCAGGCTCGTGCACTTCGGCGAACGTCGTACCGTAGAAGCCATAGTAGCCGCCGTACCCGTATCCCCACGCCGGCGCTGCCGGGTAGTAGCGCGTTTGTGCGTTGTAGTACTTCTTGGGCGGGACGTACTCCTTGGACTTGTCGACGCTCAAGAGGCGCGTGATGAGAACCGCGTCGTAACCGTCCGCTTCAACAGCCGCGTGCAGCTGATCTTCGGTCAGCTTCTCCTCGTTGGGCAGGACGCCGATACTCGCTTTCGCTGTGCCGCCTTCCTTCACGATCGCCGAAACGAGCGCATCTTCGAAGGCCTGCCGCCCCTCTTGGTTTTGGGCGACGCCGATCACCAACATGTTCGTGAAGGCGGTCTTGCTGTAACCCGGGTTGCGGTAGCTCTGCGAGAAGGTCGTGGCCGTCGTCTTACACGCCGTCAACGCGACCATCGCCAACAAGAGCGATAGGAGTTGGATCTTCTTCATTTATGGAATCAATTTCTCGGCCTTGAGTTTCTTGGCGACCGCGGTCGTCATCGAGTCGATGACGTCATTGAGGGATTCTGGGTTGAGTGTCTCCGATTGGCCCGACCACACCAAGTCGCCGGTCGCGACCGAATATAGATTGGTTTCGACTCGGAACGTCGTGTTGGTCTTGTAGTAGCCCGGGTCGTGGACGACCGCATAGCTCGTGCCGTAGTAGCCGTAGTACCCACGTCCGTAGTACGAAGTCGGCACGGTGTGTGTCGAAGGTGGCACGTACTCTTTGTTCTGGTTCACGCCCAGCAAGCGCGTGATTAGCACACCGTCGAAGTTGCCCCCTTCAACCGCGCCACGGATTTCCGCCTCGGTAAGTTGCTCACTCTTCGGAAGCTGACCCCAGCTCGCCTGGGCCGCCGCACCCTCGAGGGCAATCGCCTTGGCGAACGTGTCTTCGAAGCGTCGGCGCGCCGACTCGTCCTTGCCGACCCCGATGACGAAAAGCTTCTGGAAGCCGCCGTCGCCGTAAGTCGGATTCCGCCAGCTCAAGGGAATCGTGGTCACGGTCTTCTGGCACGCGCCGAGGGTCGAGAGAGTGAGGAAGGCGATGAAGAGCTTGGTGAAGCGAAGCACCCCGGGAGCCTAGAGCAGTGCCGGTACCAGCGCCAGCTAGTCCCCGTTCGTCCCCAAGTGTCCCAAGCGGTCCTGCTTGGTCTTGAGGTAATCCCGGTTGTGCTCGTGCGCCTCGACTTCGTGGGGCTCGCGGCGGGTCACTTTGATCCCGTCGTGCTCGAGGCCCTCCACTTTTCTCGGGTTGTTCGTCATCAAGGCCACCGAGCGAACGCCGAGGTCGCGCAGCATGTCGGCTGCCATTTGGTAGCCGCGCTGATCGTCTTCGAAGCCCAGGGCGAGGTTCGCGTCGACGGTGTCGAGGCCTTCTTCCTGCTTGGCGTACGCGCGGATCTTGTTGCCCAGACCGATACCGCGGCCTTCCTGTCGGAGGTAGAGCACAGCCCCTTTGCCCGCAGCCTGAATACGCTCGAGCGCCAAGTTGAGTTGGTCGCGGCAGTCGCACTTGAGTGAATGAAACGCCTCTCCGGTCAGACACTCGCTGTGCACTCGTACGAGCAAGTCTCCTGCTCCTCTGACATCCCCCGCAAGAACCGCGAGATGCTCTTTGTCGCCGCCGCGCTCGCGATACACGACGACCTGGAACGGCCCGAAGCGCGTTGGCAGTTGTGCCTCCGCGTACCGCTCGATGGTTGGCTCGTGTTCGTCCGTTCCGCTCATGAGAACACCCTCGCTACCACACGCCGGGGCACCGTTCCATGCGAGCCAGCATCGATACACGGTCCTGCTGCACAGCTGCGCGTTGGGGCTAGTTTCATGGCTATGATGGCGCGTGGGCGTCCGAGAGCTGTGCGAGAAGGGACGCGATCGCCTCGGTGACGAGGCCCACGCGCTTACCGATGTCGATCGTCTCGAGGATGCGCTGCCGTTCGTCCGGGCTGACCACCAGTTGGTCGGCGATGACATCCGCGGCCCGGGCCGGGGCCAGATCGGTCGATACTTGTAGCGCGAAGTCGGATTGGCGTTCGCGGACCTTTGCCGCGACGCGGGTCGCGCAAGCCATCATCGCCATCATGTCTGTCGAGCTTGCGCTGCCAAAGTCACGAATCAGCTCCGCGCGCGCAGAGCGATAGGGCCGCCCCTCGCTAGGAAGCTCGTGCAGTTGGACCCGATTGAGACCGTGAAGGATGAGGTCGTGTGTGCCGTCCGCGCGCTCCTGGTGCGCGACGATGCGACCGGCGCCTGCGACCTCGTAAATATCTGGGTTGCCTTCGTAGTTGTCTTCCCAACCCGGCGCGAGCAATGCGACCGCCATCGCTGTGCAGCCCCGATCGAGGCACTCCTCCATCATGCGCGTGTAGCGAGGCTCGAACAAATGCAGAGGGAGCGCCGTTCCAGGGAAGAACACGACGCGCGGCAGCGGGAATATGGGAAGCATTGCCAGCTCGTCAGCCGACAATGGCGTGCTTGGTTGCCACTCCACGGGCGCCTCTACTCACACTCGTGCCAGAGCACTTGAAGCGCTCGCGGTAGCCGGGGGCTGCCGAGCACGTCGCAATTGTCGCATGCGAGCGGGAAGTTGCCCTCGTCGCACGACTGGCATTCTGTCAGGACGGACACCATCGCGGTCAGCTCCTCTCGCAGCTTGCGGAGCTTTGCAATCTTCTGTTGCATGGTGTCGATCTGCTCGTTCAACACGTTGGACATCCGCTCGCTGGCTTCTTCTGGACAAGCACAGTCGGACTTCAGGCAAAACAGATCCTTGATGTTTTGCAGCGACAGCCCGGCCTCGCGGAGGTCTAGGGCCAGTTGTAGTTTCATCAACTCACGGCCGGTGAACAATCGGTGCCCGCACGAGCTCCGCCGCGCGGGCTCGATCAGCCCCTCTTGTTCGTAGAACCGGACAGTGCGAAGCGTGCTCTCGCTGAGCCGCGCCATGTCGCCGGTGGTGAGAAGGTCGCCGTAACCCGGCTGGTCGACCGCTGGTATCTGTGAAGCTGTCACATCCAGAAACTGAAAACGCTAGTGTTTCCAGGAGCTTGGCGAAATATGGAGGCCGGGTGACGCATGTCAACCCTTTGGGTGCATGCCTGCGGGATTATTCAGCAAACCTAGATAGGCTTGCTCGATCGCCTCGAAGCGAACGCTGAACGTGTAGTAGTCGCGATCTCCTACGTCACCGTAGACCTCGAGCGCCTTCTTGACGCGGAGCTGGTCCTCGACTGCCATCTGGAGATGCGCGCCCCAGTCGGGGACTTCTTGCCCGAGGAGCACCTCGAGCGCGACGCCGATCGGGTTGAAACGCAGTGAGCAACTCTCGAAGGCAAGCCGCCATTCAGAGTGCTGCTCTGGGTCGAGGTGCCAAGTGCCGTCACCGAGCTGGCGGCGGATCAGCTCGCCCAAATAGGCTCCGCACATCGGGGCGATGAGCGACACCACCTCGTCCCGGGACGAATCCGCCAGCTCGCCGTAGTGGTCGAGGATTGGCAGCGTGTCCTGGGTCAAGTCGAGCTCGAGCCCCGTCGCGTTCCTCACGGATGTCACGCAAGCCACCGTGAGGTCCATCACTACATCGTCGGTTTCCATCTCCGAAAGACGATAGCGTGCTTCGCCGAACTGGCCATCCCTCTGGCGATCGGCTAGTCCCTGAGGCGGACGCTGCGTTGACTCACCAGCAGGATACAGGGCCCGACGGGCCGTACTCGGGGCCTGCCGGTCGGACCCGGACCGAGTTGGTGCGTGTCTTTCGGCCGGACCGAGATCCAATGGAGGTCGAGGTTTTTCGCGCGGTGAACGTCTTTGAGCACCCCGATCTTCGGGAGCCGGCCCTCAGTGGCCAGCTCCACCGCCTCGATGACGGGGATGCCGTCGAGGTCCCGTATGTCTTCCACGACCCCGTGGCTCGTCACTTCGTCCTCGTCATTCCAGAACGCGCGCGCAGTCGCGAGCTCTCCGAGCGGGCGAAGCTGCTCGATCGACTGATGAACGAGCACGAGACCGAAGTGCCCGACTACGTGCGCCACTTCGCAATCGTGTACGGACACCGAGGGCTCGCTCGCTACGTCGACGACGCGGACGCCATGGAGGTCGACGTGAGCGAGCTCGAGCCCGTCGACGGGCCGGCCGCCTTTGCGGGCTTCTACCCGCGGCTCGCGGGGTTGCTGCCTCCGGCGGGCTTCGCGGAACGCGCCCTGAGCGAGCTTGCGCCGCTGATCGATGATGACGCGCTGTGGTTGTTCGTCTCGATCGGCAACGACCAAGCCGACGCTTTCGCAGAGTCGAGCACGGACTTGCTCGTCCAGCTCAAGACGGTGGAGCAGCAGCCCGTGTGCATCGTGGCCCTGGTCGACTCCCGGCACGGTGCCGTCCGCAGGGCGTATTTGAATCCGGCGCGGTCCGCCGACGGTCCAATCCTCGATCTCCTGCGCCGGGACTTTCGAGCGACCGTTGTCGTCTTGGATGGCGAGCGACGGCTATTACGCTCGTTTCATGTCGAGGCGCCTCGGGCCGCGAATGCCAAGATGATCCTGGAGCGGTCCGATCGCGCGCCGTCGACTTCGAAGGAGCGCTGGGCACGAGCCGCGGACGCGTGTCGATCGATGCCGCCTCCGGTCGGCGTCGCAGCGCACCCCTTCACGATGGAAGTCGATGCAGCCGACGCCGCGGGGGCACTCCGGCGCTTGCGCGAACTCGAGCGTTGGAGTGAGCCGGAGCGCGTGGAGCATGCGCTGCTACTGCACAGCGTGCCGAGGACGGTCTTCGAGCTTTCCCGAAGGCAAATTGTCGCTGACAGCCTTCGATTCGGCCTCGCCATGTCCGATGCGTTGGTGCTTCAGGCCGTGCGTTTCGGCTTCGCCAGCGACGCACGATCGCTGATTGCCGCTCTACGACAGAGGTTCGCGGAAATCGTGCCCGTGAGGTCTGAACACGGCTTGAGCGACGCCGAGGTTCAGTCCAATCTAGCCGTCCTGGCGCGGCTCGAGGCCTTGCACGGTACTTCGACCGGGCGTGACCTTTCGTGTACCATGGAGCATTCGGGGTAACCGGCGAACCTAATCATGCGGCTCGGGATATTCAGCGACGTTCACGCCAATTTGGAGGCCATGTCCGCGGTGATGGACGCGTACTCCAACGAGGATATCGACGTCTACTACTGCCTCGGCGACGTGGTTGGATACGGCGGCAGCCCCAACCAGTGTGCGGACATCGTGCGCGACGTGGCCGAGGTGACGATTCTAGGCAACCACGACGCCGCGGTCGCCGGTCGGATGGACTATTCGTACTACTACGAAGCTGCGCGCGATGCCCTCGACCTTCACGCGCGCCAACTCACGGCCGAGAACATGGCCTGGCTCAAGCAACTGCCCTACCAGCACCGCTTGGAGTCGATCGGCGTCGACCTTTGCCACGGATCTCCTGTCCGCCTCGAGGAGTTCGAATACATCTTCGCACCCGATCAAGCAGCCGAGTGCCTGCCGATCTTGAGCGACCTCGGCCACATCACGCTGATCGGCCATTCACACCTCTGCAAGGTGTTCGGTCTGCGCACGGGCGAGGTCGAAGAGCTTCCGCCGGAAGACTTCGTGCTCGAGGATGGCACCAAGTACATCGTGAGCGTGGGTTCGGTCGGTCAGCCTCGAGACTACGACAACCGTGCCAGCTACACGATCTTCGACAGCGACACCCGGTCCTTCGAGTTCAAGCGAATCGAGTACGACATCGAGAGCGCGGCGTCGAAGATTTTCAACGCCAAGCTCGAGCGCAACTTCGGGCAGCGCCTCTTCATCGGCGTCTAGCGAAGAAGTCCCTGCCAGACGGGTTTGCCGTCGGCCAGGGCATCGAGCGGCGGCGTTTGCATCGTGCCGAGCGGGCACAGGTAGGCACTCAATGCCTCGTTTCGGTCGAGCTCTACGCCAAGACTCGCCGATGAGATCGGGTCGGCACCGACGCACTTGAGACTCGTGCCGAAGGCCTCCATGGCCCGAACCGCCTCGGCGCGATCGCGCACAGGCGCAAGGGTCACGTTGCGGTACCC
>Ga0316198_10000474_pt1 | contig 21084 bp, 17 predicted proteins | sample OudBieAanoxic_MG_FD_204935 | JGI IMG/M metagenome (GOLD analysis project Ga0316198, IMG submission 204935) | Coastal sediment microbial communities from Oude Bieten Haven, Netherlands - site A anoxic | ecosystem: Environmental > Aquatic > Marine > Coastal > Sediment | place: Netherlands...
ATGGGTGAAATCAGCACGTCTGATCCATTTTAAAAGTCTTCATCAGAATACTGGATGCAATCATATTAGTGCCGTGTGCCATGGCATCCATGATATCGCTGTCCGTCCACCCCAGATCATGTAACTGCTCAATATCTTGTTTTTCAACGGCATTTGGTGTTTTGATCGCTTTCATTACAAATGCCACCATCGCCCTATCCTTGTCATCCAGAGGTGCCTGAAGAGGATCTTTTTCCATCTTATCAATATCATCCTCTGATAATCCCTGCATACTCAGGAAGTTCCTATTAAAGTCTATACAGAAAGCGTAATCATATTGTTGGGCCACCAGATAGCGTATACTTGAAAGCAATCCAAATCCTAAATTCGGATGCTGGGAAAAATGTTGAATCGATTGCCAATAAATACCCAAAAGCCAAGGGCTGGCACTTGCCAGCTGCAGCGGAGCAGGAATTATGCCAGCATTTTCCTTCATGAAGTCATAAATCTCCTTAGCTTGACCTTCTGCCTTCTCGGGTTCAATTGTTTGAATGAGAGCCATCGATTTCTCCTTTGTTGTATTGGGTTGTTTGAATTATAAAAGAGATGCAGACATCGTTCACTTTACTTTTTTTGATGTCTGCCTTCAGCCGTTTTTATTGCAAAATTTTTATGATCTTATTATCCCCAAAAACGAATTTGTTGGGCTCAAACATCGGATCGTCTAACTGCAGATACATTGAGATACTTCAGTTTTGGCAATTTTACATATATGAAAGGAATATCACAAGACTTTTCAGATTGTGAATTACACAATGACAAATATACAAAATATTCGTCTCACTAAAAGTGTGTAAATCGTGCCTGAATCGGAAATTTGGCAGGCCTATTTTTGTTTGGGATTTCAAGATGAAGTATAAAATTACAGGTAATTGCAGATCGCCCGTAATCCTATCCTGCATGTCTTTGCATTTCAATTATGCATTTCTAGTTATTCTTTGCCTTATATCCCGCTTCAAATGCTTTTAATGATGCGCTCAGCATTTTTTGATTCTTACCGAACCTATTTTTCAGGACGTCTTTAATATCTTCGGCAGAACAAAATAATTGCTTATTTTCTGCCGTTGCCTTTTCGGCTGCTGCCAGGGCAAATCCAAGCACGATAAGATTAACAGCTTTGGGGTTTTCGATCTCCTGAGCCAGTGTGTCGGCATCGATGGTCCGGACCGCCGTTGGAGATTCACTTTCCAGGTCATCGGTTCCGTTGGAAACTGCCCATCCGTCTGGTTTCAAAAAGGAACTGTGCTGCTCTAAGTTCTCAGGCTTCAGCAGCACCAGTATATCGGCCTGCAAAGGCCGGATTAACGGGCTTGAAAAATCTCCCACTTTAAAATGGGATAACACCGTTCCGCCTCTTTGAGCCATTCCATGGGTCTCGGATGTAAACACGGGTAGACCTTTGTTGATCGCAGCTTCTGCCAGAAGGCGCGTCACAAACAACACCCCCTGCCCTCCCACACCGCTGATAATAACCTGCTGTCTTTTAGCCTCAGTCATTTAACCTCCAAAAGAAAATTAGGCATTATTTGTTTATCGTTATTAGGATTTAGATGATCCCCGCATTTTACAGGTTGACGCCCTCCGTCTATCCCAATTTCCGCATTCCGCAATCCGAATTCATTTATTTTTGAGGACAATCGCCCCTTTCGGGCATACATTCAGACATACCCCACAATCGGTACACAGAATGCGATCGATGCTGACATATTTTTCATCTTTGTCCTCATCTTCATGGTAAATAAGTGCCGGGCACTCAAATTGCTTGATGCAAAAGGCGCAGCCGTCACAGTCTTCGGTGACTTTCACCGGGATATGTTCGGTGGTCTCACCTTTTCTCGCCAGATCGATAACGCACGGATACCTGGATATGACCACGGCCGGTCCGTTCTCACGGCTGTACTTTACGGCTTCCTTCATTAAATCTATAAATTCATTTAACTGGTAGGGATTGCCTTCCCTGCAATATTTTATGCCGCAGCCGCGAACCAGGGTTTCGATGTCGACCGCTTCCAGGGGCTCACCACAGGCACCGCGTCCGCTGGTCGGTGTCGGTTGACTGCCAGTCATGGCCGTCGTTCGATTGTCCAGAATGACCAGGACAAATTTCACCTGCTGAACCACCGCATCGATAAGCGGCGGAACCCCGGCATGAAAAAAAGTTGAGTCGCCAATGGTGGCGACAATATCCGGACGTTTTTCTTCGTTTTTATAGGCATGATAAAAACCGGCGGCCTGACTGATAGCCGCTCCCATGCAAAGGACGGTATCAACCGCCCCCAGGTTCAACCCCAGGGTATAGCAACCGATATCACTTGTATAAATACCTTTGCGGGCGGCCTTTTTAATGGCGAAGAAGCTGGCCCGGTGCGGACAGCCGGCACACAGGGTCGGTCGCCGCCCGGTGAAAAAGGGGATTTCATGGCGTTCTGATTGCACTCCGCAAAATTTGGCGATAATCTCCTGGATATCCTCGGGATAAAGCTCTCCAACACTCGGAACCGTTTTCGATTCCCGGCCCTTAACACGATGCCGATCAGCCAGCTGCATTTCGATAACAGCCATGGTTTCCTCGACAACCAGTATTTCTTCGTATGATTCGATCCAGTGGGTTATAAAATCACTGTGCAAGGGAAATGGCTGAAGCACCTGGTAAAAGGGAATGGTCTCCCACAGGCCCAGCTCTTTTAATATCTCCCTGGTATGGGCAGCCGCAACACCCGATGCGATAATGGCTTTGGGAGCTTTGGCTTCAGGATTGAGGCGCAATGGTTGTGTCGGTTCGTGGCGGGCCATGGCCGCCAGTTTCTCTTCTACTTCGTTGTGTAAATGAAACCGGAATCTCGGCGTGGCCGCCCAGCGGCTGGGGTCTTTTTCAAAGTTAACTTCCCGGTCATTGGGCTGTATCTTTTCCAACCCCACGTCTTGACGTGAATGACAGACCCTGGTGGTAGGACGCAGCATTACCGGAGATTTAAAAGTTTCAGAAAGTTCATAGGCCCGGCCGATCATCTCTTTGGCCTGCAGAGGGGTATCCGGATCCAGGACCGGAATTCTGGCCATCATGGCCATCAAACGGCTGTCCTGTTCGGTCTGGGAAGATATGGGCCCGGGGTCATCGGCACTGATTACGATAAAACCGCCTTTGGTACCCATATAGGCAGCACTCATCAGGGGGTCGGAAGCCACATTTAAGCCGACCTGTTTCATGCTGACCGCCGCGCGCAACCCGGTCTGGCAACCGGCATAGGCAATCTCAAGGGCCGTTTTCTCGTTTACGGCCCACTGGGTGTGCATTGAAATTTTATTTTCTTTTTGAAAAAAAGCCACGGCCGCCAGTATTTCGGAAGCCGGGGTACCCGGGTAAGAGGTTGCCATGGCGCATCCGTTTTCAATCAGCCCGCGTGCGATGGCTTCATTGCCCAACAGCAATCTGCGTTCAGTCACTGGTTTCCTCCATTTTTCAAACTTTATTTACAATTCAAACGAACTGACCGTAATATTCAGCGGCAGTTCCCGGAGCTTTTCCATAACATCGTCGGGGATGATTTCATCTGTTCTTATAAAGATCATGGTTTTATCCCCGCCTTCTTCCTGGCCGACCCTCATTCTGCCGATATTTATCTTATGATCGCCCAGCAGTGTCCCAATACTGCCGATGGCTCCCGGCTGGTCGTGGTTGTGAATTAATATGAAACGACCCTGGGGGTGCAGTTCGAGCCGGAAATTGTTAATATTAACCACACGCGGATCCTTTTGTCCGAATATGGTTCCGGCCACTTTACTCTTGCCGTTGGCATAATAGGCCATGACAGTAATCAGGCTGATGAATTCATCTGCTTCGGGAATCGTGGTTTCGGTAACCTTTATGCCCCTTTCTTTGGCCAGAACTTCGGCATTGACAAAGTTCACATCATCTTTGATCATAGGGGTTAACAGCCCTTTTAGAACAGCTGTCGTCACCGGCGACAGATCCAAATCCTGAAAATCCCCGGCATATTCAATCACCACTTCTTTTACCGGTCCGGTCGCAAGTTGAGCCAGTAGACACCCCATCCGATCGGAGAGGGTCAACAGCGGCCCGATCTTTTCCAGGAGCTCACCGCTTACCGCCGGCACATTCACGGCGTTAATAATGGTGCCGCCTTTGAGATAGGCGATAATCTGCTCGGCCACCTGCACGGCCACGTTGGTTTGCGCTTCCAGGGTGGAAGCCCCGAGGTGAGGGGTGCAGATCACACGGTCGACTTCAAACAGGGGGCACACGCCGGGAGGTTCGTGTTCAAATACATCCAGAGCGGCACCGGCAACCTTGCCGGATCGCAAAGCCTCATTGATATCGGCCTCATCGACGATACCGCCGCGGGCACAGTTGATAATCATAACGCCGTCCTTCATTTTTTCAAAAGCGGCCTTGTTGAGGAAACCGATGGTATTCTTTAATTTGGGAACATGCAGGGTGATATAATCGGCCCGGCGATATAACTCATCAAGGGCAACCGGTTCAAAGCCTGCTTTTTCAATTTGCTCCGGGGTGACAAAGGAGTCATGCACAATCACCTGCATTTTCAGGCCCCGGGCACGATCAGCAACAATCGAGCCGATCTTTCCAAACCCGATAACTCCCAAAACCTTATTGAAGACTTCCCTACCTTGCAGTTTTTTCTTTTCCCAGAGCCCGGCCTTCAAAGTCGAAGTGCCCCAGGGTATATTACGGGTCATAGCCATCATCATGGCAATGGTGTGTTCGGCGGTGGTGATGACATTGCCGGTGGGCGTATTCATCACGACAACTCCGCGTTTGGTGGCCGCCGGAATGTCAACATTATCCAAACCGATGCCGGCCCGTCCGACGGCTTTCAGATTGTCGGCCGCCTCGAGTATATCCTCAGTCACCTTGGTAGCACTGCGGATCACCAGGGCACTATAATCTCCAATGATACTTTTAAGCTCATCGGGCGCCAACCCGGTTTTGACATCCACCTCTATCCCGGATTCTTCTTGAAACATTTTAATTCCGATATCACCAAGATTGTCACTGACTAGAACTTTCATGATATCCTCCCCAAATTAAATTTAAGGGCATACAATACGATTTAAATCACTAAAAGGGTCACGACGTCCATTAATCCCTTTTTGCACGGAAAGATAAGATTACTCACGGAAGGCTGAAATTCCCTGCCATCCAGCAGGGCGTACTGAAATAATGAGGTCAGCGGGGTAAAAGTCATTTATTAAAAATTCGATATATCAAAAAACGATGATAGCCGATGGTCTTTAAGCAGATAAATTGCTGCCTAAAAAGGCCATCGACCATTCAAATTTATGAGTAGAATACAAAGGTCACGGTGCCGGCTAACTATTGCGATTTTTTGCCTGTTCGATCAATTCGAGCAAACTTGTGACTTTCGGCTTGGAACGGGCGGCCATCAAATGATTGAATTGATCTTCAGACAAATTGTCCTTCAAATACTGCACCACGTCGAAGTGCTCCCACCAGCAATCCAGGATTTTAAAACAGGGCTGCTGTTCGTCACCGCATATCTCGCAATAATTAAATGGTACGGGGTTGCCCAGTCGTGGGCAACGCCGTACCAGTCCTGATTCTTTTTGGTTCATAAAGCATCCAAAGGAAGGTGCAGTCTCTAATAATCCTTGATGATCTCCGGCTTGGGATACTGTTCGAGTACCTTTCCGGCTTCGGCGATATCCTCGGCTGGAAATTCATAATCCGTCAGCGAACCGGAAAGATATTTGTCATAGGCCCCAAGGTCAATCAATCCGTGACCGCTCCAGTTAAAGAGAATCACTTTTTCTTTGCCTTCCTCTTTGGCTTTTTTGGCTTCGGCCACCACGGCTGCCAGGGCGTGATTAGTTTCCGGCGCAGCAATGACCCCCTCTGTCTTGGCGAGAAGCAAACCGGCTTCGTAGGTATCAACCTGACCGTAAGCCTGGGGTTCTAAAATACCCTCGACTACCAGCTGGCTTACCGTCGGCGCCATACCGTGATAGCGCAATCCCCCGGCATGCAAAGGTGGGGGCACGAAAGTGTGCCCGAGACTGTGCATCGGCAGAAGCGGCGTATAGCCGGCCGTATCACCATGGTCATAGGCAAAGGGCGCCCTAGTCAGTGTTGGGCAGGCAGTCGGCTCGACCGGGTGAATGGCGATATCCTTGCCGTTGATTTTGTCATAGACATACGGAAAGGCGATCCCGGCAAAATTGCTGCCGCCGCCGGCGCATCCGATAATCACGTCCGGATATTCGTTAATTTTTTCCATTTGCTTCTTGGCCTCAAGACCGATGATGGTCTGATGAAGCATGACATGGTTGAGCACGCTGCCCAGTGAATAGCGGGTCTGACCCGATTCATCGGTTACGGCGGCTTCAACGGCTTCGCTGATGGCAATCCCCAGGCTGCCCGGGGTATCCGGATCTTTTTCGAGGATCGCACGTCCAGCTTTGGTCTCTGAACTGGGGCTGGCAATGCAATTGCCGCCCCAGGTGGCCATCATGGACTTGCGGTAAGGTTTCTGGTCAAAACTGATTCTGACCATATAAATTTTGCATTCAAGTCCGAACTGCGAACACGCAAAAGACAGCGCACTGCCCCACTGGCCGGCACCGGTTTCGGTGGTCAGACGTTTAATGCCGAATTCCTTGTTATAATAAGCCTGGGCAACTGCCGTATTGGGTTTATGGCTGCCGGGAGGGCTGACGCCCTCATATTTGTAATAGATTCGGGCAGGGGTGCCCAGTGCCTTTTCGAGGGCATAGGCCCGGACCAGCGGGGAGGGACGCCAGATGCTTAATACTTTTAATACTTCTTCCGGGATATCGATCCATCTTTCGGTACTGACTTCCTGCTCGATCAGGTTCATCGGGAAAACCGGAGCCAGTTGATCGGGAGTGACCGGATTTCCATCCGGACCCAGAGGCGGGTTCATTTTAATGTCCGCGAGAATATTGTACCATTGGCGTGGCATCTCATCTTCGGTCAAAAAAATCTTTTTCGTTTCCATAGAGCCCTCCTTGCTGTTGAGTTTAGGTTAGAAAGACGCACAAAACCAAGTTGTTCAAATTGCAAGTTCAAATAATAACAGACACTTGTAACCATGAAAGCCGTTCATTAATTGCCTTGACTTCAATCTGTATACGGTATACAAAACTTAGTCAAGAAAATTATCAGTGTCTTTACATAACAGGATATAGTAAAAAAAATATCACGCAAGTTCGAAAGCACGAAAACCCCTGATTAAGGATTAACATAAACTAAAGAAAGGTATCATTACGATGGCGGACAAAACCAATCTCTACAGCACAGCATACAACCCGTTACTCGTTCAAACAGACAGACCCTTGCCGGACGAAGTTGCGGTCATCGGGGCCGGCACCATTGGACCGGATATCGGTTACTATTTGAAAAGCGCCATGCCGGAAAGCAAGCTTTTTCTGGTTGATGTGGTTGAAGAACCGCTCAAGAAAGCCGAACAACGGATTGCCGGTTACATTCAGAAGGCGGTGGATAAAAAAAAGATGCGGCCGGATAAAGCCGCCGTGGTCCGGGAAAATATTGTTTATACCACCGACTATGAACAGATAAAAAATTGTAAGATGGTGATTGAAGCCGCCACCGAAGATATCCCGCTCAAGCAGAAGATTTTCGCTATGATTGAAAATATCGTCAGTGACGATACGATTATTACCTCCAACACAAGTTCGATTCCGGCGGATCGATTATTTTCTAACATGAGAAAACCGGAGAGAACCTCAGTCACTCACTTTTTTGCGCCGGCCTGGCGCAGCTTGCCGGTTGAGGTCATCTCCTGGGAAGGCGGCAGTCGGGAAGTATTGGATTATCTGTTTTATTTTTTTGCCAAAACCGGTAAAGCGCCGATAATCACCGACAATGCCATCTGCTTTGTGCTGGACCGCATATTTGACAACTGGTGCAATGAATCCGCTTACCTGTTGGAGAGTGCAACGGCCAGCCAGATTGACAAAGTGGCCGAAGAATTCGTGTTCGCCGGACCGTTCTTTGTCTTGAATATGGCCAATGGCAACCCGATCATCATCGAGACCAACACCCTGCAAATGGAAGAGGGCGCCCACTACCAGCCTGCTCCTATACTGGGGTCGGTGAATCGATGGCTGACCCATCGCCCGGGAAGTCCCGTAGAGGTCAGCGACAACCTTAAAGGAACGATACGGGACCGTCTGCTGGGGATTTTGTTTTCCCAATCCTTCGACATCGTCGACCGCGGCATCGGCACCGAGGCCGATCTGAATTTCGGCTGCCAGGTGGCCCTGGGATTCAAAAAGGGACCGCTGGACCTCATGCGCGACCTGGGAGCAAAAGAGGTCGATCGCATCATGGAAAAATTTCAAAGAGAAAGACCGGGATTCCCGCAGCCGTCACAGCCGGTTGCCGACTACCAGGAGTTTAACCGCTTTATTCTGGTGGATGACCGTGATGGGGTCAAAATTATCACCATTCGGCGGCCCCAGGCCATGAACGCCCTCAACGATGAACTGACCGATGAGATCCTGGGGGTCCTGCAACAGTTTGCCGATGATCCGGAGGTCAAAGGGTTTATTATTACCGGTTACGGCACCGCCGCCTTTTCGGCCGGGGCCGACATCGGCAAATTTCCCTCCATGCTGGGAGATCCGGATGCCTCGGCGCAGTATGCAAGGGACTGCGCCAAGGTGCAGACATTTATGGATCAGATGGACAAACCCGTGGTGGCCGCCCTCAACGGCCTGGCCATGGGCGGTGGCCTGGAAGTCGCCATCCGCTGCCACAGCATGGTTGCCATGCATAATGTTATCCTGCAGTTTCCGGAAATCACCCTGGGAATTTTACCCGGTATCGGCGGGTGCGTGGTGCCCTATCGCAAGTGGCCCCGGGGAGCGGCTTTGTTTCATGATATGATCTGTTTCGGCAAACCTCTGGGCGCCAGGGAAGCGGCTGAAATCGGAATGGTGGCCCTTCTTGCGGATAACCAGCAGGATCTGATCCAGACCGCCATTGATGAAGTCAACAATTTACAGGGCAAGGTTAGGGGAATCCCCGAAGGCAAAGTCGATATTCCGGAATTAATCATCCCCGACCAACCCATGGCAGGCAAACAGATATTGAGCAAAGAGGCGGTCACCATCACCGCCCGGACCATTCAAAAAGGCGTCGCCACCGAAGAACTGGGCAAGGCACTTGAGATCGGCTACAAAGGGTTCGGAGAAATTGCCTGCAGCGAGGCGGCCAAAGAAGGTATCTCGGCCTTTTTGGAAAGGAGAAAACCGGAGTTTAAAAAATAGGCAGCGTCCTGGCTGACTCTGCCTAAAAGTTTCTCTCACCTCGACGATCTACGCCACTTCTGCGATCCACGTCACTCCTACGATCTAAACCACTTCTGCGATCCTGACCGGATCTTCTCTCTTCAACGTAGCCCGTGTCAGGCAATTGCCGTCTTTCAGATTCCTGCCTTCTACCAGAATTGCCCTTTGGGGTTAGGGTATCATTTAGTCCCGGGTTTGCCTTAAATGATTCGGATTCGGTGTCATTAGAAATAAAGTCGTGTTTGTCCTTTATAAACAATCCAATTAGGTAATGTTTTTTAAATGGGCCTTTATCTTGTTTTGAAATATATTTTACCTGGGCCTTTAAATAACCGGTTGGCTCAGATCTGCTTTCTGACCAGTATTTCATTTCCAATACTTGATCAACTTCTAAATGGTCTAATATCGAGGAACCTTCTTTAACCAACAAGCAGACCCCGTGTCCAGAGATATCCCGCAATTTTAATTGATAAATCGGTATCGGGCGACCCAGGTTAATTTCTACACTGTAGGATCGGTCAATTATAAGGGTCCTGTTCTCAGATCTCCTCTCTCGAGGAACGTTTGAGGGAATATCATTTGGCATTTGTTTAACTCCGATGAATCGCTTTTGGGTCAATATGGCAAGTTGGAATAATGATGGCAGATTTAATAATCCACAATTTGCAAAAATTCAAGATATTAAATCAGTACAAAGGATTGCGATATCGGATTTATAGCCACTATTTCGGCAATTATTATAAATTGCAGATACGCTTATGCCAATTTTTCACAGGTGTGGGCTTCTTCATCCATCATTCTGGTGGTATCCAAAATGATTTCCATTAAAGATCCTATTTCAGGACCCATCAGTTGCTCCTGGGGTAAATTCGGGCTGAAATTAAACTGACCTTCCTTTTCTCTCAAAATTTCATAAACGGCGTCTCTTCCTACCTTGTTACCATAGTCTGCCTTAACCAAATCGCCGCATTTCAAGTATAATCTTGCATTTCCCTTTGGAAGATTTAATATCACCATACCTGTTTTCTGAGAAATATTGAGGGCCTGCAGCAATTCTATAGACGACATTTGCGACAGCTGACCCGTCATACCCGAGGCAATCTCTTCAGCCCTCAGCACATTAGATTCGGCCAGTCTTTGGGCCAATATCCTGGTCAGATACATTTGCACGGATGGTGATTTATTTAAGATCTCTTTGAAATCTTTCCCTTCAATGGATACAATGGTGGCAGTTTCCACGACCTTGATCGTCGCACCCACAGGATCACCGCTGATCAAACTCATCTCCCCAAAGACGTCACCCTTTCCCAGCCTGGAAAGACAAACCCCATTTTCATCTAGGACCTTGGCAGTACCTGACAGCAAAATATAAAATTTCTGGGCCGGCGTTCCTTTGGTCAATACAATTGAACCCTTGGGATACTTTTTGAGTTTTAGAAGGGAAACGATGTCTCGGAGATTGAACTCGTCTATCGACTGAAAAATAGAGAAATTGCTTAGCAAGCTTACGATCAGGTCCATTCTCTCTAAAGCGCTATCGGTGTCAGATTGGAAACTGAATCGCTTTTCATAACCCGCCTGCATCCGGATAAACTCGCCGCATCCGCTACACTCCATTTCAACCAGTGGGATTTTATCGACATTGTTATAATGGATCAAAACATTCGTGAGATCGCCGGTAAGAATGCGACAAGCAGATCTTCCATATGGAAACCTAACAATGGCCGTCGAGATAAAAGTGTCTGCTTTATCAAGTTTCAAGGACAGTGCATTGCCAGACAATTTGAATTCATCGTCCTTTTTGTACATTGGACAATTTGTTTCATCAATTATTTTGAAAGTGATTTCTGTAGTACTCATTTGTCAATTAGAATCTTAGTTGTTATTTCTTTGCATTTTATGAAAAAAAAGTTTTGCCATCAAGACACCAAGACTCGAAGAATAATATTAACCAAAGGTTTCACTTTGGGTCTTGGTGCCTTTGTGGCAATCTGTTCCGGCTTGTCCGGGTTAGGATGAAACTGTTTAAACTTTTATGGTTACTGTTAGCCCGAAAAAATTTTCCCATCAACTGCTGAACCATCTCTTTTAGTACTCGTAGGTATTTATCGTCCCTTTGTCTGAAATCCATTAGATTTTTTTAAAGCCTACGGTGAAAACAAATAGCGTAATTCTTCCAGCGACTCTTCAATGGCAAAGGGCACAATCTGCGCAAAGCTGTCCAGGATGACGATGGCATTTACCGATGAATCGTTGGCGGTAGCGCCCCGCAGTCGCTGGGCAATGGCGCAATTGATGGTTTGCATATTCTGATAAATTTTTGCCAGACCTTTAAACTCAAAATCGGCGACGCGACCCTCTTTTTTAGAATAATACTGCGCCAGCATATAAAACGATGTGGCCCGGAAAAGAGTTTCCTCTTCGCTGGCCAGAGGAAGATGAAACCAGGCCATGGGCTTGAAAAAAGCTGTGTGAGGACAACCGCAGGCGGCAATGACCAGTCCCATCATCGAACTAATCCCCTGTTGAGCGGTTGTGCGCTGGGCCATCCACCGCTGCTCGGTGACAACTTCCACCGTGATTTCATCATAAGAATTCAGACCATCAAACCGCTGCACAATATGATATATATTGGCCGCCAGCGGGCAGTGGGGATGCGCAGCTTCATCCAGCGGGCAATTTGAGCACTGGTTGAATTTCAGCTTTGTCCAGGGCGGTAGGCACTTCGGAACCCTGCCCTTCAATTCGAGAGTTTGGGCGTTTAGCTCAAATTTAAAGTCTTCACGGGAATTGCCCGGCAACCGGAAGCAATAACGAATGACTTTGGTTTCCATTAAAAATTCCTGTCTATCATAGAGCGTTTGTCATTTATATAATAATTTCAGAATGTTAAATTTTGTATTATCTCCTATTAGCAAATCCGGCAAACGGAACATACCTATGACAACCGCTATAAGCGTCCTCCTTCCTCCAGAACCCAGACTAATTAATCCGTTAGCTATCCAGATCTGAGACCGGTCAAGCATTGTGAGATATTAGCGAATTGGAGGGCAAAAATGTCGCAGATCCAGAGGATAAAATGCAAGAAACATGCATGTCAGAAATAATAAATCTTTATTGTATAATTTCAAATATTTAATAGGAAAACCCTGATAAAGCAGATTATGCTAACCGTGTGATTAATCAGACAAAGGATGTGTTTTTTATTGTACAAACAGTGGGGAGTGGAACAGCAGGCGCCTTACCCGTTCCTGTTATTTCAGTTAATTTGAGATCGAATCACACCGGGAGCATTTTCATCCACATCCTGCTTGTGTTGCAGTAATATAATGGATGCGATTACCAGAACACCCCCTAAAATTTGCAATGGCCCCAGAGTTTCCTTTAAAAAGAGAAAAGATAAAACGCCTGCCGTTATCGGTTCCAGGGTGGCGGTAATACTGGCATGGGTGGAGCGGATCAGATTAATACCTTCAAAGTAAAAGCCGAATGGCAAAATGGTGCCCAACACGCCAATAAAAGATATCCACCACCACTCAAACGGAGAATAGCCATGGAAAAAGGCCTCTAGTGGAAAATGCAGAATGTTCCAGATCAGGGCGGCAAAAAGCATGGCATAAAACAACACCGTCCAGGGATTGTATTTGTGCATACCATACTCACTTAACAGTGAATAAGTCGCAAAAGCGACCGCCGCTAGGAGACCGCCGATAATTCCTTCCCTGTTCACACCCAACAAATCTATATTATAAGCTCCCACGACAAGGAAACAGCCGGTTAGCGTCCCGAGGATCGCTATAACAGTTGCAAATCGAAGCTTATCGCGAGTAAATACGATCGAATACAGGGTAACAAAAACAGGGCCGGTGTAGTGCAGCAGGATGGCAGCCGCCACATTAATTTTACTGATGGCAAACAGATAGAAAAATTGAGCGGCTCCAATTCCAAATATACCTAATAAAAGAAAATAGATGCTGTCCCTGGGAGAAATCCTCAAAAGTGAAGGGTGTCTTAAACTCAGCCAAAATAAAAGGCCCACAAATGCGATGGTTGTCCGCAGCTGTACGACCTGGAACGGCGAGAGCCCGTTATTGAACAGGTATTTTGATGCAGACCCGGATATGGCCCATAAAATTGCAGCTAGGGATACATAGACGTAACCTCGTTTGAGAGAATTTGAGGTGTCTATCAATGTCATGTCCTCCCCGATAAATTAGTCAGCATATCCTGGGGGTAAAAGAAAATTCAATTCATGCGTTTTTCATGTATTTTCCGAGAAGACGTTTCTGGATCTCTTTTTCTGCCCATTCCAGGTTATCTTTTTTAACACCGTCTCGATAGATATCCAGCAACAGCATCGTATACTTTCGGGCAATTTGATTACCATCCGCCACAGCCTGTTCGATTAGGTGCCAATCGCCAGATTTTACAAACAGCTGAAAAGCGATGCTGATTTGTGGAAAAAATTCTTTGACCAGTCCGTCGATAAATGCAACATAGAAAGCCAGGCCGGCGGTTTGACGCTTTTGAATAATGTGGTGTAAAGTTCCGTATTTATTAGTATCCGCCAGAAGATCTTTGACGGCCCGGGCGATGAACTCCACCGGCGAAAAAGGAAACGCCGCAACCATTTCCCGCCAGCTTTGCCTGTCCAATGTCGTATCCTGTATTTCGCCCAACTCGTGATATATGTAGGTGTCCTTTACCGCTGCAAAAATCTCAAAGAGGTGCTGCCGCAGCACGCTGGTATCTTTTTCGGTAATTCCTAACTGTTCCAGCGCAAAATTGAGGGCATAGCGGCCAGACTTTTTGATATAAAATATTTTATCCCACAGGAATAGATTGGCGGATTCCTGCCGCAATAGAACGCTGTCATTCTGGGACATCGCCGGAATGGTTAACAGATCCCGCGCCAGCTCCCGGCCGAGGGTGTAGATACGGTATCCATTAAAACGGGTTTTGTTCTCAATGATCGCAAGAAAAAAAGTGGGTTTAAGGCTGTGGGCATATCCGGCGCCGTAGTAGATATTGTGGGGTTCCAAAACTGCATTGACCCCATCGGAATCAAATGGATCGAAGTTTTTACCGAAAAGACACAATTCCTCATATTCATTTTCCGCAAACGCCTCCCACCGGGTTTCTTTCGCGTCAATCCAGTCCAGAATTTCGGATGAATCCCGTTCTTCCCAGGGCGGTAGCTGTTTTTCCCACTTGTACAAATCGCGCAATCGCAACGCCAATCCGCAGATTGAATACAACCCGGCATGATAGGCATCTGAAATGTCACAATTTTGAAGAACCTGACGGGTTAAACTTTTCAACTCTTGAGCGTCCATTCATATGAACATAAGGTGGTTAACCACCCTGGTCAAGCGCAAAAATAGCGGGATTGTGAGGGATGGTCTTTGATGGCTCTCGCCCGGAAAAAAGAAAACCCTGTTTACAATTGAGGCGAAAATAGTTAGGTATATACTCACTGACAGTTGGTTTTATATCCCCAACCCAGGCAGGCAGCCCCCCGCCCGGCAGCGGGCTTTCATCGCAGAATTGATCTAATAGGTGACCAAAAATGCATGAAGAACTCACCGACGAAGAGTTATATACATACTCCAGGCAAATTGTTTTAGAAGACATTGGATACGATGGACAATTGGCGCTCAGAAATGCCAAAGTCTGCCTCATCGGGGTGGGCGGTCTCGGATCCCCCATCGCCCTGAAGCTGGTGGGAATGGGTGTCGGTACCCTGCGCTTTGTTGATCGGGACGTGGTCTCCCGCACGGATTTGCATCGCCAGCACCTCTACGATGTCGACGCTGTGGGGCAGCCAAAGGTGGCGGTGGCATATAAAAGATTAAGCCGACTCAATCCCGATGTGTCCCTGGAGCCTGTAGCGGAGGCTCTGAATTCTCTCAATGCTGATGATTTGATAGGCGGCATGGACATTGTCATCGATGGTCTGGACAAAATTGAAACCCGCTATATAGTAAACCGGACCTGCAACCGGCTGAAGGTTCCCTATGTGTTTGGAGCGGCAACCGCATCCTATGGAAATGTATCGACATTGATCCCCGACCAGACCTTCTGCCTGGAATGCTTTATGCCCGATCTAAAAAACGAGGATATTCCGTCCTGCGGCGTGGTCGGTGTCCACCCGTCAGTTGTCGGTATGGTAGCTTCCATTCAGGTTTCCGAGGCTATCCGGCTATTGACAGGCCTGAAACCAAAGCTTTTTAGCAAACTGCTCTATCTTGATCTCAAGGAATTCGAATTTAATATCCTGGAAGTCCCGCGTCTTGAATCCTGCAAGGTATGCGGTAAAAAGCCGAACGGTGCGCCGGCCAAGTTAACCAATAAGTGGTTTGAAGAATCCTGCGCCAAAGACGGACGCCGAACGTTTTCTATTTCTCCGAAAATGCGCATAGACGTCAACCTTGATAAACTTGCCAGGGTCATCGAAATAAGAGGACTGCAGGTAAAATCAGCGGGAGCGTTTGGCGTTAGTTTCGAGCATAAAAAGGGAATAACTGCCTGCATTCTCAAAAGCGGGATTATGGTCGCCCAGACACCGCCTCAGCGGGATGAGAACATCGCCAATGAAATTTTTAATATCTACAAATCGATCCTGATAGACGGTTTGAAATTGCCTGAAGAAATTTTGCCGGACATTGATTTATGAGAAACTCCATTCATGATAAAAGAACAATAAATTCCAAAAAACAAGCACCAAATTTCAAATAAATTCCAAATTCGAAATCTCAATGACCAAAACCATGTGGGTCATTGGAGATTGGTGCTTGGATATTATTTGTTATTTGATTATTGGTGCTTGGAATTTTCTCACTATAGAACTCGACGGTACTTAGATATTTCACTGTTATTTCCTTATAAGTCCATAAAACACGAAAATAGGTACTAAAATGGCTTTACATTTCACCACAGAAGAATTCAGCCAACGACAACAACGAGCCATCGACCAGCTAAAAACCCGGCAGTTGGGCGGTCTTTTGATGTTTCGACAGGAAAGCATGTATTACTTGAGCGGCTACGACAGCTTCGGGTACGTATTTTTCCAGTGTCTTTATCTTGATATAGACGCAAACCTGATGCTTTTAACCCGCGCACCGGATTTACGTCAGGCACGTCACACGTCCGTCATTGAAGATATCCGCATCTGGCAGGACAGTGCCGAAGCCGATCCGGCGGTTCAGCTAAAACGGATTCTGGATGAATTCGGCTGCCGGGGCCGGCGGCTTGGTGTTGAATACGATGCCTATGGGTTAACGGCCAAAAACGGTAAACTGCTGGAAGCCGCCCTTTCCGGCTTCTGTGATCTCGAGGATGCATCGGATCTGGTCAGCCGGCTGCGGGTGGTCAAAAGCAAGACCGAACTGGCCTATGTGCGCAGGGCGGCTGAACTGGCTGATCTGGCCTATGATGAGGCCTACCGCCTGGCGGGACCGGGGACGGACGAAGGGGACATTCTGGCGGCCATGCAAGGGGTCATTTTTTCCGGTGACGGCGACTACCCGGGAAATGAATTTATCATCGGCTCAGGACCTGATGCCCTTTTGTGTCGTTACAAATCAGGGCGTCGCAAGCTCGACACCCGGGATCAGCTGACCCTTGAATGGGCAGCGGCCTACCGGCATTATCATGTGGCCATGATGCGCACCATCCCCATCGGGGAAGCCACACCACTTCATAAAAAGATGCACACGGTTAATATGAGTGCCATGGAAGCCTGCATGGCGGCCCTTCAACCCGGCCGACCCATCGGCGAAGTGTTTGATGCCTATGCACGAAGTTGCGACGATGCGGGAATGAAAGCGCACCGCCTCAATGCGACGGGCTACAGCCTCGGCACCACCTTTGCACCCAACTGGATGGACTGGCCGATGTTTTATCACGGCAACCCGGTCCTCGCTGCAGAAAACATGGTCTTTTTTTTACATATGATTCTGATGGACAGTGACACCAACCACGCCATGTGCTTCGGACACACCGTCGTGGTCACCCAAACCGGATGCGAATCCCTGTCAAAACGCTCTTTGGATCTGGTAGTGAAATATGAAACTATTTAATATGAGTTGCAGTAAAAAAAATATTTTGAGGCCCCCTTTATGACCGGCAGTAGGCTAATCAAAGAAAATGGCCAATGGAAATGGTATGGAAACCAAAATCCAAAATAGCCTGTCACGCTGATCCGTTTTTTTGGCCATACAAACCCCATACCTATCCCTATATGCCCTACCCCTTGCCTGCCGCGCCATAGTCATGCTCTATCGTGACAAGGGCCGGTGATATTTTGTACCAGGTATCCCACCGCCGGTTACTAGTTTCCAGCAACCAATTCCACCTCAAGTAGTCCTATCCATCTACCGATAATCATTTTAGATAAATTCGATGAATTAAACCAAAATCAGAGATAAAGATTCAGATCATGCCGCGTTCAAGCATATCTCAGGAAAAAGAGGAACAGTACTATCAGCGCAAAGATTCCAGGAAATACTTTGTGAAAAACCAACTGTTGACGGCCAAATGTGAAACCCTTGACAGTATGTTCAGTGTATCAGTACAAGATTTGAGCCCGGGTGGCGCCTTTATCTACATCAAAAAAAAATTAACAATGGGGCAAGAGATTGCCATGACGATTCAGCTGCCGAACGCCGACGAATTTTTTAGGGCTACCGGGGAGATCATCAGGATTTCTTCAGGTGGATTGGGAGTTGAATTCAAGATTATTTTTAGCGAGTGATATATTTCATTCATCTGTTAGCTGATTTTCAAGTATCTGCCTGAACCATTCCGGAATCTCCATCTTATCGAAAGTATCCATATTCAAACAAACAGTCACATTGTGGCCGACGATCCTGGGTTCGGGATCTCCTTTTTTAAACCCCCGGTAACCGAAGGATATGGAGGTACGGCTCACGCTGAGTACACGAACTTCCACTTCGATATCATCGCCGTAACTGAACGGCCGACTGAAATCCGTTTCCAGGTGCACGGTGGGCAGGCCAATACGGTTTGTATCAATAAGGGTATGGTACTCAGTAGCCAGCTCACTGGCAAAATACTCCTCCAGGGCTACATGGAAGTAATGAAGAAACCGGGGGTAATAAACAATGCCGGCCCGGTCGATATCCCCGAAACGAATTTTTAGCGCTGAGCGAAAAGCCATGAGTATTCCCTCTAATACTTTGATGTTTTCTACTACTTCCTGCATACAGGATGAAGGGTCGGTGTTGCTATGATCTTGTTAAAAAATCATATTTAAGTTTTCAGATAGTTGTCCTCGATGGCTTTAATCGGTGTTGTCCCATGGAATTCCTCCTTGAAGAAGCATTATCAAATTCTGTGGCCCAAGGTCAAATTATACCGGGATTCTGCCTGCTCTCACAGCTTTCAAATCCTACATGTGAATGCCAATCTCATATTTTAGTTTTTTAACCTATATGAATCAACTCAAGTTTCGCACCCCTTAAACGGTGCAAGATCTGTTAGACTCTCGGTTAAAGCGTCCAAATAAGGTTGTATCTTAAAAACGATACTCTGGTAGCAAATACTTGGGTGGTGAAAAGCCCAAGGGTTACGATGCAAAAACCCAATACCGACCGGCTCAGATTGTGGTCGTGCATGAAAGAGACATTTTTAATCTTTCTGCCCAGCTTGGCCAAAATGGTATCATCGACCACAAAATAGATATCTTGCTGCTGGTCCTTAGAAAGTTCAATTGCTTTGAATATTTGGCGATTGATTTTATACATAAATATTCGCCAGCGATAGTTCGTATTTTGTTTGAATCGATACAGGCTATCCTTTTGGGCCGCAGACCAATAGATCCAATGCCTTTGGTAAAAGCTATGAACGGTTTTCACCTTTAACAACGGTAGGATAATTATTGGTCGCAACCCTTATTAAGAGGTGCGAAACTTGAGTAATTATATTAATACTGGTGTTCTGCAACTATGAAGGCAAAATACGTCGATACCGGGGCCAGACGGTATGTGGTTGGAGATCTTGAACCATTCGATCAAAAAAACGAAATGTTCTGCCGGCCGTCAAAACAGCTGCCTCCTATACACTCCCAATACCCGAAACGCCGGAGGACAAACCTGCCGGGTTCATCATCAGTAATATCCCGCGAGGAAGCATTCTTAACAAGATGGGTTTGCGCAATGGATACGTGGTCTCGGGCCTAAACGATCAGGGCATAACGCGCCCAGACCAAGCAATTGAATTTTTCAGGACGCTGGCAGAAGGGAGCGAGATGACCATCCAAGTAAGGAGAAGCAGAGGCGTCAGACACCGCTCGCGCCAAATTATTCTCAACATCGAATGATAGAAAATAACAGGATTTTTCCAGGTTCTTTGATTGTATCTGTTTCACACTTTACCCTCTGGCAGTCCACCATAATTTGAAAATTGTTTCTCCGACTGCAAACCAGTAAGGACGCACTCCCCTGACAGTTACATGTTTTGATAAAGATCTGAAAGTCTTGCAAAAAACTCGGAAATATCCTAACTTATCTATGAAACGGTAAAGGTCTATGAATGCTCAGCGACTATGGTTGCCGAGAAATCCTTTGCTGATTCCACAAAACAGCTCTTAGACCTCAAAAGGTTTATCCAGATGTACAACAAATTTTTCGCCTTCAAGGAAAAGCCTTTTATGCTTGCGCTGAACCCGGCCTATCTCTTCCTGGGCAAAAGCCACGAAGAAGCCCTTGCCCATTTGATTTACGCCGTTTCGGAAGGCGAGGGGTTTATTTCGATAATCGGTGAGAGGGGGGTCGGGAAAACAACTATCTGCCGGGCGTTTATTGACCGCCGGGATGATAACACCGAGATTGCCTATATTTTCAAGCCGGAGTTGAGCCCCGAAGAGCTGCTGAAAAAGATCAACTTTGAGTTCGGTATTAGAAAAGACACAGACGATATCAAAGAATTCATCGACGCGTTTAATACGTTTTTGATGCAGAAGCGAGTGGAGGGCCAAAGGGTCGTACTGCTTATCGATGAAGCACAAAATTTAAGAGAAGATGCGTTGGAGCAGGTCCGCTTGCTTTCCAATCTGGAAACGACCCGGGATAAACTTCTGCAGATCGTACTTGTGGGTCAACCAAAGCTGGCAGAAATGCTTGATTCCCATGCACTCAGACAGATTGGCCAGCGGGTGTCGATCAGCTATTATATCAGGCCACTGACCTATAAAGAAACCTGTGCTTACATATACCACCGCATGAGCATTGCCTCACTGGGAGATCAAACGCACTTCGAGGCGTCTGCCTTAAAGCGAATTTTCAAGTATTCCGGCGGAATTCCCCGCATGATAAATATAGCTTGCGACAAATCGCTTTTGGCCGCCTACAGGCTCAAGCTTAATATTGTAACCGGGGAAATCGTTAGAGCTGCCATTTTGGATCTGAGCGGCTCGTCGCATTTCCGATGGTTTGCTTTTTTAAACCCTCGTCGGGCGTTGTTGGTTGCATCGGGATGCGGCCTCTTGGCGATACTGCTGGTGGTTGCTTTTTACTCCCGGCAGGTCAACACGCAAGATGACGCCTTAAACGCTGTGGTTAGACCGGCAATCAAAAGGCAACCGGCAAAGCCCAGGGTCAATCCGCTTCCCAGGCCGGCTCCGGAACCGACCGAAAAACCAAATCATGTAAGTATGCCAAAGTTTCCGAAAACTGAAGAACTGGCAGC
>Ga0316198_10000475_pt1 | contig 21080 bp, 16 predicted proteins | sample OudBieAanoxic_MG_FD_204935 | JGI IMG/M metagenome (GOLD analysis project Ga0316198, IMG submission 204935) | Coastal sediment microbial communities from Oude Bieten Haven, Netherlands - site A anoxic | ecosystem: Environmental > Aquatic > Marine > Coastal > Sediment | place: Netherlands...
TGGGTGGATCCGGCGATTGGCGACTCTCGCCGTCGGGCTCGTGATCGTCCAGGGCGTACTTGGTGGTCTCCGGGTTACCGGTGGGTTCACCCTCTCGACCTCCGAGGCCGACATGGCGCCGTCCATTGCCCTGGCGGTGACCCACGGAGTGCTCGGCCAGGTCTTTCTGAGCCTCATCACGGCCCTGGTTGTCATCACATCAACCGCCTGGCTCGAAGCGTCGCCGGCCGAACCGCGGGCGAGCGCGGCGGCCGATCGAACCCTGCAGATCTGGCTCATCGGCATTCTGCTGCTGCAGCTGGTGCTCGGGGCGGTGCAGCGGCACATGGCGCAGGGACTCATCATTCACATCACAATTGCGGCGGTCGTGGTGATGGCCGCGGTCGTGGTCGGGGCGAGGGCCTGGGGGCTCTATCACGGTCTCCGGCCGGTGCAGCATCTCGGGCAACTGCTCATGGCGGGAGTTGCGGTGCAGGTGGCCCTCGGTATCGCCGCCCTGGCGGTGACTCAGGGCCGCGCCGTTGTCGGTGCGCCAACGACCCTCGAGGTCACCATCGCCACCGCCCACCAAGCCACCGGCGCGTGCCTGCTCGCGCTCTCGGTCGCGCTCATGCTTTGGACGCGGAGGCTCGTCAAGCCGGAGTAGGGGGGCGTGAGGTCTTGAGGTCCTGAGGTCCTGAGGTCTTGAGGCTCTGAGGGCGTCAATCTGGATCAGTGATCGGTGAGCATCCCCTTGTAGCGCCGACGTCTCGTCGGCGATGGAACCAATCCGCAGCGGTTTACGATCATCGCCGACGAGACGTCGGCGCTACAAGCATCGTAATGCCCTTTGTAGCCCGGCCCTCTCCTTCTCCCGATGTTGCAGCGGTCTGCGCCGGTGGCGGCCTCTGTCCCTGTCCCTGATCGCTGCCGCTGCCGCTGTATCGTCTCGTCGGGAGAGGGAGAGGGAGAGGGAGAGGGAGAGGGTTGGGCGCTACTCCGCCGCCGGCGCCTCGCCCGGAAACGCTCCAGTCTCGTAGTACTCCTCGAGCAACGCGTCCTTCTCGTAGAAGCGTTCCATCAGCCACTGTTTGAGCTCGGTCTCGATCTTGGGCAGCTCGTCGGCCGGGAAGCGTCGGATGTGGACGTGAATCTGTTTGACCCGTCCGGTGATGAACTGCCACAGCGAGGGCACGCCTTCGACATAGCCGATGGTGAGGTCGTAAACGGCGTTGAGGTGGTCGCCGAGGCCCTCCACGGAGGCGACAAAGCCTTTGGTTCGCGGAATGAGCACATTGCGGGTCGGCTCGATGCCTCGCTCGACGGCCCACTCGGCGCTGGCGCGAATCTTGGCCTCGGTGGCGCGCGTTCCCTCTACGAAACTGACCAGCCACATGGGGATGCGTTCGCGGACCAGGGTGTCGAAGGTGGCGTCAATTTTCTCGCGATCGGCCGACCAATCCCTTTTGAGGAACGGACAGTTGAGGAACTGCATCCCCCAGCCGACCCCTGGGACCCATTTGACGGCGTACTTGACGAAAAACTTGAGGTCGCCGAGCCGGCCCTTGCCGCGCGCCAGCGCCATGATGGTGGTGATATCGGGCATCTGTTGGTGGTTGGAGACCACGAGGACGTTCTCGTTGATGGGGAGTTCCTCACCGGAGACGATGATCCTGGTCCCATTGAACCGCTCGGCAAAGACGACGCAGCCGCCCCACCAGGTGCTCGCGCACCACCGATTGACTCGACGGAAGGCGGATGGGGAGAAGGGTTTGATTACCAAGCTCAGGGTCTGGGTCATGTTGATGACAATGAGGAAGCCGAACCAGAAGATGACCGGGATCGCCACTCGGATGTTTCGCCACAGCCGGTCGGCGAAGCGTTCGCCGTTGCTCAGCGGTGGCAGAGGCATGCCATCTCCTTCTCGAGCAGATCCCGGCAGCGGCCCACATCCGCCTCGGTGGTGCCCAGGTTGCCGATGGCGACTCTGAGCGCGATGCCGTCGTCGAGCCTGGTGTGGGAGAGATAAACCTCGCCAGAGGCATTCACCCTTTCCATAAGCTCCATATTGAACTCGTCGATGGCGGTGGAATCCTCCACGTCGGGCGGAAGAGCCCGGAAGCAGATGACCGAGAACGGCGTCGGCGCCATGCGTTCGAAGCCCGGGTTGGCATCGATCCAGTCGCCGAAGGCGCCGGCCATGGCGATCTGATGACGAAGCCGCTCCCGGATTCCCTCGGCGCCGAAACAGCGCATGACCCACCACAGTTTGAGGGCTCGAAAGCGGCGGCCCAGCTGAACGCCGTAGTCCATGAGATCCACGACCTGACCGGTGACCGGAGTGGTCAGGTACTCGGGCACCAGCGAGAATGCGCGGCGGAAGATATCGGGATGGCGGGTGTAGAGCGCCGAGGCATCGAAGGGAGTGAAGAGCCACTTGTGCGGGTTGAAGACGAGGCTGTCTACGTGTTCGGCACCCGAGAAGATCCATTGGTGTTCCGGACACAGTGCGGCCGAACCGGCGTAGGCGGCATCGACGTGGAGCCAGAGATCCTCGCGCCGGCAGACCTCGCCGATCTCGGCCACCGGGTCCACGGATGTGGTTGAGGTGGTGCCGACGGTGGCGACCACGGCCAGGGGACGGATGCCGCCCGCGCGGTCCTCGGCGATGGCGGCCTCCAGGGCCGCCACATCCATCCGGTAATCGGCATCGTGCGCGATGCCGCGAAAACCGTCGAGACCGAGACCGAGGGTGACGCAGGCCTTGGCGATGGAGGAGTGGGCCTGATCCGAGGCGTAGACCCGGAAGGGCTGGAGATCGGCGCGGCCGGCCATCCCGCGGCGACGGATCTCGGGGTCGGCCGCCTCACGGGCGGCGGCGAGGGAGAGCATGGAGGAGACCGACGCAGTATCACAGAGAAAACCGAAGAACTCCTTGGGAAGCCCGATTCCGTCGCGCAGCCAGTCGAGAACGCTGAGCTCGAGTTCGGTGCATGAGGGACAGGTGCGCCAGAGCATCCCGTTGACGTTGAGCGCGCTCGACATGAGATCGCCGAGGATCCCGGGACCTGAGCCGGTGATTCCGAAGTAGGCCATGAACCCGGGGTGGTTCCAGTGGGTGACGCCGGGAAGGATGATGTTCTGAAAGTCCTGCCACACCGCTTTCGGGTCTTCCGGCTTTTCGGGCATGGCGGTGGGCAGTTGTGCCGCGATGTCGCCGGGTTCGACCTGCGCCAAGACCGGCATCTCCCGCGCTCCACCATCGAGATAGTCAGCAATCCACTCCACCATCCGGTGGCCCTCTTGTCTGAAAAGATCGGCGTCCCACTGACCGTTGTCACCCATGGCATCCTCCGTCCCACAGGGTAGCTGTGCCTTCGCCCGGAGTCGACAGCACTCCTCGCCAGGGACAGCGACCGCAAGCACGCGGGAAGACCAACGCCCACCGGGACGTGCCGGGTTTGACATTGTGCTCCCAAGAACAACCCGGCAAGGCAGGACCTCGCGCACAATGTCATACCGGGCAATCCACGGCGAAGGTGCTGTGAGCATCTCTTCCCGTTCGATGAGGCCCAGAAGGCCGGGGCCCGAGGTCACGGGGAATAGCCGAGGAGTGCCGGTGGTTGCCTCGCCCCGAGGAGCGTTCGATTGAGTCCACGGTTGGTGATTGCGGTGATCTGGAGCCTTTTGGCGCTGGGGTGCTCCGGCGTCGAGGTGCCTGTGGTGCCCGACGGCGTGCCCGTGACCTATTCCGAGCATCTCGAACCATTGATCGTCGCCCGCTGTCTGAGCTGCCACACCACCGAGGAGCCGGAAGCGCGGCTGGTCCTCGAGATCGGCGCCGGCTATGACGGGATGGTGGGTCGCCCCTCGACCCAGGTGCCGGAGCTTCTGATGGTGGCTCCGGGCGATGTCGAGAACTCCTACCTGTGGCGCAAGCTGATCCACGATGTGGAGATCGGCAAAGGAATGCCACGCACCGTGGTCGGGTCCATCAAGCTGCCGGAGGAGGAGATCGATCTCTACCGGCGATGGATCGAGGACGGAGCGCGGCCATAATTCTCAGTTTTGAGTTCTTAGTTTTTAGTTTCATCGCACGCCTACCGGAAAAGTCATGCGATGGCTCTGCTCCTCTGCGATGTATCTGCGTCCATCTGCGTGATCTGTGGGCAAACCTGCGATGGGATGCGATGGATTGCGATGGAATCCGTGTCCATCCGTGTGATCTGTGGGCTGTAGCGTGCGATGTCTGCGCCCTGCATCCTGCATCCTGCGCCCTGTATCTGTAGAATGCTGATTCCCAGTCGCGCGTCGAACAGGAGCTTCACCTGAAAGAACACCGCACAAAAATCGGCATCATCTTCCTCATCGTTTTCATCGATCTGGTGGGCTTCGGTATCGTCATCCCGATCCTTCCCCTTTACGGCGAGCGCTTCGGACCATCGGGCCTGACCCTCGGGTTGCTGATGGCCTCGTACTCCGCGATGCAGTTCCTCTTCGCGCCGATCCTCGGCCGGCTCTCCGACCGGGTGGGACGGCGGCCAGTGCTGCTGGTCTCACTGGTCGGTTCGGTCATCGGTTATCTCCTATTTGGATTTGCCGGCTCCATGGTGGTCCTCTTCGCCTCGCGGATCATTGACGGGATCTCGGGCGGCAACATCGCCACCGCCCAGGCGGTGATCGCGGACATCACGGGCCCCGAAGACCGGGCCAAGGGGATGGGGATCATTGGCGCCGCTTTCGGCCTCGGATTCATCGTCGGACCCGCGGTGGCAGCGCTGCTCGTGGACATCCAGCTTTGGCTTCCAGGTGTCGCCGCCGCCGTGACCTCGTCGGTGGCTTTCCTGCTGGTCTTCTTCAAGCTCCCCGAGACCCTCCCCCCTGAGGCGCGCAGAACCGGGTCCCGGCCTCATCCTCTCAGCCCGGCGAGCCTCCGCGAAACCATCGGGCTCCACCCGCTGCTGATTTTTTGTTTTGCGGCCGTCTTGCTCGTGATCTTCGCCTTCTCCAACTTCGAGACGACCTTTGCTCAATTCGCCAAGGCCGAGCACGGGCTGGGGATGTCACGGATCGGTTGGCTCTTTGTCTATGCCGGCGTCCTCGGAGCGGTGGTCCAGGGCGGCCTCGTCGGTCGCCTGGTCAAAGTCTTCGGCGAGCAGAAGCTTCTGATAGTCGGGTTGACGCTCGCCGCGCTGTCTGTGGCCGTCGTGCCCTATCCTTCCGGGATCGGCGGGTTGCTGATCGTCCTCGGGTTCTATTCTCTCGGGCAGGGGCTCGTATCACCGACCCTGTCATCCCTGACTACCAAGCTCGTACAGCCCGACGAGGTGGGTGGGGTCATGGGAATCTACCAGGCCTTTTCATCGCTGGCGCGGATCGGTGGCCCGATCTGGGCCGAGATCGCGTTTCACCAGGGTTCCGCCTGGCCGTTCCGGTCGGCCTCGGTCGCCTATGGGTTCGCCCTCATGGTCTCGGTGGTCGTCGTACGCCGCCTCAGAACCTGACGATCAAGCCCGTGAGTGCCCGGATCTCGGTGAAGTCGCTGTGATCGGTGGTGACCACCCGCGCGCATGGAAAAAGGGCGGGGGAAGAACCCCCCGCCCTTGGAGTCGAAACCGACGCGCCGTTACCGCGGCCCGATGGTGGTCGGATCCGAGGTCGTGTTGTCGAGCAGCGAGCCGTAGCAGTAGAACAGACCACCGGCGGTGTCGGAGGAAACATCCACATAGCCGTTGATGGGGGCGAACGGCTGCAGGATTCGGTTGATCTGGTCGTTGGACCACGGGTCCAGCTCCATCTCGAGTCTAGTGCGGCGATTGCCGGAATCGTCATAGACGTCGATGTCGATGTCGATGTCTTCGTCGGTCGCGTTGACGCAGCCGACGTTGGAGCGGAGTTCGCCGTTCTGGGACAGGAAGATGATCCTCCGTCGTTCCCCGGGCCGGATCAGATCGCCCTCTTGGACACCCGGTATCGCCTGACCGAAGGCTCCTTCCGATCCGCTGCCGACCACGTTATAGGTCCGACTCATCACCAGCAGCCTGTCACTCGAAGCCTCGATGGTGAGGGCGCCGACGGCGTCGGGTGCGAGGGAGAAGACCTCGGAGAGGACGTTCTCGAATCGCAAGCTCATACCGGCGCCGATGCTGATTTGCGCTGACTGCATCGGCGTGGAGTTGTCCTCACCGCGAGGCAGCCACTTGAAGACATAGGATGTGGTCGGCCCAATGTTGTTGATGTCGACATCGGTCTGGAAGAAGGAACCCGTGGTCCCCGAGGCCAGAGCTGCCGCCGACACGAAATAGGTCGTGCCCGAGGTCGGCCTCTGCGGCAGGATCGTCGTTGGGTCGGAGGTCGCGTTGTCCAACACCGAGCCATAGCAGTAGTAGGACGCGCCGGGCGTATTGCTCCGCAAATCGATATAGCCGTTAACCGGTTCGTAGTCGCCGAAGATTCGGTTGATCTGGTCGTTGCCCCACGGGCCGAGCGACAGGGTCATCGCATCGAGGTGTGTGCCGCCCGCACCGTAGAGATCGACCAGGATATCGACCTCGGATTGGGTGCCGTTGACGCAGCCCAGGTTACCGCGCGTGCCGGCGTTCTCACTGAAGAAGATGATCCGCCTGGTCTGACCGGCCGGGATGAGGTCGTCGGCCGGTACCGCCGGCAGAGCTTGGCCGAAGGTGGAGGTCGTCCCGGCACCCTGGGACACGTTGTAGGTGCGACTCATCGCGATGACGTCGTCGCTGTCGGACGCTATCATCACCGCGCCAAGGCGGTTGGGCTGGAGGCCGAAGACCTCGGTCAGCACGTTTTGGAAGCGAACGCTCTGGCCTCCTTCGAGGGAAAAGACCTCGGAGCGTCTCGGCGAGGGGTTGTCCTGGCCGCGCGGCAACCACCAGAACTCGTAAAGCGCCTCACCTCCGGAACTGGTGTTGTTGACATCGACGCCGGTCTGGAAGAAGGCGCCCTCTGCGCCGTTGGCCACCGCGGCCGCCGGAATGACGGAATTGTGGATAAGGCTGTAAGCATCCGCGAAGCGCTCCCAGCCGATTGCCTGGGTGGGGAAACCGGCGAACGGCGCCAGCGCCCATCCCGAGAGGCAGATGGCCACCGCGACCCCGAATCGTGTGAGACCTTTCATGGTGCGTTCCTTTCTAGGTGGCCAGGGTGGCCTATTTGTTCATTTGCGCAACTGATAACTTCTATAATTAGAGTGTGTTTTTTTGGGCAATCGAGACAGCGAATCAGAAGATTCAGTGGATTCGAGGTTGGCGGCGAGGTGTTTCTTCCCGGCTCGATGTTCCTCCCGGACTCGCGACTGAGGGGCGAACCAACCTGAAGAGGGGTCCGACCGGTACTGCCTTGACAGATCCGGGAAGCCCATTCAACGGCTCGTCGATATAGATCGGGCGCCGGTCCACAGCACGCGTGATCAGCTCGAGGAGATCGTCGGTCCGGATCAGGAAACGGTTGATCGCCTGGATGTCCGGTCGCTGTCCTTCGACGAGCTGCAGGTACTCGACCACGGGCACGGTTCCCCACCACCCGACGATGAGTGCATCCGGGCCCGCGATTTCGAGAATTTCCTCGCCGCGCGCGCGAGTGCTCCAGTCATTCGAAAGGTCGACCAGAGGCCAGTTCCAGTTGACGGCGAAGATGACTGCCGCAGCCATGATCGCCTTCAGGGCGAGGACCGTGGTTCGCCGGGCATGCTGTCGGATGGCCGGCGATGGTCGGCCCGACCAGTCGATCAGCCACTGGTAGCCGATCCCGACCCAAAGAGCCCAGATGAGGTAGGCCGGGAGGAACATGGTGTCCTTGTCGATGACGCGGTAGTTGATATAGAAACCCGCGCTGATCGCGAAGACGAGCAGGAGCATTCCACCGAGCGCGCGGCTGCGGCGCCACGAGACGATGATCCCCGCCACCCCGGGCCCGATTCCGATGACCATGAAGGCTCGCACAAGCTCGGCGCCGAAATGGCCAACCTCGCGAAGAAGCTCCGGGGTGCTGTACGCCATCATCACGTCCGCAAAGACCTTGCCCGACACCAGCCACCAGAGGCCTTCAACCGTCGCGAGGTTGATCGGCTCGAACGCGCCGGATGCATCGAACCAGCCAACGTAGTTGAAGGCAGGCCGGGTCCAGTAGACGAGCGGTAGATAGAGATAGACGGCGAGTCCGGCGGCGAGTCCGGCGGTCGCCAACCCCAGCGAGCGAATCGCGAGCGCCTTCTTCGGCTCGGTGTTGAGGACGAACCAGAGGAAGCCGGGTGCTGCGAGCATGGTGGCGACGTGATTTCCGAAACCGATTCCGGTCAGGAACGTCGCCATCGCGAGCCGGCCGGGGGTCGGATCCTCCGCCCATCTGAGCAGGGCGAGAATGACGCCGGCGAGGATCGCGGTATGGAGCGTGTAGACCTCCGCGATCAGGGCCAACGCCCAGAAGAACTGGGCCGTCGCGAGCAGCCCGAGGGCGGCGAGCCGCGCCCAGACGCCGACCCCGAGCCGCCGCAGGATTCTCTCGGCCAGCATGATCGTGGCGGCGCCGCAGACCGCTGAGAGGAGATTCATCCGGTAGCCCACATCGCCGATCGGCAGGTGGCTCCAGAGTCGTCCGATGAGCAGGTAGAGCGGATATCCGGTCGCCCGGACGAGGCCCCCGGTTGCGGCCGCCGTTGTGAGCTCGGCACTGTCCAGATTGTAGATGGTCGGCGCCATCGTGCGCAGGTAGAGAACGAACGGCGCGGCGAAAGCGAAGGTCGCGCTCCACCAGCCGTCCTGGCGCCACCGGCTTGCCGGTGGGCGACCCCTGTGTCGGTTCGGTGCTTTTGATTTTCTGGCCATCAGCCGACCCAGTAGCCGTTGGCGAACAGCGCCGTGCACAGCGCCAGCCCAAGTGCCGAGAGCAACGTGATCGTTCGATCGAGCCAGGGGCGATCTCCCCACACGCCGAGCAGGATGAACACCGGAAACAGGACCCACATGTATCGCCGCTGGCTCATCAGCAGACCCGACCCGAACGAGAGACTGACCCCGAGGACGACGAACAGGCCCTCGCCCCATCGTCCGATGGCGAGGAGGGCGCAGCCGAGCAGCAGAAACACGAGCACTGCCGCCAGATCGATCCAGTTGTCGACGTGAATGGACCCGGCGAGAAGGCCCGAAAACCAACCTCCGGGGAGGGGTTGGGTGAGTTCGGCCATAGTGGCGAAGGGAGATTTTGGTGCCCGTCCCCAAGCCGAAGCCGCGGTCACGAAAGCGAACGGGTCTCCGAACGAGCGCCAGCAGTAGAACATGTACGCCGCTGTTCCAAGCGGCGTCACCGCCGCGGACGCGAGTGCGGCGAACGGGGGTTTCCCGGCTGCGGGGTCGTGCCGCTGTCTCCACCACTCGCCGGCCAGCAGTACGGCGACGAGCACCCCGTGCATCCGGGTCAGGGCGGCCGCGATGCCCACGAGCCCGGCGCCGAACCAGCGACCGCGCCGGGCGAGGAGGGAGGCGCCGATGGCCGTCAGGAGGAAGAGCGACTCGGTGTAGATCGCGGAGCCGAAAAGTGAAGCGGGAAAGACGGACAGATACCAAACGGCCCGCTCTGCTGCCGCCGCGTTCCACTCGTCGAGGACCGCGCGATAGAGCACGATCGTCGCGGCCAGGAGGGCGAGGTTGCTGATCAGGATTCCCGCCACGACCGCATCGCCGACCAGGGGCATCAGCAGGCGCATCAGGAGCGGCAGCATAGGGAAGAACGCCACCGATGGGAATTCGACCCCCTCGTAACGGTACCCCTCTTCCGCGATGCTGACGTAGAAACCGGTGTCCCACCGGCTGCCGAAGACATCGAGGAGCCGGTTCTCGGTTCCCCGGAGGTGATAGATGGTCGCCTGCGCGTCAGGGATGACGGAGACCGAGACATAGGCGATGGCCATGATTCCGAGACGGGTCACGAGGAACACCAAGAGGGGTGTCCGCAGCCAGCGCCAACTCGCGAGCAGGGCCCGCCCGCCTCCGTGTTCCGGCGGGGGAGACGGCGTCGCGGTTCCGCGGCCCGTCGTCGAATCAACCACGGGAGTTGTCATGGCCGCACAAGGCCGAGGCCGGCTTGTGTCGATTCCCTTTGCACCGGCGAACGATTCATCTCGGAGATTCTCCCGACACCGCTTCCGCCTCTCCCCGCACCGATGATCAATTCCACTCTGACACATCACCCGATTCGAAACCGTCGTCGAAGATCACTGCCGTGTTCAGGTTGAGCAGCACCGACACGGTGTTCGAGTCGCGATTGACGGTTACCAGATCGAGCGCTCCGTTGCCGTCGAGGTCGTGGCTTGCCACCGCCTCCGGTGTGATGCCGGCACTCTCGATGACAGCGGCGCCGAAATTGCCGGCGCCGAGACCCGGGAGGGCCGACAGGTTGGCCGAATCCTGGTTTGCGGTTGCGATATCCAGAACGCCGTCCACGTCGAAGTCGCCGGCGACGATCCCGCCCGGGTTGGTACCGCCGACCGGGTAGCCCACCGCTCCGGCAAATGCGCCGGTTCCGGTGTTCAAGAACACGTCAGCGATGTCGAACCCCACACCGGAGCTGGCTGCCGCGATGTCCATGTCGCCGTCGCGGTCGAAATCGCCGGCGGTCACCCCGTCGGGACGGACATCCGGGCCCACCGAAAGACTCGAAAGCGTGCCGAACGCGCCCCCGCCGATATTGGGAAGGACGTCCACTCGGCGATCGTCGTTACACGCGACTGCGATATCGTGAAGTTGGTCACCGTTGAAATCCCCAAGGGTGAGACCACGCGGATCGCCGCCCACCGGGTAGGTCACCGCTGCGGCAAACGTGCCGAGAGTATTGAGGAGCACGGAGACGTCATTGGAGTCCCGGTTCGAGGTCACCACGTCCTTGAACCCATTGCCGTCGAGATCGGCGGCAACAATGGCGCGCGGCAGCAGACCGCCGACGGCGGTTGTCGCGCCGAGTGAGAAGGTGCCACCGGTGTTGACCAGGATCTGGATGTCGTCGACGTTCTTGCGAGTGACCACCAGATCGAGATCGTTGTCGTTGTCGATATCGATGGCGACCACGGCGTGTGGGCTGCTGCCACCTGCTAGCGCGAGGTCGCTCGCCGGCCCAAATGTGCCCATGCCCGTGTTGAGTAGGATGCTGACTCGATCGGGCGTATCACCGGTGACTGCCATATCCGGTCTCCCGTCGCCGTTGAAGTCAGCGAGCGAGACACCGGCGGGGCTTGTGCCCACCGGATAGTCGGTGGCGGGGGCGAATGCGATCTCGGCGCTCACGCTGGAGGTTATAAGCAGTAACGCGATCGTTGGGATGGTGTTGAAATACGTGATCTTCATGGTTCGACTCCCTTGTTTCAGAGGTTTCGCGCCGGCGTGATCGTCGGTGGGGACCACGGCCATTCGCCGTTGTTTAAATCGAGATAGATCCTTGTTCTCATTACCAAGAAGTGTGATGGATTGGGAAATCGAGACAGCTGTCTCGATGTCGGAGGGGGGATTTTCCGGTTTTGAGAACCTACTGCGCCGCGTCCAGGACGTCGTCGGCCTCCCGATCAGCCTCCATGCTCGAGGGTTCGGGAAGCCCTGACCGAGGGGCGATGGTCATCATGATCCACGCGAACGATGTGATCAGATGGACCCAGACCCCGAACCATAAAGAAATGGGTGTTTTGCAAGAGGGTGGACTCTCAGCCAGTCAGCGCAGGAACCACGGCGAGAGCACCTGACTGATTACGGCAGCGTCGGTTCCCGATCGCCGAGGAGGAACACCGCATCTCCACTTTGGTTGTCGACGTTGGACATGTAGGCGAAGAAGCGGCCTGAAGAAGCGGGACCGGCTGAGATTTCCAAGCGCACGCCACCGGTGACGGAGATTCCCATCGCCTGGAGGACGCGGTTCACCTGGGTATGTGAGAAGGGTTCGACGTCGAGGGCCAGAGGGGTCCCGACGGCATCGGGTCCGATCCATGCCGTGACCGTAACCGTGAGCGGGACATTCGCCACGCTCGCGATCCCGAGATTGCAGCGAAAGTCGGTATTCTCGCGGCACTCGAAGAGGGTGGCACTGGCGGCGTCGGGGTTGGTCCCGGGGACATCGTCCTCGCCGAGAGCCCACGCCACGGGCACCGCCATCGCCGACTGCCCGAAACTGCCGGCAACACCGCCGTAGTTGGCGATCCGCGCGTGGGCGAAGACCGGCTCGGAGGAGACGATGTCCACCGAACCGGCGTCATCTGAAAGCTCGAAAGCCTCGGTGAGAAGATCGTTGAAGACGAGGGTGCCCTTGGGATCGATTACCGCCTGGGCCGAGGCGGCCGGGGTCGTGTTGTTGGCGTTCGAGCGATTGAAGAAGAGCGCGATTTGAGCGATCCCGTCGCCGGGGTTGTGAATCTCGAGGCTGGTCGACCACAAGGTGCCGTTGAGTCCGGGAGTGCGTGCGACCACGGGAACCACCAGATCGGTTGCAGCCGTCGACGGAACATCGGCGAGCAGCGAACCGGCGGCAAAGATGGCAGGTGACCCGACACCGGGTGTGTAGCTCGCCAGCGGACCGGATCCGAGATCACCCTCCGCCGACAGGACGTCGCCATCGGAGAACGCGTCGACACAGCTCGAGTCGGGACAGAAACAACCGATGAGATCGTTCCGGGCCACGGGGATCCGGCACGAAAAGGTGGCGACATCACCGGCGGTCACGGTTTCCAGCGGTGAGGTTCCCACCAGCACGAGTCGGTCGCCATCCGGGCGATACACCTTGAGCATGACCCGCGCACCTTGGGTGCTCTTCACTCGCCAAAGGTCGAGGGTCCCGCTCGAGGTCACCGGGTGCGCCAGGTCGATAGATGTTGTGCCGCCCGATTGGGGCTGCCCCGGCGCCGGGTCTCGGCCCGCCTGTTGCGCCGAACCGGGGCCGGCGTGGCCCATGAGGACCGTGAAAAAGATGAAGAGACCGAGCCGATATCCGTTCTTTCGAATCAATGTTGAGCCTCTCTCCAGGTCACATCTGTGTTTGTTCCATCACGGGCTCACGACCAAAGCCGCTGCTGCGGCCATGTCCAACACCTTGCCCGTCCACACGCCGTCTTGGATCGCAACACCGGACTGCTGAAGGGCATTCCTCACGAGCAGAGGATCCAGACCGGGGTCGGCGCTCAGCAGGATCGCCACCGTCGCCGATACAAACGGCGCGGCCATCGAGGTTCCGCTCGAGGTTCCGAATGTCTGTTCGTCGAGGCCGCCGTAGACGCCTTCTCCGGGAGCGACCACGTCCACGCCGTCGGACCGGTTGGAAAATGCTGCGAGGGTCAGGCCGTCCTCGGCCAGGGCCGCCACCGCAACGGTGTGACTGTCGGAAGCCGGAAATGGAATGGAGGACAGGCTGTCGTTGCCGGCAGAGGTCACCACGACGATGCCCTGGTCGGCGGCCCGCTCAAGGAGCAGGTCGACCGCCGTCGAGCGTTCCTGGTAGACCAATGAGAGATTGATGACATCAACGCGGCGGTGGATCGCGTCGGCGAGGGCCAACGCCAGGTTGTACGCCGTACCGCCGCCGTCGTTGTCGAGAACCCGGTATGGAAGGATCGACGCACCGGGCGCCGCGATGGCGATGATCGAGGCGACAAAGGTACCGTGGCCGGTGGCCTCGTCAATGTCGCCGTCGCCGTCGTCATCGATCCCGTCCCGCTCCTCCCACGGTCGAAGATCGCCGTCCACGAGATCGAGCCCGCCGGGGATCAGACGCCGGCGAAGCACCGGGTGCAGCGGGTCCACCCCGGTGTCGATCAGCGCGATGACGATGCCCTGACCATCGGCGAGTTGGTGCGATTCGGACATCCGAACCTGCTGTGTTGCCGGTTGTTCCAGGAGCTTGAGGTTTGTCGCGTTGCGATCGACCGTGGGATAGCGCCGTCGAACGGTTTCCGGATCACGGAAGAAGTAGTTGGGTTCGACCGCCGCGACCTCGGTGTCGGCCGAAAGTTCGGCGAGAAGACTGTCGTCGATGGGCTCGGGCCACCAAAGCAGCAGAGCGAGATCGCCGACCCGGCCCACCACCTCGGCGCCGAAACGGTCGGCGAGGGCGTCGCCGTTGGCGCCGGCGACGGGCACGACGAGTGCCTGTTGCGGTTCGAACTCCTGGCCGCCGACGGTCGCAGGATCCGGGTCTTCGGTTCGAACCTCAATGGCCGAGAAGGCCCCGGTCAGCTCGAGTAGTGCCCGGACCTCGGCGGACCAGCCGGGAACGACATCCTGCCACGAGTCGGCGTCGCCGGTGAATAGGGTCGACGGGTACAGGAGGACGACGGTGCCGTTCTCGAATTCCAGGAAGTCCTGGTCGATTGCCAAGACCTGCCCCTCGATCTGAACATACCCCTGGCCGCCCTGTGTCTCCCCCTCGTATTCGATCTCGATCACGAGGTTCTCGCCGCCATCGGTGCGAACCGCTTTGACCTCGAGGTAGTGGCCTTCGGCGAGACCCGAGTACGATCCGATGATCGGATCGAAGACGGAAAAGGCGTCGACTCGGTAGGTCCGGCCGTCGTCCATCGCGAACCGGTCGGGGGGCAGCAGGCGGGTGAGCAGACCCTTGGATTCGAAATCCACTCCGGCTCCACCCCCTCCACCGCCACCGCCACCGCCTCCACCGCCGCCGCCGGAAATCAGCTCGACCTCCGTGGCGGTAAGGGTGGTCTCCTGGAGATCGCCTTTTGCTTTGACGTCATCACCGATCTGGAGATCGGACAGCGATCCGAAGTTCTGGAACAGGGTTTCGGAGGTGATCACGACTTCGTAGATCGTCGAGTCGACATCGAGATCGAATCCACCCGAGGTAAAGCCGGTAATGGCACCCTCGAGAGTGGATTCCCCTCCATCGGCACGCAGCCTGATCCTCTCGGCGATGATGGTCAAATCGTCGACCTGGCCCCTGACCTCCAAGAAGTCCCCAATGGCGAGATCGGTCAGAGCCGCGAACCCGTCGAATTCCGTTTCGCCGTTGACGATGACCTCGTACTCAGTCGTCGCGTTGACATAGAGAGTGAGACCACCGGGGATGAACGAGGAGAGGAAGCCTTCGAAGGTGTCGCCATCCTTGAGGGCGGATGACCGATGGCGAATCGGAGCCATAGCGGACTGAGCGTCAGTTGCAGCGGTCTGCCGGCCGTGGCGCTCCGGTGCCGTGATCTGATGCCTGGTGGGGATGACGAATTCCGCGCGTGTGACCAGTTTGTCTTTTCGACCCGGGGCCCTCTGTCCGATGACCCGCACCTGCTGAGTATCGCCGCTGGCAATCATGACGGCGAGATCGTTCAGATCGGGAGACGGTTCGGCGAGCTCGACGGTCCAGTCACCGGCAAGACCGAGTCGGTTTGGTGGTTCGACCCAAGAAACATCAGCGGTGATGACAAACACTACCGGCCGCTCGAGAGCCCGGAGTTGACTCTCCCCGGTTGCTGAAACAGCTGATCCGGCCGCCGCCGATCCGGCGAGGCCGATGGCGAGGATCGCCAGAATCGAAACCCGTATCAATCTGCTGATCATGAAACACTCCAAGGCCGGTGGTCTCCGTAGAGGTGGAAGTTGCCCCAAATCGCCGGGTTGGGGTTGAGGCGCCGAAGCTCTTCGACCGCCGCCCGGAAGGCGACCCCGGGGTTGCCGAAATCACGGATCCCGCGGAAAAACTCGAGATCGAAAGCGCAGGCCACATCGTCCTTCACCGGCGAAATGGCCCCCACCACCGAACGCACTCCTCCGGCCATCAAGGATCGCAGAAAACTGTCGTAGCGGTGGTCGATGTGGTCGTCGCCCATCCGGACACCAGAACAGACGCCGAAGCTCACCAATTGCGCGGCGATTCGGGTCGCGGCGAGATCGTGAACGGTAACATACCCGTCGCTCAACCGAAGACCGGATGCCGACGGTATGCCGTCGAGAACGACGGCATGCCCTGCGAGGTGAACGATGTCGAACGACGACAGCATGGCAAGAAAGTCGTCCCGAGTGGCGGTCTCCATGGCGACGGATCCGTCGACGATCCGCGCCAATTCGCTGATCTCCTTCTCGATCATGGGGAGATCGACGCTCGAAGCGGCGCCAAAGGCGACCCGGTGCGGCGATGGAGGCAGGTCACGCAAAAGGGCGGCGGCAACACCTGCCCCGGGGACAATTGAGAAGACCGAGCGTTCTATCAGGGGTGCACCGGATTCGAATTCCAACGCCGCCCACGGGAGGTGATAGAGCTCGGCGTGCGGTGCCAACCATAGAGCGTTCCACCCGTCAGCCGGCAGCGGCGGGAGAAGAATCTCGCCCAGTCTTCGCAAGCGATGCCTGAGGGCATGAGAAGAGCCTCGAGACGAAGAATCCTCGCGCCAGGTTGCGGTATCCATGTGAAATCGAACCGAGGCGGCCAGCGAACGGATTTCGGGGGCCACGTCGCGGATGCGTTCGACCCGGAGCTTCCCCCGCCAGATGACGAACACAACGAGATCGCGAGCGTCGAGGAAATACTCGATAAAGACCTCGTCGCGGGGCAGGAGGTCCAAGAGTTCCTTTGACACCGAATGCCCGATGCCGTCCGGAAGGAGGCCCGGCACTCGACGTGCGAGTGCGGCCTCAGTCTCCATGAGCTCGCCCTCCAGACCCTTCAGCTCGCGATGGATGTGGACGCCGAACCTTCGAATCCTCGGTTCATCGGCACCCTCCATCCGGCCCAACAACGAGGCCAGGCGTGCCCGCAACTCCTGCCACCGACGCATCTGGGGATCGTCGCCGAGATCCGCCCTGCGCTCGATCTCGTCGAGGAACCAGCTCGAGCGGAAACGCGAAAGGATGTCGAGGGCGCGGCGGCGATCACGTGAGGTGTTGCGATCCAGAAGGGTCGCCAGGAGATCCAGGTACACGTGACCGCGGACCCTGAGAAAGGCGCTCCGGTCGGACAATGCCGAGAGTCTACCGTGGAGGTGGTCCGCCAAGTGAACGGCTCTGAAGAGGTGGCGGGTGGATCCAGGTTCGTTCATCCTGCCCAGCACGTGGTGGGAAACCAATCGGGCCCATGCCGACGCTCGATTGCTGGCGAGCACCTCACCGGCACATCGTTTTGCTCCTCGACGGTTGCCTCGATCCAGATAACGCTCGCCGGCCCACGCAAGACCCAGCATGGACCGGTGTCGAAGCCCCGCAGACGCGAGGCGACGCGCAGCCCGAACGATCTGTGGCGGATCGATGGTTGGGTCCAACTGGGCCATGTCGATGGTCAGAAGATCGTTTTGAATCTGCATTTCCGGGCCGCGGAGCTCATCGATTGCCGCGCGCCACCGATCAAATCGACCCTGAGCGGCTTCGATGACCGCATGCAGACGGAGTGCCCGCGCCTCGTCGTGGAGCAGTCCCGCTTGTTGGAGCCTGGGCAGCGATCGGTTGAGCCGAGCCATGGCAAGATCGAGTTCGCCGACCTCTGTTTCAGCGGTGGCGAGATCAACCTCCGCCACGAGCTCCATCCCGATGTCTCCTTCGATCCTGGAGGCCTCGATCACCCGATGCCACCCCTCGAATGCCGTCTCGACCCGGCCCACCGCGAACTCGGTCTCGGCGAGGTTCAATTCCGCATGCAAGGCAAGGTTATCGAAACCGAGTTCACGCGCTGCCTCAGCGACGTCTTGGTGTTCTCGCGACGCATGGAGAAAGCGGCCGGCGAGAGCGGCGGAGTTGGCCAGGTTGGCCCGGGCGAGAAGGTGTCTGAGACTCCCCGGTTCCATCCGGCGAATGGCTCTCCGCCAGAGTTTCTGGGCGCGGTCGATGTGGTCCGCGGCATCCTCCGCGCAGGCCAGGTTGGCCAGGGCCACGGCGCCGCGCTCGGCATCCCCGCGCTCAATGAAGCGGGTTTCCAATCGACGCGCCAGTCGTCGCGCCCGATCGAGCCGGAGCTGTTCCCCGTGGCAATCGATCAACAGCAGGCTGGCTCGATCGGCAAGATCGAGGCGTCCGCATTTCGTCATCCCGCGAGCGGCCTGAACGAGGTCTTTCTCCGCTCGGGCAGGCTCTCCGGTCAGATGATGAACAACGCCGGTCGCCCATTTGAGATAGGCGCCGAACAGGGGGAGGTCGATTTTTTTCGCTGATGCCTTTGCCGCCCACTCGATCCCACGACCGGGTTCGGCCCTGGCTAGACGCTCCGCGTATTCACGGAGGCTCTCTCCTGCCTTTTCGTCTTCACCCGACGCGAGCAAGCGCACCACCTCGTCGGGGACGACGGAGTCGATCTCATGGTTCGTCATCGGTCCCGATCTCGACGTCGTGGACGACCATGATCTGGTCGCCGAACCACCACGTCCCCCGGTAGCTACCGGGCTCCACCTCGGGAAGGTTGAATTCGCCGAACTGATCGACATCGGACAGTCGGACCCGACCGTTTGGAGGTGTCAAAGCAAAGGTGCCGCCGATATCGCGATCCTGCTCTGTGGATGCGATCTGACCAATGACGGACACGGTTGGTCGTGACCCTCGCGCACCAACTCGCAGCATGATGGTGTAGGGTCCGCCGCTGTACTCCGCAATCTCTCCTGAAGCCACACCGCGAGCCGCGGCCGGCGCCCCGGCCGACGAACGCACGAGTTTGGCGATCCAGCGGGGGGCTCGATCCTGGCCCGGTCCGAGCTGGCGGTAGAGAACCCTGAGGCGGTGAAGCTCTGATTCATCGACACTCTCTCGACTCATCTCGCGGAGCGCCTCTATCCGGTCGACCCAAAGTCGCTTTGCGGACCGGCACTTGGAGCAGGCGCCGAGATGAGTCTCGGCCTCGGAAGAAGCTTCCCCTTCGATCAGGTCGATGATGTGCGCCTCGGTCAAGTGGTCCATTTCACCCTCTCATCCAATGAGTGCGCTCAGGAGTCCGAACGAGACAGGCTGACGATCAATTTTTCCAAACGCTTCATGCAGCGAAGCCGGATTGGGCCGATGGACGTCGCCGACAGGTTTTCGTCGCGGGCCACGTCCCGGTACGAATCCGGTGGTTCCTTGAGCATCAACCGATGGAGCAGTCGCTGGCAGCGCTCCTCGAGCCGGGCAAAGGCCTGTCGCAACCGTGCGAGGTCCTCCGCTCGGACCATTTCGTCGTCGTACCGAGGATTGCTGACGGCTGAATCCTCCTGCAGCAGTGCAGCCGGCCGCCGCTGCCGGATCATCTCGAGCGATTGAAAACGAGCGATGCCCGCCAACCACGAAGCCAGCTTCTTCGGGTCGCGGAGGCCATCGAGTTTTTGCAGCGCAACCAGGGCGACTCGTTGAAGCACATCGCGCGCCTCCTCTGAATCGCAGCCGGTCCGGCGGGCTACCGATTTGACCAGCGGGCCGTAGCGCCGCCACACGGTAACCCAGGCCTCCTCATCACCCTTCCGACAGGCCTTGACCAGTTCCTGGTCCTTTTCCCGGTCGGCGGTCCAATTGCGTTCATGGCGACTCATTCTCAGACTATATCGTCATTCTGACAGGCGAAATTCCTTCGACTGGGGGGGGCGTATGGGAAAGGCGGGACGAGCGGTGGCGGGGATTGGCTCTTTCAGGGTGTGAGTTGGGGGGGCCGAGTCCGCCACGAGCTGAGATTTACCCGCTGGGATGCGTTACCTTTGGTAGACTTCAGGTGAACGGTCCGACGAAGGGTGGTGGCCATGCCAAGGGTGGAAGATCTCGCTCACGATGTCACGGTTCTGATCCTCGGTGGGGGTCGCGGCACCCGCCTCTATCCCCTGACCATGAACCGGAGCAAACCGGCGGTTCCCATTGCGGCGAAGTACCGGTTGATCGACATCCCCATCTCCAACGCCATCAATTCACACATGCATCGGATGTATGTCCTGACCCAGTTCAATTCGGTCTCGCTCCACCGCCACATCGGTCGGACCTACCGCTTCGACGCGTTTTCCAAGGGATATGTTCAGATCCTGGCGGCCCAGCAGACCGACAGCGGCAGCTCCTGGTTCCAGGGCACCGCGGACGCTGTCCGGCAGAACGAGCGGATCTTCAGCCAGATTCAGGGCGAGTTCGTCCTGATCCTCGCGGGAGACCACCTCTACCGGATGGACTACCGGGATCTTCTCGCGGATCTCATGCTCCACGACGCCGACGTCGCCATCGGGGTGATGCCGTGCTCTGAGGAGGAGATCGCCGACTTCGGCGCAGCAAGAGTGGATGAAGACGGCCAAATTATGGAATTCAGGGAGAAACCCAAAACCGCCGAAGAACGCGCCGGGATGGAGGTCTCGCCTCAGCTGCTCGAGGAGAAGGGGGTCCGCGCCGACCAGCCCTACCTCGCGTCCATGGGGATCTACCTCTTCCGTAAACAGGCATTGATTGAGGCCCTCGACAACGATTTTGTTGATTTCGGCGGTGATGTGATCCCGGCTGAAGTCGGTCGCCGCCGAGTTCAGGCCCACTTTTTCAAGGGCTATTGGCGCGACATCGGTACCATGCGGGCCTTTTTCGACGCACATATGGATCTGGTCAAGTTCAACCCGCCCTTCAGCTTCCATGATCGGGATTGGCCGATCTACACCCGGCCGCGACATCTGCCCGGCGCCCGGCTCGACAGCTGCTGCTTTACCCGGGTCCTACTCGGCGACGGCTCCAAGGTGGTGGATTCGACGGTCGAGGACTCGGTCATCGGTTTGCGCGCCAACATCGCCGGAGCGACGCTCAAGCGCACCTTGGTCATGGGTGTCGACAGCTACTACCCGGAAGCGCCGGCCGATGCGCCGCCGGTGGGCGTCGGCGAGGGTTCGGTGATCGTCAACGCCATCATCGACAAGAACGCGCGGATCGGTCGCAACGTGAAGATCGTCAATACTTCGGGGGTGAAGGAAGCCGATGGCGACGGCTGGTTCATCCGTGACGGTATCGTGGTCATTCCCAAGAACGGCATCGTTCCCGATGGGACGGAGATCTAGAAGCGCGCTTGCGCGCGGGTCGCAGGATTCAGGTCGCAGGATACAGGCAAGGCAAGATAGCGCTTGACGAGGCGTCGAGAATATCGACGATTTCACCTGCATCCTGCATCCTGCATCCTGCATCCAAAAAAACGCCCCGTTTCCG
>Ga0316198_10000476_pt1 | contig 21059 bp, 22 predicted proteins | sample OudBieAanoxic_MG_FD_204935 | JGI IMG/M metagenome (GOLD analysis project Ga0316198, IMG submission 204935) | Coastal sediment microbial communities from Oude Bieten Haven, Netherlands - site A anoxic | ecosystem: Environmental > Aquatic > Marine > Coastal > Sediment | place: Netherlands...
AGCCAGACCCTTTGCGTGCAGGGTCTTCGTGATCGCCGCCGTCAACGTCGTCTTTCCATGGTCCACGTGACCGATGGTCCCGATGTTCACGTGCGGCTTTGTCCGCTCGAACTTCTGCTTGGCCATTTTTGCCTCCCTCTGTTATTTGGCTTTCATGATTCGCGAGGTGACGAATCCGCCCTGATGTCAATCGATCAATGGAGCCCACGACCAGACTTGAACTGGTGACCCCGTCCTTACCAAGGACGTGCTCTACCACTGAGCTACGTGGGCCGACAAAATGCTCAAAAACTCTGGAGCGGGAGACGGGACTCGAACCCGCGACCAACGGCTTGGAAGGCCGAGACTCTACCACTGAGTTACTCCCGCATCGTCGGCGCCCGCAATAAAATAATGTAATGGTGCAGGCGGATGGGTTCGAACCACCGTAGGCATACGCCAACAGATTTACAGTCTGCCGCCTTTAACCACTCGGCCACGCCTGCGCCTCGATCTCTGTTAATGGAGCTGGCGATGGGAATCGAACCCGCAACCTGCTGATTACAAATCAGCTGCTCTACCGTTGAGCTACGCCAGCAGCCGGCCGTCTCCCTGGCTCAGTACATCTCCAAAATTCAGCTTTAAAAGAACGCACCTCTGCTTCACGCAGAAGGACTGGGACAGTAACACAGGCATGACATGGATGCAAGGGGCGTACCGGGCGTTTTTTGCCCTTTTCTGTCAGGGTCTTCGCAGGTCCCGTGCCCGTGCCCGTTTCCGTGCCCGTGCCCGTGATGGGCGGCTCTCGATTCGGTGGTCAAAGACACATCGGGCACGGGCACGCGTACGGGTACGGGCGCGGGTGATTTCGGGTGCTCAAGTCGTCGGCGGACGCGTCAACTCATACATCAAAACCCCCGCCGCAACGGAGAGATTGAGGCTCTCGACGCCGTCGGCCATGGGAATGGCAACGAACTCGTCGATGGCCGACCGCGTCTTGGCTCTCAGGCCCTTGTGCTCGGATCCCAAACATAGGACCCAGCGCCGGGTCGGATCGATCCCTCGACTCGGCGTACCTTCCATGGCTGCTCCGAGGGCCCAGTAACCGGCATCACGAAGGGTCCTCAGAGCGTCGGCGGCGACATTGACCCGCACCAACGGCACCCTCTCGAGATGGCCCGCCGCCGCTTTGGCCGTCGCGCCACCCAGCGGCGGCGCCGACGGTCCGGCGATGATGATGCCGTCGATGGCGAAGGCCGCCGCCGTCCGCACCACCGCGCCGAGATTGTGCGGGTCGTCGATGGCATCGAGAAGCACGACCGAGGCCGGCACACCATCCGGGCGGATGATCTCGTCGATGTCTCTCAGTCCGACTGGAGCCGAACGCAGCGCGCATCCGTTGTGGGGTTGGCCGAGCGCGACTTCGTCGAGCCGGCGCCTGGGAACCCGTCGCAGGGACACACCACGACCACGGGCAATTTCTTCAACCTTGGCGAGACGTCCGTCCCGGCGGCCGTCCTGGAGCCATAACAATTCCACCGGGCGATCCGCTTCGAGCACCGCGAGGACCGCATGAAATCCTACGACCCACCCCGTCTCACTCATCATCGGTCTCCTTTTCCACAAGAACGACCGCGAGGGCTCCGACTCCCTCACCACGGCCGATGAACCCCAGCCCGTCGGTGGTGGTCGCCTTGACCGACACCGCGGCCGCATCGACGCCCAGCGCTTCCGCGAGCGCGCCTTTGAGTGCGACTCGATGCGGCGCGAGATGCGGCCGCTCGCCGACGATCGTCAGGTCACAATTCACCAGCCGATAACCGGCTTCAGCCACGAGCTCGAGGGCCCGGCGGACGACGACACACGAATCGACATCGCGCCATTTCCGGTCCGATGACGGAAAATGTTCGCCCAGATCACCCGCCCCGATCGCACCGAGGAGAGCGTCGGTGACCGCGTGGAGCGCCACGTCAGCATCCGAGTGGCCTTCGAGGCCGGGTCCATCCGGGAGTTCGAACCCGCACAGGATGAGAGGGCGTCCGGTTCGAAAACCATGAACATCGAAACCCTGGCCGATTCGAAACCCGCTCATGTCCCTTTCCCCACCATCAGCCGCACCAGATCGAGGTCGCATGAAGCCGTCAACTTCGGATTGGGGTGCTCGGCCATGACGCAGCGCACCTCTCCACCGTCGGCCTCGATCATCGACGCTTCGTCGCTGAAATCGTTCAATGGATCCTGTGTCTTCCAGACGATTTTCAGCGCGGCAATCCGAAAGACCTGCGGTGTCTGGGCCAAGCGCAGGCTGTCGCGATCAATAGTCTCGACGATCACGTTGTCACCGTCGACTCGTTTGACGGTGTCCGAAATACCACAACAGAGAATGGCGGCGGCACCATCACCCAATGCATCGATCACCCTGGCAACGTCATTCGGATGGACCAACGGGCGAGCGCCGTCGTGGACTGCGACGATCTCCGCTCCCAACTCGGCTGCCTTCTCGATCCCGAGGCGAACCGAGTCCTGGCGCCGCGGCCCTCCGGCGATCACCTCGCACGAACTCAACGTGGTCCGCCAGTGATTGACCCGATCATCGAGCACAACCACCACCAGTGGAGCTGCGGGTAACGCCGTCCGGATTGCCTCGACGGAGCGCTCGAGTACCGTGGCGCCGCCAAGGGGGGCGGTGAGTTTATCCACGCCGAAGCGCTCACTTCGACCGGCAGCGGCGATGACGACCGCAAGTCGTGGTTGATCAGTGTTGTTGGGGTGCGACATCGCGGATGATGATACTAAAATTGCGAGGAGGTACTAGGTTTTAGGTATTAGGCAGATGCACCTCATCGCGATCGGGACAGCCGCGATGGACCTAATACCTAACTGCCAACACCTAATACCTGGTCTAGCGCGTTCGGCGTTAGACCTCGAGGACATCGGCCTCCTTGGCCTTGAGGATGTCGTTGATCCTGCCGACGTAGGAGTCCGTGAGCTTTTGCACGGACTCCTGGCCGTCGTGCATCTGATCCTCGGAGATCTCTTTGTCCTTCTCGAGGGCCTTGAACCGATCGTTGCCATCGCGGCGAATCTGACGGATCTGATTGCGCGCGGTCTCGGCGTCGCCCTGGGCGATTTTGACCAGATCACGACGGCGCTCTTCGGTCAGCGGTGGGATGTTGAGCCGAACCACCTTGCCATCGTTGTTCGGGGTGAGACCGAGATTCGACTTGAGAATCGCCTTCTCGATGGCACCCAGAACTCCGGGCTCCCACGGTGCGATGGTGATGGTGGTGGGATCCGGAACCGATAGAGACGCGACCTGGTTGAGTGGCGTCGCGCTCCCGTAGTAGTCGACCAGCACGCCGTCGACCACGGCCAGTGATGCACGGCCGGTACGGAGCTTTTTCAACGAAACCTTGAAGGCCTCGGTCGCATCCAACATACGGCTTTCAATCTCTTTCAGGACGACATCGCTCATGCATCCTCCCCGGGGCCGATCAACGAGCCCATATCCTCTCCGAGGACGACTCGTTTGAGGATCCCCGGTTTGTGGATGTTGAAGATCTGAATCGGAATCTCGTTCTCCATGCACAGCGAGATGGCAGCGGCATCCATGACCCGCAGACCTCGCTGGAGGACCTCCTGGTACGTGAGCTTCGGCATCAGGCGGGCAGTCGGATTGGTCACCGGATCGGCGGTGTAGACACCATCGACCTTTGTAGCCTTCATCAGGACCTCGGCTTGGATCTCGTTGGCCCGCAAGGCAGCCGCCGAATCGGTCGTGAAGAAAGGATTCCCGGTTCCCGCGGCAAATACCACGACGCGGCTCTTCTCCAGATGACGAATCGCCCGCCGGCGGATGAAAGGCTCGGCCACCTGGTGCATTTCGATGGCGGTCTGAACCCGGGTCGGAACCTCAAGCTGCTCGAGGGCTGAGGAGAGGGCCAGGGCATTGATGACGGTTGCCAACATCCCCATATAGTCGCCGGTGACTCGATCGATGCCCTGCTCGTGGGCAGAGACGCCGCGGATGATATTGCCGCCGCCTACAACGGCGGCAACCTGAACCCCGAGATCAGCCACAGCCGCGACTTCCTCGGCGATGTTCCGGACGACCTTGGGATCGATACCGAAGGGCTGAGAACCCATGAGGGCTTCGCCCGACAGCTTGAGCATGACTCTTCGATATCGAGGTTCTGGGTCGCTCACCATCAATTATTTCCGGTCTCCTCACCGAGCTTGAATCGAACAAACCGTACCACGGTTGCATCTGAACCGCCGGTCTTCACGACGTGTTCTCCCACCGAGATGGATGTGTCCTTGGCAAATGGCTGCTCGAGCAGAACCTCGGACTCGAAGAATTTCTCCATCTTGCCAGCGACGATCTTTTCGGCGATATGCTCGGGCTTGCCCTGCTCGATCGCCTGCTTGATGGCGATCTCTTTCTCGGTGGCGAGAAGCTCATCGGTGATTTCGTTTCGGTGAACAAACCGAGGTTCGGACGCAGCAATGTGCAGTGCGACATCGTGGAGAGCCTCGGTGCCCGCGCTCGAAGAACCTTCGACGATGACGCCGATGGTGCCACCGCCGTGGACGTATGACGAGAGCATCGAACCCTCACCGGCCTTGACGATTTCGATCCGATTGAGGACGATGTTTTCACCAATGGTGCCGACCCTCTGCGAGATAATCTGCTCGACGGTGTGGCTCTCGTCACCGGCAAACGGCATGGCTTTCAATGCCTCCACATCGGTGACACCACTTGCCAGCGCCTGCTCGGCCAGGGCCTTGGTCAAACTCTGAAAGTCTTCATTGCGGGCGACAAAATCCGTCTCGCAGTTGAGTTCGAGGATCACCATCTTGGCGGCGTCGCCGATGATGATGACCGTGCCTTCCGAAGCCGCACGGTGCGCCTTCTTAGCTGCTGCGGCAAGACCCTTGGTGCGCAGGATCTTGACCGCTTCGTCGATATCACCATCGGTATCGACCAGTGCCCGTTTGCAGTCCATCATGCCTGCTCCGGTTTTCTGCCGGAGCTCCTTGACCGCAGTTGCTGTGATTGTCATTTCATTCCCTTTCGTAAATGGGGCCAGGAGAGTTGTAGCTCCTGGCCCCACCGAGATTCTCTGTTCGGTTATGGGCTCAAGCCTTGGCCGGAGCCTTCTCTTCGTCGGTCTTCGGCGCGTCTTCAGCAGGCGCTTCGGGCGCGGCTTCTTCAGCCTTCACAGTCTCTTCAGCAGGCGCGGCCTCGGCGGGTGCCTCTTCAGCCTTTGCCGGCTCTTCAACCAGAGCGGGTTCGCCAGCCGCTTCCTCAGCCTCCACGATCTCTTCGACAGACGCGGTCTCGACGGGTTCAACCGCCGGCTCATCGGTTTCCGGCGTGACTTCGACGTCGACCTCGACCACATCAGCCTTGACCACGGCAGCCTCGACCGATTCGGCCTCGGCCAGCTCAGCCTCGGCATCATCACCAGGACCGACGAACCGCTCGTCAGCTAAATTCAGACCCTCGAGAACGCTGTCGGCGATTCTCGATGTAAAGAGCCTGATGGCGCGAATGGCATCATCGTTGCCCGGGATCGGATAATCGACCTCTTCCGGATCGCAGTTGGTGTCGACCACCGCGACCACCGGAATTCCGAGTCGATTCGCCTCTTTGACGGCAATGTGCTCGTGAACCGTGTCGATGATGAAGAGAGCCTCGGGGAGGTTCTCCATATCCTTGATCCCACCGAGGGCCCGATCCATCTTGCGTCGCTGACCCTCGAGTCGGATCCGCTCCTTCTTGGTGAGATTCGACTCTTCCGCCGAAAGCGCCGTTTCGATTTCTTTGAACCGATCGATGGACTTTCTGATGGTGCGGAAGTTTGTCATGGTGCCACCGAGCCAACGGTGGTTCATATAGAACATCCCGCAGCGCACGGCCTCCTCGCGGACGGCATCCTGAGCTTGCCTCTTGGTCCCAACGAACAGCACGTTCTGGCCGTTGGCCGCGAGGTCGCGGATAAACTCCGCCGCCTCGTCGAAGTAATGCAGAGTCTTCTGCAAGTCGACGATGTGGATCCCGTTGCGTTTGCCAAAGATAAACGGCTTCATCTTCGGGTTCCACCGCCGAGTCTGGTGGCCAAAATGCACACCCGCCTCGAGCAGTTCCTTCATCTGAATCGTAGCCACGTGCGTTGTCTCCCTTACCGCTTCGAGAACTGGAAGCGTTTGCGGGCCTTGGGTTGACCGTATTTCTTGCGCTCGACCTTGCGTGCATCCCGGGTGAGAAAGCCGGCGGCCTTCAAGCGGGGCCGAAGCTCGGCGTTGTACTCGAGCAGCGCGCGTGAAATGCCGTGGCGAATCGCGCCCGCCTGACCGGTGGCGCCTCCGCCATCGACATTGACCAGGATGTCAAATTTGTCGTTGGTTTCAGTCAGCATCATGGGCTGCCGAATGATCATTTTCAACACCCGGTTCGGGAAGTATTCGTCAAAGGTACGACGATTGACGGTAATATCGCCCTTGCCGGGCCTCAAATAGACACGGGCCACGGCCGTCTTCCGTCGACCGGTTCCGTAGTATTGAATCTCAGCCACGGGTCCCCCTCTCTCTAGAAGACGTAGTTCTTGGGCTGCTGGGCCTCATGCGGGTGATTGGGCCCGCTGTAGACCTTGAGTTTGCGCAGCAGCTTTCGACCGAGGCGATTCTTGGGAAGCATGCCCCAAACCGCGGCCTGAATCACCCTTTCCGGGTATTTGTCCATGCGCTCTTTGGCGGTCTCCACCTTTAAAGAACCCGGTTTGCCGGAGTGGCGATAGTATTTCTTGTCCTCGAGCTTGTTGCCGGTCATGCGGATACGATCGGCATTGACAATGACGACAAAATCGCCCGTGTCGAGGAACGGTGTGAATTCGGGCTTGTGCTTGCCGCGAAGGAGTCGCGCAACTTCAGTGGCGAGACGACCCAGGACCTTGTCCGAGGCGTCCATGACCACCCAGTCGCGGCGGATCTCGTGCGGTTTTGGAACGTAGCTCTGCATCGCGTGCGTCCTTTTCTGCAACCCCCTTGCGGGCGCAAGGGAACAAGACTCTAGCCGAGAGGCTACCGTCTGTCAAGCGGTTGTCTGGCGGTGATCCTCTCCTGATTCGAGCGCCCCGGTCTGGGGTTCACCAGCGGCCAGAACCGGACGGTCTTGACCGGGGAGATCACGCAACCCGCCAGCGCCGAACCACAGGTGAAGCGAGCTCTCGGTTGACTGGACGGTGACGATGGTGAGGTCGAGCTCGGGCGGCAGCCATCTCCTGAGATCGACCACGACGATACCCTTTCCACGAAAGACCGTGATGAGATCGTTGTCGATCGAATCGAGGATCGCTTCCACAGCCGCCCTCGGCACCGGCAGGCCGCCATAGACCCGCAGCTTGCGCATCCGAAAACCGAGATGGCGGTGGCGCAGTCGCAGTTCGGCGACCTCCACGGCGACTCGAGAGCGGACTCCCTTCCACTTGATGGTCGCCGAGATGTCGAGGGCATCGCCCGCTCCTGCGAGCGCCAGACCGTCCAACTTCTCGACACCGGCCGTGAGCCGCACGAGATGCTCTTCCACCAAGACCAGGTCGAGGACCAGATGGAGGCCATCCCAGCGTGCCAGGGTTCGGGGTGTCAGGGTCGTACTCATAGCGGGAGAGTATATACCGTCATGACCGATGCACCCTCGTACCCGGCTTTCTGGGCCGGTACAGCGGACAGCGACAGGGACAGGTTCTATCAGCCCCGGCCTGCCTCATTGCCGGGAGAGCAGACCGGATCGCGCTCCCCGAGGGAGCCCGGTCCGTATTTGTGCTGGGCGGAACGCTCCACCGCGAGGTCGTTACGGCACAAATGCGGACCCGGCACCCCGTTGGGGCGGGGTTTTCCGCGTACCAGTCAGGGAGTCGGTTGCTAGGTCTTTGGGATAGCATGGTGTATGCGATTGCCTCCGATGATCAGTGGTCGTCTGATCCGCCGCTACAAGCGTTTTCTCGCCGATGTCGAACTCGACGACGGAGCCAAACTTACTGCGCATTGTCCGAACTCGGGCTCCATGCTCGGTTGCGTCGGCGAGGGATTGCCGGTGCAGCTCAGCATCAGCGACGACCCGCAGAGGAAGTACCCCCACACGTGGGAAATGGTCCACAACGGCGTTTGTTGGATCGGGATCAACACCCAGCGTGCCAACCCCGTAGTCGAAGAAGCGATCCGCGATGGATTGATTGAGGAACTGCACGGCTTCGACGAACTCAGACGCGAGGTCAAACTCGGCGAGACGAGCCGAATTGATTTTGCGATCGACACGGGCGCTCAACGCACGTGGATCGAGGTCAAGAACGTCACCATGGTCGATGATGACGGGCGTTTCGCTTTCCCCGACGCCGTTACCAGCCGCGGTGCCAAACACCTTCGAGAGCTTTCCGCCGCGGTCGCGGCCGGCGATCGGGCAGTGATGCTCTATCTCATTCAGCGCTCTGATGGTCACGGGTTCACCGTCGCCGACGGTATTGATCCCGCGTATGGCGAGGAACTCAGACGGGCTGTTGCGCAAGGCGTCGAGATCCTCGCCTACCGCGCCGAGGTCCGTCCGGAGGAAATCCGGGTGGTGGAGCGCGTGGCCGTGGAGTCGTAGAGACCGTTCAGGCGCGCGCTTTCGGGACCGCCCACATTGGTGCTGACCTGTGGTGTGAGACGGAATTCCGGCAAATCGACACCACGGACCCGCCAAGAGACTGACCTGTATCAATTCGAAACACCACATGGGTGGACCCAGTGTTGCGCATACGTTCAACTCTGGCACGGGACTTGCTGTGAGGGATATGCAGGAGGCCGCCATGGCAGATTGCAACGACCCAACCCAAGACTCTCCGAATCCGATCCCGCAAGCGCCATATTCCAACGACGACCCCGCGCCGCACCACCAAGGCAGCGAGATCGACGATCATGATCACTTTGACCATGAACTCGGGTTCTCGTTCAGCGAGTTGTTGATCGCGGTCGCCATCGTCGGCATCCTTACGGTGGTGGTCATTGGAGAATTCCAGAACGCCATCGAGAAAGCGCGTCTTTCGGCGTGCCTGGCCAACATGGTCACCATTCGTGAAACGGTCTGGGCCAACTGTGATGGCGGGCTCGCATTTCCCAATCCAGATATGCTCTGGAACGGCGCCTTCGGTGGCCATGGACCGCGCGGATTCTGGTACGCCGTCGACAACAGCGATCCCAACAACGGCCACGGCAACGATCTCGACGGTTTTGACGAAGAGAACCCGGGCAATGCCCCGCGGAAAGACGAGAACATCTATTTCGTCCTGGCCTGCGAGCACGACCACGGCCGCCTCGCGGACTATGTCTCCCTCGTAGACGACGGCTCTCCCACGATTGCAATGCCCGGCGATGAGCGGCCGATCTGGTACAAGTTCTACCGCAAAGACACCGGATCAGGCGGCGGTGGCGGAGGCAAGCCCCCCAAACCCCCCAAACCCTAGGGTGCAAGATCTTCGGAAGGACCGCCTTCCGCGCGAATAGGTTCTGACGACCGCTGGTCAAGGGCGTCATCTTGAAGGTCCATGATCGAAGTCGGCCCACGCTCGCAGAGAGGAGAGAAGAATGAACGACACCAAGACACCAACACAGGTCGGTGGTCAGATCTCGACGGATGGATCGAATCCTCCGGCCACGGCGAGACCGCGGATGATGCGTCGGAAGTACGTGATCGACCGCCGCCGCCAGTACCGATCAGCTGCGCTGACCTCGGGTCTCTCACTCATTCTCCTGATCGTCGTCAACATTGCGTTCTCAATTCTCCGGAACACTCAGTCGGTCGTGCTCTCCTCGGCGAGCCCCCAGCTTCGGCCGGTGCTCGAAGCCCAGGACGCAAGAATCGGTACGATGCTGATCGTGGTCTCGATCTTCTTCGTGGCCGGAGTCTTCGCGATCACCATTGCCGAGACACACCGCACCGCCGGAGCCGTCTTCGCCCTACAGAAAGCCCTCGATCGAGTTCGAGTCGGTGACTTCCAGACCATGCTCAGATTGCGCCCGCGAGACACTCTGCTCGATCTCAGGTTTCCCTTCAACGACATGCTCAATTCGTTGCGCAACCGTTCCCTCGCCGAGGCCGCCGAACTCGAAGAGTTCGCCGCCGAGGCATCGTCAGGCGCCCTGGGAGCCTCGGAGCTGGCCTCGCGATTGGTCGACCTCGCCAGGAGAAAACGCGATTTCGGACCGAACTGATCGTCTGGCTGTCCTGTATCCCCGGTCACTGAAGCCGGCTGCGGCCTCGACTCCGGCCTTCCGGGTCGCGCCTTTGGCGGCCCCGCGTCGCACCATCGGCGCGGTCGTGCGTTGGTTGATTGCGAGGGCTGCGACCACGCCGATGGCACGCCGGCGGCCTGCCTCGTAGCCGGGAGAGCAAACCTCGTCGCGCTCCCCGGGGGAGCCCGGTATGACATTGTGCGAGGAGCGCCACGAAACCGGGTGGTCGTTCCGGCACAATGTCAAACCCGGCACCCCGATGGAGGCGAAGTCCGCTGGTCCTGGTGGGCCTCGGCTACGGTGCCGGATACTGCCATGGTTCCTGACACCGAATCCTGTCGCTGATTCCGGACGCTGCCACGGTCGCTGTTCCTGCCCCTGACGCTGCCCCTGCCCCTGCCCCGGACGCGGCCGCCGGTTTGAGCTAAACTCCCTCCATGCCCGATCAGCAACGTCTTCTCGAGATCGTTGACCGTTTCTCATCCACCTCGGTGGCGCTTGTCGGCGATCTGGTGCTCGACCGATTCATCCTCGGCACACCCAAGCGGATCTCACGCGAGGCGCCGGTGATCATCCTCCACCACGAAGGCCAGCGCGACATCCCCGGCGGCGCCGCCAACGCCCTCGCCAACACGGCGGCGCTTGGCCTCAACGTCATCGCTCTCGGCGCCATCGGTAACGACGAACCCGGCGCCGCACTGCGCAGCGCGCTCAACGATCGCGGGGTGGCCACCGACTCCCTCGTCTCCGTGCCCGGCTACCGCACCCCGACCAAGGTCCGGATCCTCGGCGGTGGGTCCTCTTCGCTCAAGCACCAGGTCGCGCGTTACGACATCGAGGACGAGCTCCCCGACGATGGCGACTGGTACGACGAACTCCTCGAGGGATTGCCCGCCATCGCCGAATGTGCGGCCGTGGCCATCTCGGACTACGGATACGGCTCTGTCCAACCCGATATCGTTGACGCCCTTCGCGGTGTTGTCGGACGCGACGCCTGGATCAGCCTCGACTCGCGCTACCGGATCGGCGACTTCATTGGGGTTGACGGCGCAACCCCCAACCTCGAGGAGCTCGAGGTCGCGGTCGGCCGACGACTTTGCGGCGACGACGAGGTGGCCGCAGCCGCAGCCGAGCTGTGTACGGACCTCGATGCACGATTTCTCCTCGCCACCCGGGGAAATCGTGGAATGACCCTCGCCAGCGCCGACGGGGCCATCGCTCATTTGCCCGTGTTCGGCACCGACGAGGTCGCCGATGTCACCGGTGCGGGGGACACGGTCCTCGCGGTGCTCGCCGCGAGCTTGGCGGCGGGCTCGACACCGCTCGAGGGCGCCCGTCTCGCCAATATCGCCGCCGGATTGGTGGTCATGAAACTCGGCACCGCCACCATCACCTCCGACGAACTCCGGACAGCCATCACCGGAGAAGCTTCGTGACCTCGCCCGAGGACAAACTCAAAAGCCTGGACGAGCTCGCCGGCGAGTGCGAGCGTTGGCGGCGGCGGGGCGAGACCGTCGTTCTGGTCAATGGCGCTTTCGACATGCTCCATGTCGGTCACCTTCGCTATCTCGCCCAGGCCAAGGAACAAGCGGATCACCTGCTCGCGGCGGTCAACTCCGATGCTTCGGTGCGGGCGTCCAAGGGCGAGACGAGACCGATCATTCCCGAGGACGAGCGAGTGGAGATCCTCTCTCACCTCTGGATGGTGGACCGCATTTGTCTCTTCGACAGCGTGACCGTAGGACCCGTGCTCGAGCAGCTGAGGCCCGATATCCATGCCAAGGGCACCGATTACACCGCCGAAAGCGTGCCCGAGCGCCATGTGGTCGCCGCCTACGGCGGCCGCACGGTCATCTGCGGCGACCCGAAAGACCATGCCACCACCGATGTGATCGGCATCATTACCGAGCGGTTCGGACGGCGATGAGGATCGTCCTCGTTCGACTCTCGGCCCTCGGCGACATCGTTCACACCTGGCCCTTGGCCGTCGCCATCCGCGCCACTCGCCCCCAGGCTCATCTCACCTGGATCGTCGAGGAACCTCTGGCGCCGCTGGTCGAGGGCCACCCCGCGGTTGATGCGGTCCTCACCGTCGCCACAGGACGGTGGCGGAAGCAACCGTTCTCTTCCCGAACACGAGCTGAGGTCGCCGCATTCAAAAGCCGGGTGCACGAGCTTCAGCCGGATCTCTCCATCGACCCCCAGGGAACGCTGAAATCGGGATTGATCACCCGTTGGTGCAAAGCTCCACGTCGTGTCGGTCTCGCTCGACCGTGGAGGCGGGAGGCCGTCGCCGGGCTGGCCTACACCGAAACGCTGCCCGGAAGCAGCGGCCAAAGGCACGTCATCGCCACCAACATGGAGTTCGTTCGATCCGTCGGTGGCGAACCACCGGCTCGACCGACGCAGCCGGATGGCCGTTGGCTCCTCGGTGGCTCTCGGCCCGATGACTCAAACTCGAGGGGAAACGACTACTCGGTGATTCTTCCCGGCGCGGGACAGCCGGAAAAGATCCTCTCCGTCTCCATCCTGGCCGACACGTCGAGATTCCTGGTCTCCTCAGGCATGGATGTTGTCGTCGCCTGGGGCCCATCCGAACGGGATCGCGCCGAGGAGATCGTCGAACTCGGCGGAGCGGGAGTTCACCTCGCGCCACCGACCGATCTGATCGAATTGACCGCCCTGCTCGGTTCAGCGGTGGTGGTGGTGGGTGGCGATACCGGCCCGGTCCATCTTGCCGCCAGCCTCGGTGTGCCGACCCTGGCCGTCTTCCTGACCACGGATCCGGAGAGAAACGGGCCCGCGGGAGAGCGAGTCGGCGTCGTCTCCGGCGCGGCGCCGGGAGGTGGTCCGGGGGGATCCGCCACGACCGGGCAAGCGAGATCGGTACCCGTTTCTGAGATCTGCACAGCGATCGAACACCTGCTCGGGAGTCGGGAATGACCGTCTGTCGATGTCGTACACGTCACACATTGGTTGACCTGTTTCAGTGCTACAATTTGCGGTGAAGTGATTTAATGGAATGGACTCATGCCTTTAAGAATTGGAGAATTGCTCACTAAGGCCAAGTTGCTGACGAATGAACAGCTCGACAAGGCCTTGGATGAGCAAAAACAAACCGGCGGCCGGATCGGTGAACACCTGATCCGGCTCGGTTTCGTCACCGAAGAAGACATCCTCGACTGTCTGTCTCAACAGTACGGGGTGCCGTCGATCAATCTTCAGCACTTCGAGATCGATGAATCGATCATCCGGCTGATCCCGGCGGACGTGGCTCGGAAGTACCAGTTCATCCCGGTTTCCAAGACCGGCGCCACCTTGACGGTGGCAATGAGCGACCCGACCAACGTCTTTGCGATGGATGACATCACCTTCATCACCGGCTATCGAGTGGAACCGGTCGTCGCTTCGGAGGAAGCCCTTCGCGAGGCGATCGACAGGTATTACGGCACCACCCACGCCATCGAGCTGAAGAAGGTCATGGATGACCTTTCGACGGTTGAGGAGACCGCCCTCGAGGTACTCGACGAGGAGGAGGAGGAGGATCTCGCCATCTCCGCCGACGAGGCCGCCGCTGACGAAGCTCCGGTGGTCCGATTGGTCAACCTCATCCTCACCGATGCCCTCAAGCGCGGAGCCTCGGATATCCACATCGAGCCCTATGAAAAGAGCTATCGCGTCCGCTTCCGGATTGACGGTGTGCTCTACGAGATCATGAATCCGCCGATGAAACTTCGGGACGCGATCTGCTCGCGTCTCAAGATTCTGGCTCGCCTGGACATTGCGGAGAAACGCCTGCCTCAGGATGGTCGAATCAAGATCAAAATGAAGCTACAGGGCAAACTCAAGGAACTCGACTACCGCGTTTCGACCTTGCCCACCCTGCATGGCGAGAAGATCGTCATGCGTCTGCTTGACAAAGACAACCTCATGCTCGATATGACCAAGCTCGGTTTCGAAAAATCGAGCTTGAAGAATTTCGAACACTGCATCACGCAGCCCTACGGTATGGTCCTGGTGACCGGCCCCACGGGTTCCGGCAAAACCAACACCCTGTACTCGGCCCTGTCGCGGATCAACACCCCCGAGGTCAACATCATGACCGCCGAGGACCCGGTCGAGTTCCAGCTTCCGGGCATCAACCAGGTTCAGATGAAGGACAGCATCGGGCTCAATTTCGCGGCTGCGCTGCGCTCTTTTCTGCGCCAAGACCCGAATATCGTTCTGGTTGGAGAGATTCGCGACTTCGAGACCGCCGAGATCGCCATCAAGGCGTCGCTCACCGGTCACCTCGTGCTGTCGACGCTGCACACCAACGATGCCCCATCGACCATCAACCGGCTCATGAACATGGGTATCGAGCCGTTCCTTGTCGCCACATCGGTCAACCTCATCGTCGCGCAGCGGCTGATCCGACGGATCTGCTCAAATTGCAAGGAAGAGGAAGACGCGCCGCTGCAGGCGCTGCTCAACGTCGGATTCTCCGAGGCCGAAGCTCCCGAGATCCAGCTCTATCGCGGGCGCGGCTGCGACAACTGCAACCAACGGGGCTACAGGGGTCGGGTTGGGCTCTACGAGGTGATGACCATCTCGGAGGACATCCGCGAACTCATCCTGTCGGGGGCGACGGCCATCGAGTTGCGCCGAAAGGCGATGGAGGAGGGCATGATCGGTCTGCGTCACTCGGGTCTGCAAAAAATTCGCGATGGCGTCACCACCATCGAGGAAGTCGTCCGAGAGTCCGTGCTGTAGTCGGATGGAAAGGTTCTGAGATGACTGTCAGCCTGCACCAACTGCTGAAGACAATGGTCGAGAAGGGTGGGACGGATCTCCACGTCACGACCAACTCTCCGCCGCTGATTCGCATCGACGGCCTGCTCGTTCCGCTCAATCAGCCCTCGTTGACCGCCGTCGATACCAAAAAACTCGCCTACTCCGTCTTGACGGATGCCCAAAAGCACCGCTTCGAGGAACACCTGGAGCTCGACATCTCGTTTGGCGTCAAAGGTCTTGCTCGTTTCAGGGCCAATATCTATGTCCAGCGCGGCGCGGTGGCCGGAGCCTTTCGCCGAATCCCCTATGAGATACTCGGTTTCAGGGAGCTCGGTCTTCCTCCCGCCGTCGCGGGCCTGTGCGAAAGGCCTCGCGGCCTGGTGTTGGTCACCGGACCCACCGGATCGGGGAAGTCGACGACGCTTGCGGCGATGATCGACAAGATCAACCGCGAGAAACCGGTTCATATCCTCACCATCGAAGACCCGGTCGAGTACCTCCACACGCACAAGACATCGATGGTCAACCAACGAGAGCTCCACGCCGACACCCTTTCGTTCCCGGCCGCGCTGCGATCGGTGTTGCGTGAGGACCCCGATGTGGTGCTCATCGGTGAGATGCGCGATCTGGAGACCATCGAGTCCGCGCTGAGAATCGCCGAAACCGGCCACCTCACCTTCGCCACCCTCCATACCAACTCGGCGCCACAAACCATCAACCGCATCATCGACGTCTTCCCCGAACACCAGCAGTCGCAGGTCCGCGCCCAGCTGAGCTTTGTCCTCGAAGGGATCGTCTGCCAGACTCTGCTCCCTCGGGCGACGGGAAAAGGCCGGTCCCTGGCGTGCGAGATCCTGGTTCCGTCGAGCGCGATTCGGAACCTCATTCGCGAGGACAAGGTCCACCAGATCTATTCGATGATGCAAGCGGGTCAGATTAAACACGGAATGCAGACGTTCAATCAGAGTCTGGCGACGCTCTACCACCGCCGTTTGATCTCTCTCCAGACTGCACTCGGTTACAGCTCACATCAGGACGAGCTCCAGGACATGATCAACCGGGGTGTCGGCGCGGTTTCGCAGTCTGAGAACCCAGCTGCCCCGAGGAGGACCTGAAATGCCTAGTTTTGAGTGGAAAGGGCGCGACCGCCACGGGAACCCGCAGACAGGCGTTCTCATCGGCGAAAGCAAGGACGGGGTCATTGCCGCTCTCCGGAAGCAGCAGATCGTCGTCACGACCGTCAAAGAAAAGGGAAAGGAGATCGCGCTGCCGAAGTTCGGCGGTGGGATCTCGTCGAAGAATATCGCGGTCTTCACCCGCCAGTTCTCGGTGATGATCGACGCCGGTCTACCCCTGGTCCAGTGCCTGGAAATCCTCGGGCAACAGCAGGACAACAAGTCCTTTCAAAAGGTCCTGCTCCAGGTTAGGCAGGACGTCGAGGGCGGCCTCTCGCTGGCCGATGCGTTGGCCAAACACCCCCAGGCCTTTGACGACCTCTATGTCAACATGGTCGCGGCGGGCGAGGCCGGCGGTATTCTCGACACCATCCTGCAGCGGCTCGCCAACTACATCGAAAAAAACGTCAAACTCAAGAGCCAGGTTCGATCGGCGCTCATCTATCCCGTCGCCGTCGTGGTCATCGCGGTCATCGTCGTGTACATCATTCTCTGGAAGGTCATCCCGGTCTTCGCCACTCTCTTTGAGGGTCTCGGCGCCAGCCTGCCCTTCCTGACCCAGGTGATCGTCAACCTCTCGACCTTCATCGGCAATTTCTGGTGGTTGATCATGATAGTGGTCGCGGGCACGATCTTCGGCACCCAACAGTACTACCAGACCGATGGCGGACGCTACCAGCTCGACAAGCTCATGCTCAAAATTCCCGCCCTCGGCATTCTGTTGCGGAAAATCGCCGTCGCCCGCTTTTGTCGCACCCTCGGAACCCTGCTGAGCTCGGGTGTGGCGATCCTCGAGTCTCTCGACATCACCGCCCGCACCGCGGGCAACGCGGTGATCGAGGAGGCGATCCTGATGGTTCGCAAGGAGGTCGAGGAAGGCAAGAGCCTCGCCGACCCCCTGAGTCGGACCGAGCAGTTCCCGCCCATGGTCTGTCAGATGATCGCCGTCGGTGAGCAGACCGGCGCCATGGACACCATGCTCAGCAAGATCGCCGATTTCTACGAGGACGAGGTCGACGCCGCGGTCGAGGGCATGATGTCCCTCCTCGAGCCCATCATCATCTCCTTCCTCGGTGTGGTGATCGGCACCATCGTGGTCGCCATGTATCTGCCCATGTTCAGCCTCATCAGTCAGATCGGATAATGACCGGGAGCGTCCAGGCCGATCGCACGGGCGGGGCTCACACCCCGCCCGTCGCATCTCCGTCGCCCAGGACCCTGCGGCTGCTCATCGGGCTTCGGCTGATCGTCGTCTCGACCCTCTTCCTCGGCGTATTGCTCATCCAGGTCAACACCCAGCTCATTCTCCAGCTGAGATCCTTCTACGGCTTGATCCTGCTCGCCTATGGGTTATCGCTGTTCTACCTCATCATCCATGTTCGCGGCCTCTCACCGAGTCTCCAGGCGGCCATCCAACTGACCGGTGATCTCGTCATCGTCACCGGATTCGTCTATGTGACCGGAGGAGTCTTTTCGCCGTTTTCCTTTCTCTATCTCACGGTGATCGTGGTGGCGGCGGCAATGCTGCCTGCGGGCGGCGTGATCTTCGCCGGTCTCTCGGCCATCACCTATGGCCTCCAGGCAGTACTCATGTACTACCAAGTGCTGCCGCTGCCGACGACCATCGAGGGGATCCCCGTCACGGCGTCCGCATCACGGGTCCTGTCCCAGATCTTGATCCACATCGTCGGTTTTGTGCTGGTGGCGCTGCTCGTTTCCTATCTCACATCCTCGTTGCGACGAGCCCATACGATGCTCGAGGAGGAAACCGAGCGAGCGAGACAGTTCGTGGCGTTGACTCAACACGTGGTTCGATCGGTGGGCGCAGGCATTCTCGCAGCCGACCTCGAGGGCAAGACCCTCTACATCAACCCCGCCGGGGCCTCGATTCTCGGCATCTCCAACGTCGACAGCCAGGTAGGGCAACCTCTCGAGGTGGTGATGCCGCTCGCGGAGCACAACTGGGGCCTCATCGCCAGTCGCGCTCGCAGCCACTCCATCGCCCGGGTCGAGGGGACCCTCGAGCGATCTAAAGCACGTATCGGTCTTTCGGTAGACCCTCTCAAGGACGAAACGGCGACCGTGGTCGGTTTCATCGTCAACTTTCAGGACCTGACCGAGCTCCGCATCGAAGCCGAACGCGACCGAATGAGGGATCGAATGGCCGCGACCGGAGAGATGGCGGCACGGATGGCGCACGAGATCAAGAATCCCCTTGCTTCGATCTCCGGATCCGCACAGATGCTCAGCTCGGTGGGCGGAGTCGATCAGACCGGTCGCCGTTTGCTCGACATTGTGGTTGACGAAAGCCGGAGGCTCTCCGGGATCCTCGACGGATTCCTCGTTTTTGCGCGACCCGGACAATCGACCCACGCTATGTGTGATCTCAGCCAAATTCTCAACGACTGCCTCGCACTGCTTCGCCGATCAGACGAAATCACTGAAGACCACGAACTCGTGATCGAGTCGCCGGACAGGTTGATGCTTCTCGGCGAGGAGCACCTCCTGCGACAGATTTTTTGGAATCTCTCGCGCAACGCTCTCCAGGCCATGCCCGATGGCGGCACTCTGAAGATCTCGGCCGAACGCAGAGAAGACTCGGCGATCATCAGATGGCGGGACAACGGAGTCGGCATGTCGGAGGAGGTCCGCCACCGCGCCTTTGAACCCTTTGTCACCAGCCATACCGCCGGCACCGGTCTCGGTCTGGCCGTGGTGTATTCAGCGGTCCAAGAGCACGGCGGCTCGGTGGACATCGTGAGCGCTCCCGACCGGGGGACGACAGTTACGGTGGAATTGCCCAACGTCCTGGGGGAGGAATGAGATCCCAACGCATCCTGGTCATCGACGATGAAAAGTCGATCCGCGAGTTCCTCACCATCCTCCTCCAGCAGGAAGAGTACGAGGTGGTCACAGCTGCCAGCGTCGGTGAAGGCATTGCCCAGCTGGCCAAGGATCAGCCCGACCTGGTGATGTGCGATCTCAAGCTCCCCGACGGCACCGGTCTCGAGGTTCTCCGCCACGCCCGTGAGCACAGACTCGACACACCGTTCATCATCATTACGGCACACACGACTCCCCAACACGCTCTTGAAGCCCTCCGCGCCGGAGCCGCCGAATACCTTTCAAAACCATTCAACGTCGACGATCTCAAGGCGATCCTCACCAAGCTTCTGGCAAAAAAGAACCCTGATGAAGTTCCCTTCGAGGTGACCGAGTTCATCGGTTCGAGCGCACCGATCCAGCGGATCCTCGACATGATCCCCAGAATCGCCTCAACGCCGTCCACCGTCCTCATCACCGGTGAAAGCGGCACCGGTAAAGAACTCCTCGCCCGGGCCATCCACACCGCCTCGAACAAAGCAGACGGACCGTTTCTGAGCGTCAACTGCGGCGCCCTGCCCGAGGGTCTCCTCGAATCAGAGCTCTTCGGCCATGTCCGGGGCGCCTTCACCGGCGCAGTCCGCGATCATGCGGGGCTCTTTGTCGATGCCCAGGGCGGCAGCCTCCTGCTCGACGAGATCGGAGAGTTGACCCCGCCCATGCAGGCAAAACTCCTGCGCGTACTCCAGGAGCACCGGGTGCGACCCGTGGGCGGAACCCGTGAGATCGAGTTCAACGTCCGGGTCATGGCGGCGACAAACAGGGATCTTCGCGCCGATGTCGAGGAGGGCTCTTTCCGAGAAGATCTCTTCTACCGGCTCAACGTGCTCCACCTCCACCTGCCGCCCCTGAGTCAGAGAGCCGACGACCTTCCCGATCTCGCTCGCCACTTTGTCGAGCGGACCTGTGCTCGTTTCGGAATTGCAGGCAAGAGACTGACCCCGGATGCCGTCCGTGTCCTTCAGGCATACACCTGGCCGGGCAATGTCCGAGAGCTCGAAAACATCATCGAGCGAACGGTCGCCTTCGAGACTTCTGAACTCATCACTTCGGGAAGCCTGCCCGATCATCTGCGAGGCACTCAGAAAAACACCAGTAGTTTCGACCACATGGGTCTCCCCGAAGAGGGCATCGATTTGGAAGAACATCTGAGCACCATCCGGGCCAGCCTGATGCGCCAGGCCCTGGGAAAGAGCGGGGGTCAGCAGAAACGCGCCGCCGAACTTCTCAGACTGTCGTACCGCGCGTTCCGGTATCATGCCGAGAAGCTCGGGCTCGCCAACGATGACGACTGAGTCCGGCGCCTCCTTGGAGATATCATGACCCACACCAGCTTCCAACCAGCGGCGACCGGGCTCCGTCCATCAGCGCTCTCCCTGTTGATCCTGATCTTGGTGACCGGTTCCTGCGCACCCTCGCCGGGCACCGTCGCGACATCAACCGAACCGAGCGAGACCGTGTATTCGGCCGTGACCGAGGCGCCCCCGATTGAAATGTCACATGTAGTACTCCCGGATGGTTTCGAGGTCACCCTCGAACTCGCCATCACCCCGGAAGAACTCGCGCAGGGTCTGATGTTCCGTCCCAAGCTTCCCGAGGACCGGGGCATGTTGTTGATCTTCGCCGAAGAGCGCCTGCCAAGCATCTGGATGATGAACACCCTCGTGGCCCTCGACCTCGTCTATCTGGATTCGGAAGGCACCGTCGTCGATGTCGTGACCGACGCGCAACCCTGCCCCGGTGAACCGTGTCCTCGGTTCACACCCAAACAGGCGGCGAAGGCGGTCCTCGAGATCCCGGCCGGAGCGGCGACCCGTCACAACATCACCGAAGGAACAAAGCTCGCCTTCGAAAGAGTCCCGGAGTTTCCTTCGAGCGATTGAGCCTCCCACTGGGCAGAACTGAATCCAGAGAGTGAAGCCGGCTAGTCGGAATCGCCGGTCTTCAGTGGCATGAACTCAGCGGTCCCTGACCTGGATA
>Ga0316198_10000477_pt1 | contig 21049 bp, 17 predicted proteins | sample OudBieAanoxic_MG_FD_204935 | JGI IMG/M metagenome (GOLD analysis project Ga0316198, IMG submission 204935) | Coastal sediment microbial communities from Oude Bieten Haven, Netherlands - site A anoxic | ecosystem: Environmental > Aquatic > Marine > Coastal > Sediment | place: Netherlands...
GAGGACGCCTTGTGACTGATCCGGATTCGTCAGGATCACGTAGCTGCTGGCGTTCTGCCTGAGGTCCTGGCCCTGATAGAGCTCTTTTTCGAAGGGCTTGCTGCCCCGTGTGGCGCGAACCTTCAGTTTCTCCGTCCCGACGTCGGCCTCGGGCATGTCTACGTAGACCAGGCCGCAGCGAAAGCCACCTTCGCCGAGGGTCGGGACGCAGCCGGTCGGGCTGGTCGTGAGCGCGGTCTCGTCTTGCGCGGCTTCGTCGAGCTCGGCGCGCCGAGCTTCCGGAAGAGCTCGGCTCGCAACTGCATCGAACGCATCCCAAAGCTCGCCAACTTGGCGGGCATAGAGGAACAAGGAGTTCACCGTCTCACGATTGAACTTGGTGTAGTTCAGGCCTGCGAAGTCCGCCGCCGTAAAGGGCGTGGGCAGCGCGCGCAGTTGCTCGATGGCTTCGTAGTCGACGGAAGGACCCTCGCCAGGGCGCGACTTGGCGGAGCTCGCGGCGCGGTCGAGCAGTCGCTTCGCCTCGGTGACTTGGTCGCCGGCAGCGCGTACCGCTTGGTATACCGCGCGACCGTCTCGCACCGCGACGTTGTACTGCGTCCGGCGACTCATCACGGTCGTCGACAGGACGCCCAAGAACAAGCCCACCAACGCGGCTCCCGCGCCGCTCATCATCATCAGCTTGCGAACCCGGCGGCTCTTTCCTTCATGCGCGGTCGCGACGGCTTCCTCGTCGACGACGATCCGAACCTCCTGCTGTGCAGGCCCTTTCGATGTCGTCCCTCCGAATGGGCCGGACCGCTTGGCAGCCTGGCCGCCGACGAACCCTGGTGGCGGCGCGATGCCGCCTAGCGCCTGCGGCGGTGGTGCAACGCCCGCGTCGTCGACACTCTGGGCGGGAGGTGGCGCCGTCTTGCGGCCGAGTCGTTCGCGGATGTCGCGGACTTTCTTGGATTTTTGGAGTTCGTCTGACATTTCAGCTTCCTCAAATTTATCCGTGGAAAGCCGATCTTGTCAAGGCGGGCGCGCACATCGCGGCGCTGATAGGCTTCCCCCCTCCACCATGATGCCACCCCCCGTCGAGGAACGCCGCTTTGTGTCATTTGATGGCACTGAAATCGCCTATCAGGCCGTAGGCCAGGGGCGTCCAATTCTGCTTTGCAACGGTCTTGGGGGGAGCTGGGAGGCCTGGTCGCACCAAATCCAGTATTTCCGAGACCGATATCGGCTCCTTTGCTGGGACTACAGGGGCCTCTATGGCTCTGCGGCGCCGCGAGACCCTACGGCGCTTGCCATCGCGGATCACGCTCGCGACGCCCTGCACCTGCTCCGGGAGGAAGGCGAGGACCGGGCGGCGGTGGTCGGATGGTCGATGGGCGTGCAAGTGGCACTCGAGATGTTCCGGGCAGCCCCGGACATGGTCGCGTCGCTCGCCATGGTGAACGGCGTTGCAGGTAGGCCTTGGGACTACGTCTTCAACCTCAATCTCGTCGGACGCCTGCTGCCGCCGTTTCTGAGGGGGCTGCGCTCGATGCCTCGGGCGATCGAGTCCACGGTCCGGCAGGCGACCAGGCTTCCGGATCCCGGCGCGTGGGTGAAGCGGGTCGGGTTGGCCGCTCGAACGTTCGATGATCAGCTGGCCAGCGAGGTCATCGAGAAGTTCCGCATCCTCGACATGGACATGTTCATTCGCCTCCTGGAGCGCATGGGCGAGCACGACGGCTGGGACCTGTTACCGATGCTCGACGTGCCGGTTCTGATCGTTGCCGGGTCTAGAGACGTCTTCACCCCGCGGTCAGCGGCCGAACGCATGGCGCGCCGCACTCGCGGGTCGGAGGTCATGATCATCCCCGGTGCAACACACTACGCGCCCCTCGAGTACCCAGAGATGGTCAATCTGAGGCTCGAGAAGTTCTTCCGAGAGCGCGGCTATCAGGCCTCCTCAGGGGGGGGCGGTTGACGGGATTGGGACGAGCCGCTAGCGATCGACAGCCATGATTCTCGTAATCGACAACTACGATTCGTTTACCTACAACCTCGTGCAGTATCTGGGCGAGCTCGGGGCAGAGGTCGTGGTGCAGCGCAACGATGCGGTTTCGGTCGATGAGATCCGTGGACTTGCGCCGAGTGGCGTGCTGATCAGTCCGGGACCGGGCAGACCAGAAGAAGCCGGAATCAGCCTCGAGTTGATCGCCGAGCTCGGTGCGAGCATTCCGATCTTCGGCGTGTGCTTGGGCCACCAGAGCATTGCGCAGCATTTTGGAGCGTCGATCGTGCGGGCCGATCGCCTCATGCATGGACGCACCTCTCCGATCCTCCACGAGGGAGCAGGTGTGTTCACCAACCTGCCAAGCCCACTCACGGCGACTCGGTACCACTCGCTGATCGTCCAACGCGACACGGTGCCCGCTGAGCTGGAAATCACCGCGTGGACCGAAGAGGACGAGATCATGGGCATCCGGCACAAGGAGCTGCCGATCGAAGGCGTCCAGTTTCATCCGGAGTCGTTTCTCACGGAACACGGGCACACGCTGATCGGAAACTGGCTGTCGTCGCTCGGCGCGGGCGGCACGGCATGATCCGCGAGGCGATCAAAGCGGTCGTCGCGGGTAGGGACTTGTCACCGAGCGAAGTCGAGGGGGCGATGGACACCATTCTCTCCGGCGAGGCGACGCCGGCGCAGATCGCCGCCTTCGTCGTTGCGCTGCGGATGAAAGGCGAATCGTCCGACGAAATCGCCGCCGCCGCACGTTCACTTCGTAAGCATTGTGAATCGATCGCACCGAACGTCGACGGCCCGCTCCTCGACACTTGTGGGACCGGTGGGGACGGGCTCCATACGTTCAACATCTCGACGGCCTCGGCGATCGTAGCGGCCGCGTGTGGCGTGTCGGTTGCCAAGCACGGCAACCGGGCGGTGTCGTCCAAGGCGGGAAGCGCCGACGTGCTCGAGGCGCTTGGGGTGCGTATCGATCTGCCCGCCGAGGCGGTGCGGCGTTGCATCGAAGACGTCGGGATCGGATTTCTTTTCGCGCCGAGTCACCATGCGGCGATGCGTCACGCCGCGCCGATCCGGCGGGAGCTTGGGATTCGAACGCTCTTCAATCTGCTCGGGCCTCTCTCCAATCCGGCGTCGGCGACCCATCAGGTCGTGGGTGTCTTCGACCCCTCTCGGCTAGAGCAGCTTGCCCGGGCGCTAGGCACGCTCGGGCTCGCTGCGGCTTGGGTGGTCCACGGGGAGGGCGGCCTCGACGAGGTGTCGCCGTCCGGACCAACACGAGTCGCCGAGCTGCGGGACGGCGGGGTTCGCACGTTCGAGCTGGCGCCGGAGGACTTCGGCGTCGACCCCGTTGCACTCGCCGACTTGCGGGGCGGCGACGCGAAGGAAAACGCTGACATCATTCGACGTGTGGTCGGCGGGGCGCGGGGGCCTGCCCGAACCGCGGTGATGCTGAACGCGGCGGCCGCGCTCTGCGTCGCCGGTGTCGTCGCCAGTCCGAAAGCAGGCGCGGAGCGGGCTGCGGAGGCCATCGATACCGGCGCCGCCGAGCAAACCCTCGCGCGGTGGGCGCGGTACACCCAGGCGACATGACCGACTACCTTTCGGAGATTCTCGAGCGCAAGCGTCGCGAGAACGATCGACGACGGCGACACGCGGCCGCGATGGCGCCGGTGCATCGTGTGCCCGCGCCCGGTCGCTCGGCGCGTGGTATCGCAGCGTTGCGCCGTGTTCCCGGCGGGCCGCCGTCTGTGATGGCGGAGGTGAAGTTTCGAAGCCCTAGCGCTGGCCAGATCCGGGCGCGAACCCCGGGCGAGGGTGTTCGCATCGCCCAGGGCTATGAGCGCGGCGGAGCCTCCGTGATCAGCGTGCTCGCGGACGGCCCTGGCTTTGGGGGATCTCCGCTTTTGGTCCGGCGAGTCGCCCAGGCAGTGGGTGTGCCGGTGCTCTACAAGGGCTTCGTACTCGATTCGGCGCAAATCGAGCTCGCGTTCGACGTGGGCGCTTCGCTCGTCCTGCTTCTGGTCCGCGCGCTGACCGACGCCGAGCTTCGGTCCCTGATCACGGAGATTCGCGCGCTCGGTATGGAGCCCGTCGTCGAGGCAGCCAACGCCGACGAGGTCGATCGCGCGGTCGCGGCGGGTTCCACGATTGTCGGCGTCAACGCCCGGGACCTCAGCACGTTTCGAGTCGACAACGTGGCGGCCGGCGCGTGTGTCGCCCGGATTCCTCAGGACTGCGTCGCGGTGTTCATGAGCGGCGTGCGCACCGAAGACGACTTTCGCGAAGTCGCCGAGGGTCGCGCCGACGCGGTCTTGATAGGCGAGGGCCTCATGCGGGCCGTGGACCCGGGTGCCCGCCTGGCCGAGCTCCTGCGGTCGGTCTGAGCGGGTCGCGCTCGACCGGAAGCGTGATGCGAAAGCACGTACCGGGACCTTTGCGCTCGAGGATCTCGATTCGACCGCGGTGCTGGTCGACGATTTGCTTGACCAGCGCGAGCCCTAGGCCGACGCCGTGACTGCGGCCCGAGTAGAACATGTCGAACAGGCGGTCGCGCTGGGCTGAGCCGATTCCGGGCCCCTCGTCGACGATCTCCAGAAAGGCGTTTCCCTCGGCGTCGATTCCGGTCCGGACTTCGACCGTCCCGCGGTGGGGCGAGGCCTGTACCGCGTTCTTTACGAGGTTCCAGATGACCTGGCGCATGCGATCGGGATCGACCTTGACGGTGACGGGGTGCTCCGGCGAGACCTCTTCGATCCGCAGGCCATTGCTCGCCGTTGATTCACCGCGAGCCACCGCCGCGACGTCGCTGGCGATCGACCGAAGGTCCACCGCCTCGGTCTGGATTTGGCTTGGCCGACCCACCTGAAGCATCGTCGTGACGAGCGAGTTCAAGCGCCCGACTTCCGAGATCACGATTCCCAGCAAACGCCCGTCCTCCGGACTCAGCGCGTTACCCTCGCGGACCATTTCGACCGAGCCCGAGATCGCGCTGAGCGGATTGCGAATCTCGTGGGCCAGCCCGGTCGCCAGGCGTCCGAGAACAGCAAGTCGCTGGGCTTGCTCGGCTCGATCGCGGAGGTTCTTGATCTCCGTGAGATCTTGGAACGTCAACAACATGCCGGTTTGGTTTCCCTCCGCATCGAGTAGCGCGCTGAGTGTGAAGCCCATCGGGAACCGGGTCCCGTCCGCGCGGAGGCCAGTCGTATCGGCTCGTTCTGGCGGATGACTCGGTCTACGCGTTCCGTAGTCGGAAAGGACCATGGACAGCGGAGCGCCAATCAGCGCGCCTTCGCGGTCCCTCAGGATCTCTCGGGCCGCGGGGTTTAGTCCGAGGATTCGTTCGTCGTCGTCTGCGGTGATCACTCCGGAGGCGATCGAGCGGACGATATCGTCGTTCAACCGCTCGAGCCGGGCGGCGCTTTCCTCAGCTTGGACGAGGCGCGCACCTGCGACCTGAGCCCGTCGAGCGAGATTCGTCGCGAGCAGGGCAACCGCCGCGATGCCGACCATGTTCGACACGAGGGCGAGCTGGAAGTCCCGAGAGCTCAAGATGTACTGGCTCAGTGGTTGGTCGGGGGGCGGAGGCAACCACCCGAGGTTTAGGGCAAGCGCTTGCAGGAAATAGCAAGTGAGGCTGGCAGCAGCCGTGTAGTAGGCGGCGCTCGGCCCGAGCGTCAAAGCCGCGGTCAGGATCTGTGCGCCGTAGAGGAACGAGAAGATGCTGCCGGCCCCGCCGGTGAGGTAGACGAGCCCCGTGATCAGCACCACGTCCAGCGTCGTGACCGCGGCGGCGACGAGATTCTCGCGCCGTCCGCGAAGGAGCCAGACACCGAACAGAATCGACGAGCCGTAGATCGCCGAAATCAGAATCAGAAGAAAGGTGGGCGTGAACCGTCCGTACCGGATGGCGTCGAGCGCCAGGTACATCGTCGCGCCCAGGAGCACTGTAGCGATGATCAAGCGGCCGCCCAGGACCCACTGCAACCGCCGATGCGGGTTGGGCTCCTCGCCTCGCGTGATTCGGCTCTCGGGAGTCTGGATCACTCCGCGTTGACTTTACCCGCAATCGAGAAGATTGGCAGGTACATCGAGATGAGGATCACGCCGACGATGCCGCCGATGAAGACCATCATCAACGGCTCGAGCAACGATGTGAGCGCGGCGACCGCGACATCGACCTCGTCCTCGTAGAAGTCCGCGATCTTGTTGAGCATCGTGTCGAGCGCACCTGTCTGCTCCCCGACTCCGATCATCTGCACGACCATCGGAGGGAACACGGCGGTCTCCATGAGCGGTTCCGCCATCGTCCGACCCTCTCGAATCTTGTTGGACGTCTCCTGAATCGCGTTCTCGACGACCACGTTGCCGGCCGACTTCTTCACGACGTCCAGCGCGTCGAGGATGGGGACACCCGCGGAGAGCAGAGTGCCCAGCGTACGCGTGAAACGCGCGACCGAGATCTTGCGCATCACGGGCCCGAGAATGGGCATCATCAGCAATGTGCGGTGGAAGAAATGCTTGCCAGCCGGCTGTCGGTAAATGTAGGTCACGCCGAATACAAGGGCGGCCACGCTGAGGATGATCCAATGGACATTCCCCATGAAGCCTTCCGAGGCGGCGATGACCATCTGCGTGAGAGCCGGGAGCGAGTCCTCTCCGCCGAACTCGGCGAACATGCTTTTGAAGCTCGGGATGACCCATGCGAGCATGATGACGACCACGATCATCGCGACCATGAAGATCGCAACCGGGTAGACCATCGCGCCGCGAACTTGTCGGGCGAGCTTGACGCGCTTCTCGATGTAGCCGGCCAAGCGGTTGAGGATCGTGTCGAGGATGCCGCCCATCTCGCCGGCGCGGACGAGGTTGACGAACAGCTCGTCGAAGAGCTTTGGATGGCGTGCGAGGCCCTCGGAGAAGGTGCCGCCTTGCTCGACGTAGTCCTTGACGTCTTTCAGGATCGCGTTGAGCGCTTTGTTCTCGCCGCGGGACGACAGGATGTCGAGACACTGAACGAGCGGAAGGCCTGCGTCGATCATCGTGGCGAACTGGCGCACGAACACCACCAGCTCTTTCGGCGTGACGCCGGTCCCGAAAGAGAGCTTGATCTCGCGCGACTTCTTCTTGATCTTGACCGGGCTGAGCTGGCGCGCGCGCAGTCGCGACTGCACGGCGTCCTTGCTGTCCGCCTCGATGATCCCCGTCTGGACTTCGCCCGCGCGAGTGCGCGCTTCGTATACCCACTCGGCCATGAATTCTCCGCCCGATCCCCTCCGGGCCTTTCAAAATCCTAGCTGATCCGGGATCGCATGGTCAAAAGTGAGGTGCAATTCTGCTCTGGCTGCGCTCCGCCAGGTCAGTTGCGGTAAGGGTTTTGAATGTCGATGTCGACCGGATCGGCTCGTGGTGCCGGCTGCGTGGGGGCGTTCTTGCTGGGCTTTTGAGGCTCCGGGGCGCGTTTGACCGGTGCCGGACTCTCCCGGCGGGGCCGCCTCCGACGCGTGCGGGCTGCCTTGGTGCTGCTCTTGCGTTCGGGTGCGGCGTCCGCGCTGGGCGACCTGGGCGTTTCGACGATTTCGGTCGGTTCGGGTTCGGGCTCGAGCGAGGCTGCGGGCGGTGCGAAGGCTTCAGGCGCAGGCTCTGCGTCCGCGGCAGGCGCTTCCGAGGGTGTCGATGGTGTGGAGCCCGCTGGTGTGAGCAGGAGCTGCCACACCAGGAAACCCGCGTACAAGAAGACGACGACTGCCAGCACCATCACCAACCACCTCATGATGTCGGAGCCTGCGGACGTCCTCACAACGACGGGCGTGCCGTCGCTGACGACGCCGGAAACGCTAGCGTGTGTGTACGAGGCGCTCCCGTCGTTTCGGCTGTAGGTCTGACTCGCAGGCGTTCCACCTTCCCGGGGCATCGGGACTTTCGATTCGGCGAACTCCGCCCGTCCGAGCAGCTCGATGGAATCACGTACGCGGTGGCGCTCGTCCTGGAGGTTCTCGGCGTCGAGGGCCCGTACGACCTCGGCGACGTCGCGCGTCTTGGCCACGCCCGCGCGCCCTGCTGCGTGATCGAGCGCTTCCCCGAACTCATCGGCGCTCTGGAATCGGTGATCCGGATTCCTACTCAACGCTTTCATCACGACTTCGTCGTAGGGCGCGAGCTCGGGCCACAGCGAGGATGGCTTCACGACGGTGTCGTTGAGCAGCTTGTTCAGCGTGGCGGCATTCGAGTCGCCCTTGAACAGGCGCCGCCCAGTGAGCGACTCCCACAAGATGATACCCACGCTGAAGAGGTCCGAGCGCTGGTCGGTTTCGCTCGTCGACGCCTGCTCGGGGGCCATGTAGGACAGCTTCCCCTTGAACTGGCCGGCACGGGTGGAGGCCATGCGCACGTCGGCTTTCGCAACCCCGAAATCGGTCAGGCGAGCGATGCCGTCGGTCCCGACGAGGATGTTGTGGGGCGACACGTCCCGGTGAACGAGCTTCAGCGGCTTTGCGTTCTCGTCCGTGAGCCGGTGCGCGGCGCTCAGACCTTGGAGTGTGTCGATCAGCACGCGACACACGAAGGGGCGCGGGAGCCGCTCCCCTTGCTTGGCTGCTAGACCGAGAAGCGCGCCCAGGTGGTTGCCCTCGATGTACTCCATCACGAGGAAGTAGCCGTCGCCGGGGCTGTCGCTGACATCGAGGGTCGGCACGACATTCATGTGTCGAATCCGTGCTGCGAGGCGTGCCTCGTCTAGGAACATCGAAATGAATTCCTGTTCGTACGCGAGGTGCGGATGCAGGACCTTGATGGCGACTAGCCTCTCGAACCCCGCCACGCCCTGTGCCCGCGCGATATAGACCGACGCCATTCCCCCAGAAGCAAGCTGGGTCAGGATCTCGTACCGGCCGAGTTGCCTCCCCGCCATGGGTGGGCGGGACAGTCGTCCGTCGCCCGGGGCGCTGGCCGGCGCATGCATCAGAAGCTCCCTTTGAGCGTGAGCGCGCCACCGTTGCGGGCAACGCCGACGGAGGCCTCGATCCGCTTCGCGCTGCGCTCGCGGGACTCGCCCTTCCAGTCAGTGAACACGCCGAGTACCGCTGTGGAGACTGCCATTCCCGCCGTCACACCGATTAGAATGTTCGTGCGCCGCTCTTCTTGACGACCTTCGTCAAGTAGGCTTTGGGCCTGTTCCATCGGCGTGGGCGAACCACCGTTGTTGATGCCGGGTGAGTTGGCCGTTCGCGCGGCTGCTTCGTAGTCGCTCACACCTCGGTTGGCGTCTACGCCTGACCACACGGTGACCGCACCGAGCGCGAGGGTTGCGCCGAGCGACGAGAAGAACGCCCATCGTGGTACCGGAGGAGGAGGTGGCGCTACAGGGGCCGCGAGCGTGACGCTCTTCGTGCTGCCGGGATCGCCTCGCACAGAGGTCGACGTTTCACCATCGTCGTATGCGGCCTTCAGTGCGTGTTCCACTTCCGGGGTGACGAAAAACGACGGATGCCGAACCAGTGCTCCGTCGAGCTCGAGCGTGCACTCCTTTTCGCACGACGCGTTGACGAGCACGTTGGTCGGCGCGATGCGCGCAACGACCTCATCTGCCGCTCGTTTGGCTCGCTCGTCTTCGGGGTACCGATCACGCAGCTCCAGCGCGAGGTTCGCCGCCCGAATCGAGTTTCCGGCCTTGGTGTGTGCACGGACTGCTTGCAGCAGCGCTGCCGAAGTCGGCGCGACCCGGTATGCACGCTCGAACCAATGGGCCGCGAGCTCGTAGTGCTCGGACAGATACGCGGACGTGCCCTGGTCGTAGGCCTCGGCTGCCTTCGAGCGGTCTTCGACCGAGGTCGTGGTTCCGCGCGTGACCGAATCTTCAGCTTCGGCTGAGACGGAAAATATCAAGCAAGCTGTGAGAGTGGCCGATGCTAGCCAGCACCGGCATCGAGTCGTGGTTCCCATCACCCAAATCCCACCATTAACGATAGTAAAAATATGGCGGGACGCCGAATCAGGCGCCGGAGCGTATGGCCTGCTGGTAACCGTTTCGGTCCAAATTCGCGAGCATCTGCCGCATTTCATCGGGCTCCGGCGAGCGAATTTCGGCGATTTCGCGGTCGATCGCGCCGTGCGCAACGAGATGCAAAAGCGACTGATTCATGGTCTGCATGCCCGAGGTGCCCTGGCCAGTCTGCATGATGCCGTACATCTGGTGGATCTTGTCCTCGCGAATGAGGTTTCGAATCGCGGCGTTCGGGACGAGTGCCTCGCAGGCCATCGCACGGCCCGGACCGTCGCAACGGGGAAGCAGCATTTGGCTCAGCACGCCTTGCAAGACGAACGACAGCTGCGCACGAATCTGACTCTGCTGCCCTGCAGGGAACACGTCGATGATTCGGTTGATCGATTGCGCGGCAGTGTTGGTGTGTAGCGTTGCGAACACCAAGTGACCCGTTTCTGAAATCGTGAGCGCGGCTTCGATCGTCTCCAGATCTCGCATCTCGCCGATGAGCACGACGTCCGGATCCTGACGAAGCACGTACTTGAGAGCGTCCTTGAATCCCGTGGTGTCGGCTCCCACCTCGCGTTGGTTCACGATGCAAAGCTTGTTGGCATGGAGGAACTCGATGGGATCCTCGACCGTGACGATGTGGTGCCTGTGTTCGCTGTTGATCTTGTCGATCATCGAGGCGAGGGTGGTCGACTTGCCCGAGCCGGTAGGCCCGGTGACCAAGACGAGTCCGCGCGGGCGCGTGCACAGCTCTTCGACGACGGGGGGCATGCCCAGCTTGGACAGCTCCCGAATCTCGAAAGGAATCGCACGGAAGGCGCCGGTGACAGCGCCGCGTTGAAGGAATACGTTCGCACGGAACCGAGAGAGAGATTTGACGCCGAACGAGAAATCGATTTCGTGACCTTTTTCGAACCGCAGCCGTTGGTCCTCGGTCATGACCTCGTAGCAGAGTGCCTTGCTCTCGCGGGGCTTGAGCGGCGCCGTCCGGAGCGGCACGAGCGAGCCGTCGATGCGGAGCTGTGGGGGCGAGCCCGTAGTGATGTGCAAATCAGAAGAGCCTCGCTCTACCATGAGGCGAAGCAACTGCCGAAGCGTGAGTGACGGAGCTTCCTGTGGTGCTGCCATGCGCTCATCATATCAGAGCGCCACGAGAAGTGCCTAAACGCTGCGGCGCGCCCACGGGCCTCGGCGAAGCCAGTCCTGCCTTCGGTATTGTGACGCGATGATGCGGGCTACGGAAGTGGCGGCCAAGAACGACCCTTCGAAGCCGAGCCCCGGAGCGACCTGCTCGTTGCACAGGAATAGCCCCCTTACGGGCGTCCGCGTGGGGAGTGCACACACGCCGAGCGCACGGCGTGTCGGGTATTCGTAGATCGCTCGCATGGTGTAGGGACCGCGGGCCCAAGGCTCGCTGCAGGCGAGCTCTTCGTCGCCCCGAAACGTGCGAGGCGGCAGCCCGTCGTGCGGACTGTCGACCCAAATCGTGTGGTCGTCGAGGAAAGGCACCACGCTACGCATCGCGTCCATCGCTTCGGTGCGAACGAATCGAAGTGGCGATGATGCTGTGTCAATGAGGTGATCGTCGATCAGCGTCATGGCCGTGAACAGGATTCGTTCGTCATCGATGACGCGGCTGCGCAGCCAAAAAGCGCGCTCCTGAGCAGACTCGTCGGGACAAAGCAGTGCGAGACGCCCGAGGGCGTCCGGTACGCCCCTGCGGTCGACGAGAACGTGGACGGCACAGCGATACGCGCGTGAGCGCGGCTCTCCGACGCGCTCGAACATCGAAGTCATCGGCCCTCGGTCCGGGAGGAGTTGGGAGAGCTCGCCGATTGGTGTGCCGTGAACGACCTGAGAGCAACCGATCTCCTCACCCGTGCGTGCGAGATTGATCGTGTGACCTCGTCGGCGTTCGGGGCGAATCGATTCGACACGTTCGCGCACGCGCACCTCGCCGCCCCATGAACGAATCCTGCTGAACAGCGCCTCACGGAACCAGCGCCATCCACCTGATAACTCGGTGACGCCGCCGAGGAGGTGACCGTGAAGTCGCGCCCGCGTCGCGTCCGAATGCTGCGCGGGTAGCAAACCGGAGAGGTGTGGAAGGGCTGCCTCGAATGCCGTGCGGAGCGGGTGGCGGTGTGCGAGTTGGTTCCAAGAGGTCCAGCCTTGACCCTGTCGGTCGTAGCGTTGCGCGGACGCCACGAGTGAGAATTGCTGTCGCTCGAGAAATGATTCCGGAGGCCAGATCAAGCCGCGCCCGGCAACCATGTCGAGCTCGGCCCGCACCTCCCTGAGGGTTCGCGTGATGTCTGCTGCTTGATGCCCCACGTCTGGAAGCTCACGGGCTAGCTCCGCCAACCAAGCGTCGGAGTCAGGGTGGACGTTGATCCGGTGGCTTGGCAGGAGAAGCTGAAAGACCGCATCTTGGTCCACCATTCGCTGGCGCACGTCCTGCCGCAGCGCCAAGAGCTCGAGCGTGCTTTGGACCACCGGGCTTTGAACCCCGGTGACGCTGAGACCGTACGGCTCGACCTCGACATCGCCGAGCGTGTACGCCGGGTCCGGGCTGCTTTGTCCGAGTACGAGCACGCGAAGCCCTTCGCGTCCGAGAAGCGCCGCACACAGAAGCGGCTCCAGATGGGTCCCCAGAACGACGACGTCGTAGAAGCTCGTTGGCACGGCTATACGTCGGGCGCAGTGAGCGATCGCGTCGGATCACCACTCGGTGCATTCACGCGGAGCGGATCGAGCGCGATGGCGCCCGTGGCGATCTGATGGATGACGCGGGGAAGGAGTCGGTGTTCTTGAACCTGGATCCGCGCGTGTAGGCTCTCTGCGTCGTCGTCGGGGAGTACGGGGACCGCCGCCTGAGCGATGATCGGGCCGGAGTCGACACCGGAGTCGACGACATGCACCGTGCACCCACTGATTCGCACTCCGCCGTTGAGCGCGTCCTGCGCCCCACTGTGTCCGGGAAAGGACGGCAACAGGGCGGGGTGCACGTTGATGATTCGGCCGGGGAACCGTTCGAGCAACGCGGCCCCGAGCACTCGCATGAATCCGGCAAGAACGATCAGATCAGGTTCGAACCGAGCAACCTCCGCCGCAAGCGCCTCGTTCCAAAGCGCTCGGTCGTCGCCTTTGCGAAGCGAAACGACGCACGTCGGGATTCCACGGCCGGCCGCGAACTCCAACGCGGCCGCGCTCTTTCGATCGGACACGACCGCGACGAGATTCGCATCGCATGTGCCTGCGTCGATGGCAGCGCAGATGGCCCTCAAGTTCGAACCACGACCAGAGACGAGAACGACGGCATCCATGGGGCTATTCCGTGAAGGAGACGCCTTCGCCTTCGGTGACTCGTCCAAGCAAGAACGCCTCTTCGCCTGAAGCTCTGAGGGCTTCGATTAAGCTCGAGCTGCGGTCAGCAGCGACGACCATCGTGAAGCCCACGCCCATGTTGAACGTCCGGAACATCTCCGCATCGGCGACATCGCCGCGCTTCTGAATCAAAGAAAAGATAGGGTCCGGCACCCAGCTGTCCTTGTGGATCGCGATTGCAAGGCCGTCCGGCGTCACGCGGGGAAGGTTCTCTGGCAGTCCGCCACCGGTGATGTGGCACATCGCGTGCACCTCGTGTTCGAGCGCGATTCGTGCGGCGTTGACATAGATGCGTGTCGGACGAAGGAGTGCTTCGCCGAGCGTTTCGTCCTCCGTGAACGGGTCAGCGAGCGAGCATGGCGAGTCGCCGCCGAGTAGCGCGCGTCGCGCCAGCGAGAAGCCGTTCGAGTGGAGGCCCGACGAAGCGAGGCCGACTACGTGGTCTCCTGCGGCGACTCCATTCCCATCGATGATCCTCGTCCGGCTGACGACTCCGACGGCAAAGCCAGCGAGGTCGTACTCGCCTGACGCGTAGAAGCCCGGGAGCTCGGCGGTCTCTCCTCCGAGGAGGGCGCACTCGGCTTGCCGACAACCTGCCGCGATACCCTTCACGACCGCTTCTCCTTGGTCGACGTCGAGCTTCGACGTTGCGAAGTAGTCCAAGAAGAACAGCGGGCGGGCGCCGACCGTGATGATGTCGTTGACGCACATCGCGACCAAGTCGATTCCGATGGTGTCGTGGCGCTCGAGCTCGAATGCGAGCTTGAGCTTGGTGCCTACTCCGTCGGTTCCGGATACGAGCACAGGCTCCTCGATGTCGCTCGGAATCGAGCAGAGGCCTGCGAACCCGCCCAGGGCGCCGAGGACGTGTTCGGACCGAGTCGATTGCGCGAGCGGCTTGATGCGTTGCACGAGCTCATCGCCGGCTTCGATGTCTACACCCGCGTCGCGATAGGTCAGCCCCGCCATGCGCGGGAAGCTAGGCGATCGGTTCAAGCCGGTCAACGAGGCGCGCGGCGTTGACGGAGCGCAGGTGGTCGCGTAAACACCCGAGCATTCTGGGTGGGGTGAGCGCATCGAAACCATGTTTGTGCGGGCTGCTGTTGCTGACTGCAGCCTGTCAGGGCGACGCGCCAGCGAAGCCGGATCAAGCCCTGGTCGAGTCCCTGTCCGATGCGCCTGAGCCGGCCGCGGAAGAGCGCGAGCGAGCCCAACTGACCCGCATCGACGTGTATGGCGCCGGCGGGGAGACCGCTGCCGGCGCCCGGGTGGTGCTGCTGTTTCGGGGGGCCCCGCTGTTTCGTCAAAAGCAGCTCCCGGCGGAGGGGATTCTGCCGGCTCGGATTGCAATCGAGCTCGAAGGCACGGATTGGGGGGACTCCGTTCCGGTGTCTCAGTCGGTCGGTCGGGGCGGATTGCGGCGCGTTCGCCTCGCCAGCCCAAACCGGCGGGTGGTGCTCGATCTCGAGCCCGGTGCGACCGGCCGGGTCTTCTATCTCACTGACCCGTATCGAATCGTCATCGACGTCAGCGCGGTCGTTCGCCGAGGCGAGAAGCGTAGGCCGCTCGTGGTGTTGGACCCGGGGCACGGCGGCCGCGAACCGGGCGCGGCCAACGACGACTTCGGGCTGGTCGAGTCGCGCCTCGCGCTCACGCTCGCGGAGCTCACGGCGGATCGCTTACGCGCGATCATGCCGAGCGTACGCGTCATGCTCACGCGCTCCGCCGACGCCGACCTCTCGCTCGAGGAGCGTTGCGCACTCGCCAACACCATGGAGGCAGACGCGTTCGTTTCAATTCACTTCAACGCGAGTTCCGAGCCGGTGCGCAAGGGTGGGGTCACCACCTTCGTGCTCGACACGACCAACAACCGTCAGGCGCTGCGCCTCGCAGCTCGTGAGAACGGAACGCGCGCGTCAGAGGTCACCGGCATTCAGAGCTTGCTCGCGAAGTACCATCGCCAGGGCCAGTCCGCCGGCTCGATGACGCTCGCAGGAAAGGTGCAACGGCACACCCTCAGAGGAGGCCGGAGGATCTATCCGAAGCTCGCCGATCGCGGCGTGCGCAAAGCGATGTTCTACGTGCTGGTTGGCGCTCGGATGCCTGCCGTCCTGCTCGAGGCATCGTTCTTGACGTATGAGCCCGAGGCCCGAGCCCTGACAACGCGGGCCTACCGCAAAGCGCTGGCCGACGGCATCGCCTCCGGCATCGCTTCGTACCTGCACAGCCGATAGGCGAATAGGTTGCTCCGCCTTGGGGTGACGGTCATACTCGCTGACCGTTGTCGGAAGGATCCAGCCCTGTCGTCGATCTGGGTGGTCTCGCACCTACGCTCGGCAAGACCTGTAGTGGGTACCTCGGGGGTTACCGCCGAGCGTTCGAGGACGCGGTACGCCGTGGGGACCCGGGCGTGGCCACCGCGCGCACCCACGCGCGGGCCCTCGACGGCCTCTTGAGCGCCCTTTATTGCGCGGCCGATGCTGCCGCGCGGGCGACGGGTCGAGAGCCTCGAGGCCGCGTCGCGCTCGTGGCCGTCGGCGGCTACGGGCGGTCGACCCTGGGCTTGAACAGCGACGTCGACGTCGTCTTCCTCTGCGACGATTCGGAGGACCCGTTCGTCGGTGCTCTAGCCGAGGGCTTGCTCTATCCGCTCTGGGATCTCGGTGTCGACATCGGGCATGCGGTGCGGAACGTCGATGAGACCCTCAGTCTCGCGCGCGATGACATCCGAACCACGACCACGCTGATCGATTTCCGCCGCGTTGCCGGCAGTGGCTCCCTCCTCGACGACCTGGAGCGGGGTGCCCGCGAGCAAGTGTTCGAGCCGCATCTCGTCGAGTTCTTGAATGCCCTCGAGCAAGACACCGCATCCCGGCATCGGCGCTTCGGCGGAAGCTTGTACTTGCTCGAGCCCGACGTGAAACAGGGTCGCGGAGGCCTTCGCGACTTGGATGTGGCCGAGTGGGCGGCTCGCGGTCGTTGGGGGGCGCGCAACGAGCAGGACTACGTGCGCACCGGTGCTCTGCTCGCCCGCGAGGTTCGCGAGCTGGAGGCTGCGCGAGAGATGCTTTGGCGCGTCAGGAACCTCCTGCACCTTCGGGCTGGGCGCCAGCAAGATCGATTGACCTTTGGCGACCAAGAAGACATCGCGCAGGAGCTTGGATTCGTCGACGGTGTGACTCTGGGCGTCGAGCAGTTCATGCAGGCCTACTATCGGCACGCGCGCATCGTCGCCTTGACCGCCGAGCGAATGCTCGATCGGGCTCGCCCGCGAGGCCGCGCGGCCACGTTCCGGAAGCTCGCCCAGGGGATCATCCTGGCCGACGGCGCCATTACGCTCGAGAACCCGCAGCGATTGGATGAGGACCCGGCGCTCGCGTTCCGCTTCTATCGCCAAGCGATTCGTCACCACAGGCGTCCCGACCACTCGGCGCTGGACGCCATCGCGCGCATCGCCCCCGACAAGCGGTGGCGGCTGCGGCTCCAAGACTCCGAGGAGGCCACCCAGCTCTTCCTATCGCTCATCAAGAACATCGATGAGACGGGCTCCCGAAGCGCCTCGGTGACCGGGGAGCTTTACGAGGTCGGGCTCGTCTCCGCGATGATTCCCGAGTTCGATCCACTCGTTGGCCGAGTCTACCACGATGTGTTCCACGTCTACACCGCGGATGTCCACGCCGTGAAGGCTCTCGAGCACCTGCAGACGTTGACCCGCGGCGACTCTCGCGTGCACTCGCTTGCCTCGCGTCTCGCGGCCGAAGCGCCTCGTCGTCTGCCCCTGTTCCTCGCGGTCTTGTTGCACTCGCTCGGCCGCATTCGCGGCCGCGACCAAGAAGCAGAAGGCGCGCGCATGGCGGAGAGCGTCGCGATTCGGCTGGGCCTCAGCGCCATCGATTCGCAGCACGTCGGCTGGCTCGTTCGAAACCAGAAGGCGCTCTATCGGTGGGCTACCCAACGCGACATCCACGACCCGCAGGGACTCACCGAGGTGGTCAAGATGGTCGAGACGCCCGAGCGTCTTCGCGACCTGTTCTTGTGCACGGTCGCCATCGTGTCGACGATCAACCCCAAGGCGATGACCACGTGGAAGGCAAGGGCCTTGGAAGACCTCTATCTGTCGACGCTTGCAGAGCTCGAAATGGGGGACGGCCCCGCGCAAACGGAGAGCCGCGTCCTCGAGGTGAAGCTGCAAGCCGTCGTCGGATTCGCCGGAGATGCAGCTCGCCCAGAGCTGCAGAGCTTCATCGACGAGATGCCAGACCGGTACTTCCTCGCCAATCCGGTCGATGTCGTGCGGCGGCACGCGCGGATCGCGCGAGACCGGGACGACGGCCTGGTCACTGTGCGGGTCGGGCCTGGCCGCACCGAAGACGTCGAAGAAGTCGTCGTGGTGTGTGCCGACCGCTCTGGCCTGCTCGCGGATCTGACAGCCGTGTTTGCCGCCCACGATCTCTCCATTCTCACGGCGGAGATCTACACACGCCGTCGCAAGAGCGGCAACGAGGCATTTGACGTCTTTTCCGTCAAGGTCGGCGACAATACTCCCTCGCCGACGCGGCTTGCGGAAGCAGTTCGCGACGACGTCGCTCGGCGCATGACCGATCGAATTTCTGCTCAGGATCTCATTGCGCGCCAGAGCACGCCGCCACCCTGGTCGGTTCGACCCGGCCCCGACGTCCCGACCCACATCAGCGTCGACAACAACGCGTCGCTTCGATACACCGTGGTCGACGTTTTCACACGAGACCGCATCGGCTTGCTTCACGAGATCGCGCGCACGCTTCATCAGCTCGACCTGAGCATCGCGGTCTCCAAGGTGAACACGGAAGGCCAGAGCGTTGCCGACGTCTTCTATGTGGCGGACGAGAACGGCAACAAGGTCCACGATCTCGAGCGATTGAAGCGGCTGCGACAGGTGCTCCACAGTCGCATCCTTGCGTTGCACGCTCGTGCCGAGGCTTCATGAGGTTGCACCACGTCGTTCGCGGACTCGCGCTCGTGGCACTGAGCACCGCGCTCGCATGCGGACCGCGCTCGTCCTCCAAGGCTCCTTCGCAGACGGCGCCGGAGAACTTGGTGAGCAAGCCTCCGGCGACGTCCGACGTGCTTCGGGGAGAGCGTTTGCTCGTGAACGGTCGAGTCACCGAGGCGCAGAGCGTGTTCGAACAGGCGATCGCCGACGACCCGGAAGACGCAAGGGCTTGGTTGGACCTAGGACTCACTCAGGAAGCCAAGGGCGACCTGGCGTCGGCCGAGCGAGCCTACCGCCGCGCCACCGACATAGACCCTCGGTTCGCCGAAGCCATGAACAATCTCGGGGTTCTGCTGCGTGAGGGCGGGAACCTGCAGGAGGCGATCTCCGTGCTCGAACGCGCGGTATCCCTCGATTCGGACCTCACGGCTGCGCGCTTCAACCTGGGTTTGGCGTACGAGGATCAGGGACGGTTCGACGACGCGGAGCGCGAGTACCTCGCGACCATCGAGCAGCTCCCAGGCGACCCCGTGCCTCGCATCAACCTCGCGATGATGTACTTGGAGGCCGGTAGGATGGAGGATGCTGCCTCTCAGTTCCGCGCGGCCCGACCGATGGTGCGGGGCGATGTGCTTCTTTCGATCGCCGTTGGCGAGGGCTTGCGCCGCGCGATGGCTCCGGAGGAGGCCGTTGCGGTGCTCGAGGATGCACTCCGGCAGGCCGCCAATCCGCCACCGACCGACCTCCTCGCCGAGCTGTCCCTCGCGTACTACGCCGCGGGAGACCTGAGCTCCGCGGAGAAGAGCATGCGTCGCGCGATCGGCCAAGACGAGATCGATCCGGCACTTCAATACGCGTACGGCTCGATTCTCGCGAAGCTGGGCGACGTTGGCAAGGCGCGCTTCCACCTCCGGCGAGCGATCTCGCTTGCTCCGAACGGCCCGTACGCGGAGCGCGCACGCGGGCGCCTCGAATCGCTCAAGTAGCTGGCCGGAAACCCACGCCCACGAGGAAGACTTCGTAGCTTTCGTTCCGCGTCGCTTCCGGGCGAATGATCCGGACCTTTGCGAATACCTCGCGAACGGCGTTGCGGGCGTCCTCGAACTCCGCCCCTTGAAAAATCTTCGCGACGAACGTGCCGCCCGGCTGGAGGACCATCTTGGCCAGCTCGAGCGCGCGCATCACGAGCTCGTAGCTGCGATATTGGTCCGCGTGCCGCTGACCGCTGGTCTTCGGCGCCATGTCGCTGATCACTAGGTCGAAGGGTCCGCCGAAACTAGCGGGGTCTGCTTCGAACGCGTCGAGCGTCCGGATCTCCGCCTGTGACGGAAGGGCGATTTCGGGGTCGTTGAGATCGATCCCCAATACGCGGCCACCGGGTCCAACCCGCTCGGCCGCATAGAGCGTCCAAGAGCCTGGGCTTGCGCCGAGATCGAGAACGCGGTGGCCCTTCTTGAAAAGACCGACCCGTCGATCGATTTCCTGAAGCTTGTAGACTGAACGGGCAGGGTACCCTTCGCGCCGAGCGCGGCGTCCGTGGTGATCCTGCTTTCGTCGGCCGGGCAGCTAGCCCTCTTCGGTGGCTTCAGGCGCTTCCGCTGCGGCCTCTTCCTTCGCGGGCGGCTCGGGAAGGGCGACGGAGGCCTTCTTGATGGCACCCTTCACGGTGAGGAAACCATTGCGCGGACCGGGAACGCCGCCGTCGACGAGAACGATGTTCTCTTCGGGAAGGAGCTTCACGATCTTGAGATTGAGAATGGTGGCCTTCTTGTTGCCGTACTGGCCCGGCATCTTCTGGCCACGAAGCGTGCGACCGGGAGTCATGTTCATACCGATCGAGCCACCGTGACGCTTGGCTTCGTGCGTGCCGTGACCGACGGTACCGGCGCCGGCGAAGTTGTGACGCTTCATGACGCCAGTGAAACCGCGCCCCTTACTCGTGCCGGACACGTCGACGAACTGACCGTCCTGGAAGATGTCAGACACACCGAGCGTCTGTCCGACTTCGAAGCGCTCGAGGAGAGCGGCGTCGACGCGGAACTCACGGACGATGCGGGGAGCCTCGACGCCGGCGCTCTTGAAGACGCCGGCCTCTGGCTTGGTGACGAGCTTGTCGCGGCGTGAGCCAAAGCCGAGCTGAAGCGCGGCGTAGCCGTCTTTGTCCGGGGTGCGCTTCCCCACCACGATGCAGGGTCCCGCCTTGATCGCAGTGACGCGCCTTACCTCCCCGTCGTCGAGGAAGATTTGGGTATTGCCAAGCTTGGTGCCGATGAGGCCGGGGTTCGTATTCACAGGTCTTCTCCGCCCGAAAAGGGCCGCAAAGATAGTTATGCGTCCAGTCGAGTCAAGCCGGCTCTCGGATTCCGAAGAGGCGGAGGGCGTTTTGGTAGGTCGTTTCGGCCAGCGCCTCGGGGTCTTCGCCGCGGAGCTCGGCAATACGCTTTGCGGTGTGGGCTACATACGCGGGTTCATTGCGTTTTCCGCGATTCGGGATCGGAGCGAGGTAGGGGGCATCGGTTTCGACGAGGAGGGCGTCGGCGGGTTGCTTCCTCGCCGCCTCCTGGACCGCGACCGCCTTCTTGAAGGTCACGATCCCGCTGAACGACGAGATGAAGCCCAGATCGAGCGCCGACGCGGCAAACGGCGCGTCCTCGCTGAAGCAGTGAATGATCCCGCCAACGTCGCTCGCGTGCTCCTCCCG
>Ga0316198_10000478_pt1 | contig 21046 bp, 17 predicted proteins | sample OudBieAanoxic_MG_FD_204935 | JGI IMG/M metagenome (GOLD analysis project Ga0316198, IMG submission 204935) | Coastal sediment microbial communities from Oude Bieten Haven, Netherlands - site A anoxic | ecosystem: Environmental > Aquatic > Marine > Coastal > Sediment | place: Netherlands...
CATTGAAGAGTTTTGTCCAGAGGCCGCGATGTGAGTACAATTATCCAGCAGGAGGTAGTGGCACTTGAATCCTTTTTATAAAAATCTGGCGCTGTGGCTGGTCATCACGCTGATGATGATTATGCTCTATAACCTATTCAATCAGCAGCAGATGGCGGAATCAACTATCAGCTACACCCAACTTCTGGCCATGGTCGACGAGGAGCGGGTTGCTGAGGTCGTTATTCAAGGTCAGGAACTTTACGTCACCGACACCAACCGCAACCGTTTCAAGGTATACGCGCCACAGGATCCCGATCTAATCAACATACTGCGGTCTAAGCGCGTAGCGATTCAGGCCAAACCACCAGCTGAAAACCCGTGGTATATGTCCGTGCTCGTGTCGTGGTTTCCCATGCTGATTCTTATCGGTGTCTGGATTTTTTTCATGCGCCAGATGCAAAGCGGTGGCGGAAAGGCGCTTTCCTTTGGAAAGAGTCGTGCACGGCTGATGACGGACGGCGCAGCCAAAGTCACATTTGAGGATGTTGCCGGTATTGACGAGGCAAAAGAAGAACTTTTTGAAATTGTCGAATTTCTGAAGGACCCCAAAAAATTCACCCGCCTCGGCGGTCGCATTCCCAAAGGGGTACTTTTAATGGGTCCCCCGGGAACCGGTAAAACCCTGCTGGCCAGGGCGATAGCCGGTGAGGCCGGTGTGCCCTTCTTCAGCATCAGCGGGTCCGATTTTGTTGAAATGTTTGTCGGTGTCGGGGCGTCCCGCGTCCGCGACCTTTTTGTTCAAGGTAAGAAAAACGCGCCCTGTATCATATTTATCGATGAAATCGATGCCGTGGGTCGCCACCGCGGTGCCGGCTTGGGCGGTGGGCATGATGAAAGGGAGCAAACCCTCAACCAACTTCTGGTGGAAATGGACGGTTTCGAGTCCAACGAGGGGGTGATCCTGATTTCAGCCACCAACCGACCGGATGTCCTCGATCCTGCCCTGTTGAGACCCGGCCGGTTCGACCGCCAGGTGGTTGTATCGATGCCAGACATCAAGGGACGAGAAAAGATACTGAAAGTGCACATGCGCAAAACGCCGATTGCCGACGACGTCAACGCTCTGATACTCGCAAAGGGAACGCCGGGGTTCTCGGGGGCCGACCTGGAAAATCTTGTTAACGAGGCGGCCTTACTGGCGGCAAAGCGCGACAAAGAAAAAATTGACATGCTTGATTTCGAAGATTCGAAAGACAAGGTCTACATGGGGCTGGAGCGAAAGTCGAAAGTCATTAAAGAGGAAGACCGCCGCACCACCGCCTACCATGAGGGCGGCCATGCACTTGTCGCCCGCTTTTTACCGGACACGGATGCGGTGAACAAAATTACCATTATTCCCAGGGGGCATGCGGCCGGTGTGACATGGTTTCTGCCGGAAGAGCGCGATTTCAAGTATAAGGACCAGCTGCAAAACGAACTGGCAGTTGCCTTCGGCGGAAGAGTAGCCGAGGAGATCGTATTCAATCGCATCAGTACCGGCGCTGCCAACGACATCAAGCAGGCCACCATACTGGCTGAACAGATGGTCCGAAACTGGGGAATGAGCGACCTGGGCCCCCTTTCTTATGCCAAGGGTGAAGAGCATGTCTTCCTTGGACGGGAAATCGCCCAGCATCGAGATTATTCGGAAACCACGGCCCAGAAGATCGACGAACAGATTCACCTGCTGATCGAATTGGCTTACAAGCGGGCCCAAGAGGTTCTGAAAGACAATCTGGATATTCTCCACAAACTTGCCGATGTTCTTCTTGAGCAGGAAACTGTGCTCGGCAAAGAATTGGATGAGTTGATCAGTTCCTTCAGACCCGGAATCAAACTGACATCGAAAAGCATCGACGATGACCCGGAAAATGATGCGCCGAAAGAGGAATCCACCACCGCGGAAACGGATGCAAGTGCAGCCGAAAAGGAAGATTCCACCGAGGAGACCAAAACCGAAAACCCATCCTCCGACCAGCCGCCTACCTGAAAATGAGCGCCGTGCCTTGACGATGCGGGGCGGCGCGAAGTGAACCAATGATGCGAACGGTTGGTATGTTCTGTATATGCCCATCAGGAAACTTTATTCGATAAACGGGGGCGCATGCGCCCTCGAACTCGGCCGGCGCACGTGCATTATGGGAGTTCTCAACGTGACGCCGGATTCTTTTTCAGACGGCGGGCATTTTTTTAGCCGAGAGGCAGCGGTCGTTCAGGCGGAGCATATGGCAGAAGAGGGCGCCGACATCATCGATATCGGCGGTGAGTCGACCCGGCCATATGCCGATCCCGTTTCGATCGAGGAAGAATCACGCCGCGTCATTCCGGTGATCGAAGCTCTGGTCGAGCGCATTTCGATTCCAATATCCATTGATACCACCAAAGCGGTCGTTGCCCGCCAAGCATTGGCGGCAGGGGCCTCGATCATAAATGATATCAGCGCCCTGCGGGTCGATCCCGATATGTGTGCATTGGCGGCCGAAAGCGGCGCCCCGGTGATTCTCATGCACATGCTTGGCACACCCAAAACCATGCAGGTTGAGCCGGTTTATACCGACGTGGTGTCCGAGGTCGGCGACTTTCTTTCCAGCGCTGCAGCGGCGGCCGTTAAGGGAGGGATTGACCGGGATCGGTTGATCATCGATCCCGGTATCGGTTTCGGTAAAACAATGACGCACAACCTGCAAATCATCCAAAATCTCTCGAAGCTGCAGGCGCTTGATTTACCGGTTTTGATCGGTCCTTCCCGCAAGGCCTTTATCCGCACCCTCCTTAAGGATTCTGACGGCGATGCTATTCGGCCTGATATGCCCGTTGTGGGCACAGGCACCCTGGCGGCTGTCTGTGCGGCGGTTCTAAATGGCGCCCACATGGTTCGCGTACACGATGTCGAAGCCACCCGCGCCGCCGTTAAGATTGTTGATGCCGTCTTGAACGCTTGAATCGGAGTGACCCCGCAACCGACTGTTTCTCATAGCGGATGGGGTCTCCCTGGAGATGAAAAGGAATTGATGAGATGCTGCTTGTGATAGATATTGGCAACACCAATATGGTAATGGGTGTCTACGACGGCCAGAATCTCTTACGGGACTGGCGGCTGAGAACCGAACGGAACACGACCGAAGACGAAATCAATATCATTATCAGTAACCTTTTTGCGCAGAACAACATCCGACCGGACCAGATCGACAGAACCATCATCTCCAGCGTCGTTCCACCCATGGTCACCATACTCGACTCGTTTTGCCGCAAATACCTCGGATACCCTCCCTTTTGGGTGAATCCGGCTTCCTATACCGGTATGCCCAACCGTTATCGAAATCCGTCCGATGTGGGTGCCGACCGGATCGTCAATGCCGTGGCAGCGTTTGCAAAATACAAATGCAGCCTTGTGGTTATCGATTTCGGAACCGCCACGACCTTTGACAGCATTTCCACGAAGGGCGAATACCTTGGTGGCGCCATCAGCCCGGGTATCATGATCGCCGCCGAAGCGCTGTTCATGAAGGCCTCAAAACTGCCGCGGGTCGAAATCTTCATGCCGCCCGCAAAGATCATCGGGACGGACACGGCCGCCAGCATTCAATCGGGAATTATTTACGGTTATGCCGGCCTGGTAGACGGCATGGTCGAGCGGATGAAATTAGAGATGGGGTCGGCGCCGACGGTTGTCGCCACCGGCGGGCTGGCAGATCTGATGAAAGACGTTTCTAAAACGATCGATGCCGTGGAGCCACTGCTGACATTGGACGGGCTGCGAATTATTGCGGCAGAGATGGATGCGGAATTGCGATCGAAAGCCGGCTGATTCCTAAGCACACGTTTTGATAAAGACGATGACGCTTTGGTCTGTGCGTTGGCAAATATAGTTTCGCAGATTGAAGGTTGCAATTTTTTTTCACCACAGAGGCACCGAAGGCACAGAGGGTTTTTCTTTTTTGCCCATCGGGAGACCTCAGAGTAATAGGCTACGCATTACACGGGGCAGGCGGTGATGGGCAAGAAGATTACAGCCGTTCGGTCGATGATACCGGCCGATTCGCTATCCGCCGTGCCGACGATGACATGGCGGCCGTTTACCCGACAGGGCAACAGGATTTCGTTTGCCGCCGTCTCCCGGCAAACGAAAAAATATTTTGCTTCGTGATCTCCGTGTCTTTGTGGTGAAAATTTTGTGGGAATACGCTGCCAAATTACGAAGCAGGGGACTAGGCCATACCGATCTCTTCCTCGAGACGTCGGATCTCCACGAGAATGCTTTGCTTCTCTTCTTCGGAGAGTTCCGGTGAATTCAGACGGTTTCTGAGGCCCAGAAGTACCATTTCCTTCCGGTAGTCGTGACAAGTGTAAGGTTGGTTGTGCGGCATCTGTATTCACCAGGGGGAATGTGTGACTCTTCTATAGTGGTTGTCAGAATAAAATTCCGTTATCCACAGCTTATCTCTGATTTTAAATTTTGGATCTTAGATTGGAGGTATCGCTTCGCTCTTTCCTTTAGTAAAACAGGCATAATTCCTTGTATCCAAATTCCGCATTCCAAATTATAAAATCTACGGATTGTCCATCATCGATACTGCATCTTGACTCAAGCGGAACGATATTTTGAAAATCGATATAGATGACGGATCAACGACGTGCTGCGCCGCCCCGTCAGACCTTTCCCGCTTCTTTCAGTGATTCTTTGTAAATACGGTAGAAGAATTCGTGATCGGTGAGGCCGCGCTGGATGATCTTGCCGATGTCGTCGATATTTTTAGCATTGATGATCATGTTAACACTATGCCTGAAGGCCATCATCTGGTCCATGGTACGATATTGACTGCTGATCATGGCCACATACATGTCGCGGCGTATGCTCATGTTCAACCGTTCCAGGTACAGCAGCACCATATTCGAATCGGGATCTGCACAATGGAAGGCCTCGTTGATCACCACTAGGTCATATTGGTGATAGCGCATCTTTTTAAGCGCGTCCCGCCCGCTGTCTGATACCGTCACATGGTATTCCAGCAGATTTAATGTCGCGACGATTTTCTTGAGCATAACGGAATCGGATTCACATACCAAAGCCGTGTTACCCTCTTCCTCGATAAAATCGAACGGTTTATCGGAAGCATTGTAATTTTTTTCCTCAGGACTGTTATTTGCGCCGCCGAAGGTTTGAACGGGTGGGGTGACCGTGATTCGCTTTTTACATTTCGGGCAGGCTAAAGCGGCAGTCTTTCCCGCCGGGAGTTTTTCATCCGGAATCTTGAAACGGCTCTGACAGCTCTCACATACGATTTCCATGGTGAAAGTCTCGGCTCCCTCCGTGTTTTTTACGGGGTCTGCAGGCCCATATTCAGATCAACACAACCGCAGGCTATCAGAAGAAATGCAGTCGTGTGACCGGGCATCAATTCGTCCCGTAGTTGCGATCGATTTCCAGCGTGTCGATGTCCGACGTCGCTTCGCCTCTTGCGCTTTTCAATGAGTCTATGCCCCGGCCGACAATACCCCGACGTGATGCATAGGCCAGCGCTGTTTCCTCGGTGGTCAGGCCCAGCTCATACAATCTGACGATGTGATCATCGAAGGTCGTCATACCGAAAGCCGCACCCGCCTGCATCATATCATAAAACGACTTGCCCTCTGACTCGCCGTTCATGATGGCATCCTTCACCCGCAGGCTGGTTCCGAGGATTTCGAAGGTCGCCACACGACCGCCGCCGATTTTGGGCAGCAGCCGCTGGCAAACGACCCAGCGCAGGGTGTCTGCCAGCCGGATACGGATCTGATGCTCTTCTTCGGTGTTGAACATACCCACAATACGGTTGATGGTCGACCCGGCATCGATGGTATGAAGGGTCGTCAGCACCAAGTGTCCGGTCTCGGCCGCGCTCAATCCGATTTCAACGGTTTCGCGGTCGCGCATTTCACCCACCAAGATCACTTTAGGTGCCTGGCGCAGGGCGGCTCTGAGTCCGTTGGCGTAGGTATCGAAGTCCACGCCGAGTTCGCGCTGGTTGAAGGTGGAATTCTTGTGAGGGTGTTGGTATTCAACCGGGTCTTCGAGCGTGACCACATGTACCGACCGATCCTCGTTTATAACGTTGAGGATAGCGGCCAGTGAGGTGGTTTTACCCGAACCGGTGGCGCCAGTGACGAACACGATGCCGTTTTTTTCCTTGGCGATCTTGTGCATCGCTTCGGGAAGTTGCAACTCTTCTATTGTCGGTATCTTGGATTCCAGCTTCCGCAGGACAAGGGAGCAGTAACCGCTCTGGGAAAAAACATTCACGCGGAAGCGGGCCTTGCCGGGCAGGGTATATGACAGGTCGCAGGAACCCGCGTTGAGAAATGTCCGGGACAATCGCCGATTCTGATTCATGAGGTTCAGGGCGAAAATTTCAGTCTGAAAGGGGGTCATTTCCTTGAAGGGCGGTCGCATCTCGACCTGGACCAGTTCGCCGTCGCTTTCAACCTGCAGGGGTTTGCCGACTGTCAGGTTCAGGTCTGAAACGTTTTTATGGGAATCAAGCATACGGGTGAGGATATGATCGATTTCCTGTTTTTTCATTTATAATTCCCCTTGAGTATGAAAGGCCCTGACCGGATTAGACTTCTGTAAAATCCGTGGGTGGTCCCGTTAATAGCGGTCTGAACTTCGCCTTTTCATTGGCTTTGATATAGGCCTCGTCGGCACTGATCCAGCCTTTATTATACAGATCCATTATGGCGTCATCGAGAAGCAGCATGCCGTATTTCTTGCCGGTTTGAATCATGGACGGAATCTGGTGGGTCTTGCCCTCCCGGATCAGATTCCTGACCGCCGAATTGGCAATCAGTATTTCCAGGGCCACACAGCGGCTTTTCCTGTCGATCCGTTTGAAAAGAACCTGAGCAATAATAGCGCGGATACCATCAGCAAGGGTTGAGCGGACTTGCGCCTGTTGATCGGCAGGAAAAACTTCGATGATTCGGTCCACGGTTTTTACCGCGCTGGTGGTATGCAGGGTTGCAAAAACCAGATGCCCGGTGGAAGCCGCTTCAATCGCCAGAGAAATGGTCTCAAGGTCACGCATTTCGCCGACGAGTATGATGTCGGGGTCTTCGCGGAGAGCACCGCGCAGGGCGGCTGCGAAAGAGCGTGTGTGAATGCCGACTTCACGGTGATTGACAATGCATCCCTGGCTCTGGTGAACAAATTCGATGGGATCTTCAACGGTGATGATGTGGTCTTTGCGGTCCCGGTTGGACACATCGAGAATCGAGGCGAGCGTCGTCGATTTACCGCTGCCTGTGGGTCCTGTCACCAGCACCAGACCTCTGGGCAGAGATGCGAGTTTTGAGATCACCGGGGGCAGGCCGAGCTGCTCGGCGGTCATGATGCTGCTGGGGATTTCCCTGAAAACTGCACCGACGCCGTTTTTTTGCATAAAAAAGTTCGCCCGATACCGAGCCAATCCGGGGATTTCATAACCGAAATCGACATCTCCGGATTCCTCGAACACCTTGATCTTTTCTTCGGGCGTAATTTCATACAACATGCCGCGCAAGTCATCGTTGTCCAGAACTTTGTACTTGATTCTCTCGATGTCACCCCGAATACGTAGAGCCGGTGGTTGCCCGGCGGCAAGGTGCAGGTCCGATGCGCCTTGTTCATGCATCAACTTGAAAAACGCGTCGATTTTGGCCATTTATTACTCCGCAACAAAAAAATTGATTAATTCTGGTCCTGCTTCCGATGCCGGTTGATGACGAAGTCGTTCCGAATTACTTCATGCCTTTTTCTGCTGCAGCAGTTTGACCTTGGCATCCTCATCGTCCATCGCTTTCATCCCTTCATTGCTTATTTCCAGCAACTTACTATGGGATTCGATGATCGATCCGATTTGGACCTCAATCTGCACCCGCTGGCGTTTCAACTCACTGATATCCTCATGCAGCTGGGCCAACCGATTGTGGGCCTTGTTGAGTATTTTCTCCGCCTTTACTTCTGCCTCGGCAACGATAAGTTCAGCCGATTTCTGTGCATTTTCCTTCATCTGCTCGATAACCCGTTGAGAATTGAGCAGTGCACGTTTGAAGGCGTCTTCGCGGTTTTTGAAGCCCTTAATTTCCAAATGCAGCCGGTTGGTATCCTCTTTTAGGTGTTCGTTTTGCTTCAGCAGCGCTTCGAAAGCGTCGGCGATCTGATCAAGAAACAACTCAACTTCCTGAATATCGAAACCCCTGAACTTGGTTTTAAAATTTTGCTGTTGGATATCGAGGGGGGTGAGATTGACCATGCGTCTCCTCCTTAATTGTTGATTACAGCAATGATTGGGCGAATCTGACTAAGCTGTTTACAACAAAAATCTGCAGGAAATAGATAATGAGGATCACGAGTACCGGCGAAAAATCGATCCCGCCGAAACTTACGGGGATTTTGGAACGGACCCGATACATTACCGGCTCGGTCACGTTGTATATGAAGCGAACAATCGGATTGTACGGGTCCGGATTGACCCAGGAGAGCACGGCGCGAGCAATAATGATCCACATATAGAAAAACAGAACGTAGTCAAGAACCTTGGCAACGGCCATCAAAAAAAAACCGATGGAGTACATGGAAACGGACCTTCTATTCTTTGCGACCGCGGGATGTAAAGCTGCACGGATTGATCTGGCTGTCGCTCCAGTGACCTCAAACGCAATGGTTGATCATCAGGATGGAGCGCTTTTAGCCTATAATCGTTGACATCCTCTTCAGCCGGAAGTAACTTTATTCGCGAAATGATTGATTGTGACCAAATTTAAATATGTTACCATACCATAATCAGGGGCTGTTGTCCAAAGAAATAGAAAAATCGACGGTCACCCACAAGCGGTATAAACAAAGGAAAAATCGTGGTCGAGTTCAACCATACGGTCGGTTTCATCGGGGCCGGTAACATGGGAGAGGCCATCATCGGGGCGGTACTCACTTCCGGTCTTCTGCCCGCTTCGATGATCCATATTGCCGATGCCGACGCGGATCGCCGGGCCTTTCTGACAGAAAAATACGGGGTTGTGAACTTAAACAGCAATGTCACCCTTTTCGAGACATGCCGGGTGGTTTTTCTGGCTGTCAAACCCCAGCAGATGCCGGGAATTCTCGAAGAGTTGTCCGGCCGCAACGGTTACAGGGTTCCGGACCGCAAACTCATCATTTCTATCGCCGCCGGATTTCCGATTCATAAAATAGAACGTGCCCTCTACCCGCCCTTGGATGAAGAAGACATAAACAATTTACCTATCATCCGGGTTATGCCGAACACACCGGCCTTGGTTCTCTGCGCCGTTTCAGGCATGAGTCCCAACCGTTTCGCTACACCGGAGGACATCCGTTTGGCCCAAAATCTACTGGCGGCCATTGGTGCGGTAATTGGGTTCGACGAGGAAGAACTTGATGCCGTCGCCGCCCTGTCGGGCTCCGGTCCGGCATATGTCTTCTACCTGGTTGAATCGCTGATCGAGGCTGGCACCAAGGTTGGTCTCGATCCGGACGATGCCGCCACCCTGGCAATCAAGACGCTCCGTGGGGCCATCAAATTATTGGAAGCTTCCGGTGAATCCCCCCGAGATCTGCGCCGCAAGGTGACCTCTCCCGGGGGAACGACCGAAGCAGCCATTGACGTTTTCGAATCAAGAGGCTTCAAGAAAACGGTTGTAGAGGCAATTGCCGCAGCCACACAAAGGGCTCGGGATCTTAGCGGATAACGCCCCACCTTTTAATGCCTTGCCTATGTGACGGGACCAGCGGGTTATAGTGGTTGTAAAAAAAACGTTTCGTTATGCGAACGTTTTTTCACCAACCACAAATACCACTCTTCCGCATTGCGGTATTTATTTCTGAGAAACGGTACAAATGACCGATCGCTACAAAGACATATTAAAGGGAAGCAATCAACACCGGCTCGTGTTTGTGTTACGTTTTATCCTGGGCGCCGTGTTCCTATGGGCTGGGAGCTTAAAAATTGCCGATCCGCACACGTTTGCCTCCGTCATCGCCAACAACCAACTCCTGCCCGAACATCTGGTGAATTCTGTCGCGGTCTGGCTACCCTGGGTTGAAGTTTTATGCGGCGTTTTGTTGATATGCGGCATCTGGATCGACGGCAGTCTTCTTGTCATCAACACTCTATTGGTCCTCTTCATGGCGGTGCTGATCTTGAATTGGATCCGTGGGATAGATGCCGACTGCGGCTGTTTCTCAGTGGCTGTCAGTAAGGGAGAATCCAACACTCTCATGGATATCGTCCGTGATGTGGTCCTTTTGGGTATCGGGTTGACGATTTTCTATTCGCGCGTTCGTTTGCAGCGGAATTAATACCCAGTTGCAGGGAAATCAGATGAACATGAAATACAAAACCGTCATAATCATCGGTCTGGCCTTGATCATGACGGCATTGATGGTGCCATCCGGTTCGAGTGAATCACCACCTTTAAAATGGTATTCTTTTAAGGAAGGCGTGGTTCTTGGAAAATCCCAGGGCAAAAAAGTGTTTGTTCATTTCTGGGCGGACTGGTGTACATATTGCCACACCATGGAAAAGGAAACGTTTCAGAATCCTGCGGTAATGAAAATGCTGGCCAAAGATTTTATCTCAATAAAGGTCGATACGGACCGGGAGAAGGCCCTGTCAGACATGTTCAAGGTCCGCGGGTTGCCCGATAACTGGTTCCTGGCCGAGAATGGAGACATTGTCGGCCATCGCCCCGGTTATATTCCCACTGATATGTTCATGAAGATCCTGGAGAGTGTTGCCGGTAGTGTACCGGCGTCGCGTTAACCCGGATGATTGGAGAATGGTAAGTGGGGTGCGGTCGGGCGGCGGCGGTTTGCGCCTGTATTTTCGCTGTGATTTGCTGTTTATACTGCTCCTATTACCAATCGAGATTGTTGGATAACCGATGTTTCCAGCGTTTAAACAGCCGAATAGATATCAGGACGATGACGCTACCGCTCAAAATCAACAGCAGGACCGGCAGCCAGATCTTGCTGCGGAACACCAAACTCTCGCCTGCCACCGATATTCCCGTCCCTGCGAAAAGAAATACCAGCAGCATGAATGCGAGAACGATCAGGCAGGTTGCCTGGGAATCATACCAAGGGATGATAAGTTTGCGATGAACGGGGTTTTTATCGTATAGCATCTTAGAATCATACAGGTGCAAGTTGAGAAAATCAAGATACCTCAAATTACCCATCTTGTGGAAAAGCTTAAAATGAAAAGGGTTTTCTGGAATTCGATCCGGCTGACACTCCTGGCCGGATGTGCCTTCGGCTGCGCCGCGACACCTCAGAGGGCGTATCTCAAGGACAGCGAACGTCACTTTGAGACAGGCCAGATTATTTCCGCGGCCACCGGCGAAATGGTCACCTTCGAGGAAATGATCGCAGATTTGACGGACAGTCGGGTCGTATATGTCGGAGAAAGTCACACCAATGCCATCCATCACACCCTTCAGCTCGACATACTGCAGGCTCTTTTCCGGGACCATGCCGATCTGGCGGTTGGAATGGAGATGTTCGACGTCACCTATCAGACCGTCCTTGATCGATGGTCGGACGGTCAACTTTCCCAGGAAGCCTTTATCGAGAAAACTCATTGGTATGCCAACTGGCGCTACGATTTTGATCTTTACAAGGCGATTCTCGCCTTCATTAGAGATAACCGCATTCCCTTGATCGGCCTGAATATTCCCTTCCATGTCCCGCGTAAAATCAGGACCGGTGGAATTGACAGTCTGCTGGGTTGCGACCGGCAGGACCTGCCGGACAACATCGACACCACCAACGCGGCGCACCGGGCCCACCTGGAAAATATTTTCAACCAGCACCGGTTTCATGGCGATGCCAATTTCGAATTCTTCTACCAGGCCCAATGTACCTGGGAGGATACCATGGCGTCATCGGTGGCCCGTTACCTCGGAGAGCGACTGATGGTGGTTTTGGTCGGAAACGGCCACATTATCCACCGATTCGGTATCCCGGAACGCGCGTACGAGAGGACAAAGGCCCCCTACCGCTCTGTTTATCTGGCCGCGGTGGGTGAAACGGTCGAGCTGTCATTTGCTGACTACATTTGGGTCACTCCTGCAAATGCCAAACGCGCCATGCGATAGCCCGTTCCTGCGATCTCTGTCACCGTATTATACCCCTCTGTATCCCATATATAGGATTTTTAGTCTTGACAATATACTACATATTGCGATATCCTCCTTGTTACTGTCGATCCGGCTGCATCTATGCACGACGATCGACCGCAGTCCTCTTGTTTTATATTTGAAACGCCAGAATCTATTCCGGCATCCATTTTTCCCTGTTAACCAATAGCACTTTTTCATCATACGCAGACTGTTGCATCTGCAGCAGAAGGGGGTACCGTGTTTGAAGAAATAAAAAAGAGGAACCAAAGGATTGACGGCTTTGAATCGTCCAAAATCACGACCGCCATTGCCAAAGCGGGTAAGGCGACCGGTGAATTCGACAGCCGCGAGGCCCGCAAGCTGACGTTGCGCGTATTGACCCTGGCTCACGAAATGCGGATCGGTCCGGTTCCTGAAGTCGAAGAAATTCAGGATATCGTCGAGCGCGTCCTGCTCGACTCCCCCTATTACAAAACCGCCAAGGCTTACATTTTATATCGTGAACAGCACGCCCAGATTCGAAAAATCGCCACACGGGCGCATATCGATCTGGTCGATCACTATATCCGCAAGTTGGACTGGAAAGTTAAAGAAAACAGTAACATGTGCTACTCTCTGCAGGGACTCAACAACTACATCTCTTCAGACATAACCACCGAATATTGGCTCAACAGCATCTATCCGCCCGAAATCAGAGACGCCCATAAGCGCGGAGACATGCATATCCACGACCTGAACCTTTTGTCGGTGTACTGCGTCGGATGGGATCTTAAGGACCTGCTTGTCAACGGATTCAAGGGGGTGGAGGGAAAGGTCGAAAGTGGCCCGCCCAAACATCTTCGATCCGCCCTGGGCCAGATCGTCAACTTTTTTTACACCCTCCAGGGCGAGGCCGCCGGTGCCCAGGCCCTGTCGAATTTCGATACGTTGCTGGCCCCCTTCGTTCGGTTTGACGAACTGAGTTATCGCGACGTCAAGCAAGCCCTGCAGGAGTTCGTATTCAACATCAATATCCCGACCCGGGTTGGTTTTCAAACGCCTTTTACCAACATCACGCTCGACTTGTTTGTCCCGAATAACTTGAAGGACCATCCGGTGATCGTCGGTGGCTCTTTCCGAGAAGAGACGTATGGTGACTTTCAGGCGGAAATGAACCTTATCAACCGGGCGTTTGCCGAGGTGATGATGGAAGGTGATGCCAAGGGTCGGGTCTTTACTTTCCCCATTCCAACCTACAACATCACGGCCGATTTCGACTGGGACAACCCGAATCTGGAACCCATATGGCGGATGACAGGTAAATACGGCATCCCCTATTTTTCCAATTTCGTCAACTCGGACATGTCTCCCGATGATGCACGATCGATGTGCTGTCGCCTGCGGCTCGACAACCGTGAACTTCTGAAAAGAGGCGGCGGGCTTTTCGGCGCCAACCCTTTAACGGGATCAATCGGTGTCGTTACGCTCAATCTGCCTCGGGTCGGTTATACGGCCGACAGTGAAACGGTCTTTTTTACCGATTTGCAAAAGAAATTGCTGCTGGCCATCGAGAGCCTCCAGATCAAGCGTAAAGTTCTTGAGCGGTTCACGGAGAAGAATCTATATCCGTACACCAAATTCTACCTGCGGGATGTCAAGAGCGCCGGCGATCTTTACTGGAAAAACCACTTTTCGACCATTGGTATTATCGGAATGAATGAAGCCTGCCTGAATTTCATCGGTCAAGATATCACGACCCCGGATGGCCAGCAATTTGCGCTCAAGGTGATGGATTTTATCCGTGATGAGATGGCCGCCGTGCAAGAAGAAACCGGCGATATCTTTAACCTGGAAGCCACACCGGCCGAAGGAACCACTTATCGCCTGGCCCTGCTGGACAAGAAAATGTTTCCGGCAATTCTTTGCGCCAATGAGACCGATTACCGTGACGGTGCGGCGCCTTACTACACCAATTCGACCCAACTGCCGGTCAACTATACGGACGATCTTTTCGAAACCCTCCGGCTGCAGGATGAACTTCAGACCCGCTACACCGGCGGTACGGTCTTGCACACCTATATCGGCGAACAGATTACAGACACCCAGGTACTCAAGAATCTGGTCCGCAAGATTGCCGGCAATTACCGGTTGCCATACTACACCTTGACCCCGACTTTCAGCGTCTGCCCCTCGCATGGCTATCTCAACGGCCGGCAGGACAGCTGCCCCACCTGCAGTGCCGAGACGGAGGTCTACTCCCGGGTGGTCGGCTACCTGAGGCCGATCAAGCAGTGGAACGACGGCAAACAAGCCGAGTTTCGACGCCGAAAAATCTTCCGGACAGATCTGCCGGATCGGGCGGAAGTGGTGGAGAGCCGGAGGGTCGCGCACAAACCAGAAGCGGCCGCATAGGGCTTTTCTCCTTAATTGTCAGCAGAGAAACTCCGGGACGTAACGCGGGTCAAGCGATGGCCAAGCAATCCGCGAAGGGTTGGCCCTGAATGACCTCAATATGATTATCGGCGGTGTCCAAAAGAATTCCTTCATCGATTATCCCGGCAAAATCAGCTGCGTGCTGTTTTTGAGCGGGTGTAATTTTTCCTGCCCCTATTGTCACAATCCGGATCTTGCCCGGGGACGCCCCACCGGGGCATTCTGTCCGACACCGGATGAATTCCTCGAATTTTTAGAGAAGCGGCGAACGTTTCTCGAAGGCGTGGTCATCTCCGGGGGCGAACCCACCCTGCAAACCGACCTGCCCGAAATATGTGACGACATAAAAAAGCGTGGCTACAGTGTCAAACTGGACACCAACGGCAGCCGCCCGCAAATGGTTCGTCGGCTCATTGAAGAGGGTCTGGTCGACTATGTGGCGATGGACATCAAGACCGATCCACGTCACTACCCGCCGTTCATCCATGTTCGCGACCAGGAGCATCGCATTCGAGAGAGCATTGGTATCGTCATGCGCTCCGCTGCGGCTTATGAGTTCAGAACCACCTGCGTCAAGCCAATCATCTCCGATACGGTTATCGATACAATCGGCCGCCAGATCGAAGGGGCTGATCGTTACGTGTTGCAGTCTTTTCAAGACCTATCTTTATTGAATCCGGAATACTTTCGGGGTATCGACCCGGCTTTTACTTCAGAGCAAATGCTACGGCTCAAGGAAGCAGCGGAGAGGTGGGTCCGGGATTGCGTTATCCGTTAACCTTTCTTTTCATTTTTCCGGGGGTGTGCTATCGGTCAAGCGTAGGCGTATTTTATCGTATACTGCCTTGGCCCTCCGTGGAGCCACTGCCATGACCGACATCTCTGTCTGGAAAATCGTACTCATCGATGACGAGGAAGACATCCGCGACGTCATGACCGTGACGCTGGAGGATGCCGGTTACCAGGTGGTCGCAGCTCAAGACGGTGCGTCCGGTCTCCAGTGTTGCCAGCAATTTTTACCGCAGATCGTCATTACCGATATCCGGATGCCCGGCATGGACGGCATTCAGGTTCTCGAATACCTGAAAGAAAATCACGCGGATATCGAGGTGATCGTCGTCACTGCCTTCGGAGAGATGGAACTGGCCATTCGCGCCCTTCAGCTCGATGCTTCGGATTTCATCACCAAGCCAATCAACGACGACACGCTGCATTTGGCCCTCAAGCGCGCCCGCGAGCGTTATTCTTCCCGCAAACAACTTACCGAATACACAGCGTTGCTGGAGAAAGAAAAAGCGCAAACCAGCCAGCAGCTCCTAAAAAACATCCGTTTTCAGAGGAACCTGATCGAAAGCTCCATGGACGGCATTCTGGCCTGCGACCCAAACGGCCTGGTTTTGACCTTCAATCGGAGTATGGAAGAGATGTCGGGATATGACCGGACCGTTGTCATCGGCTGCATGTTGCTGAGCGGGTTTTTCCCGGACGATTGCGAGCAGCGGTTTCGAGAGGCCCTGACCGGACCCGCGTTCGGTGGCAGACACCGGCTCACCTTCCATGAAACGTCGCTTATCGGCGTCGATGATCGCAGGATTCCGGTACAGATTTCCGCTGCGGTTCTGATGGATCAGGGCCGCGAAAACGGATTGGTGTGTTTCATTAAAGATCTTCGCGAAACCCGCAAACTCGAGAGGGAGATCGCCCATCAGGCCCGCATTCTGCACCAGGACAAGATGATGTCACTGGGCAGATTGGCTGCCAGTGTGGTTCATGAAATCAACAACCCGCTTTCCGGCATATTGAACTATGTCCGCTTGATGATCCGTTTGCTCAACCGCGGCGCTTTGGAGCCCGAGCAACACCAGAAGTTTCAGCGCTATCTCGAGCTGGTCGAACACGAGACCAGTCGCTGCTCCCAGATTATATCCAGCCTGCTGACCTTTTCGCGTAAGTCCCCGCCGGAGTTCGGTCAGGTCAGCCTGGAAGAGCTGATCCAACGCAGCATCCTCTTGAGCCAACATAAAATCGAATTGAGCAACATCCAACTGAAAGAGTCGGTGCCGAACAGCCTGCCGCCGGTGTCAGGGGATTTCAATCAATTGCAGCAATGCGTCATTAACCTGATCTTCAATGCCATCGATGCCATGCCCGGCGGCGGTACCCTGGAGGTGTCGGCCGGCAGTGATAGCGGCAAACCGGATGTTTGGATTGCGGTCAAAGATACCGGTCAGGGGATTTCTCCGCAAGATCTGCCGCACATTTTCGACCCTTTTTTCACGTCCAAAAAAGAAGGTTACGGGGTTGGACTCGGGCTTTCGACGGTCTACGGGATTGTCGAGCATCACAAGGGAACAATAGCCGTGGACAGTAAAATTGGAGACGGATCGGTTTTTACTATCCGCTTACCGGCAAGCGGTCATTAGAACCCATCTCAAAAATAGTCTAAGCGCCCATGATTGCAAAAATGACAAGCATCAATAAACAAATAGCAAACAATATCAAAACTCGAATTTCCAATGATTCATGTGGGTTTAGAATTTAATTCATTGTATTTTAAGATTTATTTGGAATTTGTGTTTTGTTATTTGGGATTTATTTGGATTGTGTAGGGATTGGGATAAGCTGTAAAATCCATCCGGGTTTTGTAAATTATTTATAGGACACAACACTAGTTATTCAGGCGGTTGAACATGCCCATTCTTCCCAAATCTGGCGATGCCACAATCCGTTGCGACCACTGGCTCATGTTGCTCGATGAATTGAACATCGGGGCCTTCACGGTCAATTCCGACCACCAGATTTCATCCATTAATTACAGTGCCCAGGCACTGATGGGTTTGAAGGAAAACGAGGTCATCGGCCGGGACTGCCGGGAGGTTTTTACCGGTGTGCCGTGCATGGTCAACTGTGCGATAGAACACGGCAACGATCCGGTTACAGACGAACCCGACGTGGAATTCATAAACGAATCGGAGACCAAACACCTTCTCACCCGTCTGGCCACACCGATTTATGGCGCCCAGCGCAATGTGATCGGCTGTTTGACGATTCTGCAGGATCACTCACCGATTGCCGATCTGATCAACCGCATCCATTACGAAGAGCGCAGCTTGAAGATGATACTGAACAACCTGGATGTCGGCGTTTTTACCGTCAATCGCGGCGGGTATATGACCTTTTTCAATCGTGAAGCCGAGAAGATTTCCGGATTCGATCGACGTCAGGTGATCGGCAAGCCGTGCTCGGCCATATTCGAAGGCGTGGCGGCCCATGATCTGTGCCTGTTGAAGGAGTCGATTGCCGACGGTGCCAGCCGCAACAGCCGCCAGGGGTTGATGGCAACCAAAAATGGCGAGACGATCCCCGTCCGGGCCAAGTACATGGCGCTGAGAAACGAAAAAGGGACCATTGTCGGCGGGCTGGCGACTTTCCACGACCTGACCCTGGTGCGGCAACTGGATCAGGCCATCAGGGAGCGATATACATTTCAGGACATGATCGGCAGAGATCCCGCCATGCAGCGTATTTTCGAGACAGTTGGCGTTGTGGCGGCCACCGATTCCACTATTCTGATAGAGGGATCCACCGGAACGGGCAAAGATCTTCTGGCAAAGGTGATTCACGCCGTCAGCCAGCGACAGCACAGACCCTTTGTGAAGGTAAACTGCGCGGCGATCCCCGACAATTTGCTCGAGTCGGAAATGTTTGGCTACGTAAAAGGGGCTTTCACCGGTGCCGAGCGGGACAAACCCGGACGATTCAATGAAGCCGACGGCGGGACGATTTTCCTGGACGAAATCGGCGATCTGCCGCTGTCGCTTCAGGCCAAGCTGCTGCGGGTGCTCGAGGACAGGGAGTTTTATCCCCTCGGCAGTCGCCACACCCATAAAGTCGATGTGCGCATCCTCTCCGCTTCGAACAGAGATCTGGAAGCGTTGGTTCAAAAGAGGCTTTTTCGCGAGGATCTCTACTACCGGCTCAATGTCTTTCGAATCCGTATGCCCGACTTAAAGGATCGGCGCATCGATTTACCCTTGCTGATTCATCACATCCTTCGGAAGTTAGCCGTGATCAGGGACAACCGCCATGTGGGTATTTCCGAGCCGGCATTGGAGATTCTGCTGAACTACAAATATCCGGGTAACGTCAGGGAGCTGGAAAATATCCTCGAGCATGCACTCATCATCTGCCAGGGTGACACCATCCTCCCGTCACACCTCCCCGATTATCTCCAAAACCAGCGATCCGAAGACGGATGGGACAGAGAGTCGGTGACAGGAGGGCAAAGCGCGGTCGAAACCGATGAAAGGAGCCGGTTGCTGCAGGTTTTGGCGAAGCACAATTGGCATCGCCACAAAACCGCGACTGAACTTGGCATCGACCGCACCACCTTATGGCGTAAAATGAAGAAATATAATTTATCGTAATTGTTAAAAAACGTTCCGTTATTCGAACATTCTTTTCACCAATCACTTTCACCACCCTGCTGCATTTCGGTATTAATTTTTTAAGTGGTATAAATCGTTGATCTGTCGATGGACATCTCTCGCCCCCCTCTCGCCTGTTCAAGCCCCATTGATATATACCCATCCGCTGATGGGTATCATCACGCCATCCCGATAATGAATGTTGCAAAACGCTGCACAAACCGTTGCAGCGTTGCACGCCTCTATAACAACCAGTAATCACTTGAATTAAATAGTTTGCCTTCCCGTTGGTTTTGAAGCCTGCAACACAACCCGTGATTTTAACAGCGGCAATCCCTCCGTATTTATTAAATAACTATCTGTTATTAAACAGTTTAAAAATGTTTTAGCGCGTTTGGCATGTTTTATGCCTAGACCATTTGTACAACTGCGTAATGGCGTTTCGGGCGAGGAGATCAAGCGTGGTGACAGCGTTTTCGAGAAAAAGGGTTTTCGTGATGGATGATGAACCGGAGATGCAAATTTTCCTTTCAAATCTTCTGCGGTCGGGCGAATTTGAACCGGTCATCAAGGAGAGTGGATCCGGAGGAATTCAGCATATTCTGGCTGAAATTCCCGATCTTATCATCTTGAACCTGGGACGCTACCACGACCGGCAGACACGTCTTTATCGGGAACTTAAGCGCTGCGCGAAATTAAAGAATATCCCAGTCATCATGCTTTCTTCTCTCAGTCGGAAGACTTTTTTTCATTATCAACACTTAAAAAATCCACCCATTGGTGGTGCCCTGCCCGAGCCCGAAGCATTCATCATGAAACCTCCCGAAGCTGAAGAACTGTTGCAGGTGGTGCAGACGCTGACAGGGTCCCTTAAATCGCAAACCGTCAGGGAGGAACTATAGTGCGGTATCGATTTCGAAACAACACGCGATGGCGAAAGGCCTATTCAGGCGACCGATTCTTGTCGGCTGATGCTGCTGCTCGAAGAAGAGAACTTCCCTTCAGCCGCAAAAGCCGGTTAATCGCACGCGGAAGGGGTTTTTCATGCCTGTAAAAATCGGTTTCTACATCTGCCATTGCGGAATCAACATCGCTTACAAGGTGCGGGTCGAAGAAGTGGCCGCATTCGCGCGCGAATTGCAAAATGTCGTCGTGGCACGCGACTATAAATTCATGTGCTCCGATCCGGGGCAGGCAATGATCGAAAAAGACATCCATGACTTCGGTCTCAACCGGGTGGTGGTGGCATCCTGTTCGCCGCGGTTGCACGGCAAAACCTTCATGGCTGCCTGCCAGCGGGCCGGCTTGAACCCTTATTACTTCCAGATGGCTTCCGTCCGGGAGCAGGTCTCCTGGGTCACCGAAGACGAAGACGACGCCACCGTCAAGGCCAAGAGTCTGACAGCCGCGGCCATCAACCGGGTCAACTATCACGAAAGCCTTGAAACCCGTGAGGCCGACGTGTACCCCGACATGCTGGTCGTCGGCGGGGGGATTGCCGGTATGCAGGCCGCGATCGATATCGGCAATTCCGGGCACAAGGTGTATCTGGTGGAAAAAGGGACCACCATCGGCGGTCACATGCTCCAGTTCGACAAGACTTTCCCCACCCTCGACTGCGCCGCTTGCATCGGTACTCCCAAAATGGTCGAAGTGGCTCAGAATGCGAACATCGAGCTGCTGTCCTACAGCGAGGTCAAAGAGGTTTCCGGATACATCGGCAACTACACCGCCACCATCCGCAGAAAACCGCGCTACGTCAAGGAGGGCATCTGCACCGGTTGCGGTGAGTGCGTCGACGTCTGCCCGGTCTCTCTGCCCAATGCATGGGATCTCGGGCTGGGGATACGCAAAGCCATCGGAAGGGATTTTCCTCAAGCCATTCCGATTACCTTCAATATCGAAAAAAAGGACCGCGCGCCCTGTGTGACGACCTGCCCGGCCGGCATCAACGTTCAAGGGTATGTCCAGCTGATCGGTCAGGGCAAATACCGGCAAGCCGTGCAACTGATAATGGAGCGGTTACCGCT
>Ga0316198_10000480_pt1 | contig 21003 bp, 26 predicted proteins | sample OudBieAanoxic_MG_FD_204935 | JGI IMG/M metagenome (GOLD analysis project Ga0316198, IMG submission 204935) | Coastal sediment microbial communities from Oude Bieten Haven, Netherlands - site A anoxic | ecosystem: Environmental > Aquatic > Marine > Coastal > Sediment | place: Netherlands...
TTTGCGATGACTGCTGTGAATACGACCGTCATCGGGCCGGTAGGTTCGGATATCAGCGTCGGTGATCCACCAAACAGCGCAGCAAACAGCCCGACCAGGATGGCGCCGTACAGTCCGGCTTCAGCGCCGGCACCGGAGGCTACCCCGAATGCCAGTGCCATCGGCAAGGCGATAACAGCAGCGGTTATTCCACCGAATATATCGCCGCGGGGATTGCGCAAACTTATTTCATTAAAGATTGTGTTTGTCCGCATTGCTTCCAATACCCGCCTTGTGAGCCGTGAATTACCACTCCATCTTCAGTCAGTATGGAAGCGGTCGGGTTCGGTGACTAATTGATTCTGGCAATGGGAGCTATAGCCTGGCATTGATAAGCCGGGCCGAATGGCGGTTATTTCGTCGCGGCTTTTTTCTTGCGGGCAGCCGGCTTTTTCCGGGCCTTGGGTTGCTGCATTAACAGCGGCCACATGGACACCATGCGTTCGCAGATTCGGGCTTCGCTGGCGATAGCGAATTCGAGGAAGGTACGCGCTACCAGGGACAACTCCTTGCCCTTGGGATGGACAATGTACCACTGCCGGTGGATCGGGAATTGTTCGACGTCAAGGATAGCTACAGGGCCATCAGGGCCTTCCAGTGCCAGGGTATGCAGTGAAAGCACCGACAGCCCCAGACCACCGACCACGGCGTGCTTGATGGCTTCGTTGCTGCCAAGTTCCATGCGCACCTTCGGCCGCAAACCATGGGCAGCGAACAAGCGCAACGTGGCATCGCGGATGCCTGATCCGGGCTCACGCATGATAAACGGCTGCTCGATAACCTCGGACAAGGAAATGTTTTTCTTTCCTACCAACTCGTGATCGCGCGGCGCCATGACGACTAATGGATTCGGCGCGAAAGGAAACGCCTCGACATCGAGTTCGTCGGCGGGTGCCTGACCCATGATATACAGGTCATCCTCATTACTGTGCATCCGTTCAATGATACGTTCGCGATTGGTGACTTTGAGCGCAAGATCGATTCCCGGATAAAGACGGCTGAACTCACCCAGAATTTCCGGAGTGAGATATTTCGCCGTGGTTATTACCCCCATGCGCAGGCGCCCGACTCTAAGACCTTTGAGGTCGGCAACCGTCATCTCCAGGTTTGCCAGCGTTTCGAAAATATCACGACTCGACTTATATAGCGCCAGACCGGCCTCGGTCGGTTCGACTTTGCGACCGACGTGTTCGAACAGGGGCAGGCCAAGGGCATCGGTCAGCTTTTTGATCTGCATGGACACGGTTGGCTGGGTCAGAAACAATTCCTGCGCTGCACGCGTGAAACTGCCGAGCCTGACGATCGCCTCAAATACCTGCAACTGACGCAAGGTGGCATGCCGTATCAGGTAATCCGGCATCGCCGCGGCCGGTGTGTACTCGTTGTCGTCAGAAGAACCCATTCAATCAGTCCTTGCTACCTGTAGTGAAGGATGCATCTTTCATCGAGTTGTGGTTCGGGTTGCTGCCGGTGTTTACTCAAATTTTTCCGACCCCAGAACAGCCACATCAGAAACGAATGCAGTGATATGGTGACCTTCCCGCAGCAGTCCCTCCAGATCGTCCAGCATGCCCGACATGCGGCCGGCGGGGACGATCACGTGGAATTTTATACTGGTAATCACATCCAGCTCGCCTGAAACTTCGCCACTGGAGCCGGCACCACGCGCCTGGACAATGGTGTAACCACTGGAACCACGGCGCCGGACCATCTCGGCCAGAGTCTCCTCGAGTGTATCCATGGTAATGATGGTAAGTAGTTTTTGCGGAAACAACCTTTGCATCGATTTTGCCTCCCATCCTTTTGTGACGGCCTCGCCGGCCGATAACGTGCCCCGCTTGATCAGCAGCCGGACGCGTGTTCAAACCGGCCTGCAATTCCGGTCACCAGAGTTGTGAAATATACACTTACCACTGCCCTGATCAGGCTGGTATAGCCGGTTGCACCAGCTTGATGATTCAGGTGCAGCTTGATTATGTTAATTCGATAACATTTATTATAATCGATCTTTTTTATCAATAATATCAATTATTATATATGGGTGGGTGGTAGTTCAATCCGGCCACACCCGCCGACCTGCCCGGTACGGGTCCCGCATTTCCGGCCGCGATCCTGCTGCAGTTTTAGCGGATCTTTTTGCCGCCGGGGTCGCAGCCGCCTTTTTAGTGGTCCTGGCAGTTTTTTTCACCGGTCGTGGCGAATTGCTTCCGGCGGCTGTTTTTCCAGCCGCGCCGGCCTTGGTTTTGCGCATAGAATCCACCAGCTGCTGGCGGGTTTTATCTGTAGTGCTCATGCTGTCGATATCTCCTCAATCAAGTGCTCGATCTCGTCCGTAGCATCCGCACCACGGCGCCCGATGTCAAATACGCTCTTGCCTTGCAGTGCACTGCTGCGATAAACGGCGCGACGCCTCACGGCGGTATCTGCCACCGGAAAGGCAATCTCTGACAAAGCATCACGGACCAGCCGCGAAAGTGTGGTACGGGGTTCCAGCTGGTTGATAACCATGAGTGTTCGCAGGGTGGGATTGAGTTTATGTGCTTCCTCAATCGACTGTTCGATGTGCACACTTGCCCAAAGATCCATCGGTGAAGGCTGCACGGGAATCAGGGCCAGGTCACCAAAACCCAGCACTGCGCCGGTCTGCGGTGCGTGCACCGAGGGCGGGCAGTCAATTACCACACAATGGTATTCCTGCAAAAGTTTATTCGCCTGGCGTTGCAGGTCCGCCTCGGCTGCAGACACCGGCGGAGCCGATGCATCCCCGGCAATGGCTCTCCACTGCAGCGCCGAACCCTGCGGGTCGGCGTCAATCACTGCCACACTGCCGCGCCGCGCCAGGCCTGCTGCAAGATTAACCGCCAGCGTGGTTTTGCCTGCACCGCCCTTGTTACCCACCAGAGCAATCACGGGCATTACACCAACCTCAGCAGGTTTTATTCATGGCGAGGTCGTCGAGCTCCTGCGCCAGGCGACGCTGCTGATCCCCCAGTGTGTTGTCCTCTTCGGAGCCGTGAATTGTCATATTGACATAATCACGGCCAAAACCCATGTCAGGATACAGCCCTTCACGTTCCGATAACGCGGCGGCCCGATCCAGAAAATCGCGTAAACTTTCATAATCCACAAACTGGTAACGCCGCTCCAACCGCTCGGGCCGGGCCCGTTCCTGCCACTGTTGACTCATTGCTGTACTCCTATACTAACCAGTGTTCAAGTGGAACCTTTAGCATCGACATCTTGCAGCTCCTGCAGCCAAGCCAGCATATGCCGGGCGTGCTCTTTTTCCTCGGCGTGCAAGGCCTCGAAAAACAGCCGGCTGTCATGATCGCCAACCCTGGCACTATGTCTGGTTGCAGCTTCGTACAGGCTGACGACTTCCGATTCGAATGCATGGTTTACCTGCAATAATTCCTGCAGGTTGCGGCCCAGCTGCACCGGTCGTAACAGTGATGCATTCGGGGCCGCGCCAAGTGCGAGCATGCGACTGATGATACGTTCGGCATGCGCCAGTTCCTCGCCTGCTTCAGCGCTCAGCTTCCCGGCCACCTCGGCCAGCCCCCAGGCTTCAACAAGTTTTGCCTGGGTGCTGTAGAGCTGCACGGCGGAGAGCTCCAGACTCAAAGCCCTGCCGAGGTAACCGAGAACGCGCTGATCAACGTTTACAGACAGCATGACGACATGTCAATCAATCAATCAGACTGTGCATTCAACCGCGTGACGGACGATTGCCGTTTGCATCGCTGAGTACCGGCTCCACTTCGCGATGAGGACGGGCAATGATATGTGCCGCCACCAGTCCATCGCCAACTCGCTCACAGGCATCCGCGCCGGCACGCACAGCTGCGTTTACAGCTCCGGTTTCACCGCGTACGAGTACGGTGACATAGCCACCACCCACGAACTCGCGTCCGATCAGCCGTACCTCCGCGGCCTTGGTCATCGCATCCGCCGCTTCAACGGCGGGTACCAGTCCGCGTGTCTCTATCATGCCCAAGGCAATACCATACTGTTCGTTGGCCATGGTCTGTATCTCCTGCTATCAGTTCAATTGTGTGCGCGGCCGCTACGATCAGGCAGCAGCTGCAGATTCGGAACTACCACCTGCTGGCAGTACCGGTTCCACCTCGCGGTGAGGACGGGCAATGATATGTGCCGCCACCAGTCCGTCACCGACACGTTCACACGCATCCGCGCCGGCACGCACGGCGGCATTGACGGCGCCGGTCTCACCACGAACCAGAACGGTTACGTAACCACCACCGACAAATTCACGACCTATCAGACGGACTTCCGCTGCCTTGGTCATCGCGTCCGCCGCTTCGATTGCCGGCACCAGTCCACGGGTTTCTATCATACCCAGAGCTATACCATAGTTATCGCTTGCCATCTTACCTTCTCCTGTATTGTTAATACGCCAGTGTTACTCAAACAATCGTTAAAACGAGTTACTGCTAAAACGAGTTACTGCTTTTTGCCTCTGTACCGGTCAGCCGTTCCTTGCCAGCATCCCAATAATCAATAATGCCGCCGATAGTCAGGTCGGTGAGAATACCGTAATCACCCACCGCATAGCGCGCGGCCGAACCACTCAAAGTGAATACCCAGTTTCCCGTCCGTGCGCCGACCGGGTCGACTGCAACGTGTCGGCGACCGACGGAATCACGTAATACACGCAGACTGATCTGTTTCAACCCATCGATGCGGCGCGTACAGACCAGCGCTGATTCGACCTGCAGGATATCCATCAGCCTTGCGCCTCTTCCGGCTCCCAGTGATCAATAATGCCGACGATAGTCAGATCACTCGGGTACTCCTTGCTGCCGGCAGCTTCGCGCGCAGCGGAACTGCCCACACAGATCACCCAGTCGCCTGGAATGCAGCCGACGGCGTCGACAGCGACCAGCAACGCACTACCATCGCGCACCACCTGCATGTGGCGGTGTTCCAGTCCCGGTATGCGGTTGGTTGCAACCAGTGGCTTTTCAACCTGACAGATTTTCATCAGTGTGCTCCTGCCGCTGCAGCCGTTTTCACAGAACAATCCAGAATCTCGATGCGCCCGGCGGCGTTAATATCGCGCACCACCTGCAGGGTGTGCAGCAATCCACGCTCGCTCAAATCACGGTAACGGCCGTGCAGTGCGGCCGATACGCGCCGGCAGTGCTGTTCGGCACGTTCACGCGCACCCGGCACGTTGCCGTGGTAGTCATAGCGCACCACGATCGGCACCGGCAGGCCGTGCGCAACATTCAGGCCGGTAAAAATGCTGATGCCGACATCCAGGTCCTTGGCGGCCTCTTCCACGGTATTCAGGTAGGCGAAAAAGGTCAGGTTGCGCAACTGCACCTCCTCGAAGCCGATCCCGGCACCGATAAAGTGCTCGGCATGGCCGATATCGCTGTAATGCCCGCCGTAGTAGCTGCGCACGTACTCGACCTGTGACAGATTATTGGTCAGCAGGTAAGCAATAAAGCGGGCCATGCCGCGTTCCAGATTTGCGCCGCCCTTCTCTTCGATGTGCCCGGAGATCCACGTGTCTGCCTGGGCCGGGCTCATGCGTGCGGTGGCGTCGTAGACCTCCAGACTGTCTATCGGGTTTTCCAGGTCGATATCGCCGTTGGCAGCCGGCATATGGATACGTATGCCATCGGTATCCGTATCCATACCGATCAACAGACAGTCAATGGATGCGCCGCAGCAGTGGGTGTTCTGCACCGCCTGCTGGAAACCCAGCAACCGCTCGCGACCGCCCTCCGCCGCCTTGCGGGTATCTGAACCGTGTGCCGCACAGCCCTGGTGCTGCGGATCCACCGAGCTATGGTGATAGACAACCACTTTCAGATAGCGTGTCGGTTTATCTGCTGTGTTTGGCTTGCCTTCGCGGAAACGTACCAGCTCGGTTTCCACCCACTTGCCAAGGCTGTCGTCGATGTCGAACATGGCGCCCGCATAGGAGCGGCGCCGAACTGCCTTGTACGGCAGGCGCAATACGTAACGGATTACGTGCGCCAGACGTCCGTCCGCGCAGGGCGACACATCGAGCGTATGAAAGCCGCATTCCTGCAGTAACTTCTGAAACGTGTCGTCATCGTTGTCACCCAGCGGGTCTTGCGTAAACACGTCGTCGCAAAAACGCCGATAAGTTTCGAACAGGCACCAGGCGAACAGGCTGCGCATATCCAGCTGCGTCACCCAGGCGTCGTCGAGCAACGCCGCCGGCAGTTCGAAGCCAAGCTGGGCGCGTGCCAACTGCTGCGCCTGCTTTTCGAATTCCGCCTCATGCTGCAGGGCTGATACCTCTTTCAGAGTCGGCACGATGGCATCGAAAGCCGCTTTCACACTGCTTTCGTAGGCATACAGGTGTGCATTTTCCCCGTTGTCGGTAAGCGGATGCATGCTTGCGTGCATGGCACCCGCGATCCGCACACCGGCGGAGTCAGACGAGCGCCCTGGGCGGTCACCCGGACGACCAAGCCGTGCCGGCGTCGGGTTCGACGCCTTGTAACGGTTATGCCTGTTGCGTGCGCTAAGCATGACGATTTATCCACGGACTCAACCGCGGGCACCTCCTGAATAGGTCACCAGAGAACCCTGTTCGGTGTTGCCGCTGCCGCCAGTTACTTTGCTCATCGGCATGGTCATGTCTTTATTACGCTTCGAATCGACCGGCATGGTGGCGGCCTGCGCAGCGCGCATAGTGGGATTGCGGCGCCTCGCCGAAGTCCCCTCGGTACCGGTAACGTTATTGCCACGATCCCAGTCGTCACCGGTGATCTTCAAACCGGCATCCTGACCTTCACCCGAGATTCGCGACTTGACACGCCCCTCTACCTCTTCGGTGGCTTGCGGACGCATATCAGCGGCCTGAAGTTTCTTGTGACCGAAACGCGCCTCTTCGGTGCCGGTGACTTTACCGGGTGCCATACCGAACGGACCGGTAATAAGACCCTGTTCGTAACTGTTGCCGGTAACACCGGTGGATCCAAGTGCTGCCTGCGCACCCCCGGATGGCGTTGACACACTGAACTGTTGCCAGGGCGTACTTTCCAGCGACTGCGGAAAATCCGGGCTGGCGGTATCCGCCGGGGTAGCCGGACAGGCCGCGGCGAACTGATCGGCACCGACATAAGGCGTCCCGGTCAGTGGCTCGCAGACGCCCTTGCGATCTCCAGTCATCTTGCCACCAACGCCCGGCTGAATACCGGTCATTGGCATCCCCGGTGTAGCGCGTGACTGTCTGGTGCGCATACCTGCCTGTACTGCATCGCCGGCCGGGCAGAAATTTCCGTACGCATCGGCACCGGCATAAGGTGTACCGGTGACTGCTTTGCAGGTGCCCGGCTCATTTCCCGTCACCTTACTCTCGCGGTCAGTCATGGTACCTGTCACGGGCATACCCCTGCCGGTCGCCGACACACCGACTTTTTGGTCAGTCGGAGCCGGCGCAGTGCTGCAGAATTCGCTGTACTGCTCCTGTCCGAGATATTCATCTCCGGTGATGTCGCGGCAACTGCCCGGCTCATCGCCGGTCATGCGTTGACCGCGGCCAACCATGGTGCCGGTGATATTGCCACCGCGCAGTGTGGCGCTGCTACCAACTTTCGCTGGTGCGGCACCTATATCTTCGGGCTGTGTGTACTGGGTACCGGTCAATTGGCGATTCATCCCCGGCTCGTCACCAGTAACTTTCTCCGAGCGTCCGACATTGTTGCCAGTCATGGCCTTACCCTTGCGGGTTTCGGTACGCGTCACTTTACGCGGCGATTTGGCGAGAAACTCGCCGCAGTAACCCTGCGACTGATCGGCGCTGATGTACTCGTCTCCGGTCACACGCTTGCAGGTTCCCGGTTCGTTACCGGTTACATTTTCACCGCGACCGATGCGGTTCCCACTAACGGCATTGCCATGTGAGGTGGTGGTAACGGTTACCTTTCGCGGCGCCGAAGCCGGATCGCTCTGGCAGAATTCTCGGAAGATATCTGCGCCCAGGTATTCAGTTCCGGTAATACCGCGGCAGGTGCTGGGTTCATCACCGGTGACATCGTGGCTGCGCCCGACCATGGTGCCGGTTACCGTCTGGCCTTGATTGGTCTCGCTGGCACCCACTTTCCAGCGCGCATCCTTTGCCGCACCGGGCTTGCTATCCGCCGCCTTGCGACGACGTCCGGTCGGTGCGGACTTCTTCTGCCCGCTGGAACCGCGACGACTGCGTTGCTCACGCAAGGCCCTGGCCAGTTCACGGCCCGACAATTGCGGATTGGCGGCACGCGCCGTCTGCGCCTCGGACATGCCGGCACTGCTGATGCCGGCCTTGCCACGCGACGACTGGGCACGGCGGCGAGCCAATGCGGCCGCCTTGCCCGGGTTCTGGGCAATCGCCGGGCGCACGGGTCGACGGCTGCGTGGACGAGCCACCGCGGCACTGGGGGTCGTTACCGACGCCTGGTCGCCACAATCACCTTTGCCACCACAGCCACAACCGCACCCCGCCTTAGCCGGCGTGTCCGGCGTGGCAGCAGCCGCCACGCGCTTGGCGCCAGACTTGGTCTCGGGTCCGCGGACGCGGTCGGCCGTGCTTACGGCCAGCTTGCCGCGGGTCGACATAGCACGGCGACGCTCCAGCGAAGCCTTGCGCGCGCTGCTACCAGCACTGGCTGCCGCACCGGCACGCACCGGTGGACGCGAACTCGGCGCCGGCGCTGCGGTTGCGCCCGACCGGTTGCCGACCGCGGCCTTGCCGCCGCTGGACATTGCCTTGCGCCTTGCCAATGCCAGGGCTCTTCCACTGTTTGCATTTGCCGTTGCTTCCATTGTCTTCCCCGCTTCTATCAACCTTTATCCGCGGCCGCGATCAAGCGGCCTTTGTGTACACCGCGTCGATCAGGCACGCCCCTCGTGGACCACGAAACACACGCCCTGGCTCTGGGTGTAGTTGTCGTAGCCGATCAGGCGCACGTGGTGATCCGGGTAGGCGCGATGGCAGGCGTCGAGCTCGGCAACCACCGCGTTGAGGTCCTGTTCACCGAAGAACGGTAGTTTCCACATGGTCCAGTAGTGGTTAGCGGAGCCTGACGGGTGCTCGTGCTCGATCGCCGGAGTCCAGCCGTTGGCGATCAGGTACTCGATCTGGTCGTACACCTCTTGCTGGGTCAGCTTGGGCAGGAAACCGAAGGTCTCCAGGGTTTGTGCCGTTTGAAAATCACCCACTTCATGACTTGCAGACATGGTCTTGTCTCCTGTTGAATCTATTTACTGTGCGTTAGATGGAATGCGACCGCCTTAGGCGACGTCCAGCTTGTCCACGGTTTCGAACTCGAACTTGATCTCTTTCCAGGTCTCGAGTGCAATCGCCAGTTCCGGGCTGCTCTTGGCAGCCTCGATAAGAATGTCGCGTGCCTCTTTCTCTATCTCGCGACCCTGATTGCGCGCCTTGATGGAAGCCTCAAGCGCCACGCGGTTGGCAGCTGCACCAGCAGCGTTACCCCACGGATGCCCCTGGGTACCCCCGCCGAACTGCAACATGGAATCGTCACCGAAGATCGTAACCAAGGCAGGCATGTGCCAGACGTGGATACCACCGGACGCAACTGCCATGACACCCGGCAGGGAGCCCCAATCCTGATCGAAGAACACACCACGCGATCGATCCTCTGGTACGAAAGACTCCCGCAGCTGATCGACAAAGCCGAGCGTCGATGCACGGTCACCTTCCAGCTTGCCGACAACGGTACCAGTGTGCAGGTGGTCGCCGCCGGACAGACGCAGGCACTTGGCCAGTACGCGGAAGTGGATACCGTGTTTTGGGTGACGGTCGATGACCGCGTGCATGGCGCGGTGAATGTGCAGCAACATGCCGTTCTTGCGGCACCAGTTGGCAAGACCCGTGTTAGCCGTGAAGCCACCAGTCAGGAAATCGTGCATGATGATCGGCGAGCCGACCTCTTTGGCGAACTCGGCGCGTTCATACATCTCTTCCGGCGTCGGTGCGGTCACGTTCAGGTAATGACCCTTGCGCTCACCGGTCTCCTGCTGGGCCTTCTGAATGGCCTCGCCAACGAATTCGAAACGGTCACGCCAGCGCATGAACGGCTGAGAGTTGACGTTCTCGTCATCCTTGGTCATGTCCAGACCGCCGCGCAGGCATTCGTATACAGCCCGCCCGTAGTTCTTGGCTGACAACCCGAGCTTCGGCTTGATCGTGGCGCCCAGCATGGGGCGGCCGTACTTGGCCAGGCGATCGCGTTCGAGTGAGATACCGGCAGGGGGGCCTCCGCAGGTCTTGATGTACGCGATCGGGAAGCGGATGTCTTCCAGACGCAGGTGCCTGAGCGCCTTGAAGCCGAACACGTTACCTACCAGCGAGGTCAACACGTTGACGATGGAACCCTCCTCGAACAAGTCGAGCGGGTACGCGACAAATGCGTAGAATGATTCGTTGTCGCCCGGCACGTCTTCAATTCGGTAAGCGCGCCCCTTGTAGTATTCCAGGTCGGTCAACAGTTCCGACCAAACGGTACTCCAGGTACCGGTGGAAGATTCAGCCGCAACCGCGGCCGCGACCTCTTCACGCGGAACACCCGGCTGACCGGTACACTTGAAACATGCGAGCAAGTCGGTATCCAGCGGAACATAGTCCGGGGTCCAGTACATGTCGCGGTATTCTTTTACACCTGCATCGTATGCTTTCGAGGCCATGTTTAACTCCTGTTTCTATTGCTGATCATTTCAAGTGCTGATCAGTGACTCACTGTGAGACTTATGGAACCTGTTTAAATCATAGTTTCAACTCTATACATAATTCCAATCGATATTTCTTTCGATATTCATATATTTTTATCTATGCGTTGTGCCAACCACCTGGTACGTCGTCATTACTTTCAAAACCGGGAACGTGCGAAGCCGCATGGCCGTCATGCTTGCAGAAGCAACGGTTTGGATTGTCATACAGAGGAACAAATCGCTGCGCTTCATGCGGTTTTTCTCAACGGGAATTGACTGCGCAGTCGACGGGTCTTTTCAGTCATGCGCCAGGTTGAACGGTTGTTGTTATATGCAGACACATCATTCAGCCTCACCCACAGTACTTCGTGAGACTCGTCATTTCCGGGTACCGGCAAACTATCGTCAATCTCAACCAGGAAACGAATATCGATATGTTCGTGTTGGGGATCGTGCTCACTGGCGGCAATGCCGTGCACATCGACATCAAAAACCTCCATGTGCAACAGCTTCACATGTCGCGTTTCCAGCCCTGTTTCCTCGACAGTCTCGCGCAAGGCGACCCGCAGGATGTCCGCATCACCATCCGCATGTCCACCTGGCTGGAACCACTGATTCAATTTGCGGTGATGCATCATCAGGATACGGCTGCGATCAGGACTCACCACCCAGGCCGAACCGGTGACGTGCGCGGGCCAGTGATCGCGATGAAAGCAGTCTGCATTGGCCTCGACAAAGGCACGTGCCCGCGCGACAAAACCGGCCTCGTCCATGAAACGGGTGGAATGATTATTCAGCAGTAGAAGCAGTTCCTGTCTATGCATGGCTAACACAATGCCGGCTGCTGGGCGGCGCGGATGGCGGCGGCCGCAGCTTCCTCGACATCGGCTTCGCGACCGGACAGCGTGAGACGACCGTAGGCACCGACGGCGCGCACATCGACCAGGGTAATATTGGCGGCTTTTTCCGCCTGATTGGCGGCATAGATGATGTAACCCGCAGGCTGGGTCTCCAGGATGAACATGCTCTCGCCGGGAATCATCATGGAACCACCCCGGTGCTGGCGGTTGATCAGTACGGTGTGATCAGACGTCATGCCGCGAATGATTTCCTGCCACTCGATTTCACACGCATCACGATCTTCAGCCCGGGCGTTGATACTCGACAGCAGAACCGTGCCCGATTCCTGCACATCACTCTGGTCTTGACTATGAATCACCATAGACCCAAACGCACGCTCCACGACTTGCTGTGTCAATTTGACCTGCGACGCTTTCAACGCGATGTCGGTGATCCGGTGTACCGCCATTCCCGGCGCCACTTCAACCCAGAGGCAGGCATCACCCGGAACCGGCGGAAAACCCTGCGATACCGAGGCCATGTATTCGGCCAGTTGTGGCTGCAGCGAATCGATGTAAACGTAGGTTCTGAGTTCTATCATATCGCTGCTTCAATTTAGCGGAGCTACTGTAACGGATTTACCGATCCTGGTCGATACCGCGTAACCGGACATTCCGGCCATTTGGGTGGAAAAAGCTTATAAATATCGAACCTTTTATTCCAATCGATAAAGTTTTAAATATAGATAGATCTTTATCTATACTTGATCGGATATCAGCCCGACCACTGCAGCCTGTATGATTGGCCTGAAGTTTTTTCAACCACACGCAAACGACATGTTGTACATCGCCCGGGGGTAGAGAGCGTTATGGGGCAGGAATTAAAAGCGGCAGTTGCGCGCCAGCGCGTGCTTCTGAGCGGCATGCTCAGTGCTCCCATAGAACGGCTTGCACAGCACTGCGCCGAGCTCTGGCCCGACCGCGACGTGCTGGAAAGTCTTTTGACGCAGCAAATGCAGACACTGCCGAGCTGCAAATACCTGTACGTGCTCGATGCGCAGGCACGCCAGATCACCGCCAATGTGACTGCACGGGGACTGTTGCCAGACCAGTTCGGCCGCGACCGAAGCCAACGCCCCTATCTGGCCAGCGCGCTCGCCGGTGAGCGGTTCACCATGTCCGACGCATATTTAAGCCGCAATGCAAGGCGCCCGTCGCTGACCGCGGTACAACGCATAGAGAATGAGGACGGCATCTTAATCGGCTATCTTGGTGCAGATTTCGACCTGCGCGAACTCCCCCTGACCCGCGAGATCTGCAAACAACCCGAGAAGTGGGTGCAGATCAAGGGCGACCCGGCGATACGCAGTGGCCTGTTCAATCAGCAACGCGTCGAAAGCCCCTTGGACCAGCGCATCGATGAGGTCCTTGACCTGCTCACCGAGTTGTTCGCGGTACACGGCGTTTTCCATGGCAAACTGCATTTCTCCAGCTCCAGAGCCACACTCTGGTTCATCAATGATCCGCTCCGCTATCGCATCCTGGATATTGAAGACCTGACCGATCCGGGCATTGTTCTCACCTATCGCAGAGACCCCTATCCGGAAGATGCAGTGATTCCGCTGGAAAAAGTCGGCGAAGTCTTCAGAACATTTCGTGAATTGCGCTTCATGGATGAAACCATCTACCTGCGCGCCGGTTCACTCAATATTTTCAATGGAATGGTCGGCCTGAACTTTTCCTGCGATGGATCTCACTACATGCCCTGGGATGAATTCCTGGAGAAAAGCCTGGGATTCTGGCTGGGAACCGGCGAGTCTATAATCACCCGGGAAAACCAGCGAAACGCGCCCTGAACAATCCGGTAAACCTGCGCACCCCAAGCCTCCAGGACTGTCCTGCCCTCCCCCGGCGGAGACGCCGCTGCCGATATAAAACACTTCGTAAATTACGAAGCTTTCTACGCCAATTATCGACTTTTTTCAGGCAACTGACGTGTCTAGCATTGTGGCAACGATTTAGATTCGATGTCATAGAGGAGAGGAAAAAATGCATATATCCATACATACCAGGAATTTTGACCTGACCGATGCACTTGGCAGCTACACAGAACGGCGACTGCGTTTTGCTCTCACTTCGGCTGACAATTATATCCAGCGGATTGTTGTGCGGTTATCCGACATCAATGGTCCAAAGGGTGGTAACGACAAACGGTGTCACGTCCAGATCATGCTTGCCGGTCTGCCTGATGTTGTGGTTGAAGATATCCAGGCTGATCTTTATTTCGCGATCGATCGTGCTGCGGATCGCGCTGCACGCACCGTAATGCGCAAGATCAATCGCAGGCAGAAACTGAACAAACAGATTCGTCCGCCATTATGGGATGCGGAGCCATCTATTTAGGCAACAACTCAAACAGATTCAGGAACCATTAAGATTAAGAGGATGTACACCATGAACAACCCAGCAATTGTTACCGAAACCCGGAACCATTCATCCGCGCTGGCCACCAACAAGGTGATACGTAACACCTATATGCTGCTGTCAATGACACTGCTGTTCAGCGCATTGACTGCCGGGATTTCAATGTCCCTTAATCTGCCGCACCCGGGACTGCTTCTGACGCTCGCCGGTTACTTTGGTTTGCTGTTTCTGGTCGCGAAGTTTCGTAACAGCACCGCCGGGCTGGGCCTGGTATTCGCACTAACCGGCTTTATGGGCTACACACTGGGTCCGATACTGAATGCCTATTTGTCCCTGCCCAACGGCGGCCAGGTGGTGATGACCGCCATGGGCGCTACGGGTGCTGTTTTCCTCGGGCTGTCCGGGTATGCACTGACCACACGAAAGGACTTCCGTTTCATGGGCGGTTTCCTGATGGTGGGCATACTGGTTGCATTCCTCGGCGGGCTGGGCGCGGTATTCCTCGACATGCCGGGATTATCCCTGGCGGTGTCTTCGATGTTCGTGCTGCTGATGGCTGGACTGATCCTCTATGAAACCAGCAATATCATCCATGGCGGTGAAACCAATTACGTGATGGCAACCGTCACTCTTTACGTGTCGATTTTTAACCTGTTTACCAGCCTGTTACACCTGCTGGGCGCGACCGGCAGCCAGGAGTAGCGCGCACTGAGCGATAACGGGATTTACAGGTGCACCTTCTTTTCAGGTGCACCTTCAATAATCCAGGCGGCCTACCAGATCTGCAGGGCAATATCTGTGATCGGCGTCCCCAGGGGGAGGCGGCAATTACCCCGTTTTGGAGATCGTTCTGCAGGGGCGACACCACTTTCATCGTCCACCCGTTCGCCTTGGTATCAAGGAAAGCTTTCAATGGAGGCTGCACTGTTCCATCATCGAATCAACAGAAACTCACAACAGGTATCAAAGCGGCACGAACCGTTATAATTGTGTCATGTCAAAACTTAACCTCTTCGTAATCCTGGCGCTCATCAGTGGGTACACCCACGCCGAATCAACCTTAACTTCTGCAGTGGAAATAGAACATACCACCGAAACCGCAGTCGCTTTACCGCCCGTTGAGACTTCCCCGGCACTCAATCTCAATGCATTCTCGACCGTCCAGCAGATTATCCCCGCACTGGCCGAAGGACGCGTGGTTTTTAAGCGCGTCCACCTCGCGTTTGTCGGATAGCAACTTGACGATGATAATGGTACTGGAGAAGGTCAGCGCCACCGCTACATACAGCGCAGTTACCGGCGTCATGCCCAGGGCAATGGCGATAAAGTAGCCGACCACCGAGGTGAAAAAGACCTGTCCAGGCCAGTGGCCGGCGCCACCGGACCCATGGTGCGGATGATGTGCAGATCCAGCTTGAGCCCCACCACGAACAACAGCAGCGCGATGCCCAGCTTGGCCAGCAAATCGACCTGGTCGTTGGCCGACACCCAGCCGAGTACCGATGGCCCCACCAGGATGCCCACCGCGATGAAAGCGACGATCGAGGACTGCCGCAAGCGGACGCCGATAGCACCGATAATGGCGGCCACCAACAGTAGCACCGCCATTTCAGTAAAGACATCGCTGAATACAGGCGTCATGATTCACTCATACGTCTCTGTATCTACGCCTGTACCACGGCTCGGTGCCGCGTAACCAGGGAAGGAAGGCTACACTCATGCCAAGAGTAAACACGCGTTGGCGAATTCGCGGCCAGGCGCTGCCAACAACTCGTCTCATTCTCGTTACTTATATCAACACGCCGTTTATACATGCTCACCAATTTTCTCTACACCCAAGATGTTGTCGATTCTTCCATAGTAGTCTTGCCGAAAGCGCTCCAGCGCAGCCTCCACGTCCGAGTCGTCAGCGCCTATATGAAGCAAGGCAGCGCGTGCCAGTTCTGCGCTGGCCTCAAGCGTTTCTGAAACGGTGAAGTCCGCACCCAGTGTTCTTAAATCATGACACCTTGCCAAGTCATGGCCGCGCGCAAAAACGGGCGCATCGGGAAAAGCAGAATGAAGCGAGGCTACCACACGCTCTGCCGCCTCACGGTCATCGATTGAGACGATAACCAGTGGGGTTTCCGCCGCACCGGCAGCCCTCAGGACTTCGGGTCGCTGGGCATCCCCGAAATAGACAGGCTTGCCTTCGGCACGTTCGCGATCAACAAGAGACGCATCCGCGTCGATAGCAACATAAGGTACGTTCATTAAATCCAGGACATAGCCGATCCTATGGCCCATGCGTCCAAAGCCTGCAAGAATCACAGGCTTAGCGTCGCCCTCCGCGTTACTTACATCGACATCGGGTGTCGTTATGATGCGTTTACCAGATGTGAACGATATCCGGTAAGCCAATTTGTCCAGCGCCGGCGTCACAAGCATGCCGAGGAGGACCACAATAAGAAGATGCTGGAATAACGACGCGTCCAACAACCCCATACCTTTCGCCAATGCAAACAACACCAATGCGAACTCACCGCTTTGCGCCAGAAGCACTGCTAAGGAAACAGACGCCTTTCCTTTGATGCCGAATAAACGTGACAAAGGCCAAAGCGTGATGATCTTGACGGCTATTAACGCAAGCGCGCTACCTAACAACGCAAGCGGAGTTTCCAGGAAGACCGCCAGATTCAGAGACATACCCATGGACATAAAGAACAGCCCCAGCAGCAAACCGCGAAACGGCTGTATCTCGGCGGTGATCTGGTGACGGTACGATGAATCGGCAATCAGAAGACCAGCGATAAATGCCCCCATGGCACTGGATAGACCGATACGCTCCATGGCCAGCGCCGAACCCAACACCAGCAATAAAGCCGATGCGGTAAATATTTCGGGCGAACCAAACCGGACGAGCGACTTGAGTAAGGGATTCAGGATGTATCTGGCCGTAACGATAATTAGCAAAAGAATGATGAGCGCCTCGGCCAATGCGAGGAAAACATCCTCGGCTATAGTCAACTCCGGCACAGCCATCAATGAAACGAGCGCAAGCAGCGGAACAACCGCCAGGTCCTGCATGAGCAGTATGGCAATCGTAGGTCTGCCGTATTCGGAAGACAGTAGCTTTCTTTCTGCGAGCAGTTGAAGCACAAAGGCTGTTGAAGAAAGGGATAACGCCAATCCCACCAATAGTGATACTTTCCATGAAGTAACAAGCAATTCATGGACAATGAGTGTTAACACGCCTCCTGTTATCAGGACCTGAAAGGTTCCAAGCCCTAAGACCAGCCCCTTCAATTTCCATAGGCGTGACGGGTTGATTTCTATGCCAATGACAAACAACAACAGCACGACGCCCAGCTCAGCAAGGTGCGCGATTTCTTCGTAATCCTCGATATAGCCCAACCCTGATGGACCTAACACCACCCCCGCAACCAAAAAGCCGGGTATTGCACCCAGCCTCAGGGACTGAAACAAAGGCACGGCGATCACGGCCGCAGATAATAGAATGACGATATCAGTCAGATATTCAATATTCACAGACAGGCTCCCATCTACTGCTTAACCGTATTCCAATACCTGATGGGTTGGGTTGCTTTCATCCATCCATGGGTTGCTTCCTGCAGACGGTCACCATAGTGCCCGTAGTACCACTTCATAACGAAAGGCGGCAACAGCGTGGAAAAAGTCGTGGACCTCCATCGTTTAGCCGTCAGCCTCTGCCGGCTCGCTCACCAGGTAGAGCCAGATGAAACCCGCCACGCCCGCCAGCAGGGAGGCAGCCAGAATGCCGGTCTTGGCCATTAGCAGCAATTGGTCATTACCCTCGAAACCGAGCTGGGCGACAAAAATGGACATTGTGAAACCGATTCCGGCCAGTAACGAAACCCCGGCGATCTGGGTGAAGCGTGTATCTTTCGGCATCTCGGCCACACCCAGTTTCAGTACCAGCCAGCTGGCCCCGGTGATGCCGACGAACTTACCCAGCACCAGACCCAGCGATACACCGAGCATCACTGGATGGGTCAGGGTCTCATCCAGCGAACCGAATGTCAGCGGAATGCCTGCGTTAGCCAGAGCGAAGATCGGGATCACCAGGTAGGCCACCGGCATGTGCCAGACATGTTCCAGTCGTTGCAACGGGGCTTCAACGCTGTGCACACCGTTTTCCAGAGTCTGTACCACGGCGCGCAGCGCGTCATTGGTCATGATGCTTTTTCCGGGTTGGTGGCTGGCGTTAAAACGGCGCATCAGCTCAGCAACGTGCTCACTGAAACGTTCCGGGTTGTACTTGGGTGTCGCCGGCACCGATAAGGCCCCCAGAATGCCGGCCAGGGTGGCGTGCACGCCGGATTGCAGCAAGGCATACCACAGCAACACCGCGACAATAAAATAAGGCAGGGTTTTGCGGATGCCGCCCAGATTGAACACCAGCAGCAAAGCAAACAGACCGCCGGCTGCCGCCAGGGGGCCGAGTGCAATCGTGTCGGTGTAGAACACCGCAATCACCATCACCGCACCCAGATCATCCACAATAGCCAGCGCCACCAGAAAGGTGATCAAGGCCTTGGGCACCCGGCTCGCCAGCAAGGCCAGGGCGCCGATGGCAAAGGCGATGTCGGTTGCCATGGGTATGCCCCAACCAAGTGCGGCAGCACCGTCCGGATTGATGGCAAAATAGATCAGCGCCGGCACCACCATGCCACCCGCCGCCGCCGCAATCGGCAACACAGCATTGCCCGGTTTCGCCAACTCACCCACCAGGAATTCACGTTTCAGCTCCAGACCGACCACGAAAAAGAACAGCGCCATCAGGCCGTCATTGATCCAATGATGCAGGGTCATCTTTAGCGCCCAGTCGCCAACCCCTATGCTGATATAGGTATGCACTGTATGCTGGTAGGCCTCAGACAGCGGCCCGTTGGCCAGCACCAGGGCAAGCACGGCCATCCCCATCAGCAGCAGGCCACTGGTGGTCTGGCGGTGAATGAATTCTTCGAAAGGCGTGAAGATCTTGTCGAAACTCTTTTCCCACGGCGCGTGGTATTCGCCTGTTTTCACTTTTCCATCAGCATGCTTTTCTTCAGTCATACCATTCGTCCTACAACTATTCATCGGCAAACAATGTCTCGCGGGCTGCCTCCATCACCGCGGAGACCACCGGGTGCGTCACCCGGCGTTCGACGGATATGGCGTAGAAATGCTCTTTCACCTCATCGGTTCGGCCGATTAATTTCACCTGATACTTCAGCTCCACTTCTGCCTCGATCGCCGCAGGTGCCGTAAATATCCCCGCGCCTTCCTGCCCGAAGGCCTTCATTAACGCACTGTCATCGAACTCGGCAATCGTGAACGGATGGAGGCGATGTTTGTCCAACCACTGGTCAATGCCGGAGCGCAACTGAGTACCGCTGCTGGGCAACAGTAACGGCGCACCATCCAGACAGCGAGGGAAATCACCCTGCAGTTTCTTTTCCAGTTTTTCTGTGGCAAAAAAGCTGACTGAGCACTCGCCCAGCTTGTGACTGAATCCCCGTGTGCTGACTGTGGCAGGGATAGGACGATCCGCCAGCACCAGATCAAGGCGGTGCACGGCCAGCTCCGCCAACAACGCATCGAGGCTCGCCTCGCGGCAGGCCATGCGCACCGGCTCCGGCATTTGCAGCGCCGGCTCGAGTATTCGGTGGGCGATGGACTTGGGCAGCACATCGACCACGCCAACCCGGAACAGTTGGGGACGGCCTTCCGGCAGCTGACGGATCACCTCCTCCAGCTCGCCACCCAGCGAGAAGATTTCATCGGCATAGCTCAATACCAGCCGCCCGGACTCGGTGAGTTCCAGGTTGCGCCCGACCCGGGTGAACAGTTCCACCCCAAGATGCTCCTCCAGCAGGCTCAGTTGCCCGCTGATCGTTTGTGGCGTCAGGTTCAGCCGTTCACTGGCCCGGGCGACGCCACCCGCCCTGGCCACCGCCCAGAAGTAGTGTAGGTGCTTGTAGTTAACCATCGGACCACCGATATTTCGTAAATTACGAAGAGTATAGCAACTATAATCGACTTTTCTTGGCTATTAAACCTGCCTAGCATGCCTGTTCATGAAGCAGCAACCGCATGACAACGGAGGCATCGATGCATATTGACATCCAGGCCCGCGATTTTTCCCTGACCGACGCGCTGCGTAGCCACGCAGAGCGGAGGCTGCGTTTCGCCCTGGCCTGTTGTGACGATCACATCCAGCGGGTGGTGATGCGGTTATCCGACATCAGCGGTGCGCGTGGCGGCGCGGATAAACGTTGCCACGTGCAGATCGTGCTGGCCGGTCTGCCCGATGTGGTGATCGAAGATACCGAGGCCGACCTGTATATCGCAATCGACCGCGCAACTGATCGCGCCGGGCGTACCGTAGTACGCAGGATTAACCGTCAGCAAAGTCTGCTCAGGCAAGGCCGGCCGGCGGCACCGGGCGCGCAACTGTCAGACTAACCTGTTAACACATCAGATAGAGGTCATCACCCATGAACAACCCGGTCACACTCACGGCGAGCCGCAGCCAGACCGCGACGCTCGCCAACAACAAAGTCATTCGCAATACCTATGCTTTGCTGTCCATGACCCTGCTGTTCAGTGCGCTGACTGCCGGGGTTTCGATGGCGCTGAACCTGCTCGGGTTCATGAACGGCGACGAGTAAGGCCGGCACGCGGATTCTTAAGGAGGTATTGCCATGGCACTGGTCAACCTGCGCGACATGCTGAATCATGCCTACCGCAATGGCTACGCGGTAGGCGCTTTCGACCTGGTCAGCCTGGATTTTCTCGAAGGCATCATCAGCGCTGCTGAGCGTTGCCGCGCACCGGTGATCCTCAGCCTGGCCGAATCCCACTTCGATTATTTCGATTTTGACTTGCTGATGCCCGCGGTCGAGACTGCCGCACGGCGGGCATCCGTGCCGGTGGCCATCCATCTGGATCATGGCGCCAACACGGAGTCGGC
>Ga0316198_10000481_pt1 | contig 20986 bp, 23 predicted proteins | sample OudBieAanoxic_MG_FD_204935 | JGI IMG/M metagenome (GOLD analysis project Ga0316198, IMG submission 204935) | Coastal sediment microbial communities from Oude Bieten Haven, Netherlands - site A anoxic | ecosystem: Environmental > Aquatic > Marine > Coastal > Sediment | place: Netherlands...
ACACCGCCGCATCCCGCCCAGGCGTGACTGGCGAGAACCTGCTGCGCCTGCTCGAGACGCGCCTCGACAACGTGGTCTACCGCATGGGCTTCGCGAGCAGCCGTGCCCAGGCCCGCCAGCTCGTGGGCCACGGCCACTTCGAGGTCAACGGCCGGCGAACCAACATCCCCTCCTTCCGCGTCCGTGAGGGCGACAAGATCGAGGTCCGGGCCACCAGCCGCAAGACCGAGTACTTCAAGCAGCTGAAGGACGCCATCGGCGGCGCCCAGAAGCCTGACTGGGTCGAGGTCGACGCCGACAAGCTCGTCGGCACGGTGAAGGCCATGCCGACCCGCGACCAGATGCCGCTCGAGCTCAACGAGCAGCTCGTGGTCGAGTACTACTCGAGGTAGCGCCACCAGATGATCGAGTTGGAGAACGCCCAGATCGAGTCCGTCGAGGAGCTCGAGACTGAGACGTATGGCAAGTACGAGGCCAGTCCGCTGCGCGCCGGCTACGGCGTCACGCTGGGCAACGCGCTTCGCCGTGTGCTGCTCTCGTCCCTCGAGGGCGCGGCCGTCACGTCCGTCCAGATCCGCGACGTCAGCCATGAGTTCAGCACCATCGCCGGCGTGAAGGAGGATGTCATCCAGATCCTCCTCAACCTCAAGCGCCTGCGCCTCAAGAGCTACGTGCCCCACCCCACGCAGCTGAAGCTCATCAAGAGCGGTGCCGGCCCCGTCACTGCGGCCGACATCGTCGAGTCCGCGGACGTCGAGATCGTCAATCCCGACCAGCACATCCTGACGCTCGAGCCGGACGCGACCATCGAGATGGACCTGACCGTGGAGCGAGGCACCGGCTACCTCTCCGCGGAGGACACCAAGGAAGGCCTGCCCATCGGCGTCATCCCCGTCGACGCCATCTTCACGCCCGTGCGCAAGGTCGACTACCACGTCGAGAACACGCGCGTGGGCCAGGTCACCAACTACGACAAGCTCACCCTCATCATCGAGACCGACGGCACCATCTCCCCGGAGGAGGCGCTCTCGCGCGCCGCGGAGATGCTGGTGGAGCAGTTCGGCCAGTTCACCACCGCTGGCCGTCAGCTCACCAGCGAGGTCGAAGCCGTGAGTGGCGCGGAGACGCTGCCGCCGAACGTGCTCGACATGCCCATCGAGGACCTGGACCTGCCCATGCGGGCCTACAACTCGCTCAAGCGCAACAACATCGTCAAGGTCGGGCAGCTGCTGCAGCTGCAGGACGAGGACCTGCTGCGCATGCGCAACTTCGGCAAGAAGTCCCTCGACGAGATGAAGGAGCGCCTGCGCATGCGCGGCTTCCTGCCGCCGGAGGACGAGGCGCTGGAAGGCTTCGACGACGAGGCCGAGGCGAGCGATGGCGAGGACGAGGTCGGCGACGAGCCCTTCAAGGAGGAGCTCTAGCCGATGGCTCACCGCATCGACGGCCGCAAGCTGGGGCGCAAGACCGCCCCGCGCAAGGCCCTCTACGCCAACCTCATCGTGGCCGTGCTGCGCTACGAGCAGATCAAGACCACCGAGGCTCGGGCCAAGGAGGTCCGCGGCATGGTCGAGCGTGTCATCACGCTCTCCAAGAGCGGCAATCTCGCTGATCGGCGGCGCATCGTGGCCGAGCTGCCCGACGAGCCCCTGGTCATCGAGAAGCTCTACGACGAGATCGCTCCCCGCTACGGGGATCGCAACTCGGGCTATACCCGGATCGTGAAGCTTGGCCCCCGGCCCGGCGACAACGCTCCGATGGTCCAGCTCGAGCTGGTCTAGACAACCCGGGACGGCCGGACGCGCAGGCGTCAGGACGCGACGGACAAGATGAAGCACGCCCGAGAGGGCGGCCCCGTGCGGTACCGCGCACGGGTCGAATACGACGGCACGGAGTTCGCCGGCTTCCAGGCTCAGCCTGGGCGTCGGACCGTCCAGGGAGAGATGGAGCGGGTGTTGGCCTACCTAACGGGCAGGCCCGCCTTCCGGATCAAAGCGGCCGGTCGGACGGACGCCGGGGTGCATGCCAGTGGGCAGGTGATCGCCTTCACCTGGCACGGCGGGATGGACGCCACGGAACTCGGTCAAGCCATCGGGTCGCTGCTGCCACCCGATGTCGCGATCGGACCGCTGGTGCGCGTCGCGCTCGACTTCGATCCGCGTCGCGCAGCGACGCGGAGGGAGTACCGCTACAGCATCTGGACCGGTCCGCGGAAGCCATTGCGCAATCGCTACCGCTACGAACTCGATGAACGCCTCGATGTCGAGGCCATGCACGCCGCCGCCCAGCACCTGGTCGGCCGGCATGACTTCTCGGCCTTCGGGCGCGTGCAGCGCACCTCGGTCCGGACCATCTTCGGGATACGGGTCCGGCGGCAGGGTCACCTGGTCACGATCGACGTGGCCGGCGACGCCTTCCTACGCCAGATGGTGCGCAGCATCGTGGCCGCGCTCATCCGCATCGGGATGGGCCGGGCCACCGCGGAGGACCTCGCGCGCGAGCTGCGCTCGCCGGGTCGGGCCTTCGCCGGGGCGGTCGTCCCCGCGCACGGGCTCTGCCTGCGCCGGGTGGTGATCGGGCCGGGCAAGAAGAAGACAACGTCAAGCACAAAGGAAGCACGACAGGGGCCATGAGCAGGACCTACACGCCAAAGGCAAGTGAGATCGAGCGCCAGTGGCTGGTCGTCGATGCCGACGGTCAGACCCTCGGCCGTCTCGCCACGCGTGTGGCGCGACTGCTGACCGGCAAGCACAAGCCGACGTACTCGACCCACATCGACACCGGCGACCACGTCATCGTCATCAACGCCGAGAAGATCAAGGTCACCGGCAACAAGCTGGAGTCCAAGTACTACTACCGGCACAGTGGATATCCCGGAGGCTTGCGCGAGGAGAAGCTGAGCCACCTGCTGGAGCGTCGGCCCGAGGAGGTCGTCCGCCGCGCGATCAAGGGCATGGTCCCGCACACGCGCCTTGGCACCCAGCAGATGCGCAAGCTCAAGGTCTACGCCGGCAAGGACCACCCGCACGAGGCACAGCAGCCGGTCCCCGCTCCGGCAGGAGGCGCTAACTGATGAACCAGGTCACCTTCTTCGAGGGCACCGGCCGGCGCAAGACGGCCATCGCGCGCGTGCGCCTGCACCAGGGTGAGGGCGAGGTCGTGGTCAACGGCCGCAGCCTGGAGGACCACTTCGGCAACGCCGTCGACCTGCAGGAGATCCTCATGCCCTTCCGGGTCACCGGCACCGAGGGCAAGTTCAACGCCATGATCAAGGTGCACGGTGGCGGCCATCACGGCCAGGCCGGCGCCATCCGCCACGGCATCGCCCGGGCCATCCTCCAGAGCGATCCCGAGGGTGCACGCGTGCCGTTGCGCCAGGCCGGTCTGCTCTCGCGCGACCCGCGCATGAAGGAGCGCAAGAAGTACGGCCTCAAGCGAGCGCGGAAGGCGCCGCAGTTCACCAAGCGCTAGCGCGCCGGCCGCCGCCGCGGCCAGGGCCCGGCCGGGGTGGCTCGACCACCCCGGACCTTCGGCCACCACACCTATCCACAGCCCGGGACCTTCGAGGTATCGTCCCGGGCTTGTTCATGCTCGATGCTCGATGACGATGAGCAGATCTGTCTCCAGCCACTACAAGGACGCCCTGCAGCGTGGCCACGTGGCCGTCGTCAAGGGTCGCCCGCAGGAGGCCATCGGCCACTACCAGGAAGCCGGGCGGCTCGCGCCCGACCGGCCGTTGCCCTACCTGCGCATGGGCCAGGTCTACCTCCAGATGGCGGAGCCCAAGGCCGCCCTGAACGCCTTCGACGAAGCCCTGCGACGGGCACCTTCGGACATCGCCGCGACCCGTGGCAAGGCGGCCGCCCTGGCGGCCGAGGGGCGCCAGGACGAGGCCCGTGCGACGAGCGTTCGCGCGGCCGAGCTGGAGGCCATGCAGCAGGCCGGTCACGGCAGCCGCCGCCAGGCCGATCCGCGGCTGGCGGAGCTCGAGCGCCACGTGGCCAACGCCGGCGCTGCCCGCCGGGCCGGTGACCTGGGCATCGCTGCCTCCGCCTACCTCGCTGCCGCCAACGGCTTCGCCGCCCTCGACGACCACGACGCCGCCCTCGACGCCTGTCTCCACGGCCTGGAGGCCCAGCCGGGCAATATCGACATCCACTTCGTCATGGCCATGCTCTACCTGCGGCGTCGCTGGACCGAGCTGGGTGTACAGCGGGCGATGCTCATCGAGCGCCGTCTGGACATCGACGACGACAGGCTCCGACGCAGCGCGCTGGCGGCCCTGGCACGTGATTTCCGCACCCACGCGCCCGAGCTCGAGCGCCTCGCGACGACCCTCGGATGAGCGCCCAGGAGGGACCGGCGCCGCGGCCTGACCGCGGTGGTAGTCTCAGCCGCGAATGGACCAGCTGCAAGCGCTAGCCGCAGACCTGCGGATCGAACCGAGGGCACTGCTCGACATCCTCCTGACCGCGGTCCTGATCTATCTCGTGCTGCGCCTCATCCAGGGCACGCGCGCGGTCCGTCTGGCCATCGGCGCGGCCATCGTCTACGCCGTCTACGTGGTCGCCCTCGAGCTCGACCTGCGCCTGCTCTCGGGCATCCTCCAGACCGGTGCCGTGGTCGGCCTGGTGGCACTCGTGGTGGTCTTCCAGCCCGAGCTGCGCCGTGGTCTCGACCGGCTTGGCCGGGTCGGGTCGTGGGCCCTCATCGGGGGCTCCGATAGCGGTCACAAGCGAGAGGCCAAGCTGCTCGCCAACGCCGCGGCCAAGCTCACTCGCCGGCGCACGGGCGCGCTCATCGTGGTCGAACGCGACACCGGCCTGGGCGACATGGGCGAGACTGGCGTGCTCATGCACGCCGACCTCTCAGCCGAGCTGCTGGCCTCGCTCTTCGCGCCCGGCTACCCGCTTCATGACGGGGCCGTCATCGTGCGCGGCGACGAGATCGTGGCGGCGGGCGTGATGCTGCCGCTGGCCGAACGCGACGATTCCATGGAGCAGTACGGGACTCGCCACCGGGCCGCCCTCGGCGTCACCGAGCAGACCGACGCGCTGGCCATCGTGGTCAGCGAGGAGCAAGGCACCATCAGCCTGGCCGCGGGCTCCTCCATCGACCGCGACCTCGACGAGAGCGAGCTGCGCCAGCGCCTCTACGACCTCCTCGCTCCCGATGGCGTGAGCAGTCGTGCGCGCCGCCTGTCGCGCCGCCGCAACGGGAACGGCCCCGCCCCGCCCACAGCCACCGAGCCCGAGATCACCGAGGCCGAGCAGCGATGAGCTCGGTAGCACGGCTGGTCTTCAGCAACTGGCCGCTCAAGCTGACGGCCCTGGGCCTGGCCCTCGTGCTCTACACGGGCCTGGCCATCTCGGAGTCCACCAGGTCGTGGACCGACCCGGTTCCCATCGAGGTCCTCAACGCGCCCGCGGGCGGGGCCCTGCTCAGCGCCCCAGGGACGGTCGAGCGCATCGACTACCGCGCCCCCGACGACGTGGCCGAGACGCTGACCAATGACAGCTTCCGTGCCTCCATCGACCTGTCTGCCGTGGAGCCACGAGCGGGCGCCGTCAGCGTCGAGGTCCCCGTCGACGTCTTCCCCGTCGATCCCCGCGTGCGGGTCATCGACTACGAGCCGCCGGGCGTGCTCGTGCAGGTCGATGAGGTCGTGAGCCAGGTCCTGCCCGTGGAGGTCGACCACGGTCCGCTACCCGAGGGCATCGAGCTGGGTCCCATCAGCGTCGAACCGGCCCTGGCCACCGTGAGCGGGGCTTCCTCGCGCGTGCAAAACGTGCGCACCGTGGAGGGTCGCTTCGTGGTCGATGCCAGCGGCATCGACATCGACGAGGACGTGGTCATCGACGCCTTCGACGAGGTCGGCGCCATCGTGCCGGGGGTGGACGTGCAGCCCGGAGCGGTGCGTGTCGAGGTCGACGTCGGGTGGCAGCTGTCCTACGCCACGCTGCCGGTCGTAGCCGAGCTGGTGGGCGAACCTGCCCGCGGCAAGCGGGTCGACAACGTCTCGACCGTACCGGCCACCGTCACCGTCAGCAGCGAGAACCCGGCCATCCGCCAGCTCGACTCGATCATGACCGAGGCGCTCGATATCAGCGATCAGTCGGTCGAGCTCGTAGCCGAGGTGCCGCTGGTCCTGCCCGAGGAGATCACCGCTACGGGCGAGGACGTGGTGACCGTCATCGTCACCTTCACCGAGTCCATCGGCTCGCGCACGTTCGAGATCGGCACGGCGCTGACCGGAGCCCAGCCCGGCTTCGCCTACCAGCTGGAGGACCCGTCCGTCGACCTGCTCATCTCCGGCCCGGTGCGTCAGCTCGACGAGCTGGACGTGGAGGACGTCAGCGTGCGAGTTCCCGTGGCCGGGCTCGAAGTGGGCGACAATGAGGTCATGCCCATCGTTCGCGTCCCGCGCGGCCTGACCGTCGTGCGCCTCACGCCCGCCACCGTCACCGTCACCGTCGCCGACGTTTCGTGAGCAAGCTCTTCGGCACCGACGGCATCCGCGGGGTGGCCAACGAGGACCTCAAGCCCTCGCTGGCGCATGCGCTCGGGCGCGCCATCGCCACCCGCCTCGCGGCCGACGGCGGCCGCATCCTGGTAGGACAGGACACCCGCCGCTCGGGCGACATGCTGGTCTCGGCGTTGATGTCGGGTGGCACCTCCGCAGGTGCCGATGTGCACGCTCTCGGCGTCTGCCCCACCCCGGCCCTGGCGCATGTCACCGCCGTCGGCGACTATGCCGCCGGCGTGATGGTCAGCGCCTCCCACAACCCGGCCGACGACAACGGCCTGAAGGTGCTCAGCGGGCGTGGTCTCAAGCTCGATGACGAGATGGAGGACGAGCTCGAGACGCTCATCATCCGGGCCGAGGAGCTGGGCTCGCCGCGCAACGACCGGCTTGGGCGCACCGTCGACGCGCGCGCCGACATGGGCCACTACATGGAGCATCGCCTGGCCATGGCCCGCGCCATCGGCTCCGATCTGCGCCTGCACCTGGACTGCGCCAACGGCTCCGCCTCCGCCGTGGCGGCCGAGATCCTGGCGGCCTCGGGGGCCTCGGTCGAGTCCCACTTCGATGCGCCCGACGGCATCAACATCAACCTCGGCTGTGGAGCCACGGTGCCGAGCACGCTGGCCGCGGTCGTGCGGGAGCGGGGCGGCGACGTCGGCTTCAGCCTCGACGGTGATGCCGACCGCTGCGTGGCGGTGGACGAGCGTGGAGAGGTCGTCGACGGCGACCAGCTGCTGGGCATCATCGCCCTCGACCGCCTGGCGCGGGGAGCGCTGGCCGAGGAGACCATGGTCGTGACCATCCTCAGCAACGGCGGCCTGGCGCGGGCCGTGGAGCAGGCCGGTGGACGCGTGCTGCGCACCAGGGTGGGCGACCGCTACATCGTCGACTCCATGCTCGTTTCCGACGCCGGCCTGGGCGGCGAGAAGAGCGGCCACGTCATCATCCGCGAGCACACCACCACCGGCGATGGCATCGTCACCGCCCTGGAGGTGCTGAGCATCCTCGCGCGCACCGGCCGGACCCTCAGCCAGCTGGCGGCCGATATCCCGCTCGACCCGCAGCAGCAGCGGGCCGTGCGCGTGCGCACCAAGGAGTGGCGCGCCGATCGCATCCTCAGCGAGGCCGTCGAGGCCGCCGAGGCCGAGCTGGCCCAGGATGGGCGCATCGTGGTGCGCCCGTCGGGCACCGAGCCGGCCCTGCGCGTGATGGTCGAGGGCCGCGATGCGGCGCTGGTCCGCCGGCTGGCCGATGAGCTGGCCGAGCTGGCCTCGGACCGCCTGAATCAGGAGCGTTAGCGATGTGTGGGATCGTAGGTTATGTAGGGCATGCGCAAGCGGCCCCGGTGTTGCTGGAGGGCCTGGCGCGGCTCGAGTACCGCGGCTACGACTCGGCGGGCATCGCGCTCGTGACTGACGCCGGCGACCTCTTCGTGCAGAAGCGGGCGGGCAAGATCGCGGTCCTGCGCGAGTCCCTCGACGAGGGCACGCCCGCCGCCACGGCCGGCCTGGGCCACACGCGCTGGGCCACGCACGGACGACCCAACGATCTCAACGCCCACCCACACGTCGACTGTACGGGCGAGCTGACGGTCATCCACAACGGCATCATCGAGAACTTCATCGAGCTGCGCGCCGAGCTGGAAGCGGCCGGCCACGTCTTCGACAGCGAGACCGACACCGAGGCCATCGCCCACCTCGTGGAGGAGGCCTACGACGGCGACCTCAGCGCGGCCGTGCGCAAGGCGCTGCAGCGTGCGCACGGGGCCTACGCCCTGGCCGTCATCCACAAGGGTGAGCCCGACCGGGTCGTGGGTGCCAAGATGAACGTGCCTCTCATCGTGGGCCTCGGCGACGACGAGGCCTTCCTCGCCTCCGATGTAGCCGCGGTGCTGGCCCACACGCGGCGGGTCATCTTCCTCGAGGAAGGCGACGTGGCTGACATCCGACCCGGAGCCGTGACCGTCACCGACATCGTGGGCCGCGAGCAGGATCGCCCGGTGCACGAGATCGAGTGGGACATCGAGGCCGCCGAGAAGGGCGGCTACGAGCACTACATGCTCAAGGAGATGCACGAGCAGCCAGAAGCGATCCGCGCTGCCGTGGCCGGTCGCGTCCACGAAGACGAGGTGCGCGTCCCGGAGTTGGAGCCGCTGCGCCCGATCCTGCCCTACGTCGAGCGCATCGAGCTCATCGCCTGCGGCTCCGCCGCCTATGCCTCGGCCGTGGCTGCCAACGCGCTGCAGGCCTGGACCGGCTTGCCGGCTCGCTGGAACGTGGGCTCCGAGTTCCGCTACGATCCTCCGCCGCTGGACCAGAAGACGCTGGTGATCGCGGTCACGCAGTCGGGCGAGACGGCCGACACCCTGGCCCCCGCCCGCCTCGCGCGCGAGCGTGGCTGTCCCGTGGTGGCGGTGACCAACACCGTCGGCTCGGCCATCACCCGCGAGGCCGACGCCGTGCTCTTCCTGCAGGCCGGGCCGGAGATCGCGGTGGTGGCCACCAAGACCTACGTCACCCAGGTGGTGACGCTGCTGCTGGTGGCGGCCCAGATAGCCAAGTCGCGCGGCGGTCTCGACCCGCTCTACGAGCAGACACTGGTCGAGGGGCTGCGCGCCCTGCCGGCCCACGCCGAGCGCACGCTCGAGCTCAACGAGGCCCCGGCTGCCGAGCTGGCCCGTCGCTACGTACGGTCGCGTGGCTACATGTACGTCGGCCGAGGCATCACCTACCCCGCGGCCCTCGAGGGTGCGCTCAAGCTCAAGGAGGTCAGCTACGTCCACGCCGAGGGCTACGCTGCCGGCGAGCTCAAGCATGGACCCATCTCGCTGCTCGACGCTGAGGTGCCGCTGGTGGCCGTGGCCACGCGCACGGCCGTGCACGACAAGCTGGTGAGCAACCTCATGGAGGGCCGGGCGCGGGACGCTCGCGTCATCGCCGTGGTGACCGAGGGGGACGACCGCATGAAGGCCGTGGCCGACGACATCATGTGGGTGCCGCCCACGGTGGAGATGCTGAGCCCGGTGCTGGCCATCATCCCGCTGCAGCTGTTCGCCTATCACACCGCCGTCGAGCGCGGTACCAACGTGGACCAGCCGCGCAACCTGGCCAAGTCGGTGACCGTCGAGTGACCGCCCCGCCGACGCCGCCGCCGGGGGCCCACGAGGTCGGCATCGACATCATCAAGGTCGATCGCATCCGCCGGGCCATCGAGAAGCACGGGCGCCGCTTCGCCAGGCGCGTGTTGACCGAGCACGAGGATGCCTACGTGCGCGACCGGCCCGAGAACTTCGCCGGTCGCTGGGCGGCCAAGGAGGCTGTCTCCAAGGTGCTGGGGCTGGGTGTGCGCGGGGTCGGCTGGCGCGAGATCGAGATCATCCGTCTGCCCACCGGCGCGCCCATGTGCCGGCTCCACGATCGCGCCCTGCAGCGGGCCAACCAGCTGGGCATGGAGCGTATCGCGGTCTCCATCAGCCACGAGCGTGAGTACGCGGTGGCCATCGCCTTCGGCATCCGCACCCAGGGTGGCGAGTTCGTCTTCCCCATCGACATGGAAGCGCGCATGGACGATCGCGAGAAGCAGCTGATGGCACGCATGCGACGCCTGCGCGATCTCGATGCCGAGGTGCGTGCGGCCGAAGCCGCGGGCGGCGAGGACGGAGGGGAGGGGTCCGCGTGACGGACTCCCCCGCTGACCGGCTCGACGAGGCCGCCGCCGCGGCGATGCTGCCAGCGCGCGACCCCCGCGGACACAAAGGCACGTTCGGCCGGGTGCTGGTCGTAGCCGGCTCGCTCGACTACGCCGGCGCGGCCTTGATGTCCGGCGCTGCCGCGCTGCGCGCCGGGTGCGGCCTGGTCACCCTGTGCCTGCCGGCCTCGCTGCAGCCCATCCTGGCCGGCCGCATCCCCGAGCTCATCACGCGCGGTCTGCCGGAGACCGAGCCGTTCGAGGTCGATGCCGACGCAGCGGCCGCGGATGTCGGCGAGCAGGCCTGCGACGCACTCCTGGTCGGGCCCGGACTGAAGCCCGGACGCGGCACCAGCCGCCTGACCCAGCACCTGCTGGCGAGCGAGGGGCCGGCCGCGGTGGTCGATGCCGGTGCGCTCGACGCGCTGTCGCGGGTGCCTCGCTGGTGGACGCGCCTGGGGCGGCCCCTGATCATGACGCCGCATCCGGGCGAGATGGCTCGCCTGGGTCGGTCGCACGGTGCGGCCGATGAGGAACGCCGGGCCGCGGCCCAGGCAGCCGCCGCCGAGTGGGGCGTGACGGTCGTGCTCAAGGGCGCCGACACGGTCGTGGCCGACCCGGACGGCCGCTGTCTGACCGCGCCCTTCGAGGTACCGGCGCTGGCGACCGCAGGCAGCGGCGACGTGCTCGCCGGCGTCATCGCCTCGCTGGTGGGTCAGGGGCTGACGCTCTTCGACGCGGCCGCGCTGGGGGTCTATCTCCACGCGCGAGCCGGCCGTGATGTCGGCGCGCGCATGGGCGGTGCCGGTCTCCTGGCCACGGACCTGCTGTCGGCCATCCCGCGCGAACGCGACTACCTCGAGCACGAGCGCTGGCAGGCCGGTCGTGTCGGCTTCGATGCGCCCATCGACGAGGCCACATGAGCGATCGGCGTGGGGCCTGGCTGGAGATCGATCTCGACGCCATCGAGCACAACATCGGGCTCATCCGGGGCGTGGTCGGCGAGGCCGCGGTGGCTCCCGTGGTCAAGGCCGAGGCCTACGGCCACGGCATGCTCGCGGTCAGCCGCGCCATCGAGCCGTTCGTCGACGCGCTCTGCGTGGCCACGCTCGACGAGGCCAGCGCGCTGCGCCCGGAGGTCCGCTCGCGCATCCTGCTGCTCTACCCGGTGCCTCACGCGGCGCTGCCCGAGGCCGTGCGCCTGGGCGTGGAGCTGCCGGTCATGTCGGCGGCCGACCTGCGTGCCATCCGCGCGGCGGCCGCGGCCGCCGAGGCAGCGGTCCGCGTTCACCTCGGCGTGGAGACGGGCATGGGGCGTGGCGGGTTACCCACCGACGCGGTCGCCGAGGTAGCGGCCGAGGCGCAGGCCCATCCCGCCATCGAGCTGGCGGGGTTGTGGTCGCACCTGCACAGCCCCGAGGACCCGCCTACCTCGGACGGCCAGCTGCTGCGCTTCGAGGTCGCGACCACGGCCCTGCGCGAGGCGGGCATCGCCCTGCCGGCGCGCCACATCGCCGCCTCCGGCGGCATCTTCACGGGGGACGAACCGGCGCTCGACCTGGTGCGCCCCGGCATCGCCACCTACGGCGTCCTCGACGACGGTCTGCCCATCGCGCCGGACGTTGCCGACGCGGCGGCCCGCCTGCGTCCGGCGATGTCGCTCAAGGCCCGGCCGGTCGCCTTCAGCGATGTGCCCGAGGGTGGCACCGTCGGCTACGGCGGCACCTGGCGAGCGCAGCGACCCACCCGCATCGCCGTGCTGCCGGCCGGCTACGGCGATGGCTACCTGCGCAGCACGCAGCCCGGGGCCGAAGTGCTCGTGCGGGGCGCGCGCGCGCCGCTCGTGGGCCGCGTCTCGATGGATGCGGTGACCGTCGACGTGACCGATCTGCCGGGGCTGGGCTACGAGGAGGAGTTCGTGTTGTTGGGCCGTCAGGACGCCGCGGAGATCAGTGCCGGAGAACTGGCGCGTCGACGCAACACCATCGCCTGGGAAGTGCTGACAGGCATGGCTCCCCGACTAGCCCGGGTGTACCATCCGACGGCCGGTACCGCCAGCAGGGGGTAGCCACTAGCCGGCACCGGTGAACGACATGACGCGACCGGTCGCGGGGAGAGGGTAGAGAGGGATCCTGTCCGCGCTGCCGTGCCGGTTAATCGTGTCCTTGAGGAGGGACGACGGGTTGCTACGAGCCCCGGACATCAACGAGCAGCTGCCAGAGGTCGGTCCACTCGACGGTGACGACATCGAACACGTCGCTCGCGAGATCACCATGCGCGGCGCCGTCGTGCCGGCGGTGCTCTTCCTCGAGGCCAATCGCGGCGCCGGCTCGCTCGACGGCCTGGGCATGCTCCTCTTCGACCCGGCCATCCGACGCATCTTCGGCGGGGACGATCCCGGCGCCAGCCACCTGCTGGTCGACGACAACGACATCGAGCGGCTCATCGACCGGCTCGAGGAGCTCGACGCCGAGTTCGGCCTGGACGCCTGAGCGGACGCTCGTTTCGCCCGGCGCGGCTACCATCTGACGCGTGACCCAGGAAGCTCCAGCCTTCTTCACGCTTGACCGCGGTACGGTGGCCACGGCCGCCGCGCTCGTGGCCCCGGTCGACGGCCGCTATCGCCTGCTCGCCTCGGCCGCGGCTCCGCTGGCGGTGGAGCCCGAATCGATCCTCGAGGATCTCGCCTGGCGGGTGGCGCGCACCGATGCCTCCATCGCCGGGTCGATGGACGGCTGGCGCGACTGGTCGCGCCTCGAGGTCGGGACCGGCCGGGCTCCGCGGGCCGTGCTGGTGGCGGCATCGGTGGCTACCGGCGCCCTGCTCGAACGAGCCTTCGCGGCCGCGGGCTGGCAGGTAGAGGCGCGCTTCTTCGGCGCCGAGCCCGGCTTCGTGGACCTCGGCCAGGCCTGCCTGCTGCCGGACGTGGATGCGGTCGTCATGGGCGGTCGCGCAGACGTGGAGAGCGATGAGCGTGAAGCAGCGAACCGGCTGTGGCCGCGCGTGGCCTCGCTGGCACGCTTCCGCGACGACCTGGCTCTCATCGCGGCCGGGCCCTTCGCCGAGCGCCCCGAGGGCATCCCCGACGGCCGTCTCTTCTCCCTGCCCGCTCCCGAGACGGTGCCGGCCATCACCGAGTCGGCCCTGCGCCAGGCTGCTGGCCAGGTCGGCGTGCACCTGGCGGCGGCGGGACAGGCAGCGGCCCTCGACGCACGTGCCGGGCTGCGGGCCTCGATGGCCTCGCTGGCCGCGATGCTCGGCGTCAGCGTCGACGGCCTCGAGGTCGGCCAGGCCGCCGGCTCGCGCACGACGGCCGCGCCCCACGGCGAGCAGGGCCACGGCATCTTCGCGGCGGCCGGCGCGCTGCCGGCAGCCCTGCTCGGTGACGACGAGCTGGCGGAGAGCACGCTCCGCTGGTCCACGCTCAGTGGCGGGGACCCCGCGTCGCGTCTCGACCGCCTGCGCGGGCTGGTCATCGAGCCATGGGCCGACCTCGACGAGGCGGCTCCCCGGCTGCGCCTGGCGGCGCTGCGGGCGGCGCTCGAGCGGCTCGAGCACGCGTGGCACCTCGACGCTGCTGCCGCCGCCGAGCGAGCCGCGGACGTGCGCGTGCTGTCGGGCGGCGCCTTCGCCGGGCTCCCGCCGGCAGCGGCCGCCATGGCCGTGCTCGATGCGGTCCGCCGGCCCGGCGCCCTGAGCATCTTCCACGATCACGCGGGGGTGCTGGCGCCGCTGGGCGCGCTCCCGGTCGAGTCCGACCGCCAGCGTCTCCTCAGCGACCTCATGAGCGACGTCCTGCTGCCGCTGGGCAGCGCCGTCGTCACGGGTACCATCGAGGGGCCGCGCAAGGACCAGGCACCGGCAGCCCTGAGCGTGGCCAGCGTCCTCGGCGACCAGCGCCTCGCTCTCGAGCCGGGCGGACTGCAACTCGTAGACCTGCCACCGGGCATCAGTGCACACCTCGGCCTCGACCCCGGCGACGGCACGCTCCTGGGCGTGAGCGGACGGACCCTGACCATGGACCTCAACGGCGGCCTCGGCGGCCTCTTCGTGGACACGCGACCGATTCCCCTGGACCTGCCCACGTCGGGCGAGGCGCGCCGCAGCCTGCTCGCTGCGTGGGAGGCCATGGCCTGGTCCGGGAGCGAGACGTGAGCGACGGCGGTAGCGAGGTGATCCGGCGGGCGGACCCAGGCCGCTTCGTCCCGCCCGCGGCACGGCCGCAGGTCGGCCGCCTGCTGCATTTCCCGCTGCACCTGGCCGACCGGCCCCTGGTCAGCCCCGGCCAGCGCGTGGAGGTCGGTCAGCCGCTCATCGAGCACTTCCGCGAGGTCCAGCCCGTGGAGATCGCGAGCACCGCCGCCGTCATCGGCCTGCCACCGGGGGCGGTCCTCGACAATGTGGCCGTCGAACCCGCCCGGCGCCGGGGGAGCGGCTCTAGCGGCGCGCTGCGCACGCGTGTCTGCGAGCACGGCCGCGATGGTGTCACGCGTCTCGCTGCGGGCGAGGGCGCGCTAACGGTGATGGCCCCTGCGAGCGGGATGGTCGAGTCCATCACGCCGGCCCGCCTGGACCTGCGCGCGGACGGGCTCACCGTCGACGCGCGCGTCGGCTGGGGCCGGCGGGCCTACGGACGGATCATGCTGGCGGTGGACCAGCGCGACGCAGAGGTCCAGACCTCGCGCATCGACGTGGGCGCCGCAGGCTCCATCCTGGTGGTCGGTTCGCGCATCGACATCGAGGCTATCTCACGTGCTCGCGCCATCGGTGCGGCCGCGGTCATATCGGGCGGTGTGGCCAGTCGCGACCTGCGCCAGCTGACCTCGTCGGAGGCGCGGCAGCAGGCCGCGCTCCACGCGGCTGCGCCGTTCGGCCTGCTGGCCCTCGGGGGCTACGGCCGGGCGCCCATCCCGACCCACTTGTGGGACCTGCTGGCGGCCGCCGAGGGACGCCTGGCCGGCATCCTGCCCGACGCGTGCGCCCTCGTCATCGACGGCGACCCGGCGCCCATCGTCGCGGCCGTCTCCCGCCCGCCCGACACCGTCCGCGTCACCAGCGGCGAGCACCGCGACCATGAGGGCAGGCTGGTAGGCCTGGCTGGGCCGCGACGCTGGCCCGGCGGCGTATACGCGCCCGGCGGCTTCGTGGAGTTCCGCACGGCCGACGGCTCGCTCGAGCGCCACTGCGTGCCCCTGACCGCTCTCGAGCGACTCGGCTAACCTGCCCGCGATGACCACCATCGACCGCGCCCGCTTCACCCTCGTCAGCTGTCGCCTGCGCAGCAGCTCGACGGACGAGACGCGCGCGCTCGCGGCCGCCCTTGCGCCGGTCGCCGAGGCCGGCGATCGCCTCGCGCTGGTTGGGCCGCTGGGGGCCGGCAAGACCCAGTTCGCCAAGGGCTTCGCCGTGGGCCTGGGCATCGACGAGGTCGTCAACAGCCCCAGCTTCACGCTGATGGCCGAGTACGAGGGCCGGCTCACGCTCTTCCACCAGGACCTCTACCGCCTGCACGACGCCGGCGAGGTGTTCGCGGGCGGCCTGCTCGACGAGCGCCAGGACGAAGGCGTGACCCTCTCGGAGTGGGCCGACCGCCTCGACGAGGATCTCGACCCCGGCCGCGTGACCGTGCTCATCGAGCCCACCGGTCCCGAACGTCGGGAGATCGAGATCCGCGGACGGGGCCTGGCCGCCGAGCGCTACGCGGCCGTCGCCCGGCGCTGGCAGGAGGGGCACGCGTGAGCGAACCGGGGCCCGTTCTGGCGGTGGACACATCGACCCGCGCCAGCGTGGTCGTGGTCGGCGCCGAGGCGCCTCTCGGCGTGAGCGTGCGCGAGGTGCAGCACCGCCACGGCTTGCACGTGCTGGAGCAGATCGACGAGGTGCTCGCCGAAGCCGGCCTGCGGCTGGACCGCGTGGCCGCGCTGGCGGTGGGGACCGGGCCCGGTTCCTTCACCGGGCTGCGGGTGGGCCTGGCCACCGTCAAGACCATCGCCTACGCGCGCGGACTGGCCCTGGTGGGCGTGCCCTCGTCGGACGCGCTGCGCCGGGCGGCCGGCCTGCCCGAGGCTGCGGTGGTGGTGCCTGCCGGCGCCCGCGATCACTACCTCGCGCGGCCCGGCGAGGACCCGCGCCTCATCGCACCGGGCGACCTCGCCGGGGCCGTCGCCGGCCGGCCGGCCGTGGCCGTGGACATGCCCGCGGACGTGCTCGGAGAGGCGTCGGTGGCGCACGCCCAGGCTGCGCTCGCCGCGCTGCCGGCAGCCCTCCTGGCGCTGGCCCGGGAGCGCCTCGAGGCCGGGGAGACCGACGATGTGGCCGAGCTCACCCCGGCCTACGTGGCCCTGCCCCGGGGCGTCAGGCGAGCAGCGGAGGAACTGGGATGGTCGCCCGACCTCCGGTGAGGCTCAGCGTGAGCGAGATGACGGCCGAGGACATCCCGGCCGTGCATGCCATCGAGAGCGCCTCGTTCCCCACGCCCTGGCCGCCCTACGCTTTCCGTGAGGAGATCGAGGCCAACCGCATGGCCCACTATCTGGTGGTCCGAGCCGGTGGGCGCGTCATCGCCTACGCCGGGATCTGGCTCATGGTCGACGAGGCCCACGTGACCACCTTCGCGGTGCTGCCGGCCTACCGCCGCCGGGGCATCGGTGGCCTGCTGCTCTCGGAGCTCATGGCCATGTGCGCGGACCTCGGCGCGGCCCTGTGCACCCTGGAGGTGCGGCTCACCAACGCCGCCGCGCGCACGCTCTACCAGGAGTTCGGCTTCAAGCCGGTAGGCGTGCGGCCACGCTACTACTCGGACAACGGCGAGGATGCGCTGATCATGACCACCGACCGGCTGGCGACCGCCGAGATGCAGCGGCTGATGGCGCACAAGGCGGCTCGCTACCGCACCGACGTGCTCGTGGACGACCCCGGCTACGTGCCCGACCCACACGCTCCGCCGGAGGTCCTCGACGCATGAGCAGCGGCCGCATCCTCTCGGTCGAGTCCTCCTGCGATGAGACCGCCGTCGCGGTCGTCGAGCGCGGCCGTCGCATCGTGGCCAACGTCGTAGCCAGCCAGGTGCAGCTGCACTCGGCGACCGGCGGCATCGTGCCCGAGGTCGCCGCGCGCGCGCACCTGCGCTGGATGATCCCCGTGCTCGACGAAGCGCGAGTCCGCGCCGGCATGGACGACTGGCGGGAGGTCGACGCGGTAGCCGTGACCGAGGGACCGGGCCTGGCGGGCTCGCTGCTCGTGGGTATCACCATGGCCAAGACGCTGGCCTGGAGCCTGGACCTGCCGCTGGTGCCGGTGAATCATCTCGAGGGTCACATCTACGCGGCCTGGCTGCTCGATCCCGAGGAGGAGAAGCCGGCCCCGGAGTTCCCGCTGGTGGCGCTGGTGGTCAGCGGCGGACACACCTTCATCGTCGAGATGGCGGACCATCTGCGCTATCGCCTGCTGGGACAGACCGTCGACGACGCCGCGGGAGAAGCCTTCGACAAGGTCGGCCGCTTGCTCGGGCTCTCGTACCCCGGCGGGCCGGCCATCATGAAGGCGGCTGCCGGTGCGTCGGCGCATGATCGTCGCTTCCCGCGAGCCTGGATGGGCGAGTCGTACGACTTCTCCTTCTCCGGTCTCAAGACCGCCGCCCGTCACGAGGTGGCACAGGTCCTGGGCCTGCCCGCGGAGTCGCGCGAGCTCGATGGTGGCGACCTTTCGGAGGCCGACGTGGCCGAGTTGGCCTGGGCCTTCCAGGAGTCGGTAGTGGACGTGCTTTCGACGAAGCTGCTGCGAGCCGCCCGTGAAGTGGGCGCGCGGTCGATCATCCTCGGTGGGGGCGTCGCCGCCAACCGCGTCCTGCGCGACCGTATCGACGAAGGCGCGCGCGGCCTGGGTGTCCCGCTGCTCGTGCCGCGTCCGGGCCTGTGCACCGACAATGCGGCCATGATCGGGGCCGCAGGCTACCATCGCTTCACCGGCGGCGAGCGTGGCGACCGCTCGCTCGACGCCCGCCCTTCGCTCAAGCTGGCGGTCTGACCGTGGAGCGGGAGGGGCACGAGCTCGACCCTGCCCATCTCGGCCCCGAGGCGGTCGAGCGCTACCTGCGGCGCTACGGACTGGGCGCGCGCAAGTCCCTCTCGCAGAACCACCTCGCCGACGGCCAGGTGCTCGAGCGCATCGTGGAGGTGGCCCACGTGCGGCCCGGCGAGCGCATCGTGGAGGTCGGCCCCGGCGTGGGCATCCTCACGGCCCAGCTGCTGGCAGCCGGCGCTTCGGTCACGGCCGTGGAGCTGGATCCGCGGCTGGCCGAGCACCTGCGCACGCGCTTCGCGGACCACCCGGCGCTCACGCTCGTCGAGGGCGATGTCCTCGACCTCGAGATGGCCGACATCGTGACCGGGCCGTGGGCTCTCGTGGCCAACGTGCCCTATCACATCACCAGCCCCATCCTGCACCAGATGCTGGGAACCGAGCTCCGCCCGGGGCGCTTCGTGATGATGGTCCAGCGGGAGGTCGCCGAACGCATCGCTGCGCCCCCCGGCGGCATGAGCTACCTCTCGGTCTTCGTCCAGTACCACGCACAGGTCGAGCTCGCGTTCACGGTCCCGGCGGCCGCCTTCGAGCCCGCCCCGGAGGTCGACTCGGCCATCCTCGCGGGCCTGACCCGCGCTCGCCGGCTGGAAGCGGAGGACGAGGACGAGCTCTGGCGGCTGGTGCAGGCCGGCTTCCGCGAGCGCCGCAAGATGATCCACAACGTGCTCGTGCGGCAGCTGCCGGGCCTGGACCGGCAGCGCGTCGAAGCCGCCCTGGCGGCGACCGGCATCGCGCCCGAGCGTCGTCCGCAGACACTGGCGGTGGAGGAGTGGCTGGCCCTGCGCGAGGCGCTCACGCCGCTGCCATGAGCGCCCACCGGCTCGACGCCCACGCCAAGATCAACCTCGCGCTCGCGGTCACCGGCCGCCGAGACGACGGCTACCACCTCCTGCGCTCCGTCTTCCTGCGCCTGGCCCTGCACGACCGGCTGAGCGTCCAGATGGACACCCGGGCCAGGGCCGACGACCTGGTCATCGACGGCGAACTGGAGGCCGGCGAGGACAACCTCGTGCTGCGCGCGGCGGCCCGGTTGCGAGCGACCATCGACTCGGCCCTGCCCTACCTGCGCTTCGCCCTGCGCAAGCGCATCCCGGCCGCCGCCGGCCTCGGCGGTGGCAGCTCCGACGCGGCGGCCGCGGTCGACCTCGCGCTCGCAGCCTGGGGCGTGCGGCTGCATCCGGCCGAGCGCCTGGAGGTGGCCCTGCGGCTGGGGGCGGACGTGCCCTTCTTCGCAGCGGGCCACCCGGCAGCGCTGGTGGAGGGCATCGGCGAGCACATCGTACCCCTGCCCGCGGCCGAGCCGCCCGCGGGGGTCTTGCTCATCACGCCCCGTGAACGCCTCTCCACCGTGGCCGTCTTCGCCGAGTACGACCGCGCGCCCACGAACGGCGCGGTGGAGCGCGTCGACGAGGTCGCAGGCACGCTGCGGGAGTCGGTGGACGGCATGACGCTCGCGGCCACGACGCCCATGCTTCGCGAGGCCAATGACCTGTGGCCGGCAGCGGTGCGGCTGTCGCCCGGGCTGGAGGCGGCGCGAACCACGGCCTCGCGCGTGCTCGGCCGGGCCGTGCTCATGACCGGCTCCGGCCCGACGCTGGTGGCGCTCTATCCTTCGGAGGCGGCAGCCACGCGCGCAGCGGTGACCATCCAGGCCGCAGCACCGCCCGAGCTCGACGGGGCCGAGATCATGACCACGTCCACGATGGGAAGGGGAGAGCACCAGTGAAGCAGCGCATCCAGACCAGCAAGGCACCCAACGCGCTCGGTCCCTACAGCCAGGCCATCGTCACCGACACGCTCGTGTTCTGCTCCGGGCAGGGGCCGGTCGATCCGGTAACGAACAAGCTCGTAGAGGGCGACGTGGCCGTCCAGACCCGGCGCACCATGGACAACATCAAGGCGCTCCTGGCGGAGATGGGCCTCGACTTCGGAGACGTCGTGAAGTCGACCTGCTATCTCGCCGACATGGAGGACTTCAAGGCCTTCAACGAGGTCTACGCCTCCTACCTGCCCGAGCCCTACCCGGCACGCACCACCATCCAGGCCGCCCGCCTGCCGCTCGACATCCTCGTCGAGATCGAGGTCATCGCCCAGCGACGGTAGCGGACGCTCGATCCGCCGCCACCGGCTCGCTGTCGTCGGGGTCCGTCGCCCTCGAGAGGTCTAGAGGGCGCCTCCGGCAGCTTCCGGTCCGCCCTCGCCCTCGCCGGCGTCGCCCACCGGGTTGCGTGCGAGGTAGTCATCGGCGAGCAGGATGTTCGTCTCCGCGGCACGCTCCACCGTACGCACGAGGTCGGCCATGCTGGCTTCCTCCTCGCGCTGCTCGGCCAGGAACCAGGCCAGGAACTGCTCGCCCACCAGGTCACCCTCTTCGCGGGCCAGGTGTGCCAGGTCGGTGATCAGGCGCGTCACCTCACGCTCCTGCTCGAGCGCCAGCAGCACGGGCTCGAGGTATGAGTCGAACTTGGTCCTGGGCGCGTCGACGCCGGGGATGGTGACCCTGGCGTCGGCATCGAGCAGGTACTGCACGATCATCATGGCGTGGTTGCGCTCCTCGACCGCCTGCCGGTAGAAGTGCGCCGCCAGCTGCGGCAGCGTCTGGTCGTCGTACCAGGCGGCGATGGCGACGTACTGCTGGGAGGCGGCGAACTCATTGGCGATGTGCTTGTTGAGAGCTTCGTCGAAGCGGGA
>Ga0316198_10000482_pt1 | contig 20969 bp, 17 predicted proteins | sample OudBieAanoxic_MG_FD_204935 | JGI IMG/M metagenome (GOLD analysis project Ga0316198, IMG submission 204935) | Coastal sediment microbial communities from Oude Bieten Haven, Netherlands - site A anoxic | ecosystem: Environmental > Aquatic > Marine > Coastal > Sediment | place: Netherlands...
CCTGCCGTCCCTGATCGCCTTGACCTCGGTGCCGCGCAATTCGATACCGGCAACCTCGTGCTCGAGGAAATGATAGAGGTGGCGGGCACGGCGGTTTTGAGCAATCACCCGACGCTGATCATTCATACGACCACCTTGGTGATGGCCTCAACCACCGCCGGATCGAATTGATGGCCCGCCGCCCGCACCAGGATCGCCAGGGCACGTTCCTGGCTCACCGCCGGTCGGTAGCTGTTGGCCGCGGTGAAGAGATCAAAGACCTCGGCGACGTGGACGATGCGTGCGAGAACGGGAATCGCGGTCGTCGCCAACCGGTCCGGGTAGCCGTTTCCGTCCCACCGTTCGTGATGGTGGCGCACCGCGTCGGCGATCTCGTCGAAGCCTTCGACCCGAACAATGCGGTCTCCGACCTCAACATGCATGCGATAGGTGCGGCGATCCTCGGGTCCCGGAGTTGGATGCATATAGAGTCGGTCGTAATCGAGTTCCCGCATTCCGACATCGTGAAGCAGCCCAGCCAGAGCCGCCTGCTCCGTGGTTGACTCGTCGAACTCGAGTTCGCGGGCGATGGACCAGCACAGACGCGATACGCCGAGGGAGTGCGCGACGAGCTCAGGATATCGGCGGTCGCCGGGTTGCAGCAGCCGTCGGGCGAGTCCGCGCCGGGCAATGCGAAGACAGAACCGCTCCCGAGCATCGGCGACCCGGATTCCGAGCCGCTCGACGGCCTCCCTGGCCACCGCCGGCTCGGCGTCGGCGATGACCGATGCCACCAGGCAACTGCCGGCAACACGAAGCAGGACCGAAGACCCGATCACCGGATTCCGGAAAGAACCCGCAGCTCCCGCCGTGCGGTGGATCTCGGTATTCCACGCCTTTTGCGGCGGCGCCGAGATCGACGCCTCATTCATGACGCCCACTTGATGCTTGATGAGTGGATCGAGCTCGATGCCGGGGGAACCGGCGCGCTGGTGAACCAGCGTGGCGCCGGCGGTTTGACTTGCGATACTCATTGCGATCGCCAGCACGCGTGGATCGGCGAGCCCGTCTGAGGCGGCGGTGTTGATTTCGTCAAACCCCGGCTCGTCAAGCAGCGCGTGGGGCCCATCGCCAGGACCGGCCGGGAGTTCGACCACCTTCGGCGCCGCCACGACGGTTTCCTCGACCCGGGGCCCATCGGCATGATCGTTGGGTTCGCCGTCCTCGACCAACCGGGTCAGACCGACCGCGATCGAGCGAGAGAGATCGAGATCGCCCGCATCGAAGGGGCGTTGGCCGCCTTTGTCCCGAACATCGACAAAGCCGATCTGGTCGCTACCGCCGATGACCGGAACCAGCATCAACCGGGTGGTTCCCGCATCGGCGAGATAGCCCGCCAGCTCACCGACCTCACTGGGATCGTTGTAGAACCTGGGATCCTTTCCGAATGCCCGCACCATTCGAACGAGGGGGTGATCATCGGCAAAGGACTCCGACAACCGGTCGCGACGGCCAAAGCCGTACTGCGTCGCGAGAGACCAGCCCCCACTCGATGACTTCAGGTAGAGGGCGGCCTTGGTGGCGTGAACATCTCCCATAAACCGATACAGGACCTCTTTGAAGGCCCGTTCGGTATCTGGAGTCCAGGATGGATGCTGCGCCGTCATGACCTCTCCTCGGTCGGTTTCCAATTCTCTACTTTAGAGCACCCCGCCGCAATTGGGGTGCTTTTCCAACTCCTCCCGATGGTAGAATCGGCCGATCATGCCTATTGTGCTCGTACTCCTGCTCGCCACGGGAATCGCTCTTCCCGATCCCGTTGCCCTCGAAGTGACCCGGGATCCGGCGACGGTCGAGATCCGCTTTCGGCTGGTGGAGTCGTTGCCGGAGGAGATCACGGACGCACTCGCATCGAGCGCTGAGGTTCGTCTGACGTATCCGCTTCGGGTCAGGGCCAAACGGCGGGGATGGTGGGATCGCCGGCTCTGGAGCGGTGAGTTGGTCAGTATTTCGACCTTCGACGCCGTCACCGGTCGATTCAGGTGTCAAGTCATCCTCAACGGCATCATCACCGCATCCCATGAAGCCGAGTCGAGCGAAGAGGCGCTCCGTTGGCTGACCGACCCTCCACCGGTCCGGGTCGAGCTCCCGACCGAACGCCGGCGGGCCAACCTCCGGATTCGCGTCCGCGCGGTCTTCTCATCCGGCACCACCTGGCTCATCTTTCCGACAACTGACGCGACTCCCTGGAGCGAGATCATCCTGGAACCACTTCCCGAGCCCGAGGGCGCAGAGTAGTCCATGGGCGGCCTGGTCCGCGCCTGGAATCGCCATCGCCGCGAGAACCGGTTTCTTTTAGGCGCCTTCCTCTTTTTGATGACCCTGACCACCGGGGCCTTCTACCTGCTCCAGCGTGCTCAGAGCGTCTCCCCCGACGAGCTCACCAACCGGTTGCTTCTCTTTATTCTCTGGTACCTCGATATCTCGCTGATCCTCATCCTGTCATTCGTCATCGTTCGAAACGTCGTCCGACTCGTGGCGGAGTGGCGAAGCGGGATCCTCGGCGGGCGTTTTCGCACCAAGCTGGTTCTGACCTATGTCGGCCTCACTTTCGTCCCTGTCATCTTTATTTTTCTCATCGCCACGAATCTTTTGCAGAGCTCCATCGATCGCTGGTTTTCATCCCCCGTCGAGGAGATCCTTCTGGTCGGATCCGAGGTCACCATCGAAATCCGGAAGGCGGTCGAGGACCGGCTCTTAGAACAGGTTGCCGTGGCCAGCAGCGAGTTGCAGTCGAACCCGGACTCGCAGAGCCTCGCTCGTCTTCGAACCCTGCTCAGCGTCGATCTGGTGGCGATCTACGACGGCCCGGATCTGGTCCAGGCGGTGACCGACCCTCGACGCCTCCCGGCAGCCCTGCCACCCCTCAATCTCGACGATCTTCCCGCAACCGGCGTCCGCGCAACCCGCTGGAGGAGCGTGCTGCTGGTGCGGGCTTGGCGTCCCATGGAAGACGGGTTCTCGACGATCGTTGTCGGCACCACGCTGCCCCGCCAGTTGCTCCAGCACCTCGACCGCGCCAACGCTGCTCACGTCGAATTCCAGGAGATGAAACTGGCCCGGGGGATGGTCACATCGACGACCATCCTCGTCTTTCTCGCCATCACGCTCCTCCTCCTCTTCGGCACCGTCTGGACCGGGCTCTTTCTCTCACGCCGTTTCACCGAGCCGTTGCTCGCGGTGGCGGATGCGACCCGCCGTGTCGCCGGTGGGGATGAACTCTCCGAGGTCCAGATTCCGGCGACGGACGAGATGGCGGTCCTGGTCGACTCGTTCAACGCCATGGTCCGCAGAGTCCGGGCCACCGAGGCCGATATCCGAGCATCGGCAAACGAGATGGCAACCCTCCTGGCAACCATCCCGACCGGCGTCCTGACCGTGGATGCCGACGGGCGCACCTTTCGACCCAACCCTGCCGCAGCGGCGATGCTGGGTCATCCCGACTGGGCCGGAGAGTGGCTCGAGCTCGAGCAAATTTCCGAACCCGGACTCGAACAGCTCTACACACCCCTCACCGGCCATCCGATCCGGGAATCGCGGTTCGAAGCCGATCTCGAGACCGCGGCGGCGATCCTCCACGTCGAAATCACCATCACCACCCTGGCCGGCGGTGGGAATGTCGTTGCGATGGACGATCTCACCCAATTGGCCCGCGCTCAACGCCAGGCGGCGTGGAGTGAGGTCGCCCAGAGAATCGCGCATGAGATCAAAAACCCCCTGACACCGATCCAGCTCGCCGCGGAACGGATCCACCGCCACGCCGGAAAACTGGATCCGGAGCTCAGCGAGGTGGTTTCGTCCGGTTGCGACGCCATCGTCACCCAGGTTTCCGGGCTCAAACAGCTGGTGGATTCATTTCGCGAGTATGCGCGGATGCCGACAGTTCGCCCACGTCCCGCTTCGGTCAATCGCATCCTGCGCGAAGTCTGTTCGCTGTACGACGGCGTCCGTGATGGCCTGGCCATCGAGCTCGACCTGCCCGACGAGGATCTGGTCGGCATGCTCGATCCGGTTCAGCTCAATCAGGGCCTGGTCAATCTTCTCGACAACTCCATCGCGGCCCTTCCCGGTCCGGGAACCATCACGGTTTCAGCGCGTTCCGAGGGGCTCGATCTCATCGTGAAAGTGGCTGATACCGGTGTGGGTCTGCCGACCGAGGATACCGAACTGCTGCTGCAGCCCTTTTACTCGACCAAGGGCCGAGGGTCCGGCATCGGTCTCGCCGTCGTCCACCGGATCGTCACCGAACACGGCGGAACGCTCAAGATCGCCAACCGAGACCAAGGCGGCGCCGTCATCACCATCTTTCTGCCTGGAGCCCTCATCGGTGAATATATCGAGCCCTTGAAGTGATCAAGATCGCAGGGTCTTCGTTGACCGTCGGATGACCCGCTTGCTACCATCGTAACGATATGTCATATCCAGGCAACTCGGGGCTCTCCGTACAAGCGCAAGAACGGGTCATGACGGCCTTCAAACAGGTGCTCACCAACCTCCAGGCGGGGCAACGTGAGGAGGCGATGATCGGTCTCGAGTTCGTTCTTCGACTCGATCCCAAATTCTCACCGGCCGCCAACCTGAAGCGCCAGCTCGCGTCGAGTTCCAATGAAATCGATCTTGGCGACATCATCGCCCAGCTCCAGGCGCCGACCACCGAGGCCATCAACGGCCTGCTCATCGAAGCAGTGGACGATTTCAACTCGAGAGAATTCCTCGGTGCGAAAGAAAAGGTCGAAAAGGTCCTCATCGATCTACCCGGCCACCAGGAGGCCCGCGATCTCAGAGACCAGATCGGCAAGGCCCTCAAGATCGAGAGTCAGGTCGGCCAGTTCCTGATCCAGGCCCGGGAGGCTCTCGCCAAGGGCGACCCCCAGGAGGCTGCCAACTTCGTCATGATGGCCCAGGCGTTGGATCCCCATCACACCGGCATCGCCTCCACCCTCAAGGAGATCGACGAGACCGGCGGGCTTGCACTTTCCCAGGAAGCCTCCGACAAATCACCCGCAGCGTCGCAGGACCAGGCAATGCCGCCCTCCCGGCCGGCTACCACAGGAACGGGATCGGAGCCCTTCTCCGTCGCGGGCGCACTCGACCCCGGCGAAGCGGACCCACTACCTGACGACCAGCTCGGTTCTCCGCTCGAGGATGCGTTCGCCGCTGAAGAGGACGCGTTCGCTGTTGAATTCGATACCCAGGATCCTTTTGCCGATCTCATGGATTCGGAGCCGGAACCGGCGAAGCCGGAACCCCCGCCGGTTCCCACCTTCGGTGACGGCAGCGGCGATGATGTGTCTTTCCCTCCCGTGGACGACACCGCCGATCTCTTCTCCGCTCCACCAGAATCGTTCGACACGGGAGACCCAGGGGGCGCCCCGTCCGCTGGCGAAGACTCCGATTTTGCCGACATAAGAGACGCCGATGAGGATTCCATAGCGTCGTCCATTCAGGAGCTCATCGAGCGGGGGCAGGCGGCGTACGACCAAAGAGACCAACCGCTGGCGATTTCGATCTGGTCACGGGTGTTTCTTCTCAAACCGACCCACCCCGAAACCGGGCATTTGATCGAACGGGCGAAAAGGTCTCTTGCCGAGATCGAAAACCAGATCGAATCGCTGTTCAGCAAGGCTCGAGACGCCTTTGATGAAGGCGAGCACGATGCCTCCAGATTGCTCATCACCAAGGCTCTCGCACTGCGTCCGAACCACCTCGAGGTCAACCTCCTCAAAGAGCAGCTGGATCGCGAACAGGGTGTTGCATCGGCCAAACCACAGGCCGAGGAGACACCAGCGCGACGTGTCGAAGATGCACCGCCGGCGGTGCCCGAGCTCCCCGATCTCGATGATGACCTTTTCGGTGATCTGCCGGTGGGTCCGGACACCGATGCCGATCCCGAGAGTCTCGACGATGATCTCTTTGGCGACCACGATGAAGATTTCGATGATTTTGAAGAGCTCTCGCTCGTCGATCGCATCCGCAGCAAGATCTCCGTGCGGCTGTTGGCCATCGCGGGGGTTGCGTTGGTTGTCGTTCTGGCCGGAGTCTGGCTCGGCGGAAAGTTCCTCACCTCCGAGCCCGAGGAGGTGGACGATTCGGCGGCTGTCAACGAGGTCTTGATCGCGGCCGATCGTCTCTACAAGGAACACAAAATCGAGGAGGCACTCCATCTGCTCCGCGAGTTTCCGGCTGCCGGCCTTTCCCAACAGCGGATCGAGATGCGGATCGCCAAATACGAGGTGAGCCTCGCTCCTCCGACCCCGACCCCGGTGCCCGAGGACGCATCCCGCGCCCAGGCATTGTTCGATCAAGGCCTCTGGTGGTCGGCCTATATGGCCGCGACCGACGGGCTTGCGGCCTACCCCGACGACTCGGGATTGATGGAAATCCAGCAGTCGATCATCGAGTCCGAGCCCGAGGCGCCGATTCTCCACAACGCGCTGAAGACCCGCGACTATCGAACCGCCGTGAGCATCAGCGAAGATCTTCTCCTGCAGTACCCCAGGCAGGGTGACATCATGGTAGTCCTCGAGCGAAGCCTCTTCAACGCGGCCCTCGCCGAATCACGCGCCTACAACCTCACCGGCGCGGAAAACCATCTAACGCGGCTTCTCGAACTCAAACCTGAAGACGAAGAAGCCCTTCGCTTCCTCGAGTTCGTCCAGAAATACAAGGTTCGAGCAGCCGACATGCGACTCGAGATCTTTATCCGAAGCTTGAACGAAAGATAGCGATGAGATCCGACGAGATCCCACCCGAGGAGCGAGAGATCCCGAAGAACTGGGACGTTCTCGCCGAGTCCCCGCTTGATGACGATTTTCCGGCCGGTGAGGCGCCGGCGACCGATTCGAGCGGTGTGCCCCCAACCATCAACTTGCTGGCTTCATCCTGGGCCGACGCCGTCGTTTCGCTCGTCGTTTGCACCGCTGCGCTTTTCGGCCTCAATGCCGCCGGCCACAACCCTTCGCTGCCGTCCCTACCATGGGCGCTTGCGCTCGGAGTCGCCTGGTGGCTCGCTGCCTCCGCAGCTCTGATCTTGATCCGCCAAGCGACGCCCGGCATGTTGCTCGCCGGCGTCGTTTTCAGCGATCGCATCGCCCCGGGGCGAGTGGCGGTGGTGATCGCGGCGGCGGCGGTGTCTTCCCTGTTGCTGGGTCTGCCGAACCTTCTCGGCCCCCGGCGCTCACCGCTGGCTCTCGCCGCGGCCTCGAGTCTCGAGTCCGTTCCGGCGACCTGAACGGCCCCGAGATCGGTTGCTCACGTCGTTTGTACACGGTTGTTTTTCCCCCAGAACACCTGATCGGCGCGGGAGCATCGACATGCGCTTGAGTGTGGTCATTCCATCGTACAACGAAGCCCGTCGGCTGCCGTCGACCCTGGTCGAGATCGTCGGCTTTCTCGAGAGTCATCCCCGATGGCTCCCCGCCGAGATCCTCGTGGTGGATGACGGATCGCGCGATCAAACCGCACGTGTTGCGGGTGCGGCCGCCCTTGCCGCCGACATCACTCTCCGATGCCTGGTTCACGACCGCAACATGGGCAAAGGCGCCGCCGTCAGAACGGGTTTCGGCGCCGCACAGGGCGACGTCATTCTGCTCTGTGACGCCGATATGGCCACCCCCATCGAGGAAATCGAGGCGCTGAACGAACCCTTCACCGGCGGAGTCGCCATTGGATCCCGAGCCCTCGACCGAAGCCGGATCGAGCAGCGGCAACCGAGATACCGAGACCTCATGGGTCGTACATTCAATCTGGCGGTGCAGTTGCTCGCGGTCCCGGGGCTGTGCGACACCCAGTGCGGGTTCAAGCTCTTTGACGGCGATCTCGGGCGACGCCTGGCGGCTGAGCAGAGGATCGACGGTTTCGCCTTCGATGTCGAGCTCCTCTTCCTGGCCCGAGCCTGGGGAATGGAAATCCGCGAAATTCCGGTGCGGTGGCGACACGTGGAGGAATCAAGGGTCCAGCCGCTGGCCCACTCCGCCGACATGTTCGCCGATCTCCTTCGCATCGGCTGGTGGCGGCTCACCTCTCAGACCGGCGGGAGCGAGGGATCCGGACCATGACCGAAGAGCCTTCTCTCCGGCCGGCATGGTTGGAGGAGTCGTTTCTTGAACACCTCGAATTCGAACGTAATCTCTCGCCCGCCACCCTCAAGGCTTATCGCCGTGAGCTCGCGCGTTTTGTCGATCGCTCCGAGTTACTCCACCAGGGTCCGGCGGAGGTGAAGACATCCGACATCAGGGACTGGGTCGCGCATCTGTGGCAGCGGCGTCTCCAACCCCGGTCGCTCGAACGCGCCCTGTCCAGCATCCGGACGTACTTCAGCTTTCTCGTGACTGAAGGGATTGTCGCCGCCAACCCGGCCACTGCGGTCCCTCTCCCCCGAAAAGAGCTCAACCAACCCGAGGTCGTCGACCGATACGCCATCGAGGGCCTTCTCGAGGCCTTTCCCGAGACCCCGGCCGGCCGTCGCGACCTCGCCCTCGTCGAGCTGCTTTACGGAGCCGGCCTCCGGGTCGGCGAACTCGTGGCGTTGGATATGGATGATCTCTCGTTGACCCAGCGTCTGGTGCGGGTCAGCGGCAAGGGGCGCAAGGAAAGGATCGTCCCCTTCGGCCGGCGGGCGGCAGACGCCGTTCGGGAGTACCTTCCCCATCGGTCCGGGTGGCGGGAACAACACCACGGTGGCGACGAGCCCCTCTTCGTCAACCAACGAGGCGGTCGTCTCTCCGACCGCTCGGTACGGCGTGTTCTCGACGAAGCCGTGCGCCGCACGGCGGATCTCCACCGACTTCATCCGCACGCATTGCGGCACGCCTTTGCCACCCATCTCCTCGAAGCGGGAATGGATCTGCGGGCGATCCAGGAGCTCCTTGGTCACAGCTCACTGGCTACGACTCAGATCTACGCCGGGGTCGATCTGGCCCATCTCATGTCGGTGTACCGGAAGAGTCATCCTCGAGCGGGGTCGGGGGAGGATTGAGGTAATAGGTAATAGGTATTAGGTCGAAAGCATATCCAACTCACGGATCACCCTACTGCTACGCCCGAGAGAGCGGCTCCGCCACCAACACCCGGCTGTGGTGACGCTGTCCATGGATGACCCAGGTCCGGCCATCATGATCGAAATACGAGCCGGGATGAACGGGCTGCGATGCGTCGAGGAGGACCACCTCAGCCCGGCCTCCGGCATCCGCTATCACGATGGTCTTACGACGATCCGGATTCGGCAGCCACACCCCGGGGCTCACGGTCTGTTTGGTATTTCGCATCCTTCATCCTCCCGTCATCCGTTCGTCAAAGGTATAGACGATCGAGAGGGCGAAAAAGTTCAATTTTCCCCGGTGACCGGGATCACACGAGCGCGGCTCCCCACGCAGCGATCGCCTCCAAGGCTCTCTCGGCCTGGGCCATCCGACGTTCGCTCTTTTTTCGAATGGCTCGCAACTCGGGAGGGCAGGCAATGAGGCCCCAGGTGATGTTGGCGGGCTGAAAGCCCTCCGGGGCCCTTCCGGTCAGGTGACGGACAAGGCCACCGAGGGCGGTCACCGGCGGCGGCGCTTCAACCTCGAGCCCGGCGATTTCGGCCGCCAAGGTCCGGGCGGTCATGAGACCCGTGGCGGCAGACTCGACGTAGCCCTCCACCCCGGTCATCTGACCCGCCAACCTGAGGCAGGGGCGCTTGATGAGGCGAAGCTGGGGATCGAGATGCGCAGGCGCGTTGACAAACGTGTTGCGATGGATCATTCCGAGCCGGACAAAACTGGCGGCCTCCAGCCCGGGCAGCGTTCGAAAGACCCGCTTCTGTTCGGCGTGGGTGAGTTTGGTTTGGAAGCCCACGATGTTCCAGTGCTCGGCGGCGAGGTCGTCCTGTCTGAGTTGAACCACCGCCCAGGGTTGCCGCCCGGTGGCGGGATCCACCAACCCCACCGGCTTCATGGGCCCATAGCGAAGGGTGTCGAGTCCACGTTCGGCCATGACTTCGACCGGGAGACAGCCCTCGAAGTAGCGATAATCCTGGACCTCGAAACCCTTGAACGCGACCTTCTCTGCCGCGAGCAGCTCGGCGATGAATGTCTCGTAGCCCTTCCGGTCGAGGGGAATATTGAGATAGTCATCGCCGCCCTTGCCATAGCGGGAGGCGCGAAAAACCTTCTCGCGGTTGATGGAATCCCGAGCCACAATGGGGGCGACGGCGTCGAAAAACGCGAGCGAACCCTCGCCGAGGAAGAGCTCGAGTTCGCGGTGAAGCGCGGGGCTTGTCAGGGGCCCGGTGGCGATGATCGCCGGTACCCGGGGCAATTCGGTGATCTCCCGGCGCTCGATGGTGATCGACGGATGCCCCTCAATGGCCGTGGTCACCCCGCCCGAAAAGAGCTCCCGATCCACCGCCAGCGCGCCACCCGCCGGCACGGCCGCTTCCCTCGCAACACGAATGATGAGGGAGTCGAGGACCTCCATCTCACGCTTGAGCAGACCCACGGCGTTGCTGAGCACATCGCCGCGAAGCGAGTTCGAGCACACGAGCTCGGCAAGACGGTTGGTGGTGTGGACCGGTGTCTTCCGGGTGGGGCGCATTTCGACCAACCGCACCCGCAGACCGGCCCGGGCAAGCTGCCACGCGGCCTCGCTCCCGGCGAGACCTCCGCCAACGACAAGGACTTCTTCGTTCTTCACGCGCTCGTCACCCTCCAGGGATCGGCTCCCGTAACTCTCAACACAAGCTGCGACGTCGGTGGTCTATTCCTTCGGCAACACCGGCCGTCTGAGCTGGAAGCTGCCATCACGGAGGCGATCCACCTCGCCGCCGAGCTCGAGATCAAGCAGGGCGGTGTGGACCTCGGGCACGGAGAGCCCCGAACGCGTCACGAGTTCGTCGGTGGTAAGCCGCTCACCGGCAGAGAGGTGCGCCGTCAAGGGGTGGGCGGCCACCGTCGGCGTCTCGCCAGTTGGGGCACCGTGTCCGATGGCGTCGAGCACATCTCTGGGAGTGAGCATGGGCCGCGCGCCGAGGCACAGCAGAGTGTTGGGTCCGGTCGAGACCTCTGAGAGGATGCTCCCGGGCACCGCCAGGACCTCGCGGCCCTCATCAAGGGCGAGTCTCGCAGTGATCAGGGCACCGGATCGGGCGGCGGCTTCAACGACGACGACCGCCCGAGCGAGCCCGGCGAGGATCCGGTTTCGCTCGGGGAAATGATGCTTCCGAGGCGAAGTTCCAGGAAGGTACTCGGTGATGAGCGCGCCACAGGTGGAGATTGTGCGAGCAAGCTCCTTGTGTTCCGGCGGATAGACGTGATCGGGTCCGGCACCCCACACCGCCCAGGTCGGCCCGCCGGCGGCAATGGCGCCTTCGTGGGCAGCAGCGTCAACCCCGCGCGCCATCCCCGAGGCCACAACCACCCCCGCTCGGGCGAGTTCCTCTCCCAGGACCCGTGCAACCTGCCTCCCATAGGTCGTCGCGCGCCTTGAGCCCACCACCGCCACCACCGGCGCCGGCGCCGAACGCATCTCGCCGCGGACAAAGAGCCCGAGCGGCGGGTCCGATGTGTGTTCGAGCGCGCTTGGATAACCGGCATCACCGGGCACGACCCAGCGCCACCCCTCCCGTTTGACCCATCCGAGGACCCTCGGCACTTCGTCATCGAGCAAACGAGCAACCTCGGTCTTGAGGGCGGCCGGCGCCTGAGCCCAGAGTTGACCCTCCCTGCCCTCATCGCCGGCCACGAGTCGTCGGGTCTTTCGTCCGCCCCCGGCCAGAAGGAGGGCAAGACGGAGACGGGGTTGGTGCCTGGGCGTCGTCATCAATTCATGGTACCGCGCACCGGCCTTCCATGTCAGGTCTCAGGTATACTCGCGGCATGGACTTCAGGGTTTTGGGTAGCTTTGGCGGAGACAGCCCCGACTGCCGAATGACCTCTTTTCTCGTCGATGGCGAAGTTGTCGTCGATGCCGGCGCCATCACTCGCGCCCTGACCATCAGCGAGCAACAGAAGATCCGCCACGTGCTCATCAGCCACACCCACATGGATCACACCGCGACGCTGCCGTTCCTCATCGAGAATATATTCGGCACCCATCCCGAACCGGTGTCCATCTACTGTGCCAAACGGGTCATGGGTGCGGTTCGCCGCCATCTTTTCAACAACGACACGTGGCCGGACTTCACCCGGATTCCGGATCATGTGGAGCCGTCGGTTCGTTTCCAGGAGATCGTGGCCGAGGAACCGTTCACCATCACCGGATTGCCCTCCGGCGATCTCGAGATCACGGCCATTCCGGTCGATCACATCGTTCCCACGACGGCATTTCTCATCAACCAGGGCTCGTCGACCATCATTTTCACCTCGGACACCGGACCCACCGAACGGATCTGGAAGGTGGCGAACGAGACGCCGAATCTCAAAGCCCTCATCACCGAGTGCTCGTTTCCCAACCGAATGCAGGCGGTCGCCGATATCAGTCTCCACCTGACTCCAAACACCCTCGCCGGGGAACTGGAAAAGCTCAACCGCGATATCCCGGTGCTGATCTACCATTTCAAGCCGCCATATGTCGAGGAGCTTCGCGCGGAGCTCGCCGCCACCGAGATGAACCGCGAGATCTCAGAGTTGGTCCAGGACCGGACCTACACCTTCTGATCCGCCGATCGGCTCTCCTCGTCAGTTTCCCAAACGCTCGACCAATCCGCTGATCCGCTGCTGCGTTTCCGGCGTGAACCAACAGTCGAGAAAAACCGCGTCATCGGCGGGGTTCGGACCGGACATTCGGCGCCAGCTCTCCCCGAGGAGAAACCGTTTGGTTGCGGCAAAAGCATCTTTCGGTTTGGCAGCGAGACGGGAGAGCTCACGCTCAGTCTTGGCCAGCACCGAATCCGGCTCGGCAATCCGGTACACCACACCCTGATCTCTAGCCCGGTCAGCATCGCACCCATCGCCACCCACCACGAGTTCCTCGACCACGTTTGGGGCCAGCCGTTCACGAAGCATCATCAGGCTCGACGCCGGAACCGGAACCCCGAGATTGAGTTCGGACAATCCGATCCTGGGCCGGCCGGTCGCCATGATTCTCAGATCGCAACACAGGGCCAGGAGACAGCCCCCAGCCACGGCGTGGCCGGTGATCGCCGCCCCGGTCGGACCCGGATAGCTGAATAGATCGAAGATCAACCGGTTGAATCGATCGAGCGCCGCGGCGACTGCGGCACGATCGGCGCCCACGAGGTCCTTGAGGTCCCATCCGGGACAAAAGAGCATCTCGTGCGACGATCTCAAAAGGACCGGCGGAGCCCCTCCTTCGCGGAGCTCGGAAAGCGCGCCGGACAACGAATCCATGAGGTTTGCGTTGAGCGCGTTGGGCCCGTCGTTCATCACCAGGTGGTGGATCCCATTGCTCTCTTCTCGAAGCAGCGTTTCACCTGTCATGGCCTGCCTCCTCGTCCACCAGGAGGCGGTGGACTCGATGGTCGTCGGTCAATTCTGGATGGAAGGTGGCGGCGATGATGCCGCCCTGTCGGATCAGAACCGGATCGTTTCCGAGTCGGCCCAAAACACGCACGGCGGGCCCGATTCGGGTGATTCTCGGAGCTCGAATAAAGACGCCCTCGATCACCGCCGGCTCACCGAGAACCTCGGCGAGTTCAACTGCGGCGACCCGCGAATGAACCTGACGGCCATAGGCGTTGCGTTCGACCTCGATATCGAGCAGAGCCAGACTCGGCTGAGTCGGCCTGGTCGCAGTCGCGAGCAGGATCACCCCGGCGCAGGTAGCGAGAACAGGCAGACCGTTTCGCACCCGGCGAGTGATCTTCTCGGCCAGTTGGTCGGGCTCCATCAGCCGAAGCATCGAGGTGGATTCCCCACCCGGGAGGACGAGCGCATCCACGGTTTCGAGTTCAGCCGCGGTGCGAACCAACACGGTTTCGACGTTCAGGTTTTTCAGCACCGCGGCATGGGCCGCCCAGTCCCCCTGCAGCGCCAAGACGCCGCAGCGCATCACCACCCTCGACGAGACAGCATTTCCTCAGAGGTGAGTTTGCCGACCTCGAGACCCGACATGGCATCCTGGAGATTGCGCGAAATCTCCACGAGCTTGGCCGGGTCCTGCCAGTGCGTCACCGCATCGACGATGGCCTTGGCTCGCGGTGCCGGGTCTTCGGATTTGAAAACGCCAGATCCGACAAAGACCGCCTCGGCGCCGAGGGTCATGCACAGGGCGGCATCGGCCGGGGTGGCAATGCCGCCGGCCGCGAAATTGGGCACCGGCAGACGTCCGTTCTCGGCAACCCATGTGACGAGCTCGTACGGTGCGCCGAGGATCTTCGCTTCGGCCATGAGTTCGTGTTCGTCGAGGATGCCGAGCGTTTTGATTCCGCGATGAACCGCACGAAGATGACGCACCGCTTCGACGATGTCGCCCGATCCCGCCTCGCCTTTTGTCCGCATCATGGCGGCGCCCTCACCGATCCGACGCAGCGCCTCACCGAGGTTGCGGCAACCACAGACAAATGGCACGTCGAAACCACGTTTGTTGACATGGTTCTCCTCATCGGCGGGAGTCAACACTTCGCTCTCGTCGATGAAATCCACCTCAAGGGCTTCGAGCATCCGTGCTTCGGTGATATGACCGATGCGGATCTTGGCCATGACGGGAATCGAAACACAGTTCTGAATTTCGGTGATCTTCTCAATCGCCGCCATGCGGGCGACCCCGCCCTCGACACGAATGTCGGCGGGCACACGCTCGAGGGCCATGACCGCGGCGGCGCCGGCATCCTCGGCAATCTTGGCCTGGTCGGCGTTGGTGACATCGAGGATCACTCCACCCTTGAGCATCTCCGCCAGTCCAACCTTGACACGAAATTTGTTTTCGTAACTTTCCATCATGACCTCCGGGAACGCACACGCAGCCGCGGTCATTGTACACAGCGGAATGTGTTTTGGGGTGTGCGGTTATGGGTTGCGCGGTTGGCGCAAGCGGAGAAGCGCCACCGCGTTGATCACAATATGGGCCGCGGCCGCGGCCGGGTAACCCCAGAGGGCAAAGAGGCCCCCGAGGAGAAGCCCGCTGAGGAGAGCAAAAACCGGCCAGAACCAGAGCCGTTTGTCGGGCACGAAATGCAGGACCGCAAAGAGAACGGCCGCCGGCACGAGTCCGATGACCGGCTGGAGGAAAGCCCGCAACATGGCCTCTTCGGCAAGTCCGGAGACCAATGCCACGGCAACGGCATCGGTCACCGTCCACCCCGAGACCACCCCCTGTTGCCAAGTCTCGAGACGCTCGAGGGCCGGAGCATTGCGCAGCAACCACAACAGACCAACGCAAGCGGCCCCGGCCGTGACACCGACGGCGAAGGAACCGAGGAACGTGGTTTTGGGCGCCAGCGACTGGAGAAAGTCCCGTTCACCGAGCGACAGACCGATCACCGCGATCAAGGCGAGAACACCCTCCTGGTGGATCAGGGCCACCGCGCGGATCTTGGGTGGGTCAGTCACCACCGCGCCCCCCGGGGATGCGATCAGCTCTCCGCGCCAGGATCTTCGGTGCCGGAGTCTTGGTTGTCGGTGCCTTTGCCGTTGGAATCCTCGTTGGTTACGGATTCAACGGCGCCGCCCGCCGGGTCTTCACCGAGGAGATTCTCGTCGGGCTCGGTGCTCTCAATGTCGTCGTCATCATTGTCGGCGCCGGCAACCGCAACCGAGACCACTCGGTCACCCTCGTCGAGGCGAATCAGACGCACTCCCTGGGTGGCCCTGCCGATGCGGCGGATCTCGGCAATATTCATCCGGATCAGGATCCCACCCTCGGTCACGATCAGGAGCTGTTCATCCTCCTGGACGTGGTGCATCCCGATGACGTTGCCGTTTTTCTTGGTGAGCTTGATCAGTGCCACACCGTAGCCGCCCCGGCCCTGGAGACGGAATTCTGAAACCGCCGTTCGTTTGCCAAACCCGAGATCGGTGACGACGAGAATGTCGTGATCGTCCTCCGGATTCACGATCGCGACCTCTTCGACAAAATCTTTCTTGCGCAGGTTGATCCCGCGCACTCCGGCGGTGACCCGGCCCATAGAGCGCGCGTCGCTCTCGGGAAAACGGATCCCCATCCCCTGGTGGGTGCCCATGAAGACCTGGCTGGCACCATCGGTGAGCTGCACCGACAGAAGATCGTCGCCCTCGTTGACAACCACGGCTCGCAGACCGTTAGATCTGATGTTGGCGTAGTCCTTGAGGGGGGTTCGTTTCACCCGACCCATGCGGGTCGCGAAGAAGAGGAACGAATCCGGGTGTTCCGCGAAGTCCCTGATCGCGAGCAACGCTGCGACCCGCTCGCCACTGTCGAGCTGGAGCAGGTTGACGAGGGCCCGCCCCCTGGCCGCCGGGCCGATGTCGGGCAGTTCGTGAACTTTGCGGACAAAGACCCGGCCCTTTGTGGTGAAGAAGAGCATCGTCGCGTGGGTTGACGCGACAAAGAGCTTCCAAACCAGATCCTCGGACTTGGTGGCCATCCCACGACGACCGCGGCCGCCGCGGCGCTGGGCGCGATAGACCGAGACCGCCGATCGTTTGATATATCCGTCCCGGGACACGGTGATGACCATGTCCTCTTCGGCGATGAGATCCTCGATGGACAGATCGCCGAGATCGGCGACGATCTCGGTCCGCCGTGCGTCGCCGTACTTCGCGCGGATCTCTGAGAGCTCTTCAACCACGATGTCGGCGACCATCTCCTCCGAACCGAGGATCGCCTCGAGGTGCGCGATGGTCTTCTTGAGCTCGGCGTACTCCGCGACGATCTTGTCGCGCTCGAGACCGGTGAGCCGCTGCAGACGCATCTCGAGAATCGCCTGGGCCTGCGGCGCGGAAAGACCGAAGTTCTCCATGAGGCCGCTCTTCGCCGTCGCCGGGTCCGCCGCCGCGCGGATGAGCTTGATCACTTCGTCGAGGTGGTCGAGGGCGATGACGAGACCTTCGAGGATGTGGGCCCTTTCGAGGGCGCGGGCGAGGTCGAATCTGGTGCGCCGGACCACCACTTCCTTGCGGTGCTCGATGAAGTGTTGGAGGAGCTCCTTGATGTTGAAGATCTTGGGCTGGTTGTTCAGGACTCCGAGGAGGATGATCCCGAAGGTGGTCTGCATCTGGGTGAGCTTGAAGAGATTGTTGAGCACCACCTCGGGGATGGCGTCGCGCTTGAGCTCGACCTTCATCCGGATACCGTCACGGTCGGACTCGTCGCGGAGATCGGCGATGCCCTCGAGACGCTTGGCCTGGACCAGATTGGCGATCTGCTCGACGAGGCGGGCCTTGTTGACCTGGTAGGGCAACTCGTTGACGATGATCGCCGCCCGCTTGCCCTTCTCAGCCTCTTCAATGATGGCGCGGGCCCGCATTTGGATGATGCCTCGGCCGGTGGTATAGGCGTCGCGGATCCCTTTTCGACCGTGGATGAAGGCGGCGGTGGGGAAGTCCGGACCTGGGACGATCTCGAGCAGCTCGTCGAGCCCGATTTTTGGGTTTCGCACCACGGCGATGGTGGCATCGATGATCTCGGTGAGATTGTGCGGTGGGATATTGGTGGCCATTCCCACCGCGATCCCCGCCGAACCGTTGACCAGGAGGTTGGGAAACCGCGCCGGCAGGACCGTCGGCTCGGTCATTGAACCGTCGTAGTTGGGTGTCCAATCGACGGTGTCCTTCGAGATCTCATCGCCGAGCAGCTCCTCGGCGAGCCTGGTGAGGCGGACCTCGGTGTAGCGCATGGCCGCGGCAGAATCGCCATCCACCGATCCGAAGTTGCCCTGGCCGTCGACCAGGGTGTAGCGCATGGAAAAATCCTGCGCCATCCGAACCGCGGTGTCATAGATCGCCTGATCGCCATGGGGGTGGTACTTACCCATGACATCACCGACGATGCGCGCCGATTTCCGATAGGCCTTCGAGGCGGTGCTTCCGCCCTCCAGCATTCCGTAGAGGATCCGTCGGTGAACCGGCTTGAGCCCGTCTCGGACATCAGGTAGGGCGCGGCCGATGATCACCGACATGGCGTAGTCGAGGTAGGAGCTGCGGAGCTCCTCTTCGATGGTGATCGGGATACGATCGCCTTCGGGTGCCTTGTTCTCGCTCATCTAAATATCCAGATTGCGTGCTTCGAGGGCGTTGTCCTCGATAAATCGGCGCCGCGGTTCGACCGCGTCGCCCATCAATATTGTAAAGAGCTCATCGGCCTTTGCTGCGTCCTCGATATTGACCACGAGCAAACGTCGCACTCCTGGGTCCATGGTGGTTTCCCAGAGCTGGGTCGGGTTCATCTCACCGAGACCCTTGTATCGCTGGATGTTGTAACCCTTCTTTGCGATCTCATAGAGGTGGCTCACAAGATCCGGCAGGGTCTCGACGGTGGTGCGTTCACCGTTGCGCTCGAGGTGATAGGGGCCGACTCTCAATGGAGCGATCCGTTCGAGCATCCTCCCAGCCCGCCGAAAGTGCCCGCTCTTGGTGAGCGACCAACCGAGACGGCTTTCGCGGCTGACGCCGTTGGTTCCCACCCGGCAGACAACCTCCGATGCGCCATGCTCTTCATCGACCTCCACTCGAACGTCCTCATATCCGAGGTCGCGGAGTTCAGCAATCAGCGCATCCGCATACTCAGAAGATCCGGGCGTCTTGCCGTGTGACCCGACATCGAGCGCCGCGGCCACAAGCTCGGCCGGCCAGCCTCGTCGTTCGAGTTTGCCGAGGGTCTCGGTCCAGTCTTCGGCGGCGAGGATCACCGAGCGAAGGTCTCGGCCGGAAAAGACTTCGCCGGTCGCACCGACGTGCAGCTGAAACTCATCCTCGACGCGATCGAGAAGGAAGCGGGAGAGATCAGCATCATCCTTGAGATAAACCTCTTTCTTCTTCCGAGCCACTTTGTAGAGCGGCGGCTGCGCGATGAAGAGATGACCCCGTTCGACGAGCTCCCGCATCTGGCGATAGAAGAAGGTCAACAGCAGCGTCCGAATATGCGAGCCGTCGACATCGGCATCGGTCATGATGATGATCTTGTGGTAGCGCACCTTGAGGGGATCGAACTCATCCTTGCCGATCCCCGTACCGAGACACTGGATCAACGCGCGGATCTCTTCGGAACCCAACATTCGATCGAATCGCGCCTTCTCGACGTTGAGGATCTTGCCCCTGAGCGGGAGGATCGCCTGGAATCGGCGGTCGCGACCCTGTTTGGCCGAGCCGCCCGCCGAATCACCCTCGACGATGAAGATCTCTGCCAGTTGCGGGTCCCGCTCGGAACAATCGGCAAGCTTGCCCGGCAACGCCGATGTCTCGAGGGCCGATTTCCGTCGAGTGAGTTCACGCGCATTGCGCGCTGCCTCGCGGGCCCTGGCGGCATCGAGACACTTGGAGATGACCCGTTTCGCCACCGCCGGGTTCTCCTCGAAAAAGGTCGAGAGCCGGCTGTTGATCGCCGACTCGACCCACCCCTTGGCATCGGCCGAGACCAGCTTGTCCTTGGTCTGAGAAGAAAACCGAGGATCGATGAGTCGCACCGCGATGACCGCGGTCAGTCCTTCACGAACATCTTCCCCGGAGAGATTTTCCTTCATCCCCTTGAGGAGGTTATGAGACTGAGCATAGGTGTTGATCGTTCGGGTAAGCGCAGCTCGGAAGCCCGAAAGATGGGTTCCTCCGTCCCGGTTGAAGATCGTATTGGTGAAGGCGAGAACATTTTCCGAATAGCTGTCGTGCCACTGTAGGGCGACCTCGAGTTCTTCGCCGTCGTCGGTGTTTTCGTCGAGATAGATGGGGTCCTCGTGGAGAACTTTCTTGGACCGGTTGAGATAGCTGGCGAACTCTGCCAGGCCTCCCTCGAACTGGAAATGCTCTTCACGGCCGGTCGCCTCGTCTTCGAAGCTGATCTTGAGCCCGGAGTTGAGGAAGGCCAACTCACGGAGGTGGCGGACCAGCAGATCGGGGTGGTACTCGAGGACCGAGAAGACCTCTGGGTCAGGTTTGAAGTTGATGAGCGTTCCGGTTCGGCTCGTCTTTCCGATCGCCTTCAGATTTCCCTGCGGCACACCACGCTGGAAGTTCTGCTCCCAGACCTTGCCGTCGCGGTAGATTTCCAGCCTGAGCCACTCGGCGAGAAAATTGACCACGCTGACCCCGACGCCGTGCAGACCGCCCGACACTTTGTATGAGTTGCTGTCGAACTTTCCGCCGGCGTGGAGCTCGGTCATGATGACCTCGGCCGCTGAACGCCCGGACTCCTTGTGGGTATCCACCGGAATTCCACGTCCGTCATCGGTTACGGTGACGGTTTGATCGGCATGGACGATCACCGAAACTTGATTGGCGTGCCCTGCCTGGGCCTCGTCGATGGAGTTATCGACGACTTCCCAGACCATGTGATTGAGACCGGAAATATCATCGACATCGCCGATGTACATCCCCGGCCGTTTGCGAACCGCATCTCGGCCCTTGAGGACCTTGATGTTTTCAGCTGTGTACTCTTCACTCATCCAATCGTTCTCCCGCCGTCCCGGTCAATCTTCCCTGACGGATTTCCAGCCGGTTCGAACCTGTTTTTAACTTTTGAAACACTCCTCCATCGGCGCTTGAGAGGAAGAGCTGTCGTTCGCCCTCAAGATGCTCAATGAGGCGTGCAAGCACCACCGTGTCCAACTCCGCATCCACATCGTCGATGATGACCGGTAGGGGCTCACCTCGTTGCCTTTCAACCTGCGTCAACGACGCGAGACGGAGCGCAGCACCAACCACTTTGGACTGGCCGGAACTGAGCATGTGGCGGACCGTTCTTCCATCCGCACGAAGCCCGAGATCATGTCGGTGGGGTCCCTCGTTCGTGAACCCTGTCCGTCTGTCTCGAACTCGCGTCTCATTATACCGTTTTTGGTAGTGTTCTTCCAGTTCTACCACCTTCTC
>Ga0316198_10000483_pt1 | contig 20936 bp, 18 predicted proteins | sample OudBieAanoxic_MG_FD_204935 | JGI IMG/M metagenome (GOLD analysis project Ga0316198, IMG submission 204935) | Coastal sediment microbial communities from Oude Bieten Haven, Netherlands - site A anoxic | ecosystem: Environmental > Aquatic > Marine > Coastal > Sediment | place: Netherlands...
GTCTCGATCTCCGAAATGCTAGCGATCGCGACGTACATCGGGAGCACGATCAGGATCGAAATGAACACGACGGCCATGATGGTGACCAGTCGACGTTCGCGTGCGCTCAGGGCATCCGCCCAGCTGCGCACATTGTCCAACGCGTCTCTAAAGGCCACGTTATTTCTCCTTCTTCTTCGGGCGCGCGACCGCTTCTTCGCAGTCGACTTTGACGACCAACTTGTAGTCCTTGCGGTCGCCGACCGCGTTTGAGATGGAACCCTTTTCGGCTTCGGCGAAGCAAGCATGCGCCTGGAGCTCATCCACGAGCCTGTCTCGGTCGGCGATGGAGCCCACGGTGCCCTGAATCTCGAAGCGCCCGTTGTCGCCATCGTCGTCGATCTCGATGAGCAACCGACGGGTATCGTGTTGGATGTCCGCAGGAATGCTCTCGGAAATCGCCTCGAGCACGTCGTAGGCATCGAAGCGAGGCAGCGGGTCGTCGATGCGAGGCCCGGCGGTGAGGAGCTCCCGCGCGTGAAGCGCGCTGCGAGTCTCTTCTTCCAGCAGGTCCTTGCTGACTTCTGCGAGCGTCCCCGTGAGTCGTTCGTGCTCCGTGCGAGCGACCCGGTATCGGGCCATCAACGAAACGCCGAATGCGAGAACGACCGCCGCGAAGCACACGGCGATCAGGCGAGCGTGCTGCCGAAGCTCACCTGCAGCCGCCGCCGATGCGAACTCGCCCTGCCGCAGGTTGAGTTGTTTCCTCCGTGAGATGGCTCGCGATGCGAGAGCTGCAGCCTTCGCAAACTTCGGCCGCGTTTCTTCGTCGGCACCCGGTGCGGCGGGGAGCGGAGCTACCCCGCAGGCAATTCCGAGCTGCTCGGTCAGCCAAGCCCGCGCGCTTTCCATCGGCGCGGTCTCCCCCGAAAGCAAGACCATGGAGGCCTCCTCGGGGCGTTGCGCCCGGTAGCTCGCGAGCGTGCGCTGGAGTGCTGCACCGAGCTGCGCGCGCCGGCCCGATTCGACCAGGTCCATTCCTCCCGAAAGCGTTCGAGCAAAGGTGCAGCGGCCGTTCGTCAGCGAAGCGAAGTCCGTATTCTTGGGGCCCACGTCGATGACGATGACCGTCTTGTTCGCGAGGAACTCCCCAAGCAGCGCTCCGAGGCCGTCGAACGTGGCTGCCCCCACGGCAAGCTCGCTCGGGTCGACGCCGGCGGACCGGAGCTCGTTCAGTCGAGCCGCGACGTTTCGCCGGGGCGCAGCAGCGGCCATGAGCTGGATGGTCGACTCGCCGCGACCGACCACCTGGTAGTCGATGATCGCATCTTCGATGTCAAAGGGAAGCACGGACCCGAGCTCGCCGGGCAGCACTTCGCCGGCCTTTTTTTCTACACCAGCTGGCAAGTCGATCAGCCTCAGCGAAGCGGCCTCGCCGTTCAAGGACGCGATGATGCGGTCAGGCGGCCGCGCGCCCTGAGAGAGAACTTGCGCAATCGCAGCCTGCAGCACGCCCGCCTCCAACTCCGAATCTGCGGAGTAGGGGAGCGGCGCCTCCGCGTATTGTTCCATTTCGGATCCGCGCAACGCCGTTCTCAAAAACGCGCCGCGAACCACCCGGGTTGTCACCTCTAATCCCAAAACCAAAGACATTTCAATTAATCCGATAATAGTGAAACACGCCGAGTCCCGGCATGCGTCCCGTATTGGGCGGGGGCGGAACCCAGCGCGAGTGGAAGTTGACGACGGACTCTATCCGCACCTCTGAATGCCCGACCAACGCGACGGCTTCGATGGTGAAGATCTGCGCCGAGGTTGCAAAGGAGCGGGCGAGGGGGGTTCGCTGCTCTGCCGGAATCTCGATGGGTGTGAAGATGAGCTCGCTTTCAGGACCGAGAAAACCGGTGAGCATTCCGTACAAGTCCTTCTCCGTTCCCTTGCCTTCGACGAAGTTGATGAGGTCCGTCGGCCGACTGAACAGCGGGATCGGAATGAGCTGACGAACGGTGGTTAGAATCTGGACGAACTTGACGCTTTCGAGCGGATCGGTGCAAAGGCTGACCTCCGGCGCAAAGGAGCAAATCCTACCGAGCAGAACCTGAGGGCTGGCTTCGTTCACGTTTACCAGGCCCGATGCGTAGATCGTCATGAGCCGGGACGCTGGGTCGTTGGGGATGGGTTCGACGAACGTGGACCAAAAGTCATCGTTGAAGCCCCGCACGAGGCGCAGCTCCTGAATCGAGTCGAAAGGGGCGTTTTTGTTCCGGTAGGGGTCCTTGTTCAGTTGATAGATGGCGTCGTCTTCCGTTCCCGTGCCGCCCGTTCGTGTTTCGCCCGCCCCAGGGTCGAAGTCGGTGCGTTGAATGTCGCGATCCCACCAGTCGATCACCGCAGTGATGAGATCGATACGCGTGGTCAAGGTGCCAGTTTCATCTTCCTTGTTGAACAGCGCATCGTAGGGGCTTTCCGGGAGCTGGCCGCCCGTGAGCGAAAAGAGCTGCATTGCGACGCCGTTTCGGGCCTGCTCTCCGTCGAGGAACAGCGGATCGTTTACGTTGACTTTGCCGTTCTCGCTGACGGCGCGGACCTCGCATGAACCTGGGAGGTTCTCGAACCCGACCGTGTCGCCAAAATCGACTCCAAGCTCCATCAGGGTGTCACGCTGGTCCTCGGGCGTACAAAACGGCGCAAGCAGCTCGTTGACGAAGTTCCAGACGGGTAGCTGAGGGGCGGAACGGCCGGTCGCGCCTCGGTAGAGCGGGTCGACGAAGCGTCGCACCTCTGGCTCTTTTGCGATCAGCAAACGAGTGAGGTTCGTGGCGCTCTTGGCCATGTATTCGGCCTGAAGGGCATCGCGCTGGGAAGTGGAGACCGCAAACGCGGTGCCGGTCTTCTCGTGCATGTCCACGAGCATCACCGATAGAATCGCAATCGTCGCAATTGCCATGATCAGCGCAACGCCTTCTTCAGAGCGCTTGGGATGCGAAGTCTTTTTGCTGTGGTTCATGGGTTGTAGTTCGCGTGGTTCAGGGCGTAGTTGAGCGGAATCGTGACCCTCGTGCCAAACGCCTGGGTTTCGCCCCGGCGACTCGGGTGCTTGACGGCCAGCCGGATCCGCACCTGCGTCGGCAGTCGATTGGGCTGTGCGAGCACATCCTCGGTGTCCCAGGTCTGGACCCACTCGCTCAACAACGGGTCGTAGTACTCGACGTTGAACTCTTCGACGTTCTTGACGAGGATCTGGGACTTGCCGCCCCGTCGCGGGTCCTCGTCGATTCGGTTTTGCTCTCTGCGGGCAAGAACCTGCACGTCCGGGTCGTCCGGATCATCGGTGACGAAGTAGCTCAGCTCGTTCTGATCGGATTCGCGCGCGTTTCGATACAGACGCCGATGCGAGAACGAAGTGAAATCGATTCGATCCTCTTTTCCACGGTCCTTTCCGATGAATGCCGTTTCGACGACTCGAAGCTCGAGCGAGGGATTGGTGTGGGTCGAAACGAACGCCATCGTGAGCTCCCGCGCCATGCGCTCGAGCGTCATGTGCACGATGCGCGACTCGTCGACATCGCCTTCGACCCGCGCCTTGTTGAGGGCCGTCTGAGCGAAACCGCCGTAGATCATGGTGGCCACCAAGGCGAGCACTGACACCGCGAGGATTATCTCGAGCAGAGTGAAACCAGATTTCCTCACTCTTCCTCCTGTGCCGATTCGTCGATCGGTGCGGGCTGATCGGAAACCAGGTACTGAGTGACGTCGAAGCCGCGCTGCTTGGGCCCTTCCTTCCATCGCACTGTCACTGTGGCTCTGCGAACTTGCTCTTCTAAAAAGGGCTTCAGAATTGGAAAGCCGATTTGCAATGCGAGCATGGCGAGGTTCCCCGCATTGCCCGCGATCGCCTGCTCCGTCGGGCCGCCCGACTCGGTGACCTCGTCAACCGCAGCGTTCACGATCTCCCTTGGATTGTTTCCGTCACCGCCCTCGTCGTCTTCGCTTTCGTCGTCCCCGGCGCCGAATTCCGGTAAGATGATTCGTTCGACGATCCAGTCGCATTCATAGCCCTCGACGGGCGCATGCTCGCAGCAAGAATCGGTGTCCTTCTTGTCGAGCGCGGGCAAGCCTTCGATCGCGATGATCTCTTCGATCTCACCCATCTTGCAGCGCGCAAGGGTCACGGCGACGTTCTGCCGGCGAGCGCGTGCGGCGATGTTCGCGGCACCCACCTCACTCGAGAAGATCGCGGCGAGCGATACGCCGAGGATCGCAATGGCGATCATCACTTCCAACAAGGTGAAGCCAGATCGATTCATAGCGTATCCTCGACTTCTCCCTCGTCGTCGAGCTCGTCCAGCGGTTCGTACGCGAAGTTGTGAATCTTTGCATTTCCGGTGAGCGGATGAATTTCGATGCTGTAGACCGTCTCACTGGAGTCGCTCAGCTGAATGACAGCGTGTTCGGTCAGCCCACCGGGGAAGAAGTAGACGGAGCCCTCCCCATCGGTTCGAATGTCCGTTTCGTGCGGCGTGATCAAGGCGTGAATCGAAATCGCATCACCGATCGGCTTGGCGGTATACCGCTCGATGACCTTGCCGCTTTGATTCGAAATCGGTTGAAAGGGCGAGGTCGGCTTCACCGGGGTCAGCGGCTGTTCGAGCCTGGCCCTGGCAAGGTCCCAGGGGTCGACCGCCTGCCCGTCCTCGTCCTCGAGCTGTTCGTTCGTGGCGAGCGTGACCGGAGTCAGGGTCTCCTCGATGGCCATCGTATCCTTCTCGAGGTCGAAGCGGAGTCGCGTCGTCGTGCCCTGCGTGAGCGAACGGTTGTAGGCGAATTGGGCTGCGCTCATCACTTTGAAGGCCGACGACCGAAGCCGGGTTCGGGTGATCGCGCCGAGGCCAAACGCCGCCCCGGTGACTACGACCGCAATGATCGCGATCACCAAAATCACCTCGATGAGGGTGAATCCGCCGTTCGTTCGGGATGAGACGCGTCTGAGCATGAGCTGTTAGATGTCGTCCTCGGTGTTGAATTGGAGGTCAGGCCCCGCCGAGATGACCGCGACGTCGCCGTCCTCGCAGCTGATCTGAAAAGGGGTGTCCCAAGCGTCCGTCGTCCGGCGCGTTCCGTCGAGATACCGCTCGCTCACCAGCTCTTCGACCGTTGGGCAACCCCTCGGGTTGTCCGCGACATAGAGCATCACGGCCGAGCGCAGTCCCTGTGCGTCGATCCTCGTGGTCTTGAGGCGCGCCTTCTCGAGCTGCGGAAGCAAGGCCACCGCCACGCCACCGGCCATCATCGCGAAGATCGTGATGACGATCATGATCTCGATCAGCGTGAAGCCCTCTTGGCGCCTTCGGCGGGCCAGTCGTCCTTGCGGGCGCGTGTCAGTCTTGTTGGGCATGCAGCCTCCCGTTCCCTTCATTGAATGTTGTCGTCCTTTGCGAGCGAGCCACTCGGGCCCGCGGAAATCACCTCGGCCTCGTCTTGGAAGTAGCCTGGACAGCGAATCGTGAGGGGCCGCCCCCAGCCGTCCTTCGGCATCGAATCGAGGTAGTGCTTCTGAGACAAGGGCGGGTGAACCAGCTCCGTCTCCGAGCCTGGGCAGCGTCCGACGTCCGCTCGAAACTGATCGATGGCCTGCTTCACCTGGGCGACCGCGACCCGGGTGTCGCGGACCTGGATTCGACGCCGTGCGTAGCGCGTGAACCCAACCGCCAACACGACCAGCAGCAGCATCCCGAGCAGTGCTTGCCAAGGCGTTTTGCTGAGCACATTGCGCCAGCGGCCCCCTCGGCTTTCCCAAGGCAACGAAACGCGTTCTCTTTGTGATCGTCGACTCATGCTCGTCTCTCATTGAATCATCTGGTTGAGCTGGAGTAGTGGCATGAGGATGGCAAATGCAATGCCACCAACGACAACGCCCATGACCACAATCAGCACAGGTTCGAGGATCGACGTCATGGCGCCCACTCGCACTTCGATCTGTTGGTCGTAGGCGTCCGCGACATGCAGGAGCATTTCCTCCAGCTGGCCGGTGCGCTCACCCACGGCGATCATGTGCGTCATGATCGGCGGGAACCTGCCTGCTTGCCGCAGGGGCTTGGCGATTCCTTCGCCTTCTCGAACACTTTCGCGCGCGTCCTCGACGATTCGCATCAGTTCGGTGTTTCCAAGAACGTTGCGCGTGATGTCCATCGCGGCGAGCACCGGTACCCCGCTCGCGAGGAGCGTGGCGAGCGTTCGAGAGAATCGGGCGACGGCGACCATCAGCAGCAAGGGCCCGAAGAGCGGCACGTCGATCACGAAGAGGTCCCACTTCCTTCGGCCTTCGTCCGTCGCTTTCCAGCGACGGAACCAGAAGATTCCACCGCCCATCAGCGCTGCGAGGAGCCACCAGTAGTTGCTGAAGATGTCGCTCACCCAAATCAACACGCTTGTGTACCAGGGAAGCGCCTGATTGAAGTTTTCGAAGATCGAGGTGACCTTGGGGACCACGACCGACATCATCAAGAACAGGATGGCGACCACGACGACCGCCATGACAACCGGATAGGCGAGGGCGCCGCGAACCTTGCTTTGAAGCCGGGTCTGCTCGTCCAGGAACTCCGCGAGTCGTCCGAGCACCTCATCGAGCGTCCCCGACGCTTCGCCTGCGGCGACCATATTCACGTAGAGGGGGAGAAAAATCTTGGGGTGCGCCTTGAGCGCGTCAGCGAGCGTGCTGCCTTCGTTGACCTTGTTGCGCGTGTCGGTGAACGCGTTCTTCAGATCTGGGTGGTCGAGCTGCTCAATCAAGGCGCTCAAGGCTTCGACCAAGGGAACGCCGGAACGGAGCAATACGGAGAGTTGTCGGGTCGCTACGGCCACGTCTACAGGTGAGACGCGTTGAAAAATCCGCCGAAAATTGATGTCGCGCGATGCCTTTCGCGCTGCCTCCGACTGCTCGAGGATTTCGGTAGCGAGGACTCCGTCTCGCTTGAGGAGCGTGCGCAGGCCCTTTGCACTATCGGCATCCCGGACGCCCTTGACCGACTTTCCCCGGGCGTCGATCCCTTTGTATGCGTAGACCCCCATGGATCAGACCTCCGCGGCCTGGGTCGCCGCGAGCACCTCTTCGACGCTCGTCACGCCCGCGACGACCTGGCGGGCGCCGTCTTCGCGGAGGAGCCGCATACCCTGTTGTTGCGCGATGCGCTGAATCGTCTTTGAATCGCTGTTGTTCAAGATTTCACGGCGTACGGGTTCGTCGATCATCATGAGCTCGAAGATTCCGATCCGACCCCGATAGCCGGTGTTGCCGCACTCGTCGCAACCGTGATGGTGATAGAAGGTCAGCTTACCGGAGTCTGTGCCCGCGGGAACGGGCAGGATCGGGGGGCTGCTGTTTCCGATTACGGTGGTGGCGGCGAGCTTCTTCAGCTCCAGGAGCTTCTCTTGGGCGATCGCTGCGTCGATGCCGAGCTCGAGCAGGTGTTGGTTGGTCGGTGTATACGGGCTCTTGCAATGGTCGCAGAGCTTTCGAACGAGGCGCTGGGCCAGGACCGCGAGAATCGAAGATGAAAGCTGGTAGGCCTGTATGTCCATGTCGACCAAGCGCGTGATGGCGCTCGGTGCGTCGTTGGTGTGCAGCGTCGAGAGCACGAGGTGTCCGGTCAGCGAAGCGTGAATCGCGATCTCCGCCGTTTCGTGGTCGCGAATCTCACCGACCATGATCACGTCCGGGTCCTGACGAAGAAAGCTCCTCATGCCTGACGCAAAGGTCAGACCGATTTTCGGTTGAACCTGCATCTGGCCGATGCCCCGAAGCTCGTATTCGACCGGGTCCTCCGCGGTCAGGATGTTCTTCTCCGGTGTGTTGATCTTGTTCAGACAGGCGTAGAGCGTGGTCGTCTTACCGGAACCCGTAGGTCCGGTGACCAAGATGATGCCGTTTGGACGCCTAATGAGACTCTCTAGTTGATCGAGCTCTCGGCGTGCGAAACCCAGGTCGATGAGATTCAGCAGAACCTGTTCCTTGTCGAGCAAACGCATGACGACGCGCTCGCCCTTTGCGGTGGGAATCGTCGACACGCGAACGTCGATCACCTTGCCCGCGATCTTCTTGGTGATGCGCCCGTCTTGCGGCAGGCGCCTTTCCGCGATGTTGAGGCCCGCCTCGATTTTAACGCGGCTCACGATCGACGAAAGGAATCCGCGATTCGCTTCCTTACGCGGAATCAGCCGGCCATCGACGCGGTACCGAACGATGACTTTTTCATCGGTTGGCTCGATGTGAATGTCAGATGCTCGCTCTTTGACGGCCGTGTAGAAAAGGTTGTTGACCCAACGAATCACCGGCGCCTCGTCGGTCATGTCGATTAGGTCGCGAAGCTCCTCGACCTCTTCGCCTTCTTTCGCATCGGCGAGCGCCGTCTCGTCTTTTCGCTCGTAGACCCGGTTGATCGCGTCATCGATGCTCTCCTCCGACGCGGCGACCGGGATGATGATCTTCCCGAGCAGAATACGGAGGTCGTCGATGGGGAAAGGGTCTAACGGATTGGCAACGGCAACGCGTACGCTGTCATCCGTTTGAGTCAGGGGCAGGACGTGGTTCTGACGTGCGAAATTGATCGGGACTGCGTCGATCAAGTCCTCCGGGATCAGCTCCGTCGCGAGCTTCTCCACGAACTCCATACCGACCTCGTCTGCCAAGGCGCGCACGAGCTTCACCTCTTCGACGGCATGGGTCGCAACCAAGAGGTCAGTGAGCTCGAGGGATCGATCCGCCGCCGTTTGTAGGGCGGCTTCCAGTTTGTCCGGCTCGAGCGCACCGCGCCGGACGAGAATCTCACCGATGTATCGCTGCTCGAAGCTCATTGCGGGCTACCGTTCGATTCTTCGTTGCTTGGCTGCGGCGCTTCTTCGGGCACCCCTTCACTTGGACTCGCAGCAGGCTGGCTGCTGTCTTCGGTTTCTTCCGGGCCGGAGGCCGGCTCGTCAGGCTCGATGATCTCATCGGGCCCCGCGGTCTCCGCCGCTTCCTCGGCTTGGTCACGGATCTCAAGCTCAGGGGGAGATCCCGGCTCTGCTCCGTGCGGGCTTTCGATCGGTGGAGGGGGCGCCCCGCCTCCTTCTTGCTCGTCCGCCGCGGTCGGTGGGATCGCCTCAATGAGATCCGGCTTGGGTTCCTCCTGCGATTCGATCCCGTTCGGCCCGATGACGTAGGTTTCCTCGTCTACCATCGCTGCGGCGCTGTACGGGCCGATCGGCGAACGCGGCACGTGGTCCGGAGGAGGCCGGAGCTCGGCAGCCTGAGCCAGCTTGATCTCTTCTTCCACGCCGTCGATCTCGTTCACGATCTCAGCGACGAGCCCGCGCGTACGGGTGTAGTCGATGTGCGGCTCGAACTTATCTTCGCCGAAGACGAAGTAGCGGTCGATCATCTGTTGCCGTTCTTGCATCTTGCGCTCGAAGATCTCCCGAAGGTCACCTGGGTCGCGGATGATGTACGGCGTGAGAATGAGCAGCAGATTCGTCTTACGCTTCTGCTTGCTGGTCTTGCGGAAGAGGGCGCCCAAGATTGGGATGTCGCCGAGGACGGGAACCTTGTCCTCGCTGTTCTGAATCGCGTCACGCATCAGGCCGCCAATGACGATCGTCTGCTGGTCCCGGACCATGACTTCGGTTCGTGCGGTGCGTCGGTTGATCGAGACGACGCCCAAGGTGCCCGAGGTCGCCCCCTGTTCGGAGATCTCCTCTTCGATCTCGAGCCGCACTTCATTGTTCGCGTTGATGTGTGGTGTGACTCGGATCGTGGTGCCCACGTCCTGACGGGCGACGCTCCCGAGCCCGCCGGCCAGACCGGCCAGGCTGCCTAGATCCTGTCCACCTGCGGATGCCTGCGCCAATGCGCCAAGGCTGCCTGCACCAGCGAAGGTGCCCGGCGCGACGCCGTTGGTCTGCAGCGGAATGTTTTCTCCCACGCTGATTTCAGCTTCGGTGTTGTCGATCGCGATGATGTGCGGTGTCGAGAGGACGTCGGCGTCGCCAGACTTCGCGAGCGCGGTCACGACGACGCCGAACCCTGGCACCGAGAACCCGACGAGTTGCTGTGAGTTCTCGATCGTTGGTCCACGAATGCCGAGAGCCAAGCCACTGAGGTCGTTCTGAGTGATGTCGATCGAGGACGGGGCGTTGAATCCGAACAGCGAGAGAGAGCCATCGGTCGGGAAGTCACCCGCGCCGCCGTGAAACGCAAAACCTAGGTCGGACGACCGCTCGATGCCGAGCTCCATGACGACTGCCTCGATGAACACCTGCTTGCGCGGCGCGTCGAGACGCTCGATCACCTTCTTGAGCGCCGTGTAGTCGTGAAGAGAGGCTGTGATGAGCAAAGCGTTGGACTGCTCGTAGGCGGTGACTGCGATCTGTCCCTCGAAGAGCGACGCCGCTTTGGCCGGCGCAGCCGCGGCCCGCTGTGCGGTGGCTCGCCGTGCCTGTGGGCCTGCTGAAGCACCCACGAGCGCCGTCAGCGCAGCCGCGATGTCTGTCGCAGCACCGTGTTGAACGTAGTGGACGTGGATGCGACCTTCACCTTCTAGCGCGACGTCGAGCTGCCGGATCATCTCGAGGATTCGCAAATAGGCGCGCTCCGTTGCGATGATGATGAGGGAGTTCGTCCGCTCGTCCGCAATGATGTTCCGGATGGTTGGCCCCGCCGAAGAGCTGCCAAGCACGACAGTCGGCTCGTTCTTCTTCTTCGCGGCGGGCCTCGCGGCTGGTTTTGTCGCCTGTGCTTCCGCGTCGGCAGCAAAGATCTCTAACAACCTTGCGGCGAGATCGGGCGCATTCGCGAAGTGAATCGGCTCAATCCAGGTCTGTGTGCCGCTACGGGGTAGGTCGATTGCTGCGATCAAACGAAGCATGCGCCGGATTTGGGCGCCGGTGTCGGTGAGGATCAGCATGTTGGTCGGCCCGTAGGACGTGATGTTTGCAGTTCGGGACGCGAAGCGTGCGAGCAATGTCGTGACATCTTCTGCGGAAAGGTGATCCAGGTGATGGATCCGCGTGACGTAACGATCGGTCGAAGGCACGGTGCTTCCGTCCTCGTACATTGGGACCGTCTGGCGTTCGATCTGCTGTGCTTCGACGATCTTCAGATATCGACCCGCCGGCACGATCGTGAAGCCGTTCACCTCGAGAACAGACAAGAACGCTTGGTATGCTTCCGCCACCGTCACCTTCGTTGGGGCGAACACGGTTGCTTTGATCGCGCGCAGCTTCGTTGGGAGAATGAAGCGACGCCCCGTCATGTTCGAGATCAACCGAACCAAGTCCGGGAGCTCGGCCTCCTCGAGATTGAACGTCACCCGGGTTCGTGGCGACATCGCCTTGAACTCGACCCCTGTTTCGAATTGCGGAAGCTCGTTTTCGAGCTCGGGCTCTTCTTCGACCTCGGGCTCAGGCTTTGCCTGGGGGCCAGGTCCGGGGGTGGCCTTGGAATCGGCCTTTGGCGGCGCCGGTCGCAGCGGCACGGGCGGAGAGGGAATTCGCGCAGGCGGCTTGGCTGGCTTGGCTTCGTTTTGTTGGGCCACCGCGCCGTGTCCCGTGCTCAGCAGGAGCGAGCCGACGAGCAAGCAAATGAGCTGTTTTCTAGAAGTCACGATTCACTCCCCGACTGAATTTCCAAGTTGGCGTCTCATTCGATGTTGTAGTCAATGGTGGTTTCTTTGTTCTGTCGTTTGATCGCGAGCGTGAGCTTGTCGGCGCTTCGCAATCGAGAATACGCCTCGAGCGCGGTGTCCGGGCTCGTCATGTCGAACCCATTGATCGTTCGAAGCATGTCGCCGTTTCGAACTCCGAGACGGCCGAGCAGGCTGTTGCGGCGAATGCCGTAGAGCTTCACGCCGACGACGCGTCCGTTTTCTTCGTGCGGAATCACGCGAGCCGACTTCATCAGACTTCCCTGATTTGCCAAGACTTTGTCGACCAAGCCTCGTTGGATGTTGAACCGGGTGTCGCTGATCTTCTCGATGCCGTCGGTGAGCTCTTGATCGCTCAGGCCAGCGTTCCTGTCGTTCCCCCGCTTGGCGGCCGCGGGCTTCCGCGCGATAGGTGCTCGAGGTCCTGCCGCCTCTTCTTCTTCAAACATCAGAAGTTGGCATACCCCCGTCGATGCGCTCATCACCACGCTCGAAGAGTGAACCGCGAGCACCCGGGAACCGTCCACATCCGAGCCCTCGCGATACAGCATCGTCTTTCCGTCGCTCGAACCGGCGATTGCGGCAAATGACCAGTCCGGGGCGACCGGACTGACCACGGAGCCGACGAGCCGCAGCTCGCCGGTGCATTTGGGGGGGGGCCGGTTCGGGTCCCAGTCGTCGACGGGCTGCCCGTCTTCGCCAAGCGGAATCTCCGGGAGCGGCTCGGCGGTGAGGTCGCCGCGCGCCGAATCGAAGATGTTTCTTTGCAGGATCGTCGCGGGATCGCGATCGCGAAGAAATGGCGGCAAGGTCGGCGTGAAACGCTCCCCAGGCGGCTTCGCGGCAGCGGCATCGGGCGTGAGCAATTCCGCAGCCAGAACGCGGGTCGTTCCCTGCGCCAGGAAGAAAGCGCAAAGGGCCAGCGTTACGAAAACGATTGCGACCGAGATTCGTCTTTGTCGTGCAGTTGCCACCACCGGTTACTAGAGCAACCACCGTGCCGAACCCAAACCGCTAAAACATGAATGATTTCGTGCTACCGGAGCCAATTCCGGCCTGGGCCCCTGGACAACGTGGCGGGCCAGATCCGCGACGATTGACAAAATGACACCAGGAGAGGCGCGGCCGTTCAGGCGGCCTCGTCGCCCTTCTCGGCCCCGAGCTTGCGATAGATCGTCCGCGCCGAAATTCCGAGCAGCTGGGCGGCGAGCTGTTTGTCTCCGGAGGTGTGCTTCAGCGTGCCATGAATCACACTTCGCTCGACCTCGCTCAGCGCGGTCCCGACCGGGAACGTGAACGCATCGAACTGCGGCTCTGCGCGCGCGACGGGGTCTGGGAGGTCGGCGAGCTTGATGACGCCGCTCTTGTTCAAAACCACGGCGCGTTCAATCACGTTCTGGAGCTCGCGCACGTTTCCCGGCCAGTCGTAGGCGACCAGCTGTTGGAGCGCATCGCGGTCCACCGCCAAGGGCTCCTTGTCGTTCTTCGCGCAATAGGTCGCGACGAAATGCTCCGTCAGCAGTGGAATGTCGTCACGTCGTGCGCGAAGCGGAGGGCTCGTGACGGCGATCACGTTGAGCCGGTAGTACAAGTCTTCGCGGAACTCCCCCGCTTCGACCGCGGCATGAAGGTCACGGTTCGTCGCCGCGATCAGGCGGAAGTCAGCCTTCTTCGTCTGCCCACCAACGGGTTGATACTCGCCTTCTTGGAGAACGCGAAGCAGCTTCACCTGCACTGCCGACGACAGCTCGCCGATCTCGTCGAGGAACAGCGTGCCGCCTTGAGCCTCCGCGATGCGGCCGCCGCGTCGCGCCACCGCACCGGTAAAGGCGCCCTTCTCGTGGCCGAAAAGCTCCGACTCGACGATGGTTTCAGGGAGGGCGGAGAGGTTGACGCCGACGAACTGTTTTCTCCCGCTGCGCTCGTGGATGTGACGCGCGAGTAACTCCTTCCCGGTCCCGCTCTCCCCGAGAATCAACACGTTCGCCGAGGACGGCGCCGCCTGCGTGGCGATCTCGAGAGCGCTCCGAAGCGACGCTGCTGAGCCGACGATGCTTCGGTCGCTTAGCTGCGAAAGCTGTTGTCGAAGATCCTTGTTCTCGACGACGAGCTGCTGCCGCTCTGCTGCCTTGCGAACCGTCTTCACCATCTGAAGCCGCTTCAGTGGCTTCTCGACGAAATCGTATGCGCCTGCGCGCATGGCTTCGACCGCTTTTTCGACGGTGCCGAACGCGGTCATCAAAACGACCTCGGCGTCGGGGACGACCGTCTTCAAGGCCTTGACCAGCTCGATGCCGTTCATGCCTGGCATCATCAAGTCACTCACCACCACGTTGACCGGATGGTGACGGCACAGGTCGAGCGCCTTCTTCCCGCTCGTTGCGGTGAGGACGTTGAATCCTTCCCGCTCGAAGATGCGGCGAAGGGAGTCGACGTTCGGCGCCTCGTCGTCGACGACGAGGACCGAGATCTCGGTTGAATCGGCCATTTGAGACTCTCTGGCAGGCAGTGTTGACACTATGTCACGCGATGACAAGTCGTCCAAATCTTCTGATGCTATGTAAGTGGCTGTAATCACTTCTTTTATCTCCGAGCGAATCGGTGGTGGTGCACCGTCACGCAGTGAGAAGGATGCAAGCTACGGGCCAGTTCAGAAGAGGAGGGGAAGTTGGGGGCCCCGGCCCGGCTCGCGGCGCCGGGCTGGCTCCGGCGCCTCACCGGCGAGGTGCTCCAGGCCCAGCCGGTCGCAGTGCACAGAAAACAGCTTCTCGATCATGGCCCAACGCGGCCCATGCCCCACCATGCGAGCGCCAAAGCGCGCATCGTTCTCTCGACCGCGGCGCATGTCCCGGACGGCGTTCACGATCTTGGCGCGCCGCAGTGGAAAGGCCTCGGCCAGCCTCGCCGAAAAAACCGGGCCGACCTCCAGCGGCAGCCGCAGGAGAATCTTGAACGCGCTGGATGCGCCGGCGTCTCTGGCGCGCTTCAAGATCTCCGGGATCTGATCGTCGTTGAGACCGGGGATGATCGGTGCGACCGCCACGGCTGTGTCGATCCCGGCGTCTGACAGTATCCGCAGCGTCTCGAAGCGTTTGCTCGGTGGGCTTGCAAACGGCTCCATTGCCCGTGCGTCATCATCGTTGGCAAAAGGAATGCTGAGCGTGATACGGCAAGCCGAGATGCGGTGTAAGGTTTGCAAAACATCGACGTCGCGCCGCACCAGCTTGCCCTTCGTGATGATGGTCACGGGGGTTTGGTACTCCGCGCAGACTTCGAGGCTGCGACGCGTGAGCTCATAGTGCGCTTCAATCGGCTGGTAGCAGTCGGTGTTTCCGGAAAACGCAATCAGCTCCTGCTTCCAAGACTTCTTGCGAAGCCGCGCCCGCAGCCGATCGACGATATTGACCTTCACGACGATCTGCCGCTCGAAGTCCGTGCCCGCGCCGAAGCCGAGATAGGGATGCGTCGGGCGCGCGTAGCAATACGCGCAGCCGTGAAAACAGCCGCGGTACGGATTCACGCTCCAGCGAAACCCAACGTCCGGGCTCTTGTTCTCGGAGAGGGCGCTTTTGGCAATCTCTTCGTGAACCCGAAGATCCGCAGGCGGAGCCTCACCCTCCCAATCGACATGGGCTTCTTCAAAGCGATTCGGTGGGTTGTCGCTCGGCCGGGGCACTGAACACGTGTATAGTATAGCGCCGACCTCAGCTTGGCAATCGGAGAACGAGACCGGGGGCCGGGATCTAGTCCGCGTATGGGATGGCCTCGCAGGCTTCGTGGGCTCCCTGCCACCTCATCAAGGTCGTCTCCGGTCTCCCATCGTCGTCGTAGGCTATCACCGCGTAGGTCAAGCCGCTGTCTTGGCCCAGGTACTGAAGGTCCAGGTTGATCATCTTCACCCAGGTTCCCGTATTCACCAGGATGCGGTCGTTCGGAAGCTGTAGAAACCGCGGACCGTGGCTGTGGCCGACGATCAGGGTATGGGCGCCGCGGGTCTTTTTCAGCGCGCGGATCGCCCGCTCATCGTAGCCGCCGCTGGTGACTTCGAGCACTTCTTCGCGCACCAGCCGTGGAAAATTCATGATGCGGTCGCGCCAGGCTTGAATCGTGAATACGCGGTGCCGAAGGAAATAGATCGTCGAACGCCAGAGGAACTTGAGCACGAAGCCCGGATCGAGCAGTGCCGACGACCAGAGGAATCGCCGTAGGGGTTGGATTCGATCGATGTGGCTTCGAATCTCTTTGAGCGGATTCATCACCTCGAGGATCCACAGGCTACCCCAGGGCAGCGCCAGCACTTCGGTTCCGTCTCGGCGTGTTCGCGTCATCTGTGCGTAGTCGACGCGGTGAATCCGTTCGAACTGATGCCCATGACGGATCTGGATGCCTTCGGGGAGGTAATAGGTGTCGGACGAAGTCACGAAGTGGACGCGCTCGTCAGCCTCTCCCGGCGCTACGTAGCGAAGGAAGAGCTCTTGAACACCGGCGAACCAGAACTCCATGTCGTGGTTTCCGGGAAGATAGGTCATTCGGTTCGCAGGCTTCTGAATGAACTCACGGAGCGCGAGGACGAATCTCGGGTGTCCCTCGAGGCACTGCTGCAGCTTGGCGATCGCGATGTCTTCCGTTACCTCGGTCGGCCACTGGTCTGCGATCTTCACCTTCAAGAGATCGAAGATGTCTCCGTTCAGGATCAGCTCGATGCCCCCCTCGGGGCCCGCAAGATTCTGGTAGAACGCAAGGAGCTCGACGAAGCGATCGTCGTGGATGAAGTCCTCAAGCGGATTCAACTGACCACGCCGGGTTCCCGTCCCGAGATGCAGGTCGCTAATCACGATTCGGAGCAGAGTCACCGTTCAACACCTCGAATTGAGGTTACGCAGAGCGGGGTGCAGTACGCCAGCTTCTTACAGGCCGCTCGACTTCAAGCTCTGGTTTTGCTCTTCGGTGAGTGGAAGGTGAAGCCCGCACTCCCGTATTTTGCCGAGGATACGGCCGTCGCGGGGATCCATGTCCGCCGTGGTCGGAATCGTAGAATGGTGGTCACCAATCGAGCGGTACCCCTGCTCGAACATCGGATGGAAGGGGAGGTCATGACGGTCCATGTAGGCGCTCATATCCTCGCTGGTCCAATGCAAGACGGGGTGAAGCTTGATTCGGCCGTCCTGACGATCGACGCGTCGAAGTCCGGCTCGATGCTCTGTTTGCTCAGCCCGCAATCCCGCCATCCAAGCTTCTGCGCCAAGCTCACGAATCGCTCGCTGCATCGGCTCGACTTTGTTGATCTGCAGGTAGCGGTTCACGCCGTCCTCGCCTTGCTCCCAGAGCTTTCCGTATAGCGCTTCCTGACGAGCGGGTGACATCTGCGCGGAGTAAAACCGGACATCGAGATTCAAGCGCCGGATCAGCGATTCGGCGAACTGATAGGTTTCGGGAAATAGGTAGCCCGTGTCGACACAGATGATCCGCGTTCGCGGAGCCACCCGATGCACGAGATGCAGCATCACGGCCGAAGTCGCCCCGAAGCTAGTCGATGCGACGAGCTTCTCGCCGTATCGATTCGACGCCCAGTCGATCAGCTCCTCTGCAGTGGAGGCCCCGACGGCTCGATTTTCTTCATCGAGATCGGAATCGACTGAGGCAATGAGGGCAGCTTCCATGATGACTCGGAGTAACTTGACAAGTCTGCTGCGCTTTTGCAATGCGTCCAGGGCAGAGGCGTTAGCCTAGGCTCTAAAAGCCCAAAAATACGCCATTTTTTGTCGCCAGACTTTCGACATATTGTTGACTTATTCAGTCAAATATTATCGCAGGGTAACGAATTCCTCGGCGGCGGTCGGGTGTATCCCGATGGTCGCGTCGAACTGGGCCTTGGTCGCGCCCGCCTTGATGGCTACCGCGAGGCCCTGGATGATCTCCGCTGCTCCGTGGCCCGCCATGTGGGCCCCAACCACTCGATCGTTGGACGCGTCCACTACGAGCTTGACGATCGTGTGCTCTTTTCGTGCGCTCAGCGCGAGCTTCAAGGGAGTGAAGACCGACTTGTAAACACGCACGTCCTGACAGCGGTGCCAGGCCTCTTGCTCGGTCAGGCCGACCGTCGCGAGCTCCGGTTGACAGAACACGGCCGTGGGAATGCTGGCGTAGTCGATACGGTGCTCACCGCGGCCGTAGTAATGGTGGGCGAAGTGCATCCCTTCGGCGACGGCGACCGGGGTGAGTTGAATGTGATCGATGACATCGCCGACGGCGTAGATCGAAGGGACCGAGCTGCAGTAGTTGTCGTCGACGACGACACCTCCGCGCTGACGGAGCTCCACGCCGAGCTCTTGCAGCCCAAGGCCCTCCACATTCGGCTCGCGTCCGATTGCGAAGATCGGAAAGTCGGTTTCGAGGAGCTCCCCGCTGTCGAGTAGGGCCTCGAATGCCGAGGCCGTCTTTCTAATCTCCGTGACCTGCGTTTCGAGGACGATCCGCATCCCCTTGCCCTCGAGCTCGGCGTGAAGATGGCATCGCAGGTCGTGATCGAATCCTCGCAAGATCTCTTCACCCCGGTGGACGAGGGTCACATCGACCCCGAGCGCGCAGAGCATTGAGCCCAGCTCCAGTGCGATGTAGCCCGCTCCCACAATCATCATTCGCCGCGGGAGCTCTTCGAGCGAGAACACTGCGTTTGACGTCAAGGCATGTTCGCGTCCCGGAATGTCAGGCACGATCGCGCGACCACCCGTGGCGATCAGGATCCTCTCGGCCGAGCGCCGCAGGTCTCCGATTTGAATCGTATGAGCATCGAGCAGCCTCGCTCGTCCTCGGACGAGCTCGACTCCCGCGCGTTCGAGTAGACTTTCGTAGATTCCATTGAGGCGAGCGATCTCGCGATCCTTGTTCTCTTTGAGCGTGTTCCAGTCGAACGACGGCTGCGTGGACCATCCGTAACCTTTCGCGTCGTTTAGGTCGTACGCGAAATGAGATCCGTACACGAAGAGCTTCTTGGGGATGCAGCCGACGTTCACGCAGGTGCCACCCATGCGATCGATTTCTCCGATCGCCACCGCTGCTCCGAGCTCGCTCGCCACGCGAGCGGCCCTCACGCCGCCCGACCCCGCGCCAACGACGAAGAGGTCGTAATCGTAATCCGCCATGGTCACTCACCTAGGACGGTAGCTACCAGCCTGCAAACTCGCGAAGAGCCGCCGGCACCGAAAGCTCTGTGCATCCGCCCTTGAGCAGAGTCATCGCGCCTTCTTGGGTGACGCCTACGTAGAGCTCCCGCGAATCATCGGGTACCAGGGAAATGAGCCTCTCCGCAACCCCGGCCTTGTCGAGAAGCACATTGAGCGCCCGCACTAGAGCGCGGACTGCGACGGTACCCTGCTCGGCTTCCTCGTCGTCGTCGTCGTCGGCCACCGCGCTGAAGTGCTCCCCGGCTCGAAGTACCAGAGGCCCGTCGTCGGTGCCGATTCGCTGGAGCTCGACCGGAGCGACCTCGGGATTGAGGCTCGCCAAGGAAGCCACGAGCTGATGCGCGTTCACCGAGAAGTAGTCGTTGTGCATGAAGAACCGATCGCTCGATCGGCGGCGCAAAGCGATGGACGTGTCGTCGTTGCCTCGGTAGTAGAGCTCCAGGATGTCCATGCGGCGGCAATCGATTCCCGAATCTTCCAGGTTCGAGGTGACGCCCTCCAGCTGGTCCGCGTCGAGCTCACCGGCGAGGCCTGCAGCTCTGAGAAGGCGCACGAAATCCTCGTCGCGCTTCGAGTGGGTAGCGCTCGGTGCCTGAGGATGCGGTTCCCCGGCCGGCGGACGGACCGACTCTTTTAGCGACGCTGTCATGACCCCCTTCGCAATTCAGTGTTCAACAAATGACGAAAAAGGTCGAACCTGCGGCAAAATTTCGTATCTAGACGGAGTGAAACCACCGTATTTCCTGGCATTGGCGGCCCTGGGCCGGCCGCTAGCGAATTGTGCGGTGCCCGTGGATCCCCACGATTCTCGTCGTGTCCACCCGCAGTGAAAGCAGGAGCGTGAACAAGCGGCGCGCGGTTTCCAGATCGAATCCGAAATCTCGAAGCTCCCGCTTGAGCACTCGACCTGCACGGTCGTGCGTCACCTTCTTCGCCATATCGAGGGCCTCCATTTGGTTGAGGCTGTCCGCGTCGGCGATTTGGCGAACGATATCGATGTATTCGGCGATGTGTTCGGACAGCAGCTGGTGCGGAATCACGCTCGTCCCCAGCACTTGCTCTTGATCGGTCTGAAAAACAATCACGAAACCCTGCTCCGTGACGCTCACTTCGAGACTCGCGGCTTGTTCAATGTTGCTCTTGGCCCTCGAAAGGAGCTCCCGGACAATCGCGTCCCATTCGACCCGCTGGGCTTCCGAGCCGCGCTGCAAGGTGCGCTCGTCGATGTGCACTGCGTTGAGAGCCACTGGCCGACCATACCAGCTTCGACTGCGTCTGCATCTCCGGCCGCTTGGCTGCTATGGTCGTCCGGTGGCACCGGACTTGAGCGATCGCAGGCACGAAATCGTCTATCGCTGGGATCTCGACAAGACGTACCTTCGTACCGAGTTCGACACGCTGCGCGACCTTGTGCGCACGGCATTCGAGCCGGCTTCCCGCAAACGCGCCTTTCCGGGTGCGAGCACGCTGTTGCGGGAAATCCGAGCCACCGATCCGGCAGCGATCTTCATTTTGTCCGGCAGCCCCGAGCAGATGCGAAGCGTGCTCGAGGCAAAGCTTCGGCTCGACGGCATTCGCTGGGATGGATTCACCCTCAAGCCGAGCCTGCGCAACCTCGTGCGCGGCAGGTTCCGATTCCTCCGCGATCAACTCAGCTACAAGCTCACCGCGCTCCTGCGCTCGCGCACCAACGTGTCACCCGAGACCGACGAGATTCTTTTTGGTGACGACGCTGAAGGAGATGCGTTCATCTACTCGCTTTACGCCGACATCGTGGCCGGTCGGGTGAGCCAAGAGCTCTTGATGAAGGTTGCGGAAGCTGCAGAAGTGTATCCGGACGATATCCCGCAGCTGGTCCGAATCGCCGCTCGGGTCCCTCGTGGAGACCCGGTTCGACGTATTTTCATCCACCTCGAGCGGGTCTCCTCGACCGCCGGGTTTGGTGATTTCGGGCGGCGCGTGTGCCCCTTCTACAACTACTTCCAGCCGGCGTTGGTTCTGCTCGAAGACGGCGCGCTCGATGCGCAAGCCGTACTGCGGGTTGGAGCGGATTTGATGGTCGCCCATACGTTCAACCCCGAAGTGCTCGTCGCTAGCT
>Ga0316198_10000485_pt1 | contig 20923 bp, 9 predicted proteins | sample OudBieAanoxic_MG_FD_204935 | JGI IMG/M metagenome (GOLD analysis project Ga0316198, IMG submission 204935) | Coastal sediment microbial communities from Oude Bieten Haven, Netherlands - site A anoxic | ecosystem: Environmental > Aquatic > Marine > Coastal > Sediment | place: Netherlands...
AGTCGCCGGGCCCCGCCCCCGACTTCAATCCGCAGCCCGCGTTGATCGACATTCAGGATGTGGAGTACACGATCGACTGCGCCGGGAACAGTGACACGTTCCTGGACAACAACGCGAGCTTCCCGGACGAAGTCACCATCAACGGTAACCTCGAAGTCCAGGACGGCCGCACCAACCCCCTCGCGATTTACGGCGACCCGGCCATCGATGGCCAGGCCGAAATCTGGCAGGGCTTCATGGACCTTCCCCCCGGTCCGTGCACCATCGAGCTTCGTGCCCGTGACGGTGACGGCGAAGTCATTTGTACCGCGCAGGAGCCCTTCAACATCGCTGCGGACAGCCTCACCAAGGTCAACATCGTCCTCATCTGCGACATCAGCTTCCAGGCGCCCGTCGGCATGCTCGACCTCGACGGGACCTTCTCGTTCAACGTCGGTAACTTCTGCCCGGATCTGTTCATCCTGAACTGCCTGGACAGCATTCCGGCCGCCGACCTAGAGATCCCGGTCTTCCCCGGTATCTTGTTCGCGACGACCACCTGTGAGGTCCGTTTCCGTGATGGCGACAGCACCTGTGGCGCTGGCTGCGACCCGCAGACCTGTGTCCCGAACGGGCTCTCTGGTCTCACCTGCACCCCCGGTCCGGATCCAGGCGTCTCGACGACGGTCACCTGCACCGATCTGACCATCGACTGCGACCTCAACCCTGTCACACCCGAGACCTCGTGCACCTACAACGGCGACACGCTTGGCATCCTCGGCGTGGGCGTCGGTAACCCGGCGACCTTCGCGGTGGCCTGCACCCCGCCGGCCCTCGGCGGCTCCCCCGGTGTCGTAGGCGAGTGCACCGCGGTCACAACCGACGGTGACCTCGACTGTGACAAGACCAAGGTGGTCCAAGTCACGTGTCCGGGTCTCACCCCGTGTGATGCAGCAGGCTGTACAGACGGCGTGGATTGCGCGTTCTGCGACGACCTCAATGACTGCACCTCGGATCTATGCGTCGAGGCGGGTGGCGTTGCGACGTGCCCGAACGCTCCGCTGCCCAGCGGAACGACCTGCACCTCGGCACCTGCCCCGGCACAGTGTGACGGCGCGGGCACCTGTTCCTCTCAGGCCTGCAGCGTTTTGGGCTGCCCCGACGACGGCAACTCTTGCACCGCACCCCAGACGTGTAACCTGGCAACCGAACGGTGCGAGCCTGTCCCACCGGCCGGCGAGCCCGCTGGCACCGCGTGTGACGCTGGCGCTGGCCCCTCCTCAGGTGCTTGCGATGGCGTAGACGCCTGTATCGACATCTGCACCTTCAACCCCGCTTGCCCCGATCCCGGCGTCGAGTGTCAGGTCGCAACCTGCGATCCGGCCGACGGCACCTGTGGCAGCGCGCCTGGTCCAGATGGAACCACCTGTGACTTCACCGGTCCCGGCTCGGCGGACGGTTCCTGCGTAGCAGGCACCTGTACCTTCACGCCGGAAGCCTGCAACGGCGGAGCTCCGCAGAGCCAGGTTGTCAGCGTCGGTTGCACCAACAACGTGACACCGGCACAGTCGCCGTTCCCCTTCATCCTCGAAGTGAGTGTGCCTACACCGATCTTCGGAGGCGGAGCCTTCTCGGCCGACCTCGATGGCATCGGCTTCTTCCCGGAGTTCTTCCTGGATGCAGCGCAGGGTGTCGTCTGTGGTGGTCTTCGCCAAGCTCAGCTCGTCGACTTCGTCTCGACCGTGCAGGTGCGCTCCGGCGCCACTGGCGCGGACGTGCCGCTTGGCATCGACATCGCCACGCTAGTGCCAGGTCCGGTGAGTTTCTGTAACTTCCCACCGGATCAGACCTGCACCGTGGGCTCAGACTGCCTCGGCGGTATCTGTGAGGCACCGATCCTGATTCAGGACCTCCCGGTCCTCGACGGAACGCCGCTCAGCCCCGGTGGCTGTGATGCGGACACCAGCAACTGCCCAGTCCCCGGACCTCCGACGGATTGCGATTGCTCGGCCTGTGACGCCCTTGGTGGAGCCAAGATCGCGCAGTGCTCGGACAACGGCTTCTGCCAGAACGGCAGCCTCGTGCTGCAACTGCAGGCCGATAAGGGTGCCTACGTCGCTGCGGCCACCGGTCCGGTCCTCTGGGGCTGGTCTGACCAGGGCGTGCCTGGTCTGTCCATCTGTCCGGTGGGCTCCGACTGTGGCGTAGTCGCGGGTCGAGTCGACGGTTGCTACCAGCTGCCGCCTGCCTCGTTCGCCCTTCCCACGCCGCCGATCGGCATTCGCGTCAACGCTGGAGGCCTCGCGGTTCCGATCCAGTGCGCGATGGCTGAAGACGGTGGAACCTGCTCGACGACGGCGACCCAGGGTTGTCTCGTCGATGCGGACTGCCCAGGTGCCGAGACCTGCGTCGGCGTCGGCGTGGATGACGACGTCGTCTGCCCGACCCCGGACAGCGTCCTCATCGCCTGCCCGGTCCTCTAAGCAAGCCCTCGTAAGAGACGCTTAAACACTGAGAGACCCGCGAGCTTCGGCTCGCGGGTTTTCTCGTTTAAGCGCTTGCCCGTTTCAGTGAAACCATGGTTACGTAGACTCCCGTTTCCCCCGTCGCGCTGCTTGCGCAAGGAGAGTCTCCATGTGGTGTCGTCCTCTATCGATCGCGCTTGCCTGCGTCGGAACGCTGGCAGCTTGTACGAGCGGCGAGGGCGGTACTGCGGGTAACACCGAGCTGAATGTGGTCGTACCCAACAACGGCAGCCAGTCGCCGGGCCCCGCCCCCGACTTCAATCCGCAGCCCGCGTTCATCGACATTCAGGATGTGGAGTACACGATCGACTGCGCCGGGAACAACGACCAGTTCCTCGACAATAACAGTAGCTTCCCGGACGAAGTCACCATCAATGGTAACCTCGAAGTCCAGGACGGCCGCACCAACTCCCTCGCGATTTACGGCGACCCGGCCATCGATGGCCAGGCCGAAATCTGGCAGGGCTTCATGGACCTTCCCCCCGGTCCGTGCACCATCGAGCTTCGTGCCCGTGACGGTGACGGCGAAGTCATCTGCACCGCGCTCGAGCCCTTCAACATCGCAGCGGACACGCTCACCAAGGTCAACATCGTCCTGATTTGCGACATCAGCTTCCAGGCGCCGGTCGGCATGCTGGACCTCGACGGAACCTTTTCGTTCAACGTCGGTAACTTCTGCCCCGACCTGTTCATCCTGAACTGCCCAGAGAAGAACCCTCAACGAGCCACTTGCGAGGTGCGTTTCCGCGACGGCGACAGCACCTGTGGCGCCGGCTGCGACCCGCAGACCTGCGTGCCGACCCCGGCCGGCCTGACCTGCACGCCGGGTTCGGATCCAGGAGTCTCCACGACGGTCACCTGCACCGATCTGCGGATCGACTGTGACGGCCGACCCAACACCACGGAGACGAGCTGCACCTTCACCGGCGACACGCTCGGCACGCTCGGAGGTTCGGGCGAAGGTGCCTTCGATGTGTACTGCATTCCGCCGGGCCAGGGCGGCATCCCCGGCGTGGTCGGTAGCTGCACTGCGATCACCACCGACGGCGACATCGACTGTGACAAGACCAAGGTCGTCTCGATCGACTGTGGGGGCGAACCGCCGTGCGTTGAATACTCATTTGGAGGCTACGTCTGTGACGACGGCAACGACTGCACCAACGATACTTGCGACGACACCGGTCTCACCGACTGCGGCTTCGGCGACAACGGTCCGTGCTGCACGACCACTACCCTGCCAGACGGCACGGCCTGCACCAGCCAGCCTGCTCCCGCAACCTGCATCGGGGGCGTCTGCAGCTCGGGGTGTTGCACCGTTCTAAGCTGCCCAGACGACGGAAACGCCTGCACCGTGCCTCAGACGTGCAACACCGTGAGCTGTTTTTGCGAGCCCAGCCCACCGGCTGGCGAGCCTGCCGGCACGTCGTGTGACGCGGGCGCTGGCTTCTCCTCAGGTGCTTGCGATGGCGCAGGCGCTTGCGTCGACATCTGCACGTTCAACCCCGCTTGCCCGGACCCCGGCGTCGAGTGTCAGGTCGCAGACTGCAATCCGGCGGACGGCACTTGTGGCAGCCAGGCCGGTCCCGATGGCACCACCTGTGACTTCAGTGGTCCCGGCTCGGCGGACGGCTTCTGCTCGGGAGGCTTCTGTAACCCCTCAGGGGAGCCCTGCAACTTCATCATGACCGGCACTGATCTTCCGCAGACCCAGGTCGTCCCAGTGGGTTGTACCGGCAACGTGACCAGCGCGCAGTCGCCCTTACCCTTCATTCTGAGCGTAGATGTGCCCACGCCGATCTTTGGCGGCGCAGCCTTCACGGCCGGTCTCGATGGCGTCGGTTTCTTCCCGGAGTTCTTCCTGGATGCAGCGCAGGGTGTCGTCTGTGGCGGTCTTAGGACCGCTCAGCTCGTGGACTTCGTCGCGACCGTGCAGGTGCGCTCCGGCGCTACCGGTGCGGACGTGCCGCTGCTCATCGACCTCGGGACTCTGAGCCCGGGTCCAACCTCGTTCTGCAACTTCCCGTCAGAGCAGACCTGCACCGTGGGCACCGACTGCCTCGGCGGTATCTGTAACCCGCCGATCCTGTTGCAGGACCTCCCGGTCCTCGACGGAACGCCGCTCGTCCCGAATGGCTGTGACGCGGACACGAGCCTTTGCCCGATCCCGGGTCCGCCCGACCCAGCCGAGTGCGATTGCTCGCCGTGCAACGCCCTGGGCGGAGCGAAGATCGCGCAGTGCGCGGACAATGGCTTCTGCCAGAACGGCAGCCTCGTCCTTCAGATGCAGAGCGCGATCGGCAACTACGTCGCGGAGGCCACCGGTCCGGTCCTTTGGGGCTGGGCTGATCAGGGCGTGCCCGGTCTGTCCATCTGCCCGGTGGGCTCCGACTGCGGTGTGGTCCCGGGTCGAGTCGACGGCTGCTACCAGCTGCCGACCGCCTCGTTCGCCGACCCTGTGCCGCCGATCGGCATCCGCGTCAACGCGGGTGGCCTCGCGGTTCCGATCCAGTGCGCGATGGGTGAAGACGGTGGTACCTGCTCGGTGACGGCGACCCAGGGTTGTCTCGTTGACGGGGACTGCCCGGGTGCCGAGACCTGCATCGGTGTGGGCGTGGATGACGACGTCATCTGCCCGACCCCGGACAGCGTCCTCATCGCCTGCCCCGTCCTCTAAGCAAGCACTCGTAAGAGACGCTTAAACACTGAGAGACCCGCGAGCTTCGGCTCGCGGGTTTTCTCGTTTAAGCGTTGGTGGGCGTCTGCGTGCAGGGACACCACGGGGGGAATGCTTTGCATCTCGAGCTGTGGTATCCATATCCGCTCAGGAGGTCTTATGAACACCCGTTGGTTAGCTTATGCATCGGCGCTCGTTGCGCTGATGGTTTTCGGAGACGCGTGCAAGGGCGGTAGCGGCGGCGTCACCTACCTCACCGTGCTCCAGGAATCGCCGGAAGATGAACGCACCGACGTCCAGGTCGAGACGCGCATCGGCTTTCAAATCGACGCGCCGATCGATAAAGCCACGCTGACCAGCGACGCCGTCTTCCTCGAAGATTCCAACGGGACGCGAGTCGTAGGCGAGCTCTCGCTGGACGACGATGATCCGAGCGTGGCCATCTTCAACCCAGATGATTCCCTGGACGTGATCACCACCTACACGGCGACGATCACCACCGAGCTGGCGGCCACGGGTGGCGCGACGCTCGAAGAAGACTTCACCTGGCAGTTCATGACCCTCGACGCCGAATGGGGCACTTCGGAGTGGATCGAGCCGAGCGGGGTGGGACGGTCCGACGATCAGCGAATCGTCGTCGACCGGCAGAGCAACGCGATCGCCGTCTGGGAGTTCACGCCGGAGCTGACCGGAGGCAACCCGCCCACCGGCATCTGGTCGAGCCGCTACACCCGCGTCGATCTCTGGGGTCCGCGCGAACAAATCGACGCCGGCGACGGAGGCTCACGGAAACCGGCCCTGGCAGCCGACGGGGCGGGGAACGCGTTTTGTGTCTGGGAGGAACGGAAGAACGACGGAAGTCAGGAAGCTACCATTTGGGCGAATCGGTACGAGGTCGATCTGGGTTGGGGAGATCCGGAACGCATTCAGGCGAGCGTGCTGCCTTCGCTGAGGCCCGCTGTCGCCGCCGACCCGGACGGCAACGCGATCGCGATTTGGGTCGAGCTGGACTTCCCGAGCAACTTGCAGGTCGTCCGCGCGCGACGCTATGAGCCGGGCTCGGGCTGGGGCACCAACGCACCGATCGACGCCGCTCCGAACAACAGCGTGCCGAGCACGACGGACATTCAAATGGACGACAGCCGCAATGCGATCGCGCTCTGGACCGAGCGCACGCTCACGGTGCCCGAAGGCGGCAGCGGGGAGCTGCTCTGGGCGAACCGGTACGTGGCCGGCGAGGGTTGGGAGACGGCGAGACTGATCAAGAGCGACCCCGCTACCCGAGCCGAGAGCGCGCGGCTGGGCCTGAGCGCGAACGGCGAGGCCCACGTGGTCTGGGTTCAGTACGTGGACAACCCGGGCAACCAAACGCGCCGCGACATCTGGAGTGTTCGGTACTCGCCTGGCTCCAACTGGGACAGCACCGATTGGACGGAGCCTGAGCGCATCGACAACTACGAAATCGGCAACAAGGGGTCGCCAGACATCGCAGTCGACGGGATGGGGGTCGCCCATGCGGTCTGGACGCAAGACGACCAGGAGCTGCAGAACGACTTCGTCAACATCTACGCCAACCGCTACACGGATGTCTCGGGTTGGGGCACCACGCCCGTTCTCGTCGAGCCGCCCACCGTCGACCCCAGAGACGACGCCCCCGCGTCCCAACCGCGCGTCGGCGTCAACGCCGCGGGCAACACCTTCGTCGTCTGGCGTCAGGACTGGCAAGACTGGGGCAGCATTTGGTCCAATCGAATCGACCCAGGCGAGGACTGGGTGCCCGAGAACACTGTCCTCATCGAAGGGATCGCCCGGCCTGGCAGGGCGCCGAACGTAGTCGTGGACGACAATCGCCACGCCCACGCCGTTTGGATGCACGCGGTCGAGACGCAGATCGACAGGGTTCGAACCAACCGGTTCGAGTAGCTCTCGAGTCAGAGCTCGCAGCCGAGCGTTAGATGCCGGCTTCGAAGGTCGCGTCCAAGACGAGGATCTCGGTGCAGGGTGGATCGTCTCTCAGCGCAACGAGGGCATCGAGGTTGCGGCAGATCAGCTCGGTGCTGCCCGGGCTCGATTCGACGCCGTCGAACACCGTGGCAAACGTTTTCGTTTCGATGTTGATGGCGTCCACGCTCGTTGACGTCAGCACATGGGCTTGCACATCGGCTCGACATCGGTCGTTCGCAGGGCCGGAGCTGGAGATAGCCCAGCCGCGCCAGCCAGCCGCGTCGTTGCCTTCGATGAACGAGTAGCCGATGGTCGGCTCCGGAGCGGCTTGTGCGGCCTCACGACACGATTCGATGGTTCCGCAGAACAGGCCGCCGAGGAGAGGCTCGTCGGGATCGTCGTTGGGCAGGAAGCTGTACAGCAAGACATAAGCGGGCGCGGGGTCGAGGTCGCTCGGCTGCTCGCAGCCGACTACGCTGCCTTGGTAGCTGCTGACCCGGTAGATGCCGAGCAACTGCGAGTCGACCGTGGGCCCTCCCGCTTCGTCGCCGCAGCTCAGGGCTAGGCCTGCCGCCATTGTAAGTAAGAGAATTCTGGCAAGATAAGTAAACGAACGGGTCATCGCGATTCACTTCCTGGTGTACGGGTTGGGGGCCAGAGCTAAGAACGAAGTGTCGCCAATTCGCACCTCAATTCAAGCGCACATTGCCCACCTCGGCGGACATCGGGCCACCGCCGGGCTGGGAGGCTGTAAGCTACCATACATAAGGCTCAACTTCGGTGAGTGGTGTGTTTTTGGGCCTTGAAACCTCGGATCTAGCGGTGTTAGCCTCGCCTCCCCCCTTTGACCAGACCATCCCTTTCTGGAGGCCCCACTATGCCCCGCTCCCTGCCTACGCGTTGGATCACCTTGCTCGTTTTCGGCGCGCTCACTGCCTTTGGCTGCGTCGGCACCACCGACACCGGCTCGCAAGGCGAAACCGGTTCACTCGCGGTTGACCTCGTTCTTATAGGCGGGATCGAGATCAACCAGGTCGGTTGGGAGATCACCGGCAACGGGATGGACATGTCGGGCGACATCAATGTGAGCGCCCCCGGGTCGACGGCCTCGGTGGAGGTGTTTGGTCTACCGCCCGGCGACATGGAGGACTACACGGTCACCTTGACGGCGACTTCGACCGACGAGACGGTAACCTGTAAGGGCACCGCCCCGTTCAAAATCGAGGTCGGCCAGACGACCAACGTGACGGTCATGCTGAACTGCAAGAAGCCACGGACCCTCGGTGGCGTGCGCGTCAACGGCAAGTTCAACATCTGCACGGAGCTGACCAAGGCGGTGGTGTCGCCGTTGCAAACCTCGGTGGGCAACGACATCAGCCTCTCGGCGCAGGCGTTCGACGAGGAGGGGGACGATATCACCTACTCGTGGACGGGGACTGGAGGCTCCATCGCAGACCCAACCGCGGCGAGCACCACGTACACCTGTCAGGACGTGGGCGAGCACACGGTGACGATTCTGGTTACCGACAACGACTTTTACTGCAGGATGGCGACCTGGACCATTCCGGTCACCTGCGTCGAGGGTGATGGCGGCGACCTCTGCGAGGACGTCGAGTGCGAAGACGATGGAAACGAGTGCACCGAGACCGCTTGCAATCCGGCCAACGGAGCATGCGAGACCAGCAACGTCGCGGACGGAACGGAGTGCGATGGTGGCACCTGCTCCGGTGGGCAGTGCGTTGAGGTCGATCTCTGCGAGGGCGTTGACTGCGACGACCAGAACGAATGCACCACGGATGCCTGTGACCCGGCAGACGGAACCTGCAGCAGCAGCAACGTCGACAACGGCACCCCGTGCAACAACGACGAGGGCGTGTGCTCCGACGGCAGCTGCGTGGACGTCGATTTGTGCGAGGGCGTCGTCTGTGACGACACCGGCAACGATTGCACCGTGGCCATGTGCAACAACGCGACCGGCGAGTGCGACACGATGAACGTCACGGACGGCACCGAATGCAACGGTGGCGCGGGCGCCTGCTCGGCTGGCGTCTGCGTCGATAACAACCTGTGCGTCGGCGTCGACTGCACGTCCGGCAACGACTGCGTCCAGGATGGCACCTGCGACCCGGCCACCGGGTCCTGCATCGCGGGCGACAACGAGCCCGCCGACACACCCTGCAACGCCGACAGCGGCGACGTCTGCGACGGAAATGGCACATGCGTCGAGTGCAACAGCGACGACCAGTGTCCCGACGATGGCAACGAATGCACCGCCGCGGCCTGCGAGGCGAACGCCTGCGGCCAGAACAACGCAATGGACGGCCTGGCGTGCGACTTCAGCGGCAGCAACGGAATTTGCGAGGCGGGCACCTGCGTCGAGGCGCCCGAGTGCATCAGCCCGGGCGACTGCGATGACGGCAACCCGTGCACGGTGGGCGACTGCCCGGACGGCATGTGTGTGTTCACCCCGGCGAGCGACGGCACCACCTGCGAGGTCTCAACGGGCGTGCCGGGCACCTGTACTGCCGGCGATTGCGTCGGCCTCTGCGAAAACGTCGACTGCAGCAACAACAACCAGTGCAGGGTCGACCCAACCTGCGATCCGGCCGACGGACTGTGTAAGGGCGGGAGCGACGAGCCGATCGACACCCCGTGTGACCAGGGCGGCGGCAGTGTCTGTGACGGCGCCGGTGACTGCGTCGAGTGCAACATGGACAGCCAGTGTGACGTCGAGCTCAACGAAACTTGCGTCGACAACACCTGCATCGCGGTCGCCCAAGCCTGTGGCTCGCAGACAAAGACCGTCAGCGTGGGTTGCACGAACAACGTGACCGACGCCCAGTCGCCCTTCCCCTACGAGCTGACCGTCGATGTCGCATCGGCGATTACCGGTGGCGGCGCCTTCTCGGCCAGCCTCGATGGCGTGGGCTTCTTCCCGGAGTTCTTCCTCGATGCGGCGCAAGGCGTCGTGTGCGGTGGTCTTCGCGTTGCGGAGCTCGTGGACTTCGTTTCAACCGTGCAGGTGCGCTCGGGCGCCACGGGTGCGGACGTGCCGCTCGGGATCGACCTGTCCACCCTCGACCCGGGTCCCACGCGATTCTGCAATTTCCCGTTCGACACGACGTGCACCCAGAATAGCGATTGCATCGGCGGAATCTGCGAACCCCCGGTGACCCTGCAGACCCTCCCGGTCCTCGAGGGAACCCCAAACAGCCCCGGTGGCTGTGATGCCGACACCAGCGCATGCCCGACCCCCGGACCGCCGACGGATTGTGATTGCTCGGCCTGTGACGCCCTCGGTGCACCCAAGGACGCGCAGTGTGCGGACAACGGTTTCTGCCAAAACGGAAGCCTGGTGATCCAGATGCAGGCCGACGTGGGCAACTACACCGCCGACGCCAGCGGCACGGTCCTATTTGGCTGGTCCGATCAGGGCGTGCCCGGTCTGTCCGTTTGTCCGACAGGCTCCGACTGTGGAAGCGTCGCGGGTCGAGTCGACGGCTGCTACCAGCTGCCGCCCGCCTCGTTCGCCAACGCCACGGCACCCATCGGCATTCGCGTCAACGCCGGTGGCCTCGCGGTTCCCATCCAATGCGCGATGGGCGAAGACGGTGGGACCTGCTCGACCACGGCCACCCAGGGTTGCCTCAGCGATGCGGACTGCCCCGGCTCGGAGACCTGCATTGGCATCGGCGCGGATGACGACGTCATCTGCCCAACACCGGACTCCGTCCTGATCGCCTGCCCGATCAACTAGCCAAGCGCTCGCGCCGCGAGCTCAGAACAGAGGAACCCGCGGGCCCAGGCTCGCGGGTTTTTTTGTCTTGACGGTGCAGAGCGGCCTTGAACTGTTGCGGCGACTGTGAGTATGATGCTCTGTCGCGGCGCGTTCGCTGTCGATTCCAATTTCTAAGGGGTATAGGATGATGCGTTCTTTTCTAGGATTGAGCTTGGTGCTGAGCTGCTGCTTGGCGTTTGGCATCGGTTGTGACAGCGGCGACAATGGCCCGGTAGCGGACGGCGGCACGGCAGGGTCCGGCGGCACGACACCGGACGGCGGCATGGCCGGGTCCGGCGGCACAGCGGGGTCCGGCGGCACAGCCGGTGAAGGCGGCACGGGCGGCACAGCCGGTGAAGGCGGCACGGGCGGCACAGCCGGTGAAGGCGGCACGGGCGGCACAGCCGGTGAAGGCGGCGCAGGCGGAATGGCCGGTGAAGGCGGCGCAGGCGGAATGGCCGGCGCAGGCGGCGCAGGCGGAATGGCCGGCGCAGGCGGCGCAGGCGGAATGGCCGGTGAAGGCGGCGCAGGCGGAACGGCCGGCACCCCGGGCATGGCATGCACGGAGACGAAAACCGTCAGCGTGGGTTGCACGAACAACGTGACCGAAGCGCAGTCGCCCTTCCCCTACGAGCTCACCGTGGATGTGCCTCTTGGCATCTCCGCCGGCGCGGCCTTCAGCGCCAACCTCGATGGCGTGGGCTTCTTCCCGGAGTTCTTCCTCGATGCGGCGCAAGGCGTCGTGTGCGGTGGTCTTCGCATTGCGGAGCTCGTGGACTTCGTTTCAACGGTGCAGGTGCGCTCGGGCGCCACGGGTGCGGACGTGCCGCTCGGGATCGACCTGTCCAGCCTCGACCCGGGTCCGACGCGATTCTGCAATTTCCCGTTCAACACGACGTGCACCCAGAATAGCGACTGCACCGGCGGAATCTGCGAACCTCCGGTGACCCTGCAGACCCTCCCAGTCCTCGAGGGAACCCCGCTCAGCCCCGGTGGCTGTGATGCCGACACCAGCGCATGCCCGATCCCTGGTCCCCCGACCGATTGTGATTGCTCGGCCTGTGACGCCCTCGGTGCACCCAAGGACGCGCAGTGTGCGGACAACGGTTTCTGCCAAAACGGAAGCCTGGTGATCCAGATGCAGGAGCAAGTGGGCAACTACACCGCCGCCGCCAGCGGCACCGTCCTATTCGGCTGGTCCGATCAAGGTGTGCCCGATCTCTTCATCTGTCCTGCGGGCTCCGACTGCGGAGTCCTCGCGGGTCGAGTCGACGGCTGCTACCAGCTGCCGCCCGCCTCGTTCTCCAACGACACGGCACCGATCGGGATTCGCGTCAACGCCGGTGGCCTCGCGGTTCCCATCCAATGCGCGATGGCCGAGGACGGTGGGACCTGCTCGACCACGGCAACCCAGGGGTGCCTCGTGAATGGAGACTGCCCGGGCGGCGAGACCTGCGTCGGTGTGGGCGCGGATGACGACGTCGTCTGCCCAACCCCGGACGAGCGACTCATCGCCTGCCCGATCAACTAGCCAAGCGCTCGCACCGCGAGCTCAGAACAGAGGAACCCGCGGGCCCAGGCTCGCGGGTTTTTTCGTTGAAACCCAAGGGGATCGGGGCTTTGCCCCGGCGGGGCGACTAGCTTGCGGTGTCTTGAAGCTTGGGGGTATCATGCGCCGGCGCGGTGCTGATGCCGACGCTTCTCAGTTGTCAAGGAGAGTGTGATGATACGTTCTTATCTCGGTTTGAGTTTGGGCTTGTGCTTGATGTTTACGGGCGCTTGTCTGCCGGCCAGCAGCGGCGGCGGCGGCGGCGGTGGTGGCGGTGAGGCCGGCATGGGCGGTACGCCTCCCAGTGGAGGGGTCGTCACCAAGGAGATTACCTTGGGATGCGGCAACAACATCACGAATGATGTCTCGATCATTCCAGGCGACTTGGAGGTCGATTCGGGGGAGATCACCGGCGGCGCGGAATTCGCGGCCACTCTTTCCGGCACTGTATTTTTCCCGGAGTTCTTCTTGGATGCGGCACAAGACGTCATTCCTGGTGGACTTCGGACCGCCCAGCTCATCGACGCCAAGGCGATCGTTCAAGTTCGCTCGGGCGCGACGGAAACGGCAGGCGCGGGTGGCGCAGGCGGTGAAGGCGGCGCAGCGGGCGCAGGCGGCGCAGCGGGCGCAGCGGGCGCAGGCGGCGCAGCGGGCGCAGGCGGCGACAACGGTATCGAGGGAGTCACGCTCGTTGCGGACGTGGCGAACCTGACTCCAGGGGCCGTGTCGTTCTGCGATTTCTCGCTCGGTAACTGCAGCACCACGACCAGCACGACGTGCGCCAACGACGACGCGTGTCCGGACGGCGAGACCTGCGAGAACGTCGGGGAGAATGTAAAACGCTGCGATCAAGCGAATGACAACCCCGATGGAAGCAACCCCGACTGCCTGCCGGTGGTTCCAGACGGACCGTTCTGCCAAGACCCGGTCGTCATCGTCGATCTGCCGATCAGCGAAGACTGTGCGCCAGATGGCGTGTGTGACGCTCTCGGCAAGGGCGTCTGTACACCCGGCAATTGCGTAGGTGGATCCAACGATGGGGCAGCGTGCGAGACCGCTGACGACTGCGACGCGGTGTGTGACAATTGTCCGTTTGGCACGCAGTGCGGCAACAATCAGTTCTGTGTCACCGGCGATCTCGCACTGACGCTGAAACCGGAAGTACAGACCTATCTGGCCGACGCCAGCGGCGAAGTCCGCTTCGGCTGGGCCGACCAAGGGCTGACGAACATTACGCTCGATGATGCGACCGGCATCTACAATATCCCGCAGTCCAACACGTCGAATCCGCTCGAGCAGGGAATTACAGTCCTTGCCGGTGCGCTTACGGTTCAAGTCGCCTGCGTGATGGCCGTCGATAGCGCCGGTTCCGACGGAGTCGCCGCCTGCGTCGGCGGTGCGAACGAGGGCCAGTCCTGCACGTCGCCTGCCGACGTTGGCAACGACATCTGCTTCGGCGGGGACAACGACGGCCAGGAATGCGAGGTCGCCGCCGACTGCCCTGGCGGCGAATGCGCGAACGCGACGTGCGGCGTCGGCGGCTCGTGTGACCCGGCGGATCTGGGAAGCGTCACGCCTGACTCTGCACTCGTCCGATACACGATTCCGTAAACGAACTGCGCATGAAGGAGCAAAACCCGCGAGCTTCGGCTCGCGGGTTTTTGCCGTTAACGGACCTGCGCTATCCGGGTTGGTCGTTAACGGACGCGAGGTGTACGGCTTGGTGTGATAGCTCACTACTTGGGCTGCGTTGCGCTCTTTTTCGTCTCGATTTGATCGCGCATTTCTCCACCCGATCGGGTACAAAGGTCCTCGACTTATGCCCGTCTTCAAAGTCGCCTTAGCCGCCGTACTTTTGTGCGCGCTGCTCGCCGCGGGGTGCCGCGGAGCGGCTGCTGAATGCCCAGAAGGGACGGTGACCGCCGACCCTCAGCAGATCTCCGAAGGGACCAGCGAGACGGCCTTGTTCGTCGAGGTCGTCAACCCGCTTCCCGACAACGGGCTCGAGGTCGTGACGCGCTTGTCGACGGTGAGCGGCTCGATTGCCGATCCATTCGCTCGGGCCACGACCTTCGCATGCGCAGTGGATGTCTCCGGCGCGGTCGAAGTCTGTGTCAACACCATCTACGCCGGAGACAGCACGGCCTCCGGAGCCCTGAGCGAGGTTCCGAACGTCGAAGGGTCCTACGAGTACATCCGGCCATCGCACATTCGTCTTCCCGATCCCCTCGAATGTTCCCGCACACAGTGCAGCGTCATCATCTGTCCCGAGGAGAAGAACGACTGCCCCGAGCTGTCCGAGCTAACCGTGGAACCGACGGTGCTCACCGAAGGAGAGAGCGCTGCCATTACCGTCATGGCGAGCGACCCGGATGACAACCCCGAAGCTCTGGTGACGACGCTCACGGCGCGTAGCGGCACGATTGGCGACCCACATGCCGGTCAGACCACCTACACCTGCGACCCTGACGCGGGTGGCGTCATCGAGATCTGCGTCCTGGCAAGTGATGGCGACGCGAGCTGCGATGTCGAGCGCTGCACATCGGTGCGTTGCCCCGGCGACCCGGACGAGCCCGCCTGCCCGATCATCGAAAGCCTGACGGCGGACCCGCTCGAGGACGGTGCCGCAAGCACCATCGTTCGCGTCGACGCGACGGACCCGGACGAGTTCCCCGTGCCCTTGCGCACCGAGCTGAGCGCCGAAACGGGCGTCTTCGCCGACCGCTTTTCCCCGGAGACGCTCTTCGTATGCGGCGCCCCAGGGCGGACCGAGATCTGCGTGAAGGCAAACGACGGGGACCCCAGCTGTGACGTGACCAGCTGCATCAAGGTCGAGTGTCCGAGCACCATCCCGGCGAACATCTGCCCGAATCTAAACGTCATCAACGCCATTCCCTCGGTCATCCGGCGGGGCGACACCAGCACCTTGGTTCAGACGCGCGGCTGGGACACCGACCTCAAGCCCATGCCGCTGACGCTCACCTTGAACGCGCTCTGGGGGAGCTTCGAGAACACCGAGAACATGCCGGGTGCCGGCACGGTCGTTCAGCAGAACGCGACCTACATTTGCGACCGTCCTGGTGACGTTGAGCTCTGTGTCGATGCAACGGATGGCGCATGCACGAAGACCCTCTGCACCAACGTGACCTGTCCGGACGACATTCCGATCCCCCCGTAGGAGGACCCGCGCGCGGAACGACAGCGGGCTCAGTGGACCGTGAGGGCGCGAACGTACATTCGCGAAGTGGAAGGCTTGGGCCGGGGAAACGGCGGAGACGAAGGCGGCATGGAAGCGCTCTTGCGAGGTCTCCCGAGCCAGGCTTGTTCCCCGTTTGATACCGAGCTCGTCGATGGCGTTTGAAACTTCCTGTTCGGTCCTCCCGGGGCGGGTGGTTTCGACCTGGCGGTGCTCAAATGTGAGGTTACTTACATTGGTGGCTCGTCGCAGAGGGCTCAGAAAACATTTCCCACGCGGAGAGTGCTTCTCGCATAATGCGGCTTCGGTTTTCCGCCACACCGGATGGGGTCGCGGAGGCAGAGGAGGCGAGGCATGCGAACACGATCGATCTTCACCATCGCCCTGACACTCGGACTGGTTGCGAGCCTGGGGTCCGCTTCTTCGGTCTGGGCTGCCGAGGCGGGAACCCTCACGGCCGCCGACCTGGCGGCGCTCGGTGGCACCGACTTCGACGGTGGGCCCGGGGACTACTTCCTGCGCAACGACCAGATCGAGGCCACGATCCTCGGCATCACCACGACGCCTGACTTCGACATCCCGATCGTCGCCGAAGCGCTGCCCGGCCGCGGCGTCATCGTCGACCTCGGGACGCTCGGTGACAAGAACGACCAGCTCACCGAAATCGACCACGTCGTGAACATCGCCGCAAACGTGATCTTTTACGGCGGACTAGCGGAGGGCCTTCCCGCTCCAATTTTCGTGACCGGTGGCGCGACTGCGTCGATCACGGTCTTCGGCATCGTCCTCCTGCCCGCCAGCACGAATCCCCCGTTCCCCGGCTCGTCTTTCTCGCTCCCCACGCTCCTGGCGCAGACGACCTACACCGTCACCGACGGGCAGCCCTGGGTCGACATCGAGACGACCGTGACGAACATGTTCACCGCTTTGGCGCCCGTCTTTTCCATCGCGGACGCCGACATCCTGGCGGGCCGTGGCCGGATCCCGTTCCAGCCGATGGAGGACCGCGGGCACAAGCCGCCCCTGCTCGACCTGAGCGCCCCGGAGTCGGCCATCGGTGTCTGGAACTATCTGTCGCTCCCCGGCAACAACGGCCCGAGCGACGGCCCGGCCAACAACGACGGGAGCCCGTCGGGGAAGGTGACATACACCTTCGTTCCCGATTCGGTGTTCGAGCCGCTGGTCGGCGTCGCCGACCAGAACGTCGCCGTCATCGGCAACTTCTTCAGCCTGGCGTCGCCCGGCGGCATCCCGCCCGTCACCGCGGCGCCCGCCAACACCCTCACCCACACGCGGAAGCTCGTCGTGACGAACGACAACACGGTCGAGTCGGGGCTCGACGTCGCTCTGCCGCTCCTCTACGCGCCCGTCTTTGGGGCAGACCTGCGCGCGACCTTCACCGGCAAGGTGGTCGACGGCAACGGCCAGGGCGTCCCCAACGCGCATATCTTCGTGGACAACACGGTGCCGGGCGCTCCCAACCTGACCCCTCTGGTCTCGGTGCTGGACGAGAACCTCGACGGCAACCCCGACGGTGTGAACTTCGCCAACGGCATGGATCCGCTGCCCGTGAGCCACACGGTGACGGCAGCCGACGGCACCTTCACGCTGAAGCTCCAGGCGCTCGCCGATCCCTCCTCGACGCCGAGCGAGTACACGCTGAGGGTGAACGCCGAGAGCCGCGGCACCGCGAATGAGGGCCCCCTTGTCGTCGATCCGGCCGCGATCTTCGGCGGGCCCACGACCATTCCCGACATCGTGCTCTCCGATACCGGGACCGTCTCCTTCGCGGTGACCGACAGCGCCACGGCCCTGCCGACGGCGGCGAAGCTGACGTTCGTGGGCACGGGCGGCACCCCCGACCCGGACTTCGGCAACCAGTTCCTGACCCGGCGCGACTTCTCGCTGATCGAGCCCAACGGGCCCTTCCCGCTGCCAGTGGGCAACTCGGAGGCGCTGTCAAATGCGACGGGCGGCACGCCGGCGCTGAACTTCCAGACGGATCCCGACGGAGCGGGAACGCTCGAGCTGCCGCCCGGGACCTACATGGTCTATGCCTCGCGGGGCCTCGAGTACACCATCGACTCGCAGTCGATCACGGTCGGCTCCGGTGGCACCACGAACGTCTCGTTGGGGATCGAACGGGTCGTCGACACGTCGGGCTACGTCTCGATGGACTTCCACGTGCACTCGGGGAAGAGCTTCGACAGCTCGCTGCCGCTCGTGGACCGGGTGGCCTCTTTCCTGGCCGAGGGCGTCGACGTGCTGGTCTCCACCGACCATGACTTCATCTCCGACTACTCACCGATGATCAGCTCGCTGAGCGCGGAGGACGAGATCAACTCGATCATCGGCAACGAGCTCACCGGCGGAATTCCCGTGCCGGCCGACCCGACGCAGGACGGCACGGTCTTCCCGGAGGGCATCGGGCACTGGAACGCCTGGCCGCTCTCGGTGATCGAGAACAACCGCCGCAACGGCGCACCCCCCGACGAGTTCATCACACCCGGTACGGCCATCGACCGCCTGCGCGGCATGGACTCGCTGGTCTTCCTGGGCAAGACGCCCGACACCGCTGGTGTCGGCGACTGGCTGCCCGCCATCCAGGCCGGGCAGGCCGGGACCGTGGGTGAGCTACTGCCGCCCGACGACGACGTCGTGATGTTCAACCACCCGCGCGCGGGTTTCGCCGGCACGGTCGTGATCGGCATGTTCAACAGCCTGTCAAACCCGGGCGGCAACCCACCCGGAGGCTACGACCCGACCCTGCCGATCACGGAGTTCCCCAACAACGGGCTGTTCACACCATCGCTCTACAACAAGGCGGTGGTCGGACCCGCCGGGACGGACACGAACGCCCTCAGCTTCGATGCCATCGAGTTGATGAACGGCGGCGACCTCGGGGGCTACACCGCGGTGCACGACGACTGGTGCAGCCTGGTCAAGCAGGGATTGCACAAGACGGCGACGGCCGTGTCCGACTCGCACCGGCTCGTGATGGAGAACGCGGGCTTCGGGCGCTCGTTCGTGGCGTCGAGCACCGACGACCCGGCCGCCATCGACGAGGAGGAGCTCACCGCGAACGTGAAGGCCATGAACCTGAGCGGCACGAGCGGGCCCTTCATCCGCTTCAGCGTCAAGGACGACGACGACGTGGAGCAGCCGATGGGCGAAACCGCGGTGTCCACCGGGAACAAGGTAGTCATCAAAATTCGGGTGGAAGCGGCGCCGTGGATCCCCGTCGAAGAGGTCCGCATCTACCGAAACTGCGACCTCATCGAGACCCGCGCAATCAAGTCGTCAAAGGTGCTCGGAAAGGTCCTGCGCTTCAACCGCGCGATCCCGATCGCGGGCATCGACGCCGACTCGTTCATCACGGTCGAGGCCAGCGTCAAGATCGATGGCGGGGGCAACCCCGTCACGCCGAGCCTTCTCGACACCGTGCAAACAATCGAGCCGGGCGTGGTGCCCCTCGGATTCACGAACCCCGTGTTCGTGGACCGCGATGGCAACGGATACGTCCCGCCGGGCCTCTAACGATCCATGCAGGAGAGCCCGGGAGAGCCACTGATGCGGCACGGTTTCGACCGCGCCCGGGGGACCCGGCTTCACCGTCTGGCTCCCTGGGTGCTCTGCTTCTTGGTATGGCTCGCGCCGTCACTGGCGGCGGCCCATCCGACCTCGGACGATGTCCGCGAACGGGCGATTCGGGCGAAACTCTGTACGCCGGCAGAGAACCCCGGCGAACCGTTCGATTCTGTGCAGCTCGGAGCGGCGGAGAAGAAGCTCCGCAAGGCTTGGGGAGACGCGCTACGGCCACAGACGATCGAGCACCTCGGCCCGGACTTCCAACGCCTCGCACCGCGGCCGGGACCAGATGACCCCGGCGCAAAGGCGGGTGTCGACCCCTATGCCGACCAGCTTCGCCTGCAGCGGGCGCTGACCGCAGGCGACGTGCGGAGCGTCGAGTACGAGCTCTTTCGGGGCCAGGTCTACCGGATCCGCTGGGAGCTCAGCGACCACTTTCACGCACCGATCATGGACGACTTCGTTCGGCAGGCGGCCCAGTGCTACGGGCCGTTCCGCTACGACCAGACCATCGAGGCGAAGCTGGGCTCGGGTGAAGCCACCCTTCGGCGGGCCGGCTGGGAACGCAACGGCCGCCTGCTCGAGATCCGCCAGCTCAACCCTCTCGGAGGCGGCCCGCTCTTCGTCACCATGACGGACCGGAAGATCGGCAAGGCGATCATCGCAGCCCGGGGCAGTTTGGCCCCCGAGCCCAAGCGCCGCTCCGAGGCGTGGTGGCAACGCAAGGACAGGTCCCCTGCACCACCCTCAGACGACGAACGCAACGCCCTGGTCCGAGCCCTCGCGGCGGTCTTGTCGCAAACCCGCTTCTGACTGCGCCGCCAGCCCATTTCAACCGAACCGAAGCGCGAAAAAGGGGACAGTCCCCTTTTCCAAAGGGTTAATTGGAAGACGGATGCACCGTCAGGGCGCTGCCCATTTGGGTGGCGCCCAGGTGCTCTGTCGCCTCCGAGTCGCGCCATGCTGGTGTTCCCGAAATCCAGACGTCGGTGACCACGCCGTCGCTGCGGTTGAGCATCTGCTCCGCGGCGACGGCTTCTCGGTAGCCGAAGGTGGTATTGGCCTCCGAGTCGTATTCTTTCAGCGCGGCGGGGTCGATCAGGATCATGTCGGCCTGACGTCCCGGCTCGATCGTGCCGAGGGTCTGCTCGAGCCCCCAGAACTCGGCAGGGACGCGAGTCAGGCGGCCAACGTGGTAGGCGACGCTCTCCAAGGAGCGCCGCTGCGCGATTTGGAGGCCGCGAAGGTTGGAGTCGTAGTAGGCCATGTTGGTGAGGTGCGCGCCTGAGTCGCTGAAGCCGGGCAAGGTCTGCGGGTCGAACAGGACGCGCGCCATGCGCTCCTCGTCGTCGTTCGCGGCAAGCACGTACCAGCGCAGGTCCGTGTCGAAGTAGCGCAGCAGATGGAGAACGAAGTCGCAGTCGTCGCCGACCGGGTTTGGGAAGCTGGCAAAGACCTTCGCCTCGGCGTCATTTCGAGGACCGCGCCCCGTTCGACGAAGCCTTCCTTGACCGCCGGGCCGGGCCTGCCAATCGAGCAGGCGCTCGTAGATGTCCTGAAGTGTTTCGCCCTCCCAGACCGGCAGGGGGCGGGCCGTCAGGACCATGTCGTTCAAATCGCGACTGAAGCTGTCGTCCATGATCCGCAGCCAGCGTTTGATGCGGGCAAGGGACAAACCTTTCTTATCGTG
>Ga0316198_10000486_pt1 | contig 20900 bp, 10 predicted proteins | sample OudBieAanoxic_MG_FD_204935 | JGI IMG/M metagenome (GOLD analysis project Ga0316198, IMG submission 204935) | Coastal sediment microbial communities from Oude Bieten Haven, Netherlands - site A anoxic | ecosystem: Environmental > Aquatic > Marine > Coastal > Sediment | place: Netherlands...
GCGAGATGAACCGCGAGACCCTCGATGAATCGGAGCTTCACCGCCTCAGGGTGCTCTTCCGACAGCTCGGACCGGGTCAGAGTCGCATCCCTCACCTGATCGCGAAGCTCGTGCGCTCGTCGGCGGCCGCGCCGGCAATGGCTCGCGGAGTGGCTTCGGGTGAGATCATGGAGTTCCACGCCGGACCATACACCCTGATGCTGCGGGTCGGGGCTCAAGGATCTCAGTCAACCGTCTCCGTCGTCGGTCAGATCGCATCGGTTGAAGAGGATCGTGAGATCGGCGGCACCTTTGCGCTGACGCCGCCCGACGGGCGGGTTCGTCTGTCGGATGTCGATCGGTTCGGCGAGTTCAACCTGACGGAACTGGCTCCCGGGACCTACAGGGGTACATGGTGGTTCGGTGATCAACTGATGGTCGTGCACAAGGTCGAGATCGGGACCGATGATGAGCCATGAGATCCACGCTGAGCTTCCCGACGAGGTCGCGCGTCTGCTGGCCTCGGGTGAGGAAGAGGCGGCGGGGGAGCGTCTTCGTGATTTCGCCGAACATCTCGCCCGGGCGAAGCCCGGTCGCGGTCTCGAGTGGTCGCTGAAAGCCACCTCCACCCGAACCGACAACTCGTTGTTCAGCGCCTACATTCGTTGGGCGACCGGGGTTGTGTTTCACCTCACCGGAGAGACTGTTCGTGCCGAAGAGGATCTTCGCGAAGCGGCACGCGGGATGACCCGATGCGGCCGTCTCGATCTCGCCGATCGGGCCAGCCTGCTGTTGATCGATTGCTACGGGGAGCAGCTCCGTCTGGACCGGGCGCGGCGGCTCGCACGACGACTGGAAAACCGCTTCATCCAGCGCGGAGACCCCGAACGGGGAGCGGTGGCCCTGGCCAACCTGGCTTGCGCTGAGGATGCCGCCGATCACGTCGATCGTGCTCAGCGCCTCTGGCGGCGGGCCATACGCCGCATGGAGCCCGGGAGCCTCAGACACCTGCTCGCACGAGCAAATCTGGCGAATACCGCCGCCCTCGGCGGCCGATTCTCGGAAGCGGCACTCGAGCACCGGGAGGTTGCGGCGGCAGCTCGCGAACTCGGTTTGGCGAACCTCGCTCGCCACGCTGAACTCAATCTCGCTGAAACCGAGTTCGCCGTCGGCCGGGTCGAGGCGGCCTTCGATCGCTGGCAGCAGGTGATCGACGCATCGCGTCTCGAGGGTGATCTGGGGATGGAACTGAGCGCGGAGGTTGATCTCGCCACGGCGGAAACCGAGGTCGGTGAGCTCGACCTGGCCAAGGCGCGGCTCGCGCGATCACTGCCCAGGCTCCGCACGGCGGGGCTGCTGCACGACGAGGTTCGAGCTTTGCGGCTGCATGCAGTGGTTGAGGCTTCTCAGGGCCGAATCATCGACTGGAGAGGCGCCGTCGAAGGGCTCCGCGGCCCGGAAATGCGGCATCAACGAGATCTGTTGACGGTTGACATGGCCCAACTGGATTCCTCGGCCGATCCGGCCGAGACCGTTCGAGCGGCTCGGCGACTGGCAGCCGGCGGGCTTCGCCACCGAGCATCGCTCGGTCTCGCCTGGGCCGGCGAACGTCATCTCGAGCGCGGCAATCGCGGTGCGGCCAGGCGTTGCGCCAACCAAGCCCTGGCCGGCAATCAGAGATCGGCATGGGTGAGGCTGATATCTCATCACGTCCTCGGCAGAATCGGCGGCCCGGGTTCCACCCGCCACCTCTTCAGGGCCGTCCACTGGGCGGACCACCTGCATGGACGACTCTCCGCAACATCGGACCGGAGCGCCTTTCTCAGGATGCGCGGCGATGTGTATCTGGATCTCATGGCGGCGCTCCTGGAACGGAACACGTCGCGCGATCGCCGCCGCGCTCTCGACATCCTGTCGCGGTTCCGCTCGGGCTGGTTCATCGACGAGCTGGCGCGGCGGGCCGACCGCGGCGACGATCCGCAAGTTCGCCGCTGGCAGGAGCTGCGGGCTCGTCTCGCGGCCCTCTTGAGTCGGGTGGAGGGCCAGGACGAGCCGCGCATTCGGCGGTTCGGCATCCACATTCACCGCGAGCTGCAAGGTCTCGAGGGCCAGCTTCTGGAAACCGAGGCCGCGCTGGCGCGCAGATGGCCAGGCCTGCTCCCCGGCTCCGTCGGGCGACCCGTTTCCAAGGTGCTGCTGGAGCGTATGCCTCAAAACGATCTCTTCGTCGAGTACTTCCTCGATGCGCGTGATCTCGTGGTCTTCATCGCCTGGCGGGGGAAGCTCCGGGTCGAGCGGGTCCGCAACATGGCTCCGGAGATCCGCTCGCTGACCGCCTCGGTGCGTTTCCACATGGACACCGCGACCTGGAGAGAGGGACCTTCGTCTCGCAGCTCGGCAAGCGCCCTCAGGCATCGACTCCGACGCCTGGGCGATATCCTGCTGCAGCCGCTGCCGGCCGAGGGCTGGCGAGGTCTGTGGTTGGCGCCCCACGCCGAGCTGTACCATCTTCCCTGGGCGGCGATGGAGACCGAGAATCACCCGCCCCTGATCGACCGTGCGATTTTCTCGCTCGTTCCCGGCGCCGGTGTCGCCGCCGCCCTGCTGGGCGAAAGACCCCGATCGCCGAATCGGATCGCGTTCGGCGCCGCATCGAGCGCCGAGCTGCCCATGGTAGCCGAAGAGGTCCGAGAGCTGGCGCAGATGATCGACACCTCCGTCGCCATCGAGACCACCACCCGGGCTGAGTTCATCAACATGCTCTCCTCGTACGACATCGTCCACCTCGCCGGCCACGCGGTCGTTCTCGACGGAATCCCGTCGGCCTCGGGGCTGCGATTGAGCGACGGCTATGTGACGGTGCACGATCTCGCCGCAACCCGCATCGCCGCAACTCTGGTGACCTTCGGTGTCTGCTCGGGCGTTCGCATGGGTGACGACCACCTCGAACACCGCTATGACGGTTTCCTTCGGTCCCTGTTAGCCGGCGGCGTGCGGTCGGTGGTGGGTGCGATCTCGCCGGTGAGGGATGATGTAGCCTATTCTTTCGATCTCGAGTTCTACCGGGGAGTCCGCGATCTCGAGAACCCCGGCGACGCCTTCCGCCTGGCGGTGAAGGCCCTGCGTCGGCACGATCCCAACCCGGCGACGTGGGGCAACTTCCACTTCTTCGGGGACCACCGGCCTTGGAGTGTTTCATGATCAGCAGAGTGAAACGTGCCGCGATTCCGACGCTCCTCGTCGTTGCACTCGCCGGGTCGGCATTTGCCGGGTCGGAGCAAACGCGATCCGACCTGGAAACAGGAAACACCACCGGCCGACCGGTGGCGGTGGTCCTGACCGCCGAGCTGACCTGGGTCGATCCGCCGTACCGGCTCGGCCTTGCGGGTGGATGGACGGTTGAGTTCGCCGACCCGTCGGATGCGCTGCAAGCGCTCGCCGTGACCGTGGCTGGAGGCGCCTCGCCGCGGGTGCGGGTCATCGGACAGAGGGTCCCGGGGCAGGGCGACCTTTTGCTTCTCGGCAATGGACTCGAAGTGCTGATCGAGCCCGAAGGCAACTTGCAGACACGACATCATCGGAAGACCGCGGCCTCCTCCGCTCGAGCGGCAAAATTCCCGGCGCGCCATCGAACCACCTCCATCAAAGGGGATACGACTCTCGAAGGGACCCTGACTGCTTTCACCCCGGACGGTCTGACCCTCGACGTCGACTCGACAATGATCCAGGTCATCGTCACGCCGGATACCGAGTTCCAGGATTTCAGCGAGCTGTCCGATCTCGCTCTTGGGAATGTGTTGGAGGTCCGGGGCGAGCTCGATGGTTCGACCATCGTCGCCGACCGGATCCGGCTGCGCACCGATGGCGGGGAAACGACCCTCGAAGGCGACATCACGAGCTTCACCGCAAGCGGGTTTCGCCTCAACGTCGGTTCGGAGAGCTTCGAGGTCGTCGTCACGGCGGATACCGAGTTCCAGAATTTCACCTCCCTGTCCGATCTCGAGATCGGTGACTTGATCAAGGCCAGAGGCGACCTCCAGGGAACCGTGCTCACCTCCACCGAGGTCGAGCTTGTCTCCGGCGGGTCCGGCGGAGACGGTGATGGGCTGAATTTCGACTTCAAAGGCAAGCTCACCCGATTGCTGCCCCCCGACCGGTTCACCATGGACGACGGTCGCACCTATCGGGTCGATGCCGACACCGTCTTCGATCCCATCATCGGCTCATACTCGGGGCTCGCCGTCGATCATTACCTCGAGGTCGATGCCATCCGCACCGCGGGCGGAGGAAATCTTGCTGTCGAGATCGAATACGAGGGAACCAGTCAGGGCGGCCAAGGCTATATCGAGATCGAGGGCCGGGTCCTCGACATCACCTCGAGCCAGATCGAGCTCGAAGACGGCTCGGTCATTGCGCTCCTACCCTCGACGCTGTTCACCGGCGATGCCGATTCGTGGACAGACATCGTGCCCGGCTGGTCGGCGGAGGTCTATACCCTGCTCGAGCTGACCGGTGTCTACTCCGCCCTCGAAGTCAGGGCCGAAGATCCGGAACCGGCGACGGTGGCCGATCAGGAGTTCGAACCACAGCAGGCGCTGGTGGTGCCCGCAACCGGCGCCAGCGGCGACGCCATCGCCGATCGATTCGGCGCCGAAGTCGCGGGTCGTGTCGGGGACCTCGCGGTGCTGCTGTGGTGGCCCCAATCCATCGATGACGAGCTGCTCGCCGAGTTGGCCGCCGATGCCGAGGTCGCGGCGGTGGAGCCCAACTACCTCTTCCGCGATCCGGAGACGGTTCGCCGACGCTATCCCACGGTCGATCGTCAGGCGACAAACGCAAAACTCCTCGATCAGCCGGCCGTTCACAAGGTTCGAATGATCGAAGCACACCAACTTGCCGACGGGCATGGCATCGTCATCGCGGTGATCGACACCGGGGTCGACCCGCTGCATCCGGTGCTTCGCCGGCGTCTGGTGTCGGGCGGACTCGATCTGGTGGACGGCGATCTGACTCCGTGGGAGGAACGCGACGGAGTCGATGACGACGGCGACGGCGACATCGACGAGGCCACCGGGCACGGGACCTTCGTCGCCTCGCTCATCGCCATCGCAGCCCCCGGCGCGTCGATCCTTCCGTACCGGGTGCTCGACGATGACGGCGGTGGAACGGCGTACGATCTGGCGTTGGCCCTCGCCGATGCTCTGCAACGCCGTGTCGACATCATCAACCTGTCGCTGGTCTACCAGGAGCGGTCGACGGCCGTCGATCTTCTCCTCGAGCGAGCCGCCGAGCTGGGAATCGTGGTCGTGACCTCCGCCGGCAACGACGGTCTGACCTCGATGCCGTTCCCGGCGTCCGACAGCCACACGATGGCGGTTGCGGCACTCAGCGAGAATGGTCCGGCTCTGGCCGATTTCTCAAACCGTACGGAGCACATCACCGTTGCGGCTCCGGGAGAGGCAGTGTACGGCGGCCTCGACGATCAGACCTTCGGCACATCGAGCGGGACATCCATGGCCGCGCCCTTCGTGTCGGCGACGGTCGCTCTCCTGCTGAGTTCCGACCCCGGTCTGGACCCCGTTCTGATTCGGAATGCTCTCCAGCAGGCCGGGGTTCCCATCCAGGACGGTCCCTGGGCGGGCATGGTGCTCGACATGGCTGCGACAACGGCTCTGGTCATTGGTCCGTAACCGAGTGGTGGTGTGACTGTTGACCGGCGTTGCCCGACCATGAAGAATGGTCACCGGCAAAAATCAGAGACCGGGGAGAGACGACATTGAGATCTGAAAACCGACCCCACTTGCGGGTCTCTTACGGGCTGATCTTCGGTCTCCTGTCGATCATCAGTTTCGCCGCGCCCGGGTTTGCGCAGCAGGCGGGGCGAGACCCGGCCCCGGGGCAGCCCCTGCAGGGCGAGGTGACCTTCATCGTCCTCGACCATCCGGTGACCTCCAGCGGCACGCTCGACCTCTGGCGTGCGGCCAGCAGCCAGGGTGCGCGGGTCATGCTCAAGGTCTATCGGCCCGATGGCGACCGGCTCGTGCTGGTCGGGACCTCGCCCTTGGAGACCGTTGCCGCCGGCGAGGTTGCGACCTTCGCATGCAGCATCCCCGTCGTCCGCAACGATCTCATCGGTTGCTTCTGCCCGGACTCGAGCTGCATCGATGCGTTTGTCGATGGCGATAGGTTGTCGGCGGACGGCGATCTCGGAACGAGCTCCCAGAACGAGTTCTCTCTCGGTGTCGGGTCGCCCGCGATCTCGGCCGCGGGCTCGTTGCTCGCCGATGTCCCATCGGGCGCCTCCACCGACCTCGTGATTCCCGTGGTCGCTCGGACCTCCGGGCTCAACGGCACCGTGTGGTCGACCAGCCTCGAAATCCACAACACCACCGATCGGGCCGCTGATGTCGCCCTCTTCTTCAATCGCTCGGACATCGACAACACCACTCCCGCAGCCTCGGCCCAGGCGGTGATCCAACCGCGGGGCATGTTGGTCTTCAACGATCTGCTCAGCGAAGCGTTCGAGCTCGAGGACGATGCCGGATCGGTGGACATCCTCTCATCCGAGGCCGTCCTCGCCCACGCGCGGATCGCCAATTTCGGCGGGGCCGCAGGGAGCTACGGGCAAGCCGCGCCGGCGGTACCGGTGGAGTGGGCCCTGGGTGAGGACGACGTCCCCGGTACCAACCCCGATGCCGACGTCGCCACGCTGTTCGAATGTCGAGAGGATGCCGACCACCGCTGCAACCTCGGGATCGCGAGCGTGGCGAACGTCCCGCTGATCGTCACCGTCCGGGCGTGGGATGGAACCGACGCCGTCGGGACGCCCCTGTCCCTCGAGCTCGATCCCTTTTCGCACACCCAGGTGAATCGTGTCCTCCGGACGATGGGAATCTCGGGGACCGGCGGGGTGCGTTTGGAAATCGCCGCCGCTCCCGGCTCAGCCGGTCGGTTCTTCGCCTACATCTCCAGCATCGACAACCACAGCGGAGATGCCGTGTTCCTGCTCGGCGACCGGGTGCCGACGCTCCCCTGATCCCGCGGTTCTAACGGCCTCTCCAACTGCTGATGAGAACGAGCAGTGAGAGGCCGATAGACTGACTTCGTCGTTGCGACTCGAGACCATCGGCGGCGTCGAAGAAAGGTGGCACGGCCTGAGGGCGGGGCACGACGCGGTACGATAGTCCCGAGGTCACGGACATGAAACAGCTCGCATCAGTGGTCGGTCTCGTTCTGCTTTCTCTCGCCTGCGGAATACCGGAACGGCCTCCGACCACAGCCGTGGACGATGGTTCGCCGGTCCGGGGAGGCACCGTTGTCATCGGGCTGCTGAGCGACATCCAGAGCTGGAACCCCTATCTCGCCGAGGACTCGGCGACGGACAATCTGCTCGCACTCGTCTACCCATCCCTGGCCATCGAGCAGACCGACTATCGCCTCCATCCGCCATCGTTCGCGCCCGCCCTTGCCCGGAGCTGGTCGTGGTCCGAGGACCACATGCAGTTGACCCTCGAGCTCGATCCCGATGCCCGCTGGTCCGACGGTGTCCCCATCACCTCGCGCGACGTGGTCTTCACCTGGCACGCGCAGACCTCGCCCGGTGTCGACTGGATATTCTCCTCCGCCAAGGACTACATCGACTCGGTGGAGGCGCTGGATGAACACCGCGTCAAGGTCACGTACACCCGGCGCTACCCCTACCAGCTCATGGATCTCAACGACGGCGTCATCGTGCCCGCCCACGCCTGGGAGAATATCCCGTTCGACGAGTGGGCGGCGACCGACTGGAGTCTCCACGTCGTCGCGGGCGGGTCCTTCGGTCTGACCAAACACATCCGACAGCAGGAGATCGTTCTCGAACGAAATCCAGGCTACTTTCGCGCCGGTCGGCCCTATCTCGATCGGGTGGTCTTCCGCATCGTTCCCTCGGATCAGAGCCTGGTGACGCAGCTGCAAACCGGTGGGCTTGACCTCGTCCGGTCGATCCCGCCGTCGGATGTCGAGCGGGTGCGGAATCACAAAGACCTCGAGTTGGTGATCTACGACGACCGGGCCTACAGCCACATCTGCTGGAACACCTCGCGGCCGAAGCTCGCCGACCCGAGGGTTCGGACCGCCCTGACGATGGCCATCAACCGAGAGACCGTGGTCGACGCAGCTTACGGGGGCCATGCCCGGATCGGGATCGGTCCGGTGCTGTCGTCGTTCTGGGCCTTCAACCACGAGCTCGAACCGGTGCCCTTCGACCCGGTGGCGGCGACGAAGCTGCTCACTGATGCCGGTTGGACCGACACCGACGGCGACGGGGTCGTCGACAAAGACGGCAAGGCCCTGATCATCGAGCTGTTGGCCCCGGCCGAAAATCTCCTTCGACAGGACATCGCCATCCTGGTCCAGGCCGAGCTCAAACGCATCGGGGTCCGTGTCGAACCGCGATTTGTCGAGTGGGGCACCATGATGGCCGCCATGGGTGATGGCGCCTTTGACGGTCTGGTCAACAAATGGGAGGAACCGACCCGGGTCGATCTGAAGGAGATCTGGTATTCACCAGCCGAGGGTGAGTTCTCTCTGAATTTCGGTAGCTACTCCAATCCCGAGGTGGATCGACTCCTCGACGAGGTCGCCGATCTTGCCGACTTCTCGGACCAGAAACCCGTGCTCGACCGAATCCAGGAGCTCATCGCCGCCGATCAGCCCTACACATTCCTGGTGGAGAACATCCGGCTCGCCGGAGTGAGTGCTCGGATCCGAGGGGCGGAGATCAACGCGGCGACGCCGTTTTTCAACATCGATGAATGGCATCTGAAGACCGAGAGCAACCAGGAACACCCCGAATAGAGACTGCTCCGCACGAGAATTCGCGGCCCGACGCTGAGCAATCCCGCCTGGCCACAGCGCCTCGTCGCCCTCGCTGCGAAACCCGGTGAGAAGTCCGGGTCAGGGGGTCGGCTCGAGTTGCTCCACGATCGAGTCCTTCAGCTCGGCGAGTTCGGGCCCGTCGGGCACCTCCTGCAGCAAACGCAACGCCTGATCGAAGAGAGCTCGATACCGTTCCGCCCGGGGCAGGCCGCGGGCCAGGCCGGAAAGAGTGACCAGGGCGCCGCGGTGCAGGCCGACCGAGATCGAAGCCTCGGCATGCAGAAGAAGATCTTCCGGTCGAGGAGCAAGAGCAAGCACCTCATCCATCAGCGCGAGCGCTTCATGCGCACGACGCGAGCCGCCCCCGACAACCCGCCACGCGGCTCGCAATCGGCAGGCCCCGACATACAACGGGCTCGAAGGCGGAAGGGCCGCAAGATCACGGTCGAGGACTTCGAGTTGCGCCCACTGATCGGTCGCGGCCAACCGCCAACCATCGATCAGCGCCTGCTCTCCAGACGTGAGTGGCAGTAGGCGGGAGTCAGGTTCAAGTCCACGGCTGAGAGCGCCGCGTTGATCCGACAATCGCAATCCCCGGGCTTCGGTCATGGTGGGGTCGGCACCGATAACATCGGCAGTGAGCCGCGCAGCAAGCTCGCCGCGGCCCGTCGCCGAGGCGATCAAGGCGATGCAAAGGCGACGATCAACGGGATCGTTCGCCGCATCGGCGACCCGTTGCGCACGGGCAATCTGGCCGGTGCCGGCGAGCCGGCGCACCAGTCGGCCGCGATCCACGCCGGGTGGTAACGATTCGGCCAGGGGGTCGAATCGGGCAAACAGCGGCTGGGCACGGGCGCGACCCAGGGCCCGGCCGAGGACCCGTGGCGACTGCGCCTGGAGGATGTTGCGGTCATCTCGGTTGAGAGGCGCGCCGTCGCCGAGGCGACGCACACCCTCGTCGTCGAGAGCCAGAGCGGCAATCACGTCCTCCGCACCGGCGATCCCGAGGCTGACCATTTGACGACGGGTCTCGAGATCCAAACGACCATATCCGGCGACCGGGTCGAACGGTTGGTCTGAAGCGATGAAGAGAAGGGCCGCACCGGTCGGGGGCCGCAGGACCTGAATGTGCTCGAAAACGTCGCCCAGGGTGGCGGCGAGGATCGCGAGAAGATCGCGATCAACATAGTTGAGGCCGATCCACTGCACGAAAACGCCACCAGCTGTGAGGTGGTCCCGGACCAGACCGAAGAACTCGCGTGTGTAGAGATGGGCCGCAGCGGCCGTCCAGGGATGAGATGGCTGGGAAACCACGGCATCGTACCGATATTCGGTCAGCATCAGAGAGCTGCGGACGTCGTTGACGACGACCCGGACCCGAGGATCGGCAAGCGGATCACGGCGTCGGCCGGCGGAGACCAGGCGGTTGGCGGTCACCACCTCGGGCTCGATCTCGACCACGTCGACCGTCTCCACCGAGGCCGGCACGCTTTCGAGAACGACCCCGGCGCCGAGACCCACCACCATCATCGACCGCACGGCCGGTCGCGCCAAGACCGGAGCGACGGCAAGCCACCGCGTCACCAGGTAGCGGGCCGGCGCCACTCCAGCCGGCTGAATCGAACCCTCGGGAAGGCCGTTGGTGCGCACCTGCCACTCGCCGTCGACATCGGCCAGGACCACCGTCGCGCTGCGACCGACGGCAAAAAAGACGCGCCGACCCGGTTCGGCCGCGGGTGTCAGCTGCGCGCTGTCCAGGACCTTCCACGGGTTTGGCGGAGGCCAGACAAACACCGCAGCCAGGGCAGCCGCTGCCACGGCCGACAGCCGCCACATCCGAGTCCGATCGAAGAGGCTCGCGCCGATGGCGAGGACGAAATTGGTTGCGGCGGCAACGATCAGGGTTCCACTGAAACCAAGACCGGGAAGGACAACGAACGCGGCGCCGACCGCGCCGACAATGGCGCCGATGGTTCCCCACGAATACACCCGGGCGGCGGTCTGCCCGGCATCGGTCTCGTCGCGGGCGAGGAATCTGACCGCAAACGGGAAGGTGGCCCCGATGCAACAGGCTCCCGGGAACAGGGTTGCGGCCACCAAGAGCACATCGCCACCGGTCCCGGTCGTCGCGGCGAGGTCGGCGAGACGATCGAGAAAAACAAAAGCGACGATCGAACACAGGCCGGCTCCGACCTGGGCAGTCGCGAATCCGGCACGGCTCGAGCTTCTGGTCCCGGCCAGACGGGAGGCGATTCCAGAGCCGAAGGCGATGCCGGCCAGAAAGCTGGCGAGCATGGTCGAAAACGCGTACACGCTGCCGCCGAGCAGGTGGCACAGCAGCCTCGTCCACAGAATTTCATAGGTGAACGAGACCGCACTCGAAAGCAACACCAGGACAAGCATCGGCGATATGGCCGGCGGTTCTTCACGAACCGCCTCCGGCCCGATGGTCGGAAAGCGTTTCGGTTCACGGCGAGCCAGAGCCAGAGCGACGGCAAAGGTGGTCAGGCTCAGAACCACCGCAACCACCGTCGTGCGCCACAGACCGAGGACGGGAACGAGCAGAAAACCGGTCGCCAACGCTCCGACCACCGCGCCGCCCGTGTTGACCGCGTACAGAGCGCCGACCCGAGAGCCGACCTGGTCATCCTGGACCACGGCGTGACGGACCAGAAGCGGTAAAGCCGCTCCCATCAGACCGGTGGGTACCAGCAGCGAGGCAAAACAGCAGAGCAGATAAAGCAACGCCGTGGCGAGACCACCGGTCTGCGCCGGCAGATCGCCGACACCGAGAACGACCGCCACCAGGCGACGACAGAGATCCACCCACATGGGAACCGAAAGGGCCCACATCCCGACGCCGAGTTCGACCAGGGCGAAAGCTCGCAACGGGCGAGAGATTCTCGGCATCATTCTTCCCGCGAACGCCGCTCCCGCACCGAGGCCGCCGAGATAGGCGGCGAGCACGGCCGCAGTCGCCAACTCCGAGGTACCGAAGAGGAGCGTAAAACGGCGCGTCCACACCACCTCGTACACGAGACCGGAAAACCCGGAAACGAAGAACACCGTCAGCAGGAGCCCGAAGCGGAGGTCGAGCCGCATCACACCCACCTGGAACGGTCACGGCGACGCGCGAAACTCTCGTGCACCGCCCAACTCTAGCCGGTTCTCGTCCTGAGACCCCGGAGGGAACAGCGCAGTTTTCAATGTGGAGACGAGCGATTCTCGCACAAGGTCAAGAAAGACAAAGATTTGCGCAGCCTGAGCACCGATAAGCCGAGAATGGATATCCAACGTCGAACACCGAGATTGCCAACGAACGCGATTCCCGGACGAACACGAGCTGGAAGGGCTGCGACCCGTTGATTCGAGTCCACCCCGCAGTCGAATTGTCCGGACCCGCGTCGTGTGGTAACATCACTCTAACGTGTTTCGAGAAGAGATCCGTGGTGAGATTTCGTCGCGATATTAGCGGTTCCATTGAGATTTGGGAGGAGAGGGGTATGAAAAGGACACATGTTGCGATCATTTTCGTCGTTGCGGTCGCGGTTGCCCTCGTCAGCGGTGCTCTGTACGCCGACCGGGGAGTCCACCGACTCAGCGCATCGGCAACCAGTGCACCGCCCGCAGTGATGGTGCCCGGCGATCTGCCGGAGATCACAAAGAGCCCGAACCAGAACGCCACCGCAGCGACCAAGGATGGACGCGCGGTCTACCAGCTCTTCTGGGACGACGGGACATGCGAAGCCGGGATCGGTGTCGGTGCCGCGAACACCGCGTTTATGGAGTTCTACGCGCCCACCGTGTGCACCCAACCCGGTCTCAGCATCATCGCCGTCACCGCGCGGGTCAACACCCTCACGGCGAGCTCGTTCTCGCTCCGTCAGTCGGGAGCCACCCCGGGCGCCCCGGCATCGGGCACCCGTCTTCCACTGGCCACGGCCATCACCGGATTGGGTGCGTGCGGCGGATCCGCGACAACCGGGGTTCAGCGCGTGCTTTCGACCCCCGGTGTCGTCAACGGCACCGCGAACTTCTACGCCGGTCTGGTCTATCCGGTCGGCGGCTACACGGGCCGTGACACCGGAAGCGCGCTCGGCCACATGTTCCTCAACTGTGCAACATGCGGCATGAGCGTGTACTCGTCCCTCGACCTGCCGACCACCCTGCGCGGCAACTTGGTGATCCGCGTGACCATCGACGACGCCGGTTGCGTGCCGGTCGAGCTCCAGTCCTTCGCCATCGAATAGGCGATCGGTAGCCGAACGCGATCTCGCCCGGGAACGGCAGCTGCCGTTTCCGGGTGAGTTGTGTGAACTGGGGCCCTCCCACACCAGGCTTGCGAAGCCGCACTCCGACCCCTGTTGATCCCACCCGGTGTTTTCGGGATAATCACCATCCGTCGTGCATCCAGGGCACGGAGGCGGGGGAAACGCCATGGCAAAGGAGATTCGACACTCATGAGACGACCTGCAGACGAAAATCTTCTCCACAGACCGGTGGGCGAGGTCGTGTTGATGGTCACAGTGGTGGTACTCGTTGGCTGTAGCGGAGGCTCGGACAACGGCGACGTGATCGCGCGCTCGGATCTGGGCGACGTGACCCGGTCCGACCTCGACGCGCATGTCCTCCGTCTCGAAGAGGATCAACGGCGGCCGCCCGAAGGGGTCAGTCTGGAGTCGTGGCGACGCGACCAGCTCGAAGAGCTTCTGGTGGAGCGGGCTCTGATCGCGAACGCCGGCGATCGCCGCGAACCGAGCGTCAAGTCAGCCCGACGCGAGGTCCTGATGGAGGCGGTCGAAGAGCAATACGTCGCCCCCAGGACCGCGATCACCGACCAGCGGCTCCGTCAGTACTACGACGAGCATCCCGAGGAGTTCGGCCACCCGGAGCAGATCCGCCTCCGTCACATCTTCAAACGCGTGCCGAGGGACGCCACCGAGGCGGAGCGTCAGCGGGTCCGGGCGGAGATGGAGACGTTGCTCCAACAGATCCGCGACGGCGCCTACCTCGGCGACCTCGCCCGAGATCACTCGGACTCGGAGACCGCTCCCCTCAACGGGCTCATCGGGAGGCTCAGCCGGGGCGACCTCGACCCGTCGATCGAGGAGGTGGTGTGGGCCCTCGACGAGGGCGAAGTTTCGGAGATCATCCCGACCGCGGTCGGTTTCCACATCTTCCTGCTCGAGAACCACCTCGAGCCGTATCACATGGAGTACGAGGAGGCGGGCGGACGACTGGTGCGCAAGCTGGAGCAGCGTCAACGCACCCAGGTCCTCGCCGACATGCTGGTCGAACTGCTGGTCGAGAGCGATGCGATCTACCGGCCCGAGCTGCTCGAGGCGGATCCGCCCCCCGGTCCGCAGGAGGCTCTGTTCTCCCTGGACAACACGATCATCACGATGGCATCGGTGCAGGCCTATGTCGACCGGTCGACCGTCTACCAGCACCGGGTGACGCCCCCGAGCCAGTGGCTGGAGGACGCCAGCCGCCGAGCTCTTTTCCTGTGGAAAGCGGAGCAGGAAAAACTCGCGGACAAACCCGAGGTTGCCGGGCGGCTGGCTGAGATCGAGCGGCGGACGATCATCGAGACGGAGTGGCAGCGGAGGGTCGCGGAGGAGCTGCAACGGCTGGACGCGGACGGTGCTCTCGAGGAGTTCTACTTCGACAACGCCACCCGCCTGCAATCGCCCAAGCTCTTCCACCTGCGTATCATCTTTATGAACATCGAGGGCCTCGACCGGCCCTATGACGTCTACGAGCGGTTGGACGAGCTCGATGACGAGATTCGCGAGGGCCGGCGGGATTTCGCCGCGACCGCCCGCGAGCTCTCCGACGACTTCAGTTCCCGGAACGGCGGCGACCTGGGTTGGGTTCACCTCAAGTACTTCGGAGAGTGGGCCGGTCCGCGCGTGCAGCGTGCGGTGCGCGCCCTCGAGCCGGGCGAGGTCAGCCCACCGATGCTGCTCGAGTTCTATGACCAAGCCCTGCTCAAGTACCGACGGCAGGGGTACCTGCTGGTCAAGCTGGAGGCGGTACGGGAACCCGAGCTGCGGCCGTACGAGGAGATCAAGGAGCAGGTGGCGCAGCTCTACGAGCAAACCCACCGCCGCCGACTCGAGGAGGAGATCACGACCGAGATCCTGGAATCGATTGACGCCGAGATCCTGGAGGACAGACTTTGAACCGTGGGCTTTCTCTTTTTGCAGTGATCGGAATCGCCACCATGATCGTGGGCTGCGGCGCACGAGAGCCCGAGCTCAACGTGCTCCTGGTCACCCTCGACACCACCCGGGCCGACCACATCGGTTATGCCGGCCACGAGGACGCGCACACCCCGAGGCTGGACGCGTTCGCACGTGATCGTGCGGTCCGTTTCGAAAACGCCATCTCGTCGATTCCACTGACCCTGCCGTCGCACACAACGATCATGACCGGGACCTACCCGGTACACCACGGTGTCCACGACAACGACGGTTTCGTCGTCGACGACGGGGTCACCACCCTGGCGGAGATTCTGGGCGGCGCCGGGTACTCGACCGGGGCGGTTATCGCCTCCTTCCCCCTCGACACCCAGTTCAACCTCGACCAGGGCTTCGACGACTACAACGACGACTACCGGCAGGATTGGACCGATGCCGAGATCGATGGCCGCACGGTCCTCTCATTCGGCTTTATCGAGCGAAAGTCGAATCAGGTCAGCGCGGCCGCTCTGCGCTGGCTGGAGGAACACGGCGATGAACCCTTCTTCCTCTGGGCGCACTACTTCGACCCGCACCAGGCGTACGCCCCGCCGTCGCCGTATGACAGTCTCTTCGCATCCGAGCCCTACGACGGCGAGATTGCTTTCATGGACGAGGGCTTCGGGGTTCTGCTCGACGCCCTCGATGCGAAGGGATTGCTCGACACCACCATCATCGTGGTCGTCGGCGACCACGGCGAGTCCCTCGATCAGCACGGCGAGCCGACCCACGCCGCCTATATCTACGACACCACCGTTCGAGTTCCCTTGCTCATCGCCGCACCGGGGAGCGGGCAGGCGACGGGCGAGTCGGTGAAACGGCAGGTTCGAACCATCGACATCGCGCCCACGATCCTCGACCTGCTCGGTCTCCCCGCTCATCCCGACATGCAGGGATCGAGCCTCGTGCCCGAGCTCCACGATCCCGAGAGTGGCCCGGAGCGGGTGGCGTTGATCGAAACCCACTTCAGCCACTACCACTACCAGTGGGCGCCCCTGAGAGGCCTGCGCACTGATCGCTGGAAGTATGTCCTCGCCCCGAAACGCGAGCTCTACGATCTCGCCAACGATCCCGGAGAGGTGCACAACCTGATCGACGTGAGGCCGGAAATCGCCGCCGATCTCGACCAGCAGCTCGACGAGCAGTTCCGGAACCACAGCTGGCCCGATCTGGCGCGCTCGGTGGAGACCATCACCGACACCTCGGTGCTCGCCAAGCTCGAGGCTCTCGGCTACGCCACCGGCGGCGGAGAGACGGTGCGCACGACGCCGTTCCCATCCCGCGAGCAGCTCGCCGAGATGCCGAACCCCCGCGACCAGTCCCTGGTCCTGCGTTTTATCAACTCATCGCGCGAGATGCTCCGTCAGGGGCAGTTCACCAAGGCTCTCGAGGTCGCCCAGAAGGGGCTGGCGATCGACTCCGACAACCCCCGTCTCTTTGTCATGGCGGCCCGCGCCGAGTTTTCCATGGGCAACGTCGAGAAAGCGATCGAGCTCTTCAACCGGGCCGCCGAGTTCGATCCTACGGATGTCCACCCGTTCATCTATCTCGGCTCCGCCTACTCACAGCTCGACCGCAACCAGGAAGCCAAGGAACACTACCTGATTGCCGCCCGCATGAGTCCCGGTCGGGTCGATGTGCTCGAAAATCTGGGCGGGGTCCAGGCCTCGCTCGGCGAGTACACCGATGCGGTCGAGACCTTTGAAAAGGCGATCGAGCTCGAACCCGGCAAGTGGTCGCTACACATGCGGCTGGCGGCGGCGCTGCGCCAGACCGAGCGCTTCGACGAGGCACGGGCCGCGCTCCAGGAAGCCCTCCGCCTCAACCCCTACTCGCCGGTCCTCCTCGACCAGATCGCCAAATTGTACGCCACCATCGGCAACTACGCCTTTGCCCGTCAGGCCCTGGAACAGGCGATCAACATCGACCCCGATGAACCCCTGTTGCGGCTCCACCTCGCCGCAGTGATCCTCGGCGGCGGCGACGACGAGGGTGAGGCCCGAGCCCAGCTCGAGCAGGTGGTGACCCTGGCGCCCGACACGCGAGCCGGCAAGCTCGCCCTCACCTGGCTCGACGGCGGTGACGTGGAGTTACTCGAAGACGAGACCGTCGTGCCCACCACGGGCGCTTCGCCACCGTGACACCGGGGCGTTTCCTCATAGATCGGCCCCACCGACGGCCTGCAGGTCGACGGCCGAACTGACGGAGGGATGCCAGCGGGGCATCCCTCCGTCAGTGCCGGTGGATGTCCTTGTGCATGAGCTCGCGGGTGGCGATGAGACGTTCCTCCGCCGGCAGTCTCGCGAAGTCGCGGTTGAGCTTCTCGTCATCCTCCCCGGTCAGCAGCGCGATCTGGTAGTCGATGACAGTCGACGGGAAGACCCCGGTCTCCTCGTACATGGCTCGGCGCTCGTCGAGCAACCGCGCGCACTGGACGCAACTCGCGGGGAGCGGTTCCAGGCGTTGCATGGCCTCCTTGTCGGAGAAGACGTTGCCCTCGACATTGGTCGCGGCCGCCCGCTCGAGCATGCCGTCGGCGGTGAGCCCGTACTCGGCGGCGGTCGTGATGCCGGCCAGCAGCAGATGGAAGGAAGCCGAGCCGTCGGGTGAACGGATCTCGACAGTCTGCCGGCCACGAGAATCCGAATACTCTTCGGAATCGGTCGGGTTCACCACCTTGGCCAGGTGGTTCTGTTTCGACCAGCCGAGGGGCACGCGGATCAGCGCCGATCGATTGTTGTGGCTCCAACAGATCCGGGTCGGCGCCTCCTGGTTGGGAACCAATCGAAGGAAGGACGACGCCACGGTGTTGCCGAAGGCCGATAGGGTTGAAGCGTAGTCCACCAGACCGCCGATGAGCTTGCGCGCATCCACCGACAGGGCGCCGTCGGCATCCGACATGATGTTGTGGCCGTCACGCACCAACTCCATGTGGAAGTGGAGCCCGTTGCCGGCCACCCCTTCCTCGATCTTGGGCGCAAAGGTGGCGAGCATCCCGTTGCGGTGGGCCACGTTGCGAATGATCCAGCGCGACAGACCGATGAGGTCGCCCATCTCCTCGATGGGCCGGGTGAGAAGCTCGATCTCGTGCTGCTCGGCACGGCGCCCGGAGAGCAGTGGCAGATCGGAGCGGACGGAGTCGATGTATCCGACCTCGGCGTGGGCGTACTTCACCGCGCCGGTGATCTGGGTGAGATAGCGCACCATCTCGTTGACCACATCACCGCCCTTGAAGAAGGGCGATGACGCATGGTAGCCCACCTGCCGGTGGGCCGAGAAGTTCTCCGGCCCGCCCTCGCGGACGAGGAAGAACTCGAGCTCTCCGAGGGCGTGGAGCTCGAGCCCGGTGCGTTCCTTGAACCGCCCGTGGGCGATGGCCAGGATGTTGTCCGGGGTGAAAGCCGCCGGCTGCCCGTCGCGATCGAGAAAGCGACAGATGAAGTTGAGGCTCGAGGAGTCGAAGGGACTCAAGAACGCCGTCCGGTAGCTCGGAACCACATAGAGATCCGACGCTGCGGCGTCCACCAACCCGGGGAAGAGCGATGAGCCGTCCACCCGCTCACCCGACGCCAGGATCCGTTCGGCTTGGGTGAAGTCCGCGAACGGCAGCTTGAGTTCGCGCATCTTGCCGTCGATGCTGGTGTAGTGGAAGGACAAGCGTTCGATGCCCCGTTCCCGGATCACCTTGAGCATGTCCGAGCGGGTGAAATCGCACCGGTCCTTGTCGAGCATGAGGCTGAGGGGATTTGCGAGGGCGGCCTGTTCGATCATGACGTCGCCTCCGAAGCGAATGACCTGCAGTCGGAGTCAACCATTCCTTTGACCCGACGGCGAACCCAAAGTAGATCACAGTTCGAGGTCGAGAGGAAACCCTCTTGCGCGGAGGAAGGTTGGATCAATGGGTAAGTTCAGACGGTTCATCGGGGATCGCAACACCCGTGTCTCTGTGCCTCTTTGGTGAAGCGGATGGCGCCCGGTCAGCAGCTCCCGGAGAGCTCCTCGTATTTCGCCCGCACCGGATCCTCGCCGTACTTCCGCTCGAGGCGGCGGACGATGAAATGGCCTCGCGCCATATCCTGAAAGTGCTCGATGAAGAGAACATTGATGGTCGCACCGCCGAGGGCGCCGACCAGAGGTACGCCCTGGGCCATGATCTTCTCGCCGACCACGGTGTTGAAGCGGGTGGCGATCTGGGCCAGCAGACGGACGATGACCGGGGCGCTCTCTTCAACCACCGCCCTGTTGGCCACGAACCTGGCGGCCTCGCTCACCGCCTGAGCCAACGCCATTCGGACCGCGAAATAGCCCGACTCGGTGGCGTCGTCTCCGCCGGAGGGCCCGCCCATGGCGAAGACCTCGAGACAGGCGAGGCGTGACCCGGCCGCCGACAGATCCTCGCCTTCGCTGCGGGCGATGTCTGCAATGGACCGCATGATGATGGTGGTCGTGACGGGCAGCTCGATGGGCAGGGCGGCGATGCCGAAGGCGCCGCCGACACCGCCCGCAAGACCGGCCAGGGCCAGGTGGCTCCTGGGCCTCGGCTTGCCGTGGTCGCCCGTGGCCAGGGTCCGGACCGCGACGTTGACGGTCTTCATGAGGGAGTCGTGTGTGACCCTGGCGATCCTGTCGCCGGCACCGCTCGGCAGCGCCTTGAAGAGAGCCTCGATGGGTGTGCCGACCACATCGGAGATCTTGGCGATGAGCCCCGGGTTCTCCAGGAGATCGACCGCAGTCGTCAGATCATCAAGGTCCTTCTCGTACCAGTCCGTCATCGTCTCGGCTCCCTCCGGCGCCGGCGCAACGCCCCTATCCTACAGGGCCTCGTGCGCCACAAACGGGCGACGCCACACCAAAGGACTCCCTTCCCATCAGGTCTTCGAGGTTTCAACTGTTATGGCACGGTGTCTGTCCACGCGGTGGTGTCCCCGGACTCGAACCCGTCTGCGAAGAACGGAGGGACAACCGCGACACAGGATTGCACCAGAACATCGTCGATGTCCCAGCCAGGGTGGCTCACCGAAGTGTCGGTGCCGAGGCGAAAGCGGAACTGCACGGTCTCGCCGGCATAGGCATCGAGGTCGACCACCGACCGAAGCCACGGTTGGGGATCACCACACCACGCGTTGAGGTTGGCCAGCGGATTGCTGAACGAGCTGCTCACGACCCCCGCATACGGATCGGTCAACAGCACCGGATCTTCGAGTTGGGTCCACGTGGTCCCGCCGTCGGTGGTGATTTCGAGGATGCTGCCATCGTAGCAACCCGAACCCGAGTCCTCCATCTCCTGATAGTTCCAGTATTGAAGGGTTCGGCCCGATCCGGCAGACGGCAGGAAAACGGGTGGCGAGACGAGCATCTGGTCACTGACACCGCCGACATCATCCACGTGGAAGACAAATGCGCCGCTGTGGGTGCCGGCGATCCCCCCCGTCAGCGCCCAGGTGTCCGATCCTGAGGCCGCCGAGTGGGTCCACCCCACCGCACCCGACTCGAAGTCGTCGAAGTACTGGCTTGCGGGCACCGAACCGAGTCCGCAATCGCCCGGCAGAGCGGCGGTGATGAAGGTGAATGTCGGGGACCAGGTGCCTGTACCGCAGGCATTGTCCGCCTGCACACGCCAGAAGAACGGCGTGTTGCTCGCCAGATCAGCTCCTGGTGTGAAGCTCACGTCCGGCAGATCGGGAGTGTCGAGGACCACCATGGTGAATGCCGCATCGGTCGCCACCTGCAGGCGGTAGCCGGCGGCCTCGGTGGCGGCGGTCCACTCGAAGACCGGGCGCTCGGGTTGGTTGAGAGCCCCGTCTGCCGGCGCCACGAGGT
>Ga0316198_10000487_pt1 | contig 20856 bp, 16 predicted proteins | sample OudBieAanoxic_MG_FD_204935 | JGI IMG/M metagenome (GOLD analysis project Ga0316198, IMG submission 204935) | Coastal sediment microbial communities from Oude Bieten Haven, Netherlands - site A anoxic | ecosystem: Environmental > Aquatic > Marine > Coastal > Sediment | place: Netherlands...
CTGGGGCCGCCGGGATCGGCGACGACTACTACCCGTCACTCGGGAACGGCGGCTACGACGTGGACCATTATCACCTGGACGTTGCGTACAACGACGACGGCACCGTCGACGCCTCGGTCGTGATCACCGCCACTGCGATCGACAACCTCGATTCTTTCAACCTCGACTTCACCGGCTGGCAGATTGACCGCCTCGAGGTGAGCGGCGATGCCGCCGCGTATGAACGCGTCGGCGAGGAGCTCGTCGTAGCTCCCGTTGAGATCCTCGCGGGTGACAACTTCGAGGTCGAGGTGGACTACAGCGGAACACCCGAACCGACGACCTCGTCGGCGATTCCGTTCGGGATCGGATGGCACACCGGGCCGGAAGGCGAGCAGTACGTTGCTGCCGAACCGGACGCCGCCCATTCGTGGTTCCCATCCAATGACCACCCGCTCGACAAATCCACGTTCACGTTTGCCATCACCGTGCCGAACCGACTGTCTGTCGCAGCGAACGGCGAACTCGTGGAGGTCGACGAAGGCGACACAACAAGCACCTACCGCTGGTCGATGACCGATCCGATGGCGCCGTATCTCGCAACCATCGTCATCGGCGACGGCTGGACGCTCGTCGACGATCCGGTGTCGACCGAGGTTGCCGGGATTCCCGTCAGCAACTTCCTCCCTCCAGACCTCGCGGCAGATCCTCCTGCGGCGCTCGAGACAACCGGCGAGATGATCCGAGTGCTCGAGCAGGCCTTCGGCCCGTACCCCTTCGACCGCTATGGGATCGCAGTGGTCGGCGGGTTCCCCGCAGCACTCGAGAACCAGACGCTCTCGGTCTTTGGCCGAACCATGGTCGAATCCCCCTACTTCGAATACGTGCTCGTTCACGAGCTTGCGCACCAATGGTTCGGTGACTCGGTCTCCGTTGGAGAGTGGAGCGACATCTGGCTCAATGAAGGCTTCGCGACCTACGCCGAGCTGCTCTGGATCGAGGAGTTGTATGGCCCGGGGGCCTACCGAGAAGAGGTGGCGAACCGCATCCAGGCCGCCGAAATCGCCGGATACGGTCCCCCCGGCACGCCGGCTCCGGATGATCTCTTCAACGGAAGCGTCTACCAACGAGGGTCGTTCGTGCTGGTTGCACTCCGAGATGAGGTCGGTGATGACATGTTCTTCGAAACGCTCCGCACCTACGTAGAGCGGTTCTCTGATGGCAATGCCACGACCGAGGACTTCATCTCCCTCGCGGAAGAGATCGCCGGCCGTGACCTTGGGGATCTCTTCTCGACATGGCTGTACGACGAACAGATCCCGGCATAACGACTACCGTCGTCGTCATGCCCCAACATGCTGACCTCGGACTCATCGGCCTCGCCGTCATGGGCCGCAATCTCGCCCTGAACATCGCCGACCACGGATACACCGTCGCCGTCTACAACCGCTCAGCGGAGCGCACCGACGAGTTCCTCGCAGGCGAAGGGGCGGATGCCCCCGTCGTCGGCGTGCACACGCTCGAGGAACTCGTCCAGACCCTCGCTCTGCCGAGGGTTGTCGGGCTCATGATCAAGGCCGGCGAACCGGTCGATGCACAGATCGATGCGCTCGTCCCGCTCCTCGAGCCGGGTGACATCATCATCGACGGCGGCAACTCCCAGTTCACCGACACCGAGCGCCGCACCGCCGAACTCGCCGAGGTGGGCATCCACTTCATCGGTATGGGTGTCTCCGGTGGCGAAGAGGGAGCCAGGTACGGCCCTTCGCTCATGCCGGGCGGCAGCACCGCCGCATGGCCGCACGTCAAGGACATCTTCACGTCGATCGCTGCGACCGCCGAAGGTGAACCCTGCTGCGAGTGGGTTGGAGCGGGAGGTGCCGGGCACTACGTGAAGATGGTGCACAACGGCATCGAATACGGCGATATGCAAGTCATCGCGGAGGCCTACGACATCATGAGCCGGGGCCTCGGCTTCGACGCCCCCGCGATGCAGCCGATCTTCGCCCGGTGGAACACGGGTCGGCTCGACTCGTTCCTCATCGAGATCACGGCGGACATCATGGCCACCCTCGACACCGACGGCGAGCCGCTCCTCGATAAGGTGCTGGATGCCGCCGGCCAGAAGGGAACCGGCAAGTGGACGGTTGTTGCCTCGATGGATCAGGCGGCGCCGACCACGCTCGTCGCCGAGGCCGTCTACGCCCGGGTCGTGTCGTCACTCGTAGACCAGCGCACCACCGCATCGGGGATCTTGACGGGGCCGCGCGGCGCGATCGAAGGCGATCCCGACGACGTGGTCGCGGATCTCGAGGATGCGCTCTACGCCTCGAAGATCGTCTCCTACGCCCAGGGTTTCATGCTGTTCGAGGCAGCGTCGGAGGAATTCGGATGGGACCTCGATACCGGCACCATCGCCTCGCTGTGGAGGGCCGGGTGCATCATCCGGTCGCGGTTCCTCGCCGACATCACCGCGGCCTACCGGTCAAACCCGGGTCTCTCCAACCTCCTCCTCGAAGGGTTCTTCCGGCACGCGGTGGCTGAGGCCGAGCCGGGATGGCGCAGGACTGTCGGCCGGGCGATCGTCGCGGGGATCCCAGTCCCTGCGTATTCGTCGGCGCTCGCGTTCTACGACGGGTACCGCTCCGACCGGCTCCCGGCGAATCTCATCCAGGCCCAACGCGACTCCTTCGGTGCTCATACATACGAGCGGGTCGATGAGCCCCGCGGCCGCTTCTTCCACTCGACCTGGGAGGCGTAGATGAGGGTGCCGCCTCGCACGATGGCTGCGCTGATCACGCCATTCGCTGAACATGGCTCGATCGATGAGGCCGCTCACCGCCACAATCTGTCCCTACTCACCGAGTGGGGCCTCAGCGGGTTCCTCATCGGCGGATCGACGGGCCAAGGCCCATATCTCGAGCCGGGGGAACGGGGCATGTTGACGGCGACCGCGCGCGACGAACTCGGGTCTTCGGCGTTCCTCTTGACCGGTGTCTCGGCCCAATCCGTTCGCCAGGCGGCCCGACAGATCGTCGAGGCTGCCGAAGGTGAGGCCGACGCCGTGCTCGTGACGACGCCGACGCTGCTCCTGCGCAAGAATGCCGAACTCGTCGAGTCGTTCTACGGCCTCGTCGCCGATCTCTCCCCCCTCCCGGTGTTCTGCTACTCGGTGCCTGCCGTGACCGGATATGAGCTCCCGATCGAATCGGCCATCGCAATCTGCGCCCACCCGAACATCGTCGGCATCAAGGACTCCGGCGGCGACACCAACCGGATCGGCCCAATCCTCAGCCGCATCGGCGAGAACCACTACTTCTTCGTCGGGGCGTCGCGAATCGTTCATGAAGCGTTCGCCCTGGGTGCCTACGGATCGATCACCGCGTCCGGCAACTACGCCCCGGAACTCGCCTCCGCCGCCCGCGACGACGCCGATGCCCAGGACCGACTCAGCTCACTCGCATCGAACGTCGAATGGCACGGATTGGCCGGCACCTACGCCGCGGCGGAGATGGTTGGATTGCACCCCGGAACGATGCGACCTCCGTTGATCGAGATGGCAGCTGAGGAACGCGAGGACATGCGGGCGGTCTGCTGCCCGGTAGCGAACCGGTAGCCTGGCCCACGAGCGACGCGGAGGGACGCACATGGCGGGATTGGCCGGCAAGACGATGTTTCTGTCCGGGGGCAGCCGAGGCATCGGTCTCGCTATTGCCAAAAGGGCCGCGGCCGATGGCGCCAACATCGCACTCATCGCCAAGACGGCTGAGCCGCATCCCAGGCTCGAAGGCACGATCTACTCGGCAGCACAGGAGATCGAGGCAGTCGGAGGTGCGGCGCTCCCGATCGTCGGCGACATCCGCCATGACGAGGAGGTAGCGGCGGCGGTGGCAACAACAGTCGAGACCTTCGGTGGTATCGACATCTGCGTCAACAACGCCTCGGCGATCAACCTGTCGGGCACGGAATACCTCCCGATGAAGTCGTACGACCTGATGCAGGACATCAACACTCGCGGGACATTTCTCGTCTCGAGGGCGTGTATCCCGCACCTGAAACGAGCCGAGAACCCGCACATCCTCACCCTCAGCCCCCCGCTCAACCTCGCACAGCATTGGTTCCAGAACCACGTCTCCTACACCATTGCGAAGTACGGCATGTCGATGTGCACGCTCGGGATGTCGGCCGAATTCGCTGATGACGGCATTGCGGTCAACAGCCTTTGGCCGCGCACGATCATCGCAACGGCAGCCGTGCAAAACCTCCTCGGCGGTGACGCCGCGATGCGGCAATCCCGGCGTCCAGAGATCCTGGCCGATGCCGCCTATGAGATCCTCAACCGTCCGAGCCGCGAGGCCACCGGCAACTTCTACATCGACGACGAGGTCCTCGCCGAGGCCGGGGTGACCGATCTCTCCGGCTACAACTACGTTCCCGATGCCGGTCTCCAGCGAGACATCTTCCTCGACGAATAGTCCGGTTGGACTCGGGCCGGCCGAAGGCCTACCGCGTGGTGCCGCCGGCCGTTCTCCACCGAGCGCTCAGCTCCCGCAGATTGTCGTCCGGTGGCGACCATCGACGAATGCTACAACCGCGTGTCCCAATGGCTCGGTCAACCGATGTGATTCAGAAAATCGCAATTCCCCTGTCGGGGACCTTGTTTTTGTCACACCGGCCTGAGAGAATCGAACGTATGTTCGGTACAACACTTGCAACAGCGGAACTCGACATACCGGTCGATCACCTGGCCGGGGAGAATCTCGACGCCGTCTTCGACGACGACCTCGAGGCTTCGGTAGTCGAGATCCATCAGACGATCGAGCGGCTCAGTGCTGAACGTGCACGGCGTATCGCCGAGGTCGACCGACGAGAGTTGCACCGTACATTGGGGCACCCGTCGACGGCTTCGTGGCTTGCCGACCGGTGCCGTCTCTCCTGGAGACAGGCTCGTGGGATGGTCGCGATGGCCGGCACGCTGTCCGAGATCCCACTCACGGCCGCTTCGTACGCCGGCGGCGAGATCGACAGTGTCCGGGTCCGGTACCTCGTGGCGGCACACAACGCCCACCCAGACACCTACGCCCGTGACGAGGCGCTGCTCCTCAACGTGGCGTGCACACTCACCCCGCGAGAACTGCGGCGGGCGATCGAGTATTGGCGGCAGAACCTCGACCATGCTGCGGCACTCGGCGACACCAACCACATGTTCAGCCTCCGCCGCCTCCACGTCTCCCCCACGTTTGCCGGCATGGCAAGGATCGACGGTGATGCCGACCCGGAGTCGGCCACCATCATCGATGCAGCACTCCGGTCGATCACGGAACCATGGGCGAAAGCCGGGGACGAACGGTCACCGGCGCAACGGCGACTTGACGCCTTTGTTGGCATCTGCCGAGCGCACCTCGATCACGGAGACACACCGATCATCGGCGGCGAACGACCCCACATCTCCGTGATCGTCGATTGGGGGACGCTCGCCGGCACGACCGGAACCGCCGGTGAACTCGACGACGGAACCGTCCTGCACCCAGAGGCGATCCGGCGCCTCGCCTGCGACGCCGTGGTCACGCGGATCGTGACCGGGCCCGACTCGCAACCCCTGGACGTGGGTCGGGCCACCCGAACGATCCCGCCGGCGATCCGGCGTGCCCTCGTTGCCCGCGATCGTGGATGTACGTGGGAGGGCTGCGATCGGCCTGCCAACTGGTGCGACGCGCACCACATCATTCACTGGGCGGACGGCGGAGTGACGGCGATCTACAACCTCATCCTCCTGTGCCGCTACCACCACCGCTGGGTCCACGAACTCGCGGACCGCGCCCCGCCGTAACCAAGGCGGTCGTTCGGTCACCCGGTGACGAGAACGGCCGCACCTTCGACCAGGCTTTCCTTGAGGCAGATCACAATCGTGAATTCCACAGCACTGCACCCCAGCAAGGCTGAGATTCGAACAGGAAAGTCTCTTGTCGTTCAGCTCACTCAAGATGCAGCTCGGCGTGCCGAAGACATGATCACCGTGCGAGTGTCCACTTTCATAGCCGTCTTCATGCTGGTTGCTGCATCCTGCAGCAACCAGCCCCTTGTCGCGCCCGACGTTGCGACGACCGAAAGCCAGAACCCCGTCCCCGACGCGTCGACGACCGAGAGCTGGAATCCGGTGCCCGACACCAACGGTGGCCTCGCCGGCTTTGCACGGACCGACGGTGACCGGCTGCTGATCAGCACCGAGGCAGGCGTTCGGGACTTCGTTGCCGGAGTCAACCTTGGACCAACCATCCCCGGGCGGCAGCCGGGTGAGCAGGCAATCGGCCAGGAAGACTTCCAGCGCTGGTTCCCCCAGATGGCGAGTATGGGTTTCCGGGCGCTTCGGGTGTACACGATCATGCCGCCGACGTTCTACCGGGAGCTCCGCGCATTCAACCTGGCAAACCCAGATGCCCCTTTGCTGTTGGTCCACGGGGCATGGATCCCCGAAGAACGGTTCTACGAGACTTTCGACCTGTTCGATTCGGAGATCGTTTCCGAGTTCAAGGCAGAGATCGAGAGGGCGGTCCGCGTGGTTCATGGTGATATCACCTTGCCAGACCGCCTCGGCCACGCGGGCGGTGCCTACGACGCCGATGTGTCACCCTGGTTGATGTCGTGGGCGATCGGGGTCGAATGGGATCCGTTCGCCACTTCGGCATCCGACATCGCCAACTCGGGCACGCCTGCCTATCGGGGCACGTACTTCGAGAACACCACCGGCGCCTCTCCAACGGAAGTCTGGCTCGCCGAGATGCTCGATCACCTGGCCGAACTCGAAGCCGAGCGCGGCGTCACGATGCCGCTGACCTTCGTCAACTGGCCGACCACCGATCCGCTTCATCACCCGGACGAACCACTGGAACGAGAGGAAATCGTCGGCGTCGACCACAACCACGTACGACCGACGTCGGCGTGGCCGGGCGGCTACTACGCCAGCTATCACGCCTATCCGTACTACCCCGACTTTCAGCGGTACGAGGAGGGCATCGCAGGATTCCGGCTGAACGGCGAAGAAGACAACTACGCCGGCTACCTCACGAAACTCAAAGACCATCACGCGAGCATGCCGGTCGTCATCACCGAATTCGGAGTTCCCTCGGCCATGGCCTCAGCCCATTTCGGACCGCAGGGCAGGAACCAGGGTGCCCACAACGAGCGAGACCAGATGCAGATCGACGCGGACTTGCTGAGCGCCATCGAAGGGGTCGGTTTGTCCGGTGGATTCGTGTTCGAATGGACAGACGAGTGGTTCAAGTTCACGTGGAACACGATCGACTATGAGCTCCCGCCGAACCGAAGGAATCTGTGGGTCAACCCATGGACGAACGAAGCCCATTTCGGCGTCGTCGCTACCGACCCCGGATCGCGTCAGGTGGTTGATCTCGACGGCGACGAGGGCGAGTGGACCGAGAACAGCTCCCAGGTGATCCTCGAGTCCACCGGCGCGGTGCGGGAAGTCAGGGCACTCAAGGACGAGGGCTACCTCTACCTCCGAATCCGCACCAACGAGCCGGGCCTCTGGCTTGAGACACCGGTGATAATCGGCTTCGAGGTTCTCGACGGCGATAGCGGCGGACTACCGGGCACAGACGGTATCTACCCCCAATCCGACTACGCGATCGTCCTCGACGGTGACGAAGGTCGCATGCTCGTACGGGCCTCCAATGATCCCTACGCCATCCAGTACGCCTGGAAGAGAAGCTACGAAGATGTCGACCCTGCCGACTTCCACGAAGGGAGCGGGGTCTGGAATGTCCAGCGCCTCGTTGTCAATCGTCCGCTCGTGGTGCCTTCTACCGGTGCGACCCTCCCGGCGGAGGTAATCGCTCCGGGCGAGATGGTCTTCGGCACCACGGATCCGAGCGACGCCGATTTCGATTCCCGGTCCACGTGGTCGGCCAAGGAAAGGGTAATCGAACTCCGAGTCCCCTATCAGGCGATCGGCTTCGCAGACCCGTCGTCCTTGCAGGCCTACCGGATCAACGCAGACGGGAGTATCGGCACCGACACGGTTGAGCGGGTCGGCATCACGATCGTCGTCGGCGATGAGGTGTTCGAGACGACGGGCTACGCCTGGGAACCATGGCAGATACCCGCGTGGCACGAGCGCGTCAAGGCCGGCGCTGACGTCTTCGCCGAAGCGGTGATCACTGCCAACACGCCCTAGACCCGCATCCTCAAGGGCCGCTGGGCTCAGCCTCCGGCAGCCCGTCAGATCGCGGAGGTCGACCGGCGAGCGACCGCCCCGGTTACTCCGTGACGAGGACGGCCGCACCCTCCACGCGGCCCTCCTTGAGACGGATCAGTGCGAGGTTCGCATCGCCGAGCGGGTATACATCTGGGACGGTGCGGATTGGGATCTCTGCAGCCAACTCGAGGAACTCGGCGGCATCCTGCCGGGTGAAGTTCGCCACGCTGCGCAGCTGACGCTCGCCCCACAGCAGGTCGTAGCCGAATTCGGGGATCCGATCGAGGTGGATGGCGTTGATGGCAACGGTGCCTCCGCGGGCGACCGACTTGAGCGCCTCCACAACCACATAGCCGGCCGGAGCAAAAGTGACGGCAGCATCGAGCGCAACCGGGGGTCGGTCGTGATACGAACCGGTCCAGGCGGCTCCCATCGCAACGGCTCGTTCCTGCTCAGCCGGCGAACGGGTGGCGACGAAGACGTCGCATCCCCAGAACGTCGCTACCTGCATGGCGAGGAGCGCGGACGCTCCAAAGCCGTAGAGCCCGAGCCGCCCGCCGGGCTGGATCCCCGAGATCTTCAGCGCCCGGTAGCCGATAATGCCGCCACACAACAGCGGTGCTGCCTCGACGTCCGAGAACAACCTGGGAACACGAATGGCGAAGTCGGACCGAACGGCGATCTGCTCGGCGTAGCCACCGTTGAAACTCCACCCGGCGAACACGGCGTCTGCACAGAGATTCTCTCGACCGTTTCGGCAGTACTCACACGATCCACACGCGCCGGCCAGCCAGGCGACCCCAGCGCGCTCCCCCACCGACCAACCGGCAACACCCTCGCCGACGCGAGCGACGCGCCCAACCACCTGGTGGCCGGGCACAACCGGGAGCGCACGTGCTGCCAGATCTCCTTCGACGATCTGCAAATCGGTGCGGCAGACGCCACAGGCAGCGACATCGATCACGATCTCTCCCACGGCAGGTTCGAGCCGATCAACGTCCGATACATGCAGAGGCCGGGCGGTCACTGGACTGGGTGTCTCGAGAATCTGTCGGCGCATCGTTCCTCCTTGCCTCGACCATGACACCGATTGGTCGCCGATGCAAGAGGCTGTGCGGCAGCGTTCAACTTCTGCTCAGTTCGAATTCTCATCCCAAGCGAAATCAGTTAGCGTCCCGCTCGATGCGACTTGGAATCCCTCTCGAACGAGCCCCGCACGAACGCCGCGTTGCCGCCGTTCCCGCCTCCGTCAAAGTCTTTACCGGCTGGGGATGGGATGTGCAGATAGAGACCGGTGCAGGAGAGGCCGCCGGCTTCCCCGACGACGCCTACGCGGATGCAGGCGCCACGATCGTTCCGGACGGCGCAGCCGCCCACAACGCCGACTTGATTCTCCGGGTCGAGCGGCCGACCTTTGACGAGATCATGCTGGTCCCGGAAGGTGCGGTCCTCGCAGGCTTCCTCGACCCGTTCGTGGCAACCGATGTCGTTCGGGCGCTGGCTGATCGCAACATCACCGCTCTCGCCGTTGAGGCCGTTCCACGGACCACGCTCGCCCAGGCGATGGATGCCTTGTCCTCCCAGGCCAACGTTGCCGGTTACGCGGCCGTGATGCTTGCTGCAGCCGAATCTCCGAAATTCCCCTCGATGCTCGTCACCGCGGCTGGAACGATTCCTCCGGCACGATCCCTCGTCCTCGGTGTTGGGGTCGCCGGCCTCCAGGCGATCGCCACATTCCGCCGCCTCGGCGCCATCGTGCACGCCTACGACATCCGGCCGGAGACCAAGGAACAGGTCGAGAGCCTCGGTGCCAAGTTCGTCGAGGCTCCGACGCAGGCAATGGACGAAGGCGGATACGCCAAGGAAGTCGACGCCGAGACAGCTGCGAGACAGCAAGAGGTGCTCGCCGAGTTCGTGGCGAAGTCGGACCTTGTCGTCACTACGGCCCAGATTCCCGGCCGGCCGGCGCCCAGACTCATCAACGCTGACGTTGTCGCCTCCATGCACCCGGGATCGGTGATCGTTGATATGGCGGCTTCGTCCGGCGGCAATGTCGAAGGTTCGCTGCCCGACGAGGTGGTCGAGGTCAACGGCGTGAGAATCTTCGGCCCGATCGACCTGCCGAGCCGCGTGGCAACCGACGCAAGCCGGATGTACGCCCGGAACCTCCAGGAACTCGTCGGCAGGTGGCGCACCGACGATGGGCTCACGGTCGATCTCGACGATGACGTCGCCGGGCCGGCAACCATCACGTCGGGCGGGAAGATCGTCAACCCCCGAACCCGAGCGGCGATGGGCTTGGAAGAGGAGGCGACATGAGTCCCGAGTTCATCCAAGGGATTGTGGTGTTCGTCCTCGCGGCGTTTGTCGGATTCGAGGTCATCTCGAAGGTTCCGCCAACGCTGCACACGCCGCTCATGTCCGGAGCGAACGCCATATCCGGCATCACCATCGTCGGGGCGATCATTGCGGCGGCATTCGCAGACGGCGCGATCGCCATCGTCCTCGGCATCCTCGCCATGGTCTTTGCGACGATCAACGTTATCGGCGGCTTCCTCGTCACCGACCGAATGCTCGAGATGTTCAAGAAGAAGCCGGTGGCGAAGAGATGATCACACTTCTCTACCTCCTCGCGGGAGCGCTCTTCATCGTCGGCCTGCGCGGGCTCGGATCACCGCGCACGGCTCGGCGCGGCAACCAGATCGCGGCCACCGGCATGCTCCTCGCCACCGTGGTCACCGTCTACTGGGTGTACGACCACTCTCCCAACGATGAAGGCCTGAGCGCCCTCTGGTGGGTGATCCTCGTTGGCCTCGCCATCGGAGGGGCAATCGGTGCACTCCTGGCGCTCAGGGTTCAGATGACGGCGATGCCGGAACTTGTCGCTGCGTTCAACGGGTTCGGCGGTGGGGCTTCCGCTCTCGTTGCGTTCGCCGCCATCGTCGAAACGGGCACGGTTGTTGCGACCGACGTGGCATACGCCACCGAAACCGAAGTCACCGTTGCCCTCTCCATCGCTATCGGAGTGGTCACGTTCTCCGGCAGCTTCGTGGCATACGGGAAGCTCCAGGGCATCATCACCGGGCGACCCGTGACGCTCCCCGGCGGCCCGTTCTTCAACCTCATCCTCGCGCTTCTGATGACGGCTGCCGCCGTCTGGGCAATCGTGTGGAATGAGCCGCTCGGGTACTGGGTCCTGGCAGGTATCGCCCTCATTCTCGGGGTCACCGGAGTTGTCCCGATCGGCGGCGCCGATATGCCGGTCGTGATCTCGCTGCTGAACTCGCTCTCCGGCGTTGCCGCCTCGATGGCCGGGTTCGTGATCGGGAACCAGGGCCTGATCATCGCCGGCGCACTCGTCGGAGCAGCGGGATTCATCCTCACCGTGCAGATGTCGGAGGCGATGAACCGCTCCCTCGCCAACGTGTTGTTCGCCGGATTCGGAACCGAAGGAGCCGGACCGATCGACGCCGGCGACAAGCCGGTCAACAGCGCCACTCCCGAGGACGTTGCGATCTCCCTCAACTACGCGCAGAACGTGCTGGTGGTGCCCGGCTACGGCCTCGCAGTGGCCCAAGCGCAACATGCGGTGCGAGAGCTCGCCACGGCCCTCGAGGAACGAGACATCAACGTCGAATACGCGATCCATCCGGTCGCCGGACGTATGCCCGGCCACATGAATGTGCTCCTCGCCGAGGCCGACGTTCCGTACGACGTGCTCCTCGACCTCGATCACTCGAACCCGAAATTCCCGAATACCGATGTTGTCCTGGTCGTTGGGGCAAACGACGTCGTGAATCCTTCGGCCCGCGACGACGGAACCAGCCCGATCTACGGCATGCCGATCCTGGAGGTCGACCTCGCCGCAACAACAGTGGTCATCAAGCGGAGCCTGTCCCCCGGCTTTGCAGGCATCGACAATCCACTGTTCTACATGCCGTCGACCATGATGCTCTTCTCCGATGCGAAGAGCGCGATCGAGAACGTGACCGAAGCCCTGCTCGACCTCTGAGATGGACTTCGACGAGGTCGTCCGGCGCCGCAGGATGGTCCGCAACTACCTCGATGTTCCCGTCGACGATGACGTGCTCACTCGAATCCTCGACCGGGCAAGCCGTGGACCGAGCGCGGGCTTTTCTCAGGGTGTCTCGTTTGTGGCGGTGACCGACAAAGCAACAAGACGCGAAATCGCCCGGCTCGCCGGTGAAGACGAGTACGTGAGCGAGGGTTTCGATCCGTGGATATCGAGGGCTCCGGTCCACGTGATGATCTGTGTTCGCAAGGGTGCGTACCTCGAGCGATACCGCGAAGCCGACAAGGACGGCCAGCACGGCCCGAAAGGGAGTGAAGAGGGTTGGCCCATCCCGTACTGGTGGGTCGATGGTGGTGCGTCGATGATGCTCCTCCTGCTTGCCGCCGTTGACGAAGGTCTCGCTGCGGGCTTCCTCGGCGCCCACAACATCGACGCCATCGAAGAGCTCCTCGGGATCCCGGAAGATGTATCCCCGGTCGGGATCGTGACCATCGGTCACGCGGCGCCCGATCGAAGATCCGGATCCCTCTCTCGCGGCCGACGCGCCGACACCGTTCGTCGTGAGCGATGGGACATGAACGTCGAGGATTGAACACCGCCCGGGGTACGATGCGCGCCGATCCAGGAGTGCAATGGACCTCACCATCAACCAACGGCCGCCGTTCCGCCCGCCCGTCGAGTTCGTCGAGCGGAAGGGAAGCGGCCACCCGGACACCATCTGTGACCACCTCGCAGAGGAGCTCGCCCGCGACCTCGCACGCACCTCGTTGGAGCAGACCGGTCGGGTGCAACACTTCAACGTGGACAAGGCGATCTTCGCCGCCGGGTCCGTTGATGTCGGCTTCGGCGGTGGTGAGCACACGAAACGGTCACGCTTGGTGTTGGTCGGGAAGGTCAACTTCACAGACCAGTGGCGCCCCGACGTCGAAGCGTTGACCCACGACACACGAGAGCGATTGCTCAGGATCCTGCCGGATGCAACCCCCGATGCGTTTGATGTCGAGATCTGGCTGAACCAGTCGGCCGCCGACCTCGCCGACGTCGTGACCCAAGGTCATCGCGACGGAGTGCCGCGAGCGAACGACACATCGTTCGCCGCCGTCTCGGTGCCGCTGTCGGCGCTTGAAGACGTCGTCTACCGGCTCGAGCACTACCTCAACTCAGCCGCCTATCGGGGCGAGGTGCCCATCGGCAGGGATATCAAGGTGATGGGGGCTCGACACGGTTCCGAGGTGGTCGTCACCGTCGCCGTTCCGGTGCTTGCCCGCAAGGTGCACGATCGGATCACGTACGATCAGGTCGTCGAACGGGTCAGGATCGACGCCCTGGCACTCGTTCGCGACGTCTTCGGGGAAGACACAACGGTCCGGGTCAACCAGGCCGACACCCCCGATTCCCAATATCTCACACTCACGGGGACCTCAGCAGAAGCGGGAGATGACGGTCAGGTCGGCCGCGGCAATCGATTCGGCGGACTCATCACCCCGTACCGCCCGATGAGCCTCGAAGCCGCAGCAGGGAAGAACCCGGCGGCGCACGTCGGCAAGACCTACCACGCCTTCGCTGAAGACATCTCGCGCCGCATCGTCGAAGAGACTGAGGCCGACGAGACCACGATTCGAATGCTCTCATCAATCGGCCATCCGGTGACGGAGCCACAGGTGGTCCACGTTGAGATCGCCGGATCGGCCGACGATGCCGCCGTCGAGGTGATCGTCAAGGAGTCCCTGTCGGACTGGCTCGGTGTTCGCGACCGCCTCATCGCCGGTTCCTACAACTTGTACTGACCAGGGCTGCGGTCCGTTTGTGCATCCACGGCCCGAACGACCATCATCGTGTCCATGATTCGGCTGCGACGCTCCCTTGTTCCGATGGTGCTCGTGGCGTTCGCTGCGATCGCGTCCGCTCCCCCGGCTTCCGCTCAACGAGCCGTGGTGGAGTGCGGCGAATACCAGGGCGTCGTATGCCAGGGGTATTTCACCGACGAGGCGGGAGTCGCCGACGACCCCCAGCGCATCGAAGACGCTATCTCCCGCATTGTCGGGAACTACGGCAATCCGATCGCGGTGGTTGTTGTCCAGGACAGCCGCGGCGCCGACCCGGCGGATTTCGCAGCCGACCTGGCGAACGCGTGGGGCGTCGGCGATCCGGAGGAGGAGAACGGGATCCTCGTCCTGGTTTCGCTCGACGAGCGCAGGACCGAGGTCGTTACCCAGGACGGGATCAGTGTTCCCGGCAGCGCCATCGCCGGTTCGGCCAGGAGTTTCTTCTCCGCTGGTGACTTCGAGGGTGGCCTGCTTGCGATCGTCGGAGCCGTCGAACAATCGCTCGCGGGGAACCTGACGGACGAATCCGACTCCGGGGGGTTCCCCTTCGGTTGGATCATCTTCCTCGGTATTGCGGGCTTCTTCGGCTTCTCGGTCGTCGGCCAGATCAACTCGAGCCGTCGCAAGCGTACGAAGAAGGCCAAGAAGGAGCGCGAGCGGCTGATCGACGGTGACCTCGCCGATCTCGAACCGTCGGGAGCGGACCTGCCGAGATACACCGATTTTGCGGTGCAGGCTCCCCCGGTAAGCGACATACCGACCGCCGACGGGATCAACGAACTGTGGCGAGTTGTCTCGGGTGATGCCTCCGACGCCGTTGCCCTCCAGTCACTCTGGAGCCTCGGCGCCCTCGACGTCATCGACCGGGAGCGTCTCGTGCGGGAAACCCGTGAGCCCTTGGAGCTGCGCGCATCCGAAGAACGCCCCATCCTGGAGAACGCCGTCCAAGAGGCGGCCGATGAAGCTCTGGCGGTCGATCTCAAGGACAACGCAACGTTCGAGTCGAAGCGGCGCTCCCTCGAGCGCCTGACGAAATCGTTGCGCCCACACCGCGTCGCGGCGGCTCGGCGACGCACCGGGGATGCGCTCATCGCAGAACTCACGCCGTCGCCGATCGGAGATGTGGTGCCAACTCCGCTCGGAGCGGCGATCGCCGAGGCCGCAGCAGCATTTGACCGAACGGCCCCACTCTCGGAGTCTGTAGCGGAGTACCGGGCCGCCTCGTCGGAAGCCGACGTGAAGACCCATCGGCTCGAGCAACTCTACGAACAGCTCCCGCAGTCCACCGCTCGACCGGCGATCGCCGCAGCGCTGGCCGATCTCGAAGACGACACCGCTCGCGCCGTCGAACGGTATGAGGAGGTCAGAACGGCGCTCGGGGCGAAGGCTGCCGGCCTCACCGCCGATGGTTTGGATCCGGCCGCGATCGCAGCGCTGCTGCTCATGAATCGAGACGAAAACAACACCGCCGAATTCTTGGATGCCTATCAACGCCACCGAGATCGCGGTTTTGATCCGGCCGAGGCCGTGGAGTTCGCTCTCGCGGGCCTCATGACGGAAGGAGAGGTCGGTCGCGTTCGCGCCGTGACCCGCCGTCTCGGTCTCCCGATCTCGATCACTGCGGGTCTGCTCGCCCGACGGGACGACGGGCCGGAGGTCTACGAACAGCTTCGCGACGAACTGGCCACGTACACCACAAGCGACTCGGCTCGCACGATCGCAGGGGTGTTGGCGATGTCGCTGGAACCGAGCCAGGCGATGCGGCGCTGGCTCGAAGCCCGGGGCGCGCTGCACGAACTCGGTCTCGTCGGGTCCTATGCCGACGTCGCTGCCGCCTTCGGCGCGTCCGATCCTCGCGGTCCGCGCCGATTTGCGCTCGCCTATGCGGCACAGCGGCGCGCCTTGGCTGACAGCAGCATCGACGACGCCGATCGGTTCGCACCAGAACTCGCCCATGCCGGCACAAGCGGACAGAATGACAGCTGGACGGGGTCTCCGATTCCGTCCGGCATCGGGTCGTTCGACCCGTTCACGTTCTTCTATCACCACTGGGTGATCACGCGCGGCGTGTCGGATTCGTACGGCTGGGAGCCGGTCTACCAAGACACGTCGTGGTCAACGGACCGAGGGTCTTGGTGGGGCGGAGGCGGTGGATTCGGTTCCAGCGGCGGCTCATCGTGGGGCGGGTCGTCGTGGAGCGGGGGCAGCTTCGGCGGCTTCAGTGGTGGCGGCGGATTCTCGTCCGGCGGCGGCGGCGGCTGGTGACCCCCCAAATCGAGAGTCCGTCGAACGCACGGATCTTGGAGACCGCGCGCCTCAAGAAACGCGGCCGGCGAGAAGTTTCCGGCAGGTTCATCATCGAGGGCACGCGTGAGACGGCGCGCGCGCTCGCTGCCGGTACCACGATCGCCGAGATCTTCCTGTGCCGGGAGTACGCGACCGCCGAGACCCGAACGCTCGCCGAAGACATGGCTGAGACCGGGATCCCACTCATCACGACGTCGGCACGGGCGTTTGACAAGCTCTCTGTGCGACAACACCCGGACGGCATGGTTGCCGTGGCCCCCGTGTGGGATCCATCGATTGGTGAACTGGGGAGCAGTCTCACCCTTGTGGCGGAGTCCATCGAGAAGCCGGGCAACCTCGGAGCCATGTTCCGAACCGCCGATGCGGCCGGCGCCGGACTCCTGATCGTCGATCCGAACGTCGACCCGTTCAATGCGAACGTCGTGAGAGCTTCACAAGGTGCGCTGTTCTCGGTCCCGTTCGCCGTCACCGACGGCGACACCGCAATCGCTTGGGCGCTCCGGCGTGGATCCCTGTTCGTCGGGACTCCCGACGCCGACGTCGAGGTGTGGGACGCCGACCTCAGCGGTGTTGCCTCCATCGTCATCGGGTCCGAGCATGAAGGTGTGTCGGGAGCCTGGCTCGAATCCGGCAGCCCGGTTCGGATACCGATGGCCGGACTCGCCGATTCGCTCAACGCTTCGGTGTCCGCAGCCATCATGCTCTTCGAAGCGGTCCGCCAGAATCGCTAGCCCGAAGGTTTGCTGAGCCTCCAGATTCCATCGTCCTCGAGCACCCGGTCGATGAGCCTGAGACGCTCGAGGGTCTCGCCCGAATAGGCGGCCGGATTCACATCTACGTGGAGCACCGGGCCGTGCCGGAACACGGTTGGAGCGGCGGAGACGCCGATGTGTGTCGCCTCTTCCGTCGATCGTGCAACGGCGTCGGAATCTGGTGTGATCGTCTCCTGGATGCCAACGGACGTCGCGGCAACGGCGGTCACACGCGCATCCGTCAGATCGGCCCCTTCGAGATGTCGTAGGGCCAACAGCGCTTGTAGGTACGCCCCATGACGCTCCGGGAACCGACGCCGCACGGACTCGACGAGGGCCAACCCGGCAGCGCTCTGCGGATCGGCTTCGGTGAGGAAGGGACGCCATTCGAGCCGCAGGTCGGCGCCCTCATTCGACGCCGACGCGAGGAAGCGGTAGAACCTCCACACCGGCGGTGACAGGTCGTAGTAGATCCGGCCCTGGAAGATCATGCAACCAGTCTCAACTGCAGTCCCCGCCTCCGCAAGTCACCTACCATGCTTGAATCGAACGTTTGTTCGGTGTAGCGTCGTCGACCGGAGGTCGTAATGCTGGCAGGGCAGCGAACATTCGAGGACATGGAAGCAGCGCTGCACGCGGTCCCGTTCTGTGTGCTCGATCTGGAGACCACGGGAGCAACCGCCGCCGACTGCGAGATCACCGAGATCGGAGCTGTGAAGTACCTCGGCGGCGAGCTCGTCGGCACCTTCCAGACGCTCGTAAACCCGGGCACCGAGATTCCCCCCTTCATCACGGTGCTCACCGGTATCACACAGGCGATGGTCATCGAGGCGCCGGCCATCGGAGAGGCGCTCCCGGCATTCCTCGAGTTCATCGGAGATGCGGTGATCGTCGGCCACAACGTGCGCTTCGATCTCTCGTTCCTCAATGCGGCGGCGGAACGCCTCGGGTACGGCCGTCTTGGAAACCGTTCGGTCGACACGCTCGGACTGAGCCGCCGCCTCGTCCGCTCCGAAGTCCGCAACCTGAAGCTCTCCTCGCTTGCCGCGCACTTCAGGGCACCACATCCGCCGACGCACCGCGCACTCGACGATGCGAAAGCCACGGCGCACATCTTCTGGTCGCTTCTGGAACGAGCAGGGACGCTCGGCGTCACCCATCTCGACGACCTCCTGACGCTCCCAACGGCGCGCGGCTCCGCCCACTACGGGAAGATCGAACTGACCTCCGACCTCCCGCGACGGCCGGGTGTCTACTTCTTCGTCGACCGCGACGGATCCGTGATCTACGTCGGCAAAGCGAAGAACGTGCGTTCACGCGTTCGCTCCTACTTCTACGGCGACGATCGGCGTTCGGTCGCCCAGATGCTCCGCGACCTCGAGCGAGTCGACCACCGGGTCTGCGAGACCGAAATCGAGGCTGAAGTCGTCGAGCTTCGGCTCATCGCCGAACACACACCGCGATACAACCGCAGGTCACGGCCACCTCGGAGCCAGACGTGGGTGAAGCTGACCACCGAACGTTTCCCACGGCTCTCGATGGTTCGCTCGATTCGAGACGACGCGGCGCTGTATCTCGGCCCGTACCGATCCCGCAAGTCCGCGGAAGTCGTTGTCCACGCGATCTGGGACGCCGTCCCGATTCGGCGCTGCACCACAACCGGCACGACCCGCTCCGCTGCGTGCTCCTACGGGCAGCTCGGAACCGCGCTGTGCCCATGCGACGGTTCGGTCGACGACGAGGTGTACGAGGCAGTGGTCGCCCAGGTCCGCGACGGCCTCACCGGCGACCCCGGGCCGATGCTCGGCGCACTTCGCGAGCGTATGTCGCGACTCGCTCGAGCTCAGCGATTCGAAGACGCCGCGGAGGTGCGGGATCGCTACCAGTCGCTCGCCCGATCACTCGAGCGCCGCAGGGCCTGGCAATCCCTCGCCGCCGCCGGAACCCTCTGGGCCGAAGACGCAGGCGGCGATGGGATCGCGATCCGCCACGGTCGCCTGGTTGGATCGTGGAATGCCCGGTCCCAGCCGCCCCTGGTCGCCGCCGAGGACCCGCCTGCGGAACCGGCGCAGACGCCAGAGTCCGTCAAGGAGGCCGAGGAGGCCCACCTGATCTGGCGCTGGCTCGATCGGGAGGGTGTCTCGATCGTACAGAGCACCGGAACGCTCTCACTTCCGGTCCGAGCCATCCCCGCGCTCACATGATCACGACACGCCGGATCCCGGAGGCACGGCGTCGTCCGGCCGCAGGAGCACAACACCGTTCTCGGTGACCACTCCGAGAACGAGGACATCGGACCGGAAGCCCCCAACTCGAATCGCGCCGAAGCCAGTCACGACCACAACCTGCCGATGAATCAAGTCCCCGGTTCCGTAGCGCTCGGTTATCTTCGCCGACGATTGAACCGGTGCCTCACCACCAATGTCGATCCAGAGCCGGTAGGCCGGTTCGCGGGCTCCCGCGTTGTGATCGACTTTCACGATCGTTCCAACGCAAATGCCCAGCGACTCGAAGTCGCTCAAGCTCGGTGTGTCGTTCATGCCGCAACGCTACCTTTGCGCCATGCGTTTCATCATCCGACCAGGCTCCGATCCTGTGGCCCGCGCCGACAGGACTCTTCTCTCGGCAATGGGCCTTCCCGGCGGCGGAATCGTCGCCCTCGGCAAGACACACTGCCTCGTCTCACCAGGCGATGTCCCGGGACCCAACGCCCTGACCGTTGGACCGTTGGTGCGTGAGAACGCCGACATTGCCCTCGGAATGTCGATCGACGTCGTTCGCACCGTCGTCCCTCAGGCCCGGCGCGTTGTCGTGGTCGGAGGAGAACGCCTCGACAGCCGCCACCTGGCCCGCTCCCTGCAGGGCAATGTGGTGTCCGTCGGTGACCGAATCGGCGTGCAGGGCTCCTACGGCGAACACGACGAAGAAGAGCGTGTCGTTCGTGTTGTGTCGGTGGAGCCCGGCCCGGCTGGGACGATCGGCGACCGCACCGTGGTGCACGATTCCCAGGACGTGGAGCCCGACGTGGCGGCACAACCGTCAGGGCGTCCCCGCGGAGAAACACTCTCGACCGCCGATGCGCTCCTGACCGGTCTCGACACCGAACTCGAGACGCTGGTGGGATGGATCACACTCCTGACGTCGAGTTCCGACCTTCCGGGATCGTGGGGTCTCCCTTCGGTCGCTGGTGTGATCGTCGAAGGCCCGGCGGGGTGCGGCCGGTCCGAGATCGTGGCGGCCGCCGCTCAAGAAGCCGGTGTCGCCGTTCGCGAGATCTCGCTGGATCTCGTATTCAAACCCGAACGCCTGCTGACGCTGCTCGAACGAGCGGTGAAGGGCAGCGTGCCACCCGTTGTCCTCTTCGTCGACCGCCTCGATGCCGTCGCCGGCAGCGATGGCATGTTCAAGAACCAGGTGGCGGCGATCATGCGATGGTTCCTCGACGCCGTCGCTCAACGGCCCGGTATGGTGTGTGTCCTCGGAGTTCACTCGACAGCCGCGCTGGGCGACGAACTGGCAAAAACACCACTCCTCCCGCGATCGCTCTCCGTGCCACCGCCCGATCTCAAACGACGCCGGCGCCTCTTCGAGGCCGCATTGGCTCGGGTCCCCTCCACCGAGATCGACTTCGACCGCCTTGCGTCTCGAACCGCCGGGTTCTCAGGAGCGGACGTTGTGTCGGCCGTGCTCCAGGCGTCAGCTGGAGCGGCCGGATCAGGCGAACCCGTGGATCACGATACGCTC
>Ga0316198_10000488_pt1 | contig 20847 bp, 20 predicted proteins | sample OudBieAanoxic_MG_FD_204935 | JGI IMG/M metagenome (GOLD analysis project Ga0316198, IMG submission 204935) | Coastal sediment microbial communities from Oude Bieten Haven, Netherlands - site A anoxic | ecosystem: Environmental > Aquatic > Marine > Coastal > Sediment | place: Netherlands...
CGGCGATATTCGGCGGCCCGCTCCGGATCAGAGAAGTCGGAGTACGACAACGATTGGTACGGCTGGAGCATGTGGCCTCCTCATAGCGGCTCTGTCAGAGATGCTACGCCGAAATGGACGGCGACCCAGATTCCAGGGACTGTTCAAGGCGGGGACAATCCGTGCCGATGAACGATGTCATGCGGCCTTCCGTGCTCGTGATCGAGGACTCCGCCAGCGTGCGGAGGTTGATCGATGTCTGCCTGCGCCCGACCGGGGCCGAGATCCGGTCGGTCGAGGACGGACTCCTGGGTCTGCAGGCCGCTTGGGCCGCCGTGCCGGATGTCATCGTTCTCGACATCGGCCTCCCAGGCCTCGACGGATGGGGTGTCCTCTCCCGTCTGCGCGCTGACGACCGCACCGCCGAGGTCCGAGTACTGGTTCTCACGGCGCACGCCCAACCCGAGATGGCCGACCGAGCCGCGGCCGACGGCGCCGACGCCTTCATGACGAAACCGTTCCGCCCGGATGACCTCCGCGAGACGATCGAGACACTCGTCGCCGACGCTCGTGCCGCTGCCTCCGCCTAGAAGCGTCCAAGCAGCTCAATCACCTGGCGCTCCGATACCTGACCGAAGTCGTCGTACCACGCGCCCACTGCGAAGAACGTTGCTGGTTGGAGTGGGCACACCACAACATCGACGATCGAGGCCAGCCGTCGAATGGTGTCGGGTGGACCGACCGGGATAGCAGCGATTACTTGTTTCGGCTCGGCTCGCTTGACCAGTCGCAACGAGGCTTCGAGCGTTGCACCGGTTGCCACGCCGTCGTCAACGACCACGCAGACACGGCCGGATAACAGTGTTGGACCGCCACCGCCGCGCAACATCTTGGCGCGCCGCGCGACCTCCACCTGCTGCCGTTGCTGTTCATCCTCGACGTACGTGGGTGAGATCCCCAGGCGTTCAACCTGCTTCTCGTCGACAATCGCCGTCCCGTCCTCCGCGACGGCGCCGATCGCATACTCTGGGTTGCCCGGTGCGCCGAGCTTGTGAGCTACGAGCACATCGAGTTCGCCGCCGAATCGCTCGGCAATCACCGCAGCGACTGGAATGCCTCCTCGGGGTATCCCGAGAACCAGCGGCACCGTCTCTCGATCAGCCACCTCGACACCTTCGAGAGCATCGGCGAGACGCTCCCCCGCTTCTTCACGATTCCGATACCTCACACCCCGAGCGTACCTTGCGCGTCCGGCCCGGCGCGGCGCGACCAACCCCCGACGAGGACATCCGCCGCGAGCACAGTCGCCAGGTCGTCGAGGACCGTACGCTTGGGGCCGATGCGTCGACTCCTCCTGCTTGCGAACCCCTCCGCGTCCGGCTTCACCGGAGCGCTCTATCGCGAAGTGATGTCCGCTCTCTCGGCCGAGTTTGATGTCGACGCCGAATGGCCGCATGGAACGAGCGAGACGCGAGAGCGAGCCGCGCGAGCAGCATCGGACGGCTACGCAATCGTCGCGGCGATGGGCGGGGACGGTGTTGTTCACCACGCAGCCAACGGTGTCGCGGGCACGACCGCTGCCCTCGCGATCATCCCGGCCGGCACGACCAACGTGGCCGCGCGGATATTCGGTCTCCCCAAGAATCCCATCAAGGCGGCAACGGAACTCGCAACGCTCCCATCGGTGCCAACCAGGCTGGCGCGGATTGAGTCGACGACGGCGGACGGCACAACGGTGGAGTTCGCGACGTTCGCTGTCGGCGTCGGTTTTGACGCTGACGTCGTCGAGCGTGCCGAGCGACGACCGCATTCGAAGCTCCGATTCGGCGGCGTGCATTACGCAGAGTCTGCGATCTCTGCACTCCTCAGAGACTGGCGCGGCCGGCCGGCCAACCTCCGCGTCGACGTCGATGGATCACGATTCAACGGCGTGGCGGCACTCACCCAGGTTCACCACCCGTACACCTACTTCGGCCGGATTCCGCTGCACATCACGCCGGGCCCGATCAACGGTCTCGCCGCCGTGGTTGCGGAAGACCTCGAGGTGCATCGTGCGGCGGGAATCTTCGCCAAGGCTGTGCTCCGACGGCCGCTGGGAACCCGCCTCGGCGCAAACGTGTACACCTGCTTCGACCGGCTGACGATCGAAGCCGAGCCCGCCACACCGTTTCAGGCCGACGGGGAACACCTCGGCCTCGCGTCGCTCATCGAGATCACACCGGCACCGGGTGCATTGTCCGTCGTACGAAACCCGGAGGAGTGTTGCAGCGAGGCCGTCGAGTAGACGTCAGCTTGACTCGGGCCGGCGTGTGATGGTGACGTGTGGATACGGGATCTCGATCCCTGCCTCGTCGAGACCGTTCTTGACCCTGCGGAGGAACTCTCGTTTTACGTTCCATCTCATGTCCGGATCCGTCGTGAACAACACGCGAATCACGACACCGGAATCGTCGAGAGCGTCGACACCGAGCACCTGCGGATCCTCGACGATCGCGGACGACCACTCCGGGTCGGCAGCGAACTCTTCGGCTACGTCGCCGATGACCGCCAGAGCCCGGTCCACCGACTCTTCGTACGCGACCGAGAGATCGGCGACCACCCGGCTGTACTCGTATGTGAGGTTGGTCGCGACACGAACCTCGCCATTCGGTACGTGGTGGATGCTTCCATCCAAGTCTCGGAGCACGGTGGTTCGGAGACGGATCTCTTCCACGGTTCCCGACACTCCGGCAAGCTCAACGACGTCACCAAGTGCGTACTGATCCTCAGCCAGAACGAACATTCCAGCGATCACATCCTTGACGAGGTCTTGAGCTCCAATGCCGATGGCAATCCCAACAACCGACAACGAAGCGATGAGCGGTCCGAGTGGAACGCCCCACACGCCGAGAATCGTGACGATCGCCACAACTGCGACGACGGCGAACATGATGGCGGACAGCGTCCGGCCAATCGTGGTGAGCCGCTGGGCCTTGGCACGATCGCCCAGGTCCCCCGTGGATGCAAGACGACGCTGAAGCCGCTCACTCCACCGATGGATGAGCCAACGGGCCAGGAACCACACAACCGCGCCGAGCACGACGATCAACGCCGTCTGCCAGATCTGGGTCCACACCTCGCCGCTGATCGTCACGAGATGCCTTCCTGCTCATCGTGGGCGAGGTCGGCGCAGACCACACCAAGGGACGCGACGGTTGCCGCGAGCTCGGCACGCCGCAGCAGCGCCTGGTCAACCCGGGCGGAATCTTCGCTTGCCGTCATGATTTCGGCCCGAAGCGGCCCTTCGATGCCGAGATCGTCGAGCACATCATCGAGCTCGTCCCGATCCTCGAGTGAGCCTCGGATCCGATCGTTCGCGCTGTCGGTCGTTCCGACCCATACGTTCGCGTCCGCTGCGAGCTGTCTGCCGGCCTGAAGAATGTCCTTGACGACCTTCGCACGATCGGCTCGTTTCGCGATCAGCGTGTCGTTGAGCGTGGCAACGAGTGATTCGATCCCGATGGGCGCCTCCCCGGGAGGGTTTGCCGCGATCGGAACAACGTCCGGTTCCAGGAATCCGTCCATGACCAGGATCACACCGAGATGCGTGACAACGGCTTCGGTCTCAGCCTCATCGAGGCGATCGATCTTGTTCAGCACGAAGGTGAAGACGGGTTCGTACTCGGTCACGTCGGCGAGGAAGTCGTCGTGGATCGAAGGATCGTGGTACTTGATCGGGTCGAACATCCATACCACCGCGTCGACGATCGGGAGAACCGACTCCACCAACGTTCGGTGGCGGTCGTCGACACTATCGAGGTCCGGGAGGTCGACGATCGCAAGAGCCGGACCGTCATCGTGAAGAACAACTTCCTCGATGCCGACGGATGCAACCATGGCGGCGATCGCGCGATCGCCGGCCGGAACCCACGCTACGGGTTCATTGGTATGCGGTCGCAGCTCGCTCGTCTCAGAGATGGTCTCGCCCGCAATCGCGTTGAGCAGACTGGACTTGCCCGATCCCGTGCCACCGGCGATAGCGATGACAATCGAATCGGAGAAGAAGTCCTGACGCCGTCGAGCCGCCGCGGCGACCTCCGCGACGCCCTCCCGACTCGCTGTTGAGGCCAGCCCATCGGAGCTGGCGATCGCCAGGTCGAGTAGATCGAGCGCCTCGGTGAGGTCAGGCATCGTCGTCCACCACCGGCTTCGGCGCCGGGGTCCCGCCGGCGGTGAGTGCCATTGCCGCGTCTCGAATCGACTCAGGCGACACACCGCCGAGAGGATCGAGGCGAGCTCGGAATGCGTCAATTCGCGCAGAGCCGGCACGTCTGATCGCTTCGACGAACGCCGCATTTCGTTCGATCCTGAGGTCCGGAATCCGGTCCTTCAACGCCTTGCGGACCTTCTTCGTCGGACGTCGACCGAAGTCGATCGAGAGGCGCCACAGTTGGTCGCGAACGGTGCGCGAGCGGCGGGGATGCAGCCACCGGCGCTTGACCGCACGACGGCCGACATCGACCGTAGCGTCATGCCAATCGTCAATCGGACGCGGATCGATCTCCGGGAGCCACCGTCCTGGATCGATGTCGCCGTGCGGAGCGATTCCATCATGGACGACACCAGCGGTCCACAGCGCGATGGCCCGATCCGTCGCGTCTCGCGCCAGCCGCGTGATCTCAAGGGCGGCATCGTCCCATGCAAGATCCGCAGCGGATGCAAGCTCGAGCCTGTCGATGCCCGCGTCGGAGAAGGCAGCGTCGGCACGATCGATGAGAACCTGCGCTTCCGCGGCCCGAATGTGGAGCGCCGCAACGACCTCTGTGGCGCGTTCGGCCACAAAAGCTGTCGCGGCTCGATCTCGTCGCGCGACGATGGCATCACGCACGTTCACCATCTCGGCGAGGACGTCCCGAAGCGGGCCCACGTCTTGGGCTACGACGGCATCGATCTCGATTCCGAGCTTGTGCTCCGCGTCGCGGATCAATACATCGGCGTCCGCTAGCGGGCGCCCGACCATCGAGAGCACCACGCGTGTCGGTATCCCTCGCTCGCGAACGGTTTCGAGCAACGTGGCCGTGATCGCATCCGCGTACCGATCCGGTGAAATCACAAACAGGACGGCATCCACGAGGTGCAGGAGGCCGGCGATCGTACCGGGATAGTGCTCCGCCGGCGGGGTGTCGATCAGGACAACTCGATCCGGCCGATTCGAACCTGGGACGCGGCGTCCGGGCAGGTAGGTGTCGGCGACGTCGCCCCACACCGCGACCTCGGTGGTGGTCGGACGGAGCGGACCAGCGGTTACAACGCGGCTTCCCGCGAGGAGGTTGATGAGCTCCGACTTCCCGACGCCGGACGCTCCAACAACCGCGACGATCAGGGTGTCTCCCGCGCTCTCGCGCGCGCGGAGGCGTTCGAGCGGCTGGAGAGCCGGCTCGGCCGATTCCGGTTCGATGTCGGAGAGGAGGGCGTGGAGTTGCTCGGCCCGTTGACGGTCCATAGATCCCGTATTGAAACACACCGAGCACACGAACCGGCGAGAACGCTCGTCGATTTGACTACGCGATGAGTTCTGTTCCCTCCGGAGACGCGTCATCACGAGATGCCATGAGCTCGAAATCCTCGTACGGATACACCTCGAAGATGACGTCCACCGGTATCTGAAACCATGGCCCGTCCGGGTCGATCTGCGTGTGATGCGCCCGCAGCGCCGACCGGGCTCGCTCGAGATAGCCACCGACATCGACGTGCGTGAGTGGCGGGTCGGCCGCGTCCGGATCAATGCCGGCGATCCACCGATCGAACGGTGATTCCAGGCCGCGATCCGCCATCGCCTGGCCCAGCATGCGGATGCGCCTGAGCGAGAAGGCGGGTGCGTAGAGGCGCCGTGCCGCCCACGGCTCCCCGGCATCCGGGAACCGATCAGGATCGGCGGCCGCGACAAAGGCCGCCTCCGACAGATCGTGGATGCGGAGGTGATCGGGATGCGGATACCACTCGTGATCGTCGTAGCCAATGACCACCTCGGGCTGCTCACTCCGTATGATCGCGACCAGTCGGCCGAGAATCTCGTCGAACGAGGCGTTGACGAATGCGTCTGCGTGACGGTTCTCGTCGGTGCCGGGCATCCCGGAGTCGCGATAGCCGAGCATGACGACGTCGTCGTAGCCGATGATGGCGGCTGCGTCGTGGAGTTCGGCGCGACGCACCGCTGTCAGATCAGCGCGAATCTCCGGGGTATCGGCAGCCGCATTCAGGACATCCCCTGCCTCACCGCCGGTGGCAGTCACCAGCACACATCTGAAACCCATATCGCTGTACCGCGCGATGGTTCCTGCGCCCTTGCTCGATTCGTCATCCGGGTGAGCGTGCAGCGCAAGGATCGTTCGGGACATGAGAAGAGTTAACCAGACTCGAGACTTGAGACAGTCTCGGGTCTCGGGTCTCTTTCAAGCCCCGAGGATCTCAATCGCGGCAGACCCCTCGGGACACTCGTCTAGGAGGGGGCACCAGCGACAGTGTGGGCCGGCACGGCGTTCGAGATCGTCACCGGTAGCGAACGCGGCCCGCAGCGTGTCAACCATCTCTGCAACTTCACGAGCCGTCTGCTCGGCTTGATCAACACTCGGTTCAAATCCAGTCCGCTCGCCGGTCTGTACGGAGACCGCTTCGGCACTCGCCGGCAACACACCGTGCTCGAGCCCCCACACAAGCGAGTAGAAGGCGAGCTGGATTTCGGCGTCTTCGAGCCACGAGCCGGTCTTCCAATCGATGATGCCCGGTTCACCGGAGTCGTTCTCGAAAACCGCATCAACCCGGCCACGCAAGGTCACTCCGCCACCGACGTCTGCCTCGAGGTTCACCTCTGCGGACCTGAACCCATCGGCAGGGAATCTCTTGAATCGGGCATACAAGTCCCCCACTTCGGCGAGCACCGGAGCGAGACGCGACGGACGGTTCAGTTCGAGCGGGCCGAGCTTCATATTGAGATGGCCGTCCGGCGCCCCGATCTCCTCCCGGCACACCTGCCGGAGGTCGCCATCGGATATCGGGCCGGAGACGAGGTGCCGGGCGAAGATCCGGTGCGCCAGCGAACCCTTGAAGGAGGCGACCGAATCCGCCGGGTAGGCACCACGAAGCCGGCCCAGCGCTTGCTGCGGGCAGGCGCGGTACGTCACAAAGAGTGTTGCCGACACCGCGAGGGGCTCTCCCGGTGCGGTTTCGGGAAACTGAATCACGAATGGTGATCCTACGGTAGAAACGCTTGCAGGACAAAGGTTCTAGGCCGGTCAGATACGCGGGGTTATCGAAGACCGTTCCTATAATCGCCGCGATCTCCACTTTTCCAAGGACCTCATGAACGCTCGCAGTATTCGCATCGCCGCCTCGATCGCGGTGCCCGCTCTGATCCTGCTGCTCCCGGTCGTGGTGTACCTCACCGACCGGGCCGCCAACAGCGGGGAGATTCCGCGCAACGTCAGCGTGGTCGGCCTCGACGTGGGCGGGTTGTCGCGGGACGACGCGATCGTCGTAGTCCGGGAGTACGAAACCAATCTCAAAAGCGAGAAAGCAAGGTTCGTGGTCAGCGGATCAACCTACGAACTCGACCCGACAAGTGTCGGTCTGACCGCGGACGTCGACGGCGCTGTTGATGTCGCGATGAATCAGCGGAGTGGCGGCGTGATCAGCGGTTTCGTCCCCTGGATCCGGGGGTTCAACGAACACGTTGACGTTGGTCTCGCCGTATCGATCGACGATGAGGCGATTGATGAGCATCTCCGGGAGTGGGAACAGGAAGCAATCGAAAACCCCGCGTACGAGGGTTCCGTCGCCATCGTCGGAGATACGATCGATTTCGAGTACCCGCGGATCGGGCAGCGCATCGACCGACCTGCTGCCGTGGCCCTCGTTGATACCGTCCTGACGGTTCCCGAACGCGCCGTGACCGAGCTTCCTCTGACCGACTCGGTCCCGGAACTCTCCTCCGCCGACATCGACGAAGCCGTGGCCACCCTTCGCCGCATGGTCTCACGGCCGATCCTGCTCTACAACGAGGACCGAAACGTTGTCCTCACCGTGAAGTCCGATGAGATCAGCAGCGCCACCGTGGTTGAGGTCGTTGAGGACTCGCCGGCACGCGTAGAGATCTCGCTCGACGCCGACCGAGTCGCTGACATCCTGGAGCCGCATCGAGCCGCGCTCGAACTGCCCCCGATCAACGCAGGTTTCGATGTCGACATCGAGACAAACGAAGTCACCATCATCCCCTCAAAGAACGGGACGGCACTCGATCCCGAGTCGGCCACCGTCGAACTCCTCGCAGCGGCCACATCCGGCGAAGGCACCGGTGCCCTCATCTTCGCGGACGGGGCAGAGCCCGAGTTCACCACGGCAGACGCTGAGGCGTTCGGCCCACTCGATCTCGTATCCGAGTTCACCACCAAAACGCCCGGGGTCGAGCGAGTTCACAACATTCATCTGATGGCCGACACCATTGACGGATACGTCGTGTGGCCGGGCGAAGAATTCTCGATCAATGAAGTCGTAGGCGCCCGCACCGAGGCCAAGGGCTACAAGCGAGACGGCGCAATTATCAACGGCGATGTCGTCTGCTGCGACGAGCCGGCGAATGTCGGCGGCGGGGTCAGCCAATACGGCACCACGATCTACAACGCGATCTTCTTCGGCTGCTACGAGGACCTCGAGCACTCACCCCACAGCATCTACATCTCTCGTTATCCCGAGGGCCGCGAAGCCACGCTCGGATTCCCGCAGCCGGACGTTCGGTTCCGAAATGACACGGATGCACCAGTGATCATTCGCAACACCTACGACGGCAACAGCACGATCACCGTCAAGTTCTACGGGAACAACGGCGGACGGCTCTGCGAGGCGGAACGTTCGGAGCGCTCCAACTACACCGATCCCAAAACGGTCTACGAGGCGAACACGTCAATCTCACCCGGCAGCGAGAACGTGACCTCGAAGGGTTCGCAGGGATGGACCGTCACGGTGACTCGGATCATGACGATGCCGGACGGCACGGTGATCCGGGAGCCGTACACGCACCGCTACCGGGGCTCGTTCCGCAAGATCGAGAGACATCCGTGCGATATCCCGGGCAGCGGCGTCCCCTGTCCGGTTGCAGTGCCGGGCGTCAACGGCCTCAGCGAGGCCGAGGCCTTGGCAGCGCTCAGCGGTGCGGGATTTGTGGTCAGCGTGACCTACGCCGATGTCGCCGACGCTTCGCAGGCCGGTGTTGTCATCTCGAGTTCACCGGGCGGAAGCCAGCGTCCGGGGATCACGATCACGATCACGGTCGGCGTGTATACGCCACCCGCTGAGGGAGACTCCTGATCCGCTTATTGGCGCTCCCGGGTACCCTCCGCAGCAGCACATGATCTCTCACTGAAAGCATCGTGAAGCCACGAGTCGTACTCTTCGCCCTTCTGCCAATCGCCCTCTTTCTCCTGCCGGCAGGCGTCTTCTGGGTCGATCGTTCGATCGCGGACGGCGAAGTCCCGCGCAACGTCTCAGTCGAGGGAATCGACATCAGCGGACTCAGCTATGACGATGCGATGCTGACGATCCAGGCCTACGAACGCCAGCTGCAGACCACACCGGCCATCTTCGAGGTGAACGACCACTCCTTCCAACTCGACCCCACATCGGTCGGGGTTGAGATCGATGAAGAGGCTGCCGTCACAGAGGCGATGGCCCAACGGTCCGAGGGTGGTGCGATCAGCCGCTTCTTTGCATGGCTCGGCGGATTCAACAAGACGGTCGATATCCCCGTGCCGGTCGCAATGGACCGCGTGGCGATCGACGACCAGCTCTTGATATGGCAGGACGCCGCCATCGAGAATCCTGCCTACGAAGGCGCCGTATCGGTGGCCGACGGCGAGGTTGTCGTGGAGTATCCGCAGGCCGGCGAGAAGCTCGAAATCGAACCGGGCACAGAGATCGTCGTCGAAACGCTCTCCAGACTCGACGACCGAGAGGCACGCCTTCCGGTGACGGACCATCAGCCCGTGGTGACCGACTCAGACGTCGACGCCGCCGCGGCGCAAATCCGCCGAATCATTGCGTCGGACGTCACCCTCACGAACGACGACATCGACTTCTCAATGACGTTCACCAAGGACGAGATCGCCCGTGCCGTGTACACCGAGATCAGCGTCGATCCGGTCCAGGTTGACATCCTCCTCGACGAGGCCGTCGTCCAGGATCTCATGGAACCCCTTCGGGGCGAGATCGAGCTGCCGCCGCTGAGCGCCACCTTCACCGCTTCGGTATCGAGCGGGAACGTATCGATCAGCGAGTCCCGCTACGGCACGTTGATGGATGTCCCTGGTGTCACCGTGGAGCTCCTGAAGGCAGCCGCCGGATCCGGGACAGGACCGTTCCCCGTCCTTCAAGGAGACAAACCCAACCTCACGACCGAAGAAGCCGAGGCCTATGGTCCGCTCGGCCTCGTCTCGAAGTTCTCGACGAATACACCGGGCGAGAATCGCGTCACCAACATCCATTTGATGGCGGACGCCGTCGACGAGACGGTCATCTTCCCCGGAGAGATCTTCTCGATCAACGAAGTGGTGGGCCAACGCACCGAGGCCAAGGGATACCTCGAGGACTGCGCCATCATCGGCGGTGAGGTCGTTTGTGAGGGCCACGCGGCCAACGTAGGCGGCGGCGTCTCCCAATTCGCGACCACGCTCTACAACGCGGTGTTCTACGGATGCTACGAGGACGTCGAGCACCAGCCACACTCGCTGTACTTCTCCAAGTACCCCGAAGTCATCGAAGCAACCATGGGGTACCCGAACCCAGACGTGAAGTTCCGGAACAACACGGACGCGCCGGTCATCATCCGCACCGCGTATACGAGCTCGGTGATCACCGTGTTGTTCTACGGCAACAACGGCGGGAAGGAATGCTCCGCAGAGTGGGGTGAGCACACCAACGAGGAGGAGTACGAGACCGTCTACGTGGAGAACGAAGACCCGGAGCTGACCGTCAATCCCGATGAGGAAGTGCGGGTTCAGACCGGCAAGGACGGATTCACGACGAGCGTGACCCGGGTCATCAAACACCCCGACGGTACGGTCGAGCGAGAGCAAACGTGGAGGTGGCGCTACCGCACCCAGGACGAGAAGATCGCGGTCCACGCCTGCATGGAGACCGGCGAACCGATCAACTGCCCGGTCAAGCTCCCCTCGTACGTCGGAACGTCCTATGACTCGGCTTTCGAGCAGCTGGCCAACGCCGGCTACATGATCATCAAGGTCGACGAAACGGTGGACAACGAGGGACAGAACGGTGTGGTCGTCGGAATGGACCCGGGTGGCGGGGGATGGGTGTACCCCGGTTCAACGGTCACGCTGAAGGTCGGCGTGTACATCGCGGCACCGACAACCACCACTACGACCACCACCACGCCGTCGGATACAACGACCACAACAACCACGGCGCCACCCGATACGGGCGGCTGAGCCGACTTCAGTCGTAGAAGCGGTACAGGTCTGCGATCACGGCAGCGACGGATGCTTCGGCGGCATCGTCCCAACCGCCCGTTCGTGTCACCTGAACGGAATTCGCCGCCGCGTACACGCGAGTGATATCCGGGTTCGTGGCGAAGATCCGGCCGGCCAGTGTTGCAGTGAAGTCATCCGTTCCGGGATCCGCCGGTGCCTCATCGAAGGAACGGGTGGCCATGCTGGTCAGGTTTCGGTCGAGGGTGAAGATGGCGACGTCGCCGACGAACGTTCGGTCGAGTTCTACGATGGGCTGGCCCAACTTCTGCTCCTCGGATCGGTGGTCCGAGTGTAGGTCGGCCGCCGGCGGTGGCAGCGCGTCAGCTCCTAGTGGAGGGGCGCTCCACCGGTCATGTCGCCCACCCGGTGCACCTTCATCAGGTTGGTTGATGCCCGAAGGTTCGGTGGAATCCCGGCGACCATCACGGTCGTGTCCCCGGTCTTGACGATTCCGTGTTCGAGCATGTACTCCTCGGCAAAGGTCAGCATTGCGTCGGTTGACTCGTGGGGCGGAGACTTGAGCGGCGTGATACAGCCGAACAGTGTCATGAGCCGGTAGGTGGAGTCGTGTGGTGTGAACGCATATACATCGGCACGCGGGCGGTGCTTCGAGAGCAGCCGAGCCGTGGTACCGCTCTCCGTGAAAGCCACGATCGTCTCGATGCCAAGCCGATTGGCGGTGTCGACGGCCGCCTGGGCGACCACCGACGCGTATGGAGATTGGTCCTGGAGGATCGACGTGTGCGGCGCCGTCACGAATTCCGGACTCCGTTCCGCCTCCCGGCTGATCACACCCATCGTCCGGACGGCTTCCACCGGATAGGCACCAATCGCCGACTCCGCCGACAGCATGACCGCATCGGTGCCGTCGAGCACGGAACGATAGACATCCGTCACCTCGGCCCTGGTGGGGCGCGGGTTCGTGATCATCGACTCCAGCATCTCGGTGGCCGTGATCGTGATCTTCCCCGCTGCATTGGTCTTCGCAAGGATCTCGGTCTGAGCGCGAGGAACGCTTTCGAGATGGAGTTCGACGCCAAGATCGCCGCGGGCAACCATCGCTCCGTCGGCCTCGTACAGGATGTCGTCGAGGTTCCGGTAGCCAACCGTCGACTCGATCTTCGCAATGATGGGCGTATACCCGATGTGTTTCCGGATCTCCCTGATGTCGGCACCGGAAGAGATGAACGAAGCTGCGACGAGGTCGAAGCCCACCTCGCGACCGAAGGCGAGGTCTGCCACATCTTTCTCGGTAATGACCGGAACCCGTGTGTCGCACCCTGGAAACGCGGCCCCCTTGTGGTCTCGGAGAATGCCGCCTTCGATCACCCGGGCGCGGGCTTCCGTGCCGGACGACGAAAGCACCTCGAGACTTATCAGACCGTCGGACAGAAGAATGGGCGACCCCGGCCGGAGATCGACGTACTCCAGATATGCAACACAGACTCGGGAGGCATCGCCCTCGCCCTCACCGGGCGCTATCGCGAGTTCGGATCCAGGTTCGAGCACCACCGCACCGCCGGGGAACACGCCGACTCGGATCTTGGGGCCCTGAATGTCCTGCATGGTCGCAACGGGGATTCCCGTCGCCTCCGACGCATCTCGGACCCATTGGTGACGTTGGAGGTGTTCCTCGCTGGTCCCGTGCGAGAAGTTGAACCGGGCAACGTTCAGTCCAGCTTCGATCATGGAGCGAACGTCGGCGAGGGAATCGACCGCGGGGCCGAGCGTTGCGACGATCTTGGTCTTGCGTCTCATGGCGTCACTGTACCGACCATCGGTCGGCCGGACGGATCACTCGCCTTCGAGAACCATCCTCAGGAATGTGCGAGTCCGCTCGTGGTCCGGATCCACGAGCACCTTGCTCGGCGGCCCGTCTTCCACGACGACACCTTCGTCCATGAACACCACTCGATCGGCCACGCCCTTCGCGAATCCAATCTCGTGGGTAACAACGAGCATCGTCATTCCCTCTTCGGCCAGGGTGCGCATCACGCTGAGCACCTCTCCGACGAGTTCGGGGTCGAGGGCGCTGGTCGCCTCATCGAAGAGCATCATGTCGGGTTCCATCGACAGTGCTCGGGCGATCGCGACTCGCTGCTGCTGTCCACCAGAGAGCCGACGCGGGAAGACATCTACCTTCTCTCCCACTCCAACCTTTTCGAGGTTCTCGAGCCCGATCCGCTCGGCCTCCTCCTTCGAGCGACCCAGCACCTTGCGCTGGGCGATCGTGACGTTGTCAAGAACGCTCATGTGATTGAAAAGGTTGAACCGCTGGAAGACGATTCCGATCTTCCTTCGGACCGCATCCGTATCGGTATCGGGATCCGTGATGTCTTCACCCTCGATGAGGATCGTCCCACTCGTTGCTTCTTCGAGCCGGTTGACACAGCGCAGGAGTGTGGATTTGCCCGAGCCGGACGGGCCGATCACACACACCACCTCGCCCATGGCCACTCGGAAGTCGATGCCCTTGAGGACTTCCAGGTCCCCGAAGCTCTTGTAGAGGCCCTTGATCTCGATTGCACTCGTCATTTGGACTTCGCCGCCTTCTTCTCGACCCGGGCCACGATGCGAGTCATGGGGATGGTCAACGCCAGATAAACCAGACCGGCCACCACGAGCGGCGTGGCGTTCGCCGAGTTGATCACGCCGTCACGGCCCCAGCGGGTCAGTTCCTTGGTCGTGACCGTTACACCAATCGCGGAGACGAGCGACGTGTCCTTCAACAGCAGAATGAACTCGTTCGTGAGCGGTGGGATCATGAGCCGGAAGGCCTGGGGCAGGATGATCCACACCATCGCCTTCGAGTGGCTCATGCCGAGCGACCGCGCGGCCTCCATCTGACCCCGGTCAACCGCTTCAATCCCAGCGCGAATCGTCTCCGCCATGTAGGCGGCCATAACGAGCGAGAGAGCCAGCGCACCAGCCCCGTACGTCGTCGGTACCCGAACCCCAAGGGCGATTGGGAGTCCAAGGCCGATCAGCAGGATCCAGACGAGGAGGGGGATCCCTCGGACAACGTCGATGTACGTCGCCGACGCCCACCGGAACGGCGCAGATTGGGAAAGCCTCATCAGGGCAAGCACGAGGCCGAGAATCAGTCCGCCGGTGAATCCGAGGATCGTGTACCAGATCGTGTTCTTGGCCGCGATCAGCAGGATGTCCGGGAACTGCTCGGCGACGACTTCCGGACGGAACATCGTGTCGATCACCCTCGGCCAGTCAACCGCTATCAGGAATGCCCCCACGAGAACGACGAACACGACGTACGAAACGCCGCGCCAGAACCGCACCCTGCGTCGGTTTGAGAGTCCTCGCCACCAAGTCAGCATCTGGGCCGAGCATAACGAGAAGAGGGGACCCTCGCGGGTCCCCTCGTTCGTGATCGGTACTGGCGGTATTACTCGCCTCGCGTTCCGAAGTACTTCTCGTGCAGGTCGCCGTAGGCCCCGCTGTCTTTGAGCGCCTTCAGCGCATCGTTGATCTGCGAGGCGAGACCGTCGTTCTCGAGCGCCATACCGAAGCCGTATTGCTCGTCGGTCTCATACGTTTCGGTGACAGCGAAGTTCGAGTCCTGGGTGGCCCGATATCCGTTGACCGGAAGGTCCTGCAGGATGGCATCCACCGAACCGGACTCCAGTGCGAGGAAGAGTGCTGCGCCTTCGTCGAACGAGACCAGGTCAGCCCCCGCAGGCTTGTTGTCGGTCGCGTAGATTTCACCAGTGGTCCCTGTCTGAACCCCGATCTTCATGCCGTCCGTATCCGCGAGCGTTAGGCCGTCGTTGGCGGCGGTGACCATCAAGGACTGTGCGGCGTTGAAGTACGGGTCTGAGAACAGAGCGTTCGCCTGTCGATCTTCGGTGATTGTCATGGCAGACGCCACCACATCACACGCCCCGGCCGCCGGTTGCAGCCAGATACCGTCGAATGGCGTGTTGGCGACGACCAGCTCGAGCTCCATCTCCGTAGCGATGGCATCCATCAACTCGATGTCAAAGCCGCCGTAGCCGGAGGGGCCTGCGGGATCCTCGAACTCGAACGGTTCATAGGGGACCTCCGAACACACGGTGAGCTTGCCTTCGGCAACGAGTGCGGCATCGTCGCCCGACGAGCACGCCGCTGCAACGAGCGCGAGCGCGAGGACGAGAAGCAGCAGACTGAATAGCCGTTTCATGATTTCTCCCTTTTGCGGATGTAGGGGTTTGCCCCAACCGCAACTATAGGTGGCGCGGCCAGAGGAGGCACGGCGCAGGATCTGTAGGCTTCCGCACCACCATGGCCAAACGCAACGTCGCCCCAGACCATCCGATCCGCCGGTTGCCGGTCGCTCCGTGACCGTCTCAGCCGTCGTCCCCATTCGATCCTTCGATGGTCTGACGCGTCTCGCCCACGTCCTCGACAACGAGGCAAGAACCGGCTTGATGCTCCGGCTCGCCGAACGCACCATCAGCATGATCCACCGGGCTGGCCTCTCGGTGTCGATCGTCTCGAGCGATCCTGCCGTGACTGCGTGGGGCGCCGCTCACGTGGAGCACGTTGTGCCGGAACCGTCGGTCGGCGGATTGGACGCGGCGGCGCTCGCGGGCGTCTCCACCGTCCCGGGACCGTGGATAGTCGTCCACGCCGACCTCCCCACACTGACGTCCGAGGACGTGGCGGTGGCGGCGCGGCTTGCCAATTGCACCACGGTGATCGCGCCATCGCGTGACGGCGGAACATCGCTGATCGGCAGCAACGTGGGCCCGCAGTCGTTCAGCTACGGTCCGGGGAGCTTCCGCCGTCACCTCTCAGCTACTTGCGGACGGGCGACCATCCTGGTGCGTCTGGGTCTCGCTCTTGACCTCGATCGTCCCTGGGATCTGACTGCACTCGACCGCCTCGGCCACGTGTTCGGCGAAACAGCAGAGATCGCGCCTCGGGATCTCTGATCGAGCCAAGGTGGCGCAGGTAGGATCCAGTCCCAATGTCACCAGGACTCCACGACCAGGTTCTGAACACGTCGGACCCGCTGTCCACCCCGGCATCGGTGATGACGATCGGCGCACATCCCGACGACGCCGAGTTCGGAGCCGGAGCGACACTGTTCACATGGACGGCAAAGGGGGCGTCGGCAACAATCGTCATCGCCACCGACGGTTCGAAAGGATCGTGGGACCCAGGCATCGACCACGCCGACCTCGTCGCACAGCGACGGCGGGAACAGGTGTCTGCTGCAGCCGTCCTCGGAGTGCACAGTGTCGCGTGGCTCGGCCAACCCGACGGTGAGCTGCGCCACACGCCGACACTTCGCAAGGCGATCGCTTCCCTGATCCGCAAGCACCAGCCCGACATCGTGGTCACCCATGACCCGTGGCAGCGCTACCAGCTCCACCCCGACCACCGGGTAGCCGGCCTGCTCGCCCTCGACGCCGTTGTGGCCGCGCGAGAGCCGCGGTTCTACCCCGACCAAGGACTGGATGCACATCGGCCCACGGTCGTCCTGCTGTGGTCTGCCGATGATCCCGATCACGCTGAACCGGTGGATGACCCGGCGTTCGACGCCAAGGTCGAGGCGTTGTTGTGCCACACATCACAGTCTGAGACGACAATGGGGAATGCAGCCGCATCGGGCGCCGCCCGGGAGCGCTTCGTTCGCCAGATCGACGAACACCTCCGTCAAGGGGGCGAGGCGTTCGGCCTCGATCGGGCGGAAACCTTCAAGCGACTGACGCCCTAACGAACACGGGAGCATCATGCCGATCAAGGCGGTCGTACTGGGAGCGGGAATCGTCGGGTCGGCTGCGGTCTGGGATCTCATCCGACGCGGCCACATCGTGACCGTGGCCGACGCCGACTGGGACACCGCTGCGGCCGTGGCCGACGCCCATGGAGCGACCCCGGCCCTCCTCGACGTGGATGATCGTTTCGCACTCGACTCCTTGCTGGACGGGTTCGATGCAGTGGTGTCAGCCGTTCCGTACCGCTTCGGTGTTGCAGTCGCCGAAACGGCGATTCGAGCCGGGGCGCACTACGCCGACTTCGGGGGCAACCCGACGGTTGTCGCAGCCCAGCACAACCTCAACGACGACGCGATCGCCACCGACGTTCTGATCATCCCCGATTGCGGCCTCGCCCCCGGCTTGGCGAATGTGTTGGCCGGTCTCCTCATCGACACAACATCCGGATTCGCTCGATCGGTCCAGATGCGCGTGGGGGCACTCCCACAGAAGCCGGTCGGCGCACTCGGATACCAATTGGCATTCAGCCCGGCCGGCCTCATCAATGAGTACGCCGAGCCGTGCGAGGTCATCGAAGACGGTCGGTACACCACCGTCGAGCCGCTCACTCGCTTCGAAACCGTGGAGTGGGTCGGCTGGGGACCGCTCGAAGCGTTCTCAACGGCGGGCGGCACGTCCACAATGTGTCGCGACCGCGAGGGCACGGTTGGTGATCTCGAATACAAGACCCTCCGGTTTCCCGGCCACGGTCGAATCTTCGCTGCGGTTCGCGAGATGGGCCTGTTCGACGAGTCGGGCGATCCGTCTCCTCGGGCAGTGCTGCTCGAGGCGCTTGATCAGACTCTTCCGCGGGGCAAACCGGACCTCGTGCTCGTGCGGGTGTGGATCGAGACCGATGAGGTCACGCGAGTGCTCGAGATTGAGGATGTCCATGACGGGCGATTCTCAGCCCTCGCACGAACCACAGCGTTCCCGGCGACGGCGCTCATCGATCTCGTTGTCCGTGGAGAGATCGCCGTTCGTGGCGTTCACTCCATGCCGAACGCCGTGGATGGCGCGTTGTTGATCGACGAACTCAAACCCGTTGGTATCGACGTCGTCGAGCGCTCCGCCTAGCCGATTCTAGCTGGTGTACGGGTGGTAGCCGATCTTGTCTGACGTGTCGAGGTCGAAGAAGTGCAGCTTCGACGTGTCGATGACGAGATCGATCTCAGAGCCGTCCGGAACCGGAACATCCGGGGCCACTCGAGCGGTGAACCGCGTCTCATGACCCAACGTCTCAGGATCCGTTCCGGTATCGGCCAGCAACTCCTCGATATCAGGAGTGATCACCGGCGCTTCATCCATCCCGAAATGCACATACGACTCAGAACCAAGAAGCTCGTTCACATCCGTCTTGACCTTGATCGTGCGCTCACGAACAGGGTTCTCGGCGGCACGCGCATCCTCGAACAACCCGGGGCGGATCCCGACGACGATCTTCTTCCCGTAGTAGTTGTCAATCCCGGGATGCGAATGCAACGCCTCGGCCTCGACATACACCCGCTTGTCCGCGAACTTGAGATACACGCGGCCCTCAGACTCCAGCTCCAATTCGCCATACACCATGTTCATCGCCGGGGAACCAATGAACCCGGCCACAAACAGGTTCGCCGGGTTGTTGAACAACTCCGTAGGAGGAGCGACCTGCGCCAAGTTGTACGGACGCTTCGCCGTCACCGCCTGCAACACAGCAACACGGTGACCCAACGTCATCGCCTCGACCTGATCATGAGTCACATACACCGTTGTCGTCCCCAACCGCAGATGCAGACGGCCCAACTCGGTACGCATCGCGACGCGCAGCTTCGCGTCCAAGTTCGACAGCGGCTCATCCATCAAGAACGCCGACGGCTCACGCACAATCGCGCGACCCATCGCCACACGCTGACGCTGACCACCCGACAACGCCTTCGGCTTCCGATCCAAGAACTCGGTGATCTCCAACACCTCAGCAGCGTCATCCACCCGGCGCTTGATCTCATCCTTGGGCGTCTTGCGCAGCTTCAACCCAAACGCCATGTTGTCAAACACCGTCATATGCGGATACAACGCGTAGTTCTGGAACACCATCGCGATATCACGGTCCTTGGGCGCAACGTCGTTCACCAGCTTTTCACCGATGTACATCTTGCCCTCAGAGATCTCCTCCAACCCCGCGATCATCCGCAACACCGTCGACTTACCACACCCCGACGGGCCGACCAGAACCAAGAACTCGCCGTCCTTGATGGTCAACGTGACCTCACCAACCGCACGGGTTCCGTCCGGGTAGATCTTCCCAATATCCTCAAGCTTGATCTCTGCCACGGCTCACTCCTTGGATAGCTCCGGGTAGCGCTCCATGCATCGTAGCAGCACGTTTGCCCGCGGCGCCAGGAGGCACGCTCGTGTCCAGGCGCATGGCTAGGGTGGACCCATGACCGGATCGAATATCGCCATTGTCACTGGGGGCACCGGCTCGGTTGGTCGAGCACTCGTCCCCTTGCTGATCCAGCGGAATTTCAAGCTCGGAGTTACGTACATCATCCCCGAGCAGGCCGCCGGGTTCGAGAGCACATTCGACCTTGACGAGGATCAACTGCTCCTGCGACGTGTTGACGCCGTCGATCCAACCGCGATGGACCGATTCGTCCAAGAGACCGTCGACACGTTCGGCGGGCTCAACGTCCTGGTTTGTTTGGTTGGTGGCTGGGCCGGCGGCCGTGACGTCCACGAGACCGACAACGTTCGATTCGACCGAATGATCGATCTGAACCTCCGATCTGCGTTCAACACAGTCCGTGCCGCGATTCCCCACATGCGAGACGAGGAATGGGGCCGGATCATCATGCTCGGCAGCCGACAGGCAATCGACGCCCCGGCGGGACAGGCCGCCTACAACGTCGCCAAGGCGGGTGTCGTTGCGCTTGCGAAGTCGGTGGCCCGGGAACTATCGGACACGAACGTCACCTGCAACGTTCTCATGCCGTCGGTGATTGATACTGAGCGTACGAGGGCTGCACTCCCCTATGCCGACTACGTCAACTGGCCGAAACCCGATGAGATCGCCAACGTCGTCGACTTCCTCACCGGCCACCGCTCTGCCGTGATCGACGGAGCCCAAATCCCCGTCTGGGGTGCCGCAGAGTTCTAGCGATCCGCCAATCTACGGGTCCGAAGATTTCTGAGATTTCTCATCCGTGATCGCCGGTTTGTGTCATACCTGTGCGATACGTTGCGGGTATGGATGTAGAGACCGCCACCAACGAGTCGATTGTGCAGGAGTTGCTTCGTAGTGAAGCTGTGATTGCTCGAGAGCGGGCGTCGCAGATGAGGCTGTTGCGTGAGGTTGATCGCAGGCAGGCGCCGACCGGGGCGGGGTGTGGGTCGTTGGGTGAGTGGGTGCGGGGCCGCCTCGACGTATCCCCTGAGACGGCCCGGGACCTGGTCGCGACCGCCAAACATCTCGAAGAGCTCCCTGACGTCCAACAAGCGGTCGCAGCGGGTGTGATTGGGTTTGATCGGGCGGTTGCGGTCGGCAGGTTCGCCGGCAGACCCGACACGTGCGACCTTCTGAATGAGTTGGCGGGCTTTGATATTGCCGGGATCCG
>Ga0316198_10000489_pt1 | contig 20798 bp, 22 predicted proteins | sample OudBieAanoxic_MG_FD_204935 | JGI IMG/M metagenome (GOLD analysis project Ga0316198, IMG submission 204935) | Coastal sediment microbial communities from Oude Bieten Haven, Netherlands - site A anoxic | ecosystem: Environmental > Aquatic > Marine > Coastal > Sediment | place: Netherlands...
GCACCGAGAACAGCGTGCCGCCGAGTATCGCGCAGTTGACCGTGATCAGGGGCAGATAGATGCCGAGCGCGTGGAACAGAGGCGGGAAATACTTGTCGAGAACCATCTCGAGGATTTGCACCATTGCTGCGATCACGCCGATGTAAGTGACGAGGCCGAGAAAGCTCAGGTCGATGTCCGGCACCCCGGCCCAGGCGAGCGCGCCCTCTTTGAGCACGTAGTTGTAGAGAAAGGTATTGGCCGGGACGGTGATGAGCTGAACCACGACCACCGCCGTCCCCAGGCCCAGCGCGGTCTCGATGCGCTTGGAGACCGCGAGGAAGGTGCACATTCCGAGGAAGAACGAGAGGGCTAGGTTCTCTACGAACACGGCTTTGATGAAGAGCTCGACGTAGCTGCCCATCAGACGACCTCCGTTCGGTGAACTTCGTGGATGAGGAAATCGGGCTTCTCAACTTGCTTGGGCTTCCAAGTCCTAACTGCCCAGATGATGAGGCCGATCACGAAGAAGGCGCTCGGAGGCAGGAGCATCATCCCGTTGGGCTTGTACCAGCCGCCGTCGGCCGCGTTGGGGAAGATCGTGTAGCCGAGGAGCGTTCCGGCGCCGAGCAGCTCGCGGCTCGTCGCCACGAGGATCAGAATCGTGCTGTAGCCCAGGCCGTTCCCGATGCCATCGAGGAAGCTCAGGCCGACCGGGTTCTTGGAGGCAAAGCTCTCGGTCCGACCGAGGACGATGCAGTTGGTGATGATCAGGCCGACGAAGACCGAAAGCTCGCGGCTCGTCTCGAAGGCAAAGGCTTTCAAAGACTCGTCGACGACGATCACCAGGGACGCGATGATCGTCATCTGCACGATGATGCGAATGCTGCTCGGAAGAATGTGACGAATCGCGCTCACCGCCGCATTCGACAGCGCAGCAACCGCCGTGAGCGCGACACACATGTAGAGCGACGGCAAAAGCGAGGTGGTGACCGCCAGGGCCGAGCAAATGCCGAGCACGTGCAAGGTGACCGGATTGTCGTCGACGATCGGCTCGAGAAGAGCGCGCTTGGCAGGGGAGCTCATGACTCTCCTCCTCCTTGGATGGTTTTCAAATAGCGCCCGTAGCCGTGATCACCGAGCCAGTATTGGACCAGGTTCGAGACGCCGTTTCCGGTGAGCGTCGCGCCCGAGACGCCGTCTATATGGTAGTCGGCGAGTGGGTCTTCAGCGGACACGCGGCCCTTGACGACTTGAAGCTCGAGCGAGCCCGAATCATCGAACGCACGCTTGCCGCGCCAGAGATCGCGCCAAGCAGGCTTGACGATGAAGTCACCGAGGCCGGGCGTCTCCCCATGCGCGTAGAAGGTGATGTCCGAGACCGTGTTGCCGTCGGCCTCGAGGGCGAGGAAACCATAGAGGGTCGACCAGAGCCCATAGCCGGAAACCGGGAGGATGATCTTGCTGACCTCACCCTCGCTCCGCACCAGGTACACCAGCGCATGCTTGGCACGGCGGCCCACCTTGGCGATGTCGATCTCCGAAGGCACCTTGACGCTCTGCGCCGGATCCTTGGCGGCTTCGGCCGGATCGTAGGTCGCCGGATCGATGTCTCCGGCGTACGCTCCCGTTTCGAGGTCGACGACGCGCGGCTCGATGCTCTCGAAAAGAGCGTTGACGTCTGCCTCGGGTGCCCAGAGCCCCGCAACCTCGAGGATATTTCGGCGCATGTCCAAAATGGCGTTCTCGACTTGCCGCGGCTTGAGCACGACGGCCGCCGACGCGACCAACGACGAGCACACCAAGCTGACGAAGAGCGCGACCAGCAGGGTCCTCGGGACCGTGTCCGTCTTGGCAGCGGAATCTTGGGAAGGCTCAGACACTCCGGCGTAACCTCCTGTTGATGTTCGCCCGCATGACGAAATGGTCGATGGTGGGCGCAAAGATGTTGGCGAAGAGGATCGCGAGCATGATCCCCTCGGGGAAAGCGACGTTGACCACGCGGATCACGACCGTGATCACCCCGACGACGATCCCGAAGATCCAACGTCCAGGATTGGTCACACAGGCGCTCACCGGGTCGGTCGCCATGTAGACCATCCCGAATGCAAAGCCGCCCAGCACCAGATGCCAGTACCAGGGCATGGCGAACATGGGATTGCTGTCCGAACCGACCGCGTTGAAGAGCAATGCCGTGGCGATCATCCCGGCCATGACGCCCCCGATGATCCGCCAGGATGCCACGCCGGCCACCATGATGAAAACGCCGCCGAGAAGGCAGGCCAGGGCGGAGGTCTCGCCTAGTGAGCCCTGAATCGTTCCGAGGAACGCGTCCATCCACGTCACGCCTTGGTCGACGATGCCGGCGATGCCGCTCTCAGCCCCGATGGCGAGCGGCGTCGCGCCGGTGATCACATCGATGGGGGGCGTCCAGACCGCCTCTCCCGACATCTCGACCGGATAGGCGAAGTACAGGAACGCGCGACCGGCGAGCGCCGGGTTCATGAAGTTCTTGCCCGTCCCTCCAAAGACTTCCTTCCCCATGACCACGCCAAAGGAGATGCCCAACGCGACTTGCCAGAGCGGCGTTGTGGCGGGCAGGGTCAGGGCGTAGAGGATCGACGTGACAAAGAAGCCTTCGTTGACCTCGTGGTTGCGAATGCCGGCGAACAGGACTTCCCAAAAACCACCGGCGGCCATGGTGACGGCGTAAATCGGCAAGAAGTATAGAAGGCCATAGAAGGCCGCAGCCGCAACGCTGTTCGGCTCGTGGCCGATCCCGAGCGCCGCCATCAAGGCACCCCGCCAGTCCGTCGGCGCGGCCAAGCCGAGTTGCTCGATCGCGAGGTTCGCTTGGTGGCCCGTGTTCCACATGCCGAAAAGCGCAACGGGAAGCACGCCAACGACGACCAGGCCCATGACCCGCTTCAAGTCGATCGCGTCACGAACGTGGGGCGCATGGCGCGACACGTCGGGAGGCGAGTAGAAAAGCGTGTCGAGCATCTCGTAGATCGCTTGATAGGCCTCGAGACGCCCACCCTTTTCGAAATGGGGCTCGGCCTTGTCCAGGAGTTTTCGCAGGGGACGCATCAGCCGTTCTTCTCGATCAGGTCAAGGTTCGTTCTGAGAAATTCGCTGTACTCGTACTTGCTGCAACAGACGAAGGAGCAGAGCGCGAGGTCTTCTTCCTCGAGCTCGAGGCAGCCGAGGGCTTTGGCGGTTTCGGTGTCTTCGACGATGAGCGCCTTGAGCAGAGGCGCGGGCAAGATGTCGAGCGGCATCACTTTTTCGAAGTTGCCGATCGGGATCATCGCGCGAGGGCTTCCGTTTTGTGTGGTGCTGAGCGGGAAGCGGTAGCTCTTGGGGCGCAAGGAGGCGACGAAGGCGCGAAGCGCAGAGTACCTGTCCCTCCCAGGCGCAATCCATCGCAAGAAGTGACGGCTGCGGTCCTCGGCGAGCACGCTGAGCTGGAGCGCGTAGGGGCCGAGATACTGAGCGTGCCCGGCGGCGCGTCGACCGCCTAGAATCGAGCCCGAGACCACGCGGCAGTCGCCCGGCTCGATCTCCCCGTCCAAGAGGTCGTCCGTGCTGGCACCCATTCGTGTACGCAGCAGCCGCGGCTTTTTCACCAGGGGGCCGCCCAGAGCAATCACACGTTCGGTGTGAATCCGACCGCTCGTGAACAGGGCGCCAATGGCGATCACGTCTTGGTAGTTGAGGTACCAGACGAGCTTGTGCTCGCTCACCGGGTCGAGAAAATGAATATGGGTGCCGGGCAGCCCTGCCGGGTGCGGACCTTCAAAGGTCGCGGATGTGACCGATTCGAGAGCCGGAAGCTCGAATGCATGACCCGGCGCCTGACAAACGTGAACCTTGCCGTCGGTCAGACAGCTGAGAACGGCCAAGCCGTCGTGGAACTCGTTCGCGCGCTCGGCGATGACCAGACGCGGGTCGCCGGCAAGCGGATTCGTATCGATTGCTGTGACGAAGATCGAATGCGGCGACGTACCGGCCTCGGGAATCTTTCCAAACGGCCGAGTGCGCAATGCGGTCCAGAGGCCCGAGGACTGCAAGACCGCTCGGACCTCGTCGCGATCGAGCTTCGTAAGCGCGGACCGCTCATGGGAGGCAAAGACTTCTTCCTCGTCGCCGTCCAAGCGGACGACCACAGATTGAAGCGACCTTCGAGCGCCACGATGGATCGCAACGACTTCACCGCAGCCCGGTGAAGTGAAAATCACTTCGGGGTTGTTCTTGTCGATGAGCAGGGCCTGCCCGAGGCGCACGCGGTCACCCACATCAACCTTCAGCCTGGGCTGCAAGCCAACGAAATCGCCGGCGACCAAGGCAACCCAGCCGACGGCATTCGCAACTTCGATGCGTTGCTCCGGAGTCCCAGCAATGGGGATGTTCAGGCCTTTTCGTATGCGAACGTGCATTCGAGTGGGCGGAGCTTAGCCCAAACTTTCGATACGCAAAGGACGAATTTCGGCGCAAATTGTGCGCGTCTCTCGGGCTTCGTATGCACTGCGAACGAGGTACGGATCGGTCATGCGATGGTTCGTCTACGTGTGCGTTCTCCTTGCTCTCGGAAGCTGCAAGGACGAGATCTATTTCATCCCGGGAACGGGAACATTGCCGGATTGTAACGAGACCCCGATCAGGGATCTAAATGGCACAGTCTGGTGCAACCAAGGCACCGTCACCGTCCTCATCGCTGGATGAGCAGGGTGCCTGCTGGTACGAGGACGACGATGGGGGAAGTGAGATACCCGCCCCCGGGCTAGCAGGGAGATTCTTCGTAGAGGTACCCGAGCAGGTCTTCGCGCGAAAGGATTCCGACGATCCGCGCACCGTCGAGCACCGGCAGGCGTCCGATGTTGTGGGCCGTCATCAGGTCCAGGGCCTCATTGAGCGATGCTTCCGGACTGACGCTTCGAACCCGGTGCGCCATGCGGCTCTTGACCGAAAGAGCCCCCTGCCCTTCGCGTTCGGCTCGCTCGACGTCGCGTCGTGAGATCACGCCCACCAGACGGCCGGCCTCTACAACCGGAGCTCCCGTGTGCCCCCACTCTCGAAGTGACTGGGCGAGCTCTGCCAGAGGCGTGTCGGGCGCGACGGTACGAACCGGACTCGACATGAGGTCACGAACGGTTCTCGGACGGTGGCAGCGGCGCTTCACGGCCTCGCGTAGAAGGCTGATGACTTCGTCGAGGGACGCGTCACGCACCATCCCGGAGCCCGCACCTGCGTGTCCACCCCCACCGAGCTCTTGGAGAATTGCGCCTACCGGAACGATGCTGGTCTGCGCGCGTCCGATGATGTGGGTCTTGCCGTTCGGCAGCCGATAGGCACAAAAGAGCGCGTCGTGAGGCAGAATGCGAAACGCCTCGGTCGACACGCTCGCCAGGCCGGCCGGCACCTCTGCCGTCTCCAATGCGGCGACACCGATCGCCGCGCCGTAGCCAGGGACCTCCTGCACCGCCTCGATGAGGCGCACCAGCAGCTCGCGCTCCAAGCCATCCAGCGACGGCCTCAAAAAACGCTGGAGAAGCGGGCCCTGCGCACCCTGACCGAGCAACCAGGCGAGCGCCGTCGCATCGCGCGAGCTCGAACGCGCATAGGAGAGAGAGCCCGTATCCTCGTGGATCCCAAGTGAAAACAGAGTGGCCTCCTCGCGATCGATCTCCGTGCCGCGCGCGCGAAGCCCCTCGACGAGAAGCGTCGTGACTGCGCCCACCGGCTCGACGTGCTCCTCGTCCGCGTGCAGATCGTCAGGCGCACTCGGATGGTGATCCCAAACGGCGATCCGCACGCTGCGCGGCTGCTTCTCGGCGCGCGCGATCACTTCGTCGACGTGCGTTAGGCGCCCGCGTCGCCGCACGTCCGCGACCATCATGAAATCGACCTGCGACAAGTCGAGATCCTGACAGCGCTGCGTACGAAATCGATCTCCGTGGAGCGTCAGATACCGATGGACGTTCGGCGCGTATCCTCCACTCAGGCCGATCAGCGAACCGGGAAACAGTCTCTGCAAAGCCACACACGAAGCCAACCCGTCGAAGTCGGTGGTCTCGTGCGAGGTGATCAGTTTCACGCCCCCGCTTCCAACGTCTCCTGAAGCACCCGCAGCAAATCAACGTAGCTCACGATCCCGAGCAGATCGCCCGTATCGAGATCGGCCACCGGAAGGGCACCCACGCGATGCAAAAGCATCAGCTCCAAGACTTCGCGAACATTGGTTTCAGGATCGACCTTGACCGTGCTGGTGTTCATGAAGGTGCCAACGGTTGCCGAACGCGCGCCCTCGACGGCCTCCATCGCATCGTCTTCCGGGGCCCCGGAAAAGCCTCGAAGGTCGCGGTCGCTGATGATGCCGACGAGCTCGCTGCCACGGACGACCGGAAGGTGCCGGACATCGAGCTCATAGAGGAGCCCCAGCGCTTCAGCGACCGACATGAGCTCCGTCGCAGTCACGGGTTTTTCGGTCATGATTTCTTTTACGAGCACAGGCCTCTCCTCTCCAGGTCGTCCGCTGCGACGCTAGAACATGGGGAACGGTAGGGTTGGTTCTACCGCATTGAAATCCTGAATCATCTTTAGCGCGGTGACCACCGTTATCAGCGAACAAAGATTGGCACCGACCAGGCTCCAACCCATCAGGCGGAGCCGACGAGCCGTCGGCTGAAGGACCGCCATGACGAACACGACGAGCGCCACGGGAAGCACTGCGGCCAGAACCAGGGGAGCGGTGCGGGACCCGAACAGCGCTGCGACCCCCACGCCGATCACGAGCAAACACACGAAAACCAGGAGACCGCGCTTGAAACGCACCCTCTGTTGTTCTTTGTCGGTCTTTGCCTTGGTCCGAGCCACCGTCAGACGCACCACTGCGGTTCCCAGAAGTGAGGTCATCAGCCAAATCAGCGCTACCGCGAGCGTCGTGCCGAGCCCCAGGCCTGCCGAAAGGCCGAGCGGAATCGCGATGGAAGATAGAGTGGCCGCGGCCAAGCCCTCTCCAAACATGCTGCGTTCGAGCCCTTGGATCGCGAGCATCACGAGGACGACGCCGAGCAAGAGCGGGACGGCGACCGCGTACTGGACCTGCCTCGAGGCGAGCAATAGGCCTGCAATGCCGGCGCCGAAGGCAATCAGGCAGAAGACGAGGAGCGTGCGCTTGGCGCGGTCGCTCTCCTCGCGCTGCATCCGGGTCCCCCGCTGCCCGAACAAGACCAGGAGAGGCTCGTTTGCCAGGAACGCGCCGATCGCGCCGATGGCCAAGAGCCAAGTGGCGGTCCTGGGCGCGCCACCCAGAAAAACGGAGACGATCGGGAACAGCAGCTCGGCGTAAGCGCCGTGCTCGCGCGGGACCATCTTGCGTTGTGCGCTGCCCATTGCTCCTGGGGATAGCACCCGCTGACCCACGATCCATGGCATTTTCTAAGGGCCCGAACAGCCCGCGCGCAATATCTGCGTATTGAGCTATATGTGAGCGCGCGGTGCGCTGGAAGACCCGCTTCAGCGTGACCCCCTCGATGATCGACCCTAGGAGAGCGGAATGTGGACGGCAGTAATCGCCGGGGCCGCCGCGGGCCTCGCATCGGTTCCTCATTGCACGGCGATGTGCGGGCCCTTGGCTGCGTACGCGTGCAGTGGACAGCCCGGGGCGTCCGGACAGGCCCGCTACCAGCTTGGCCGCTTCATCAGCTACTCGGTGCTTGGCGCGATTGCCGGCGCTGTCGGTGGCGCAACGGCGGTTAGCCTTCCTCAGGCATGGGGCAGCGCGCTCTTGAGCTGGTCGCTCGCTCTGGGACTGGGCTTGGCGGCGCTTCGCCTGTGGCGCCGCCCTAACCAGCCCCTGGTCACCCTGCGCAGTAAGCAAGACGAGCAAACGCCAAACCTTGTTTCTCGAGCGATCGGAGGCCTTGGACGCCATCCGTTTTTCGTCGGTCTAGGCACCGCGCTCCTCCCTTGCGGCGCCTTGGCAGCAGCAGTCTTAATCGCCGCCTCGACCGGCGCCCCCGTGCTCGGCTCGCTTAGCATGTTCGCCTTTGCCGTGGTCAGTGGGGTCGGACTGGTGGGCGCCACCTGGGTTTTCGAGCGATTTGCGCGCCGCCCGCGGCCGGCAACCTCGCGGGTCCTGGCGGTCGTCCTCGCCCTCGGCTCGATCTTGTTCGTGATTCGCCCGGTGCATGCCCTGCGAACCGGCGACACCTCCTCGTGTCACGCACCGGCAGGAGATGAGGCCGGCCACGACGCGCATCATCAGCATTCCCACTCACCGTGACCGCGCCGGAGCCAGTCGTTTGCGAAGTTCCTTCGGGGCAGTCGCTGCCCTCGGTGCCGCGCTGCGTTCACTGCGCGCAACCCATGGTGAACGACAGCTACGCGCCATACTGCTGTCGCGGTTGCCGCGCCGTACACGCGATCCTCACCAAGGCCGGGCTCACTCGCTACTACGACCTGCGTCGCGGGCCTGGTCTCCCACCGGCGGACCTCGAATCCCGGCGAATCGACCACAAATGGCTGGAGCTCATCGAAGAAGAGCGGGCCGGGGAGATCGGCGTCAGCCGGGTCGAGCTGGACATTCAGGGAATCCACTGCGCCGCCTGTGTTTGGCTGATCGAAGAGCTCTTTCGGCGGAACGGCGGCACTCAAACCGGGCTCATGTCGATCAACCCGGCACTCGGCCGTGTCGAGCTGCGCATCTCGCCTGAGTTCCCTCTCTGCGATTGGGTCGATTCGGTCGAGGGCCTCGGGTACCTGCTCGGCCCCGCCCGCTCGACCGGGGCCAGGGCTTCGGACGACTTGCTCATGCGCGTCGGTATATGCGCAGCGCTCGCGGCCAACGTCATGCTCTTTGGCGCCGCGATCTATCTGGGCCTTCGCGAGGGCCCGATCTACGAGCTACTCAACCAGCTGAGCTATGCCGCCGGCGTTCTCGCGGTTCTCGTCGGCGGTTCGGTCTTCATCAGCTCTGCGTTTCGTGCGGTTCGCCGACGTGTCCTGCACCTCGACGTTCCGATCGCGCTCGGCATCGTTCTAGCATTCGCGGGCTCGACCTATTCGTTCTTTTTTGCGTCCGGGCATGCCGCGTACATCGACACGCTCACCGTGTTCGTCGCCCTGATGCTCGTCGGCCGATGGCTTCAGCAACGCATGCTCGAACGAAACCGCGCCCAACTGCTGGCCGACGACGGTACCGAGAGCCTCCTGACCCGCGAGGTCAAAGACGGCGTCGTTCGCATCGTGCACTGCATCGGCGTCCAAGAAGGGGACCGTCTGCTGATCGCTCCTGGCGATTTGATTCCGGTTGATCTCCGTGTACTCGACCAGGCGGCGAGCTGCTCCCTCGACTGGATCGACGGTGAGAGCCGGCCGCGCCGCTTCGCAAGCGGAGCGGTCGTGCCGGCCGGCGCCTTCAACGTGGGGGAGCGAGCGTTTTCCGGCATCGCCGCGACCAATTTTGCCGCCTCGTCTTTGGTGGGCTTACTCGGTAGCGACCCGGCCTCGAGGGGCGACGGCCCTATGGCCACACGTTGGTGGTCGCAGCTTTCGCGCTTCTATGTGATTGGCGTCGTCACGCTCGCCGCTGCGGGAATCGGATACTGGTGGTGGCGAACCGGAGAGCCGCTCTTCGCGATCGAGGTAGGCACGGCAGTCCTGGTCGTCACCTGCCCCTGCGCCTTTGGTATCGCTGCCCCCCTCGCCTACGAGCTGGTGCTCACACAGTTGCGGCGCGCGGGCATCTTCGTACGCGTGGGGGATTTCCTCGATCGGGTGCGCGGGATGACCCGCATCGTCTTCGACAAGACCGGTACGCTCACCACGGGCATGCTCGAAGTCGCAAATCCAGCGGCCCTCGAAACGCTGTCGGACCAGCAAATCACGCTGCTCTACAACATGGCGGCCCGGAGCGCGCACCCGAAGAGCGTGGCCGTCCGGCGCGCCCTCGAAGGCCACCAGGCGGCGCGCTTCATCGAGCTCGAGGTCGACGAGCAGACGGGATACGGCACGAGCGCCGCGGCCAATGGTGTGCAGCTGAGGCTGGGGGCACCCCACTGGGCCGCCAACGCGACCGCGGACGCGGGCGACGTCGTCTTCTCGATGGACGGCGAAGTCGTCGCCGCCCTGCACACCGACGAGCAGCTACGCCCCGGAGCGCGGGCCGAAGTCGAGCGCCTCGAGGGCGAGGGCTACGAGCTCGCCATCTTGAGCGGCGATGCCCCTTCGCGGGTGGTCAGCCTCGGCGCGAACCTGGGGATGTTCGAGGACGTCTGCATTGGTGGTCAGACGCCTGAACAAAAGGCTGCATACGTCCGAGCGCACGAACCGGCACGAACCTTGCTCGTAGGCGATGGCTTGAACGACCAGGTTGCCATGCGAGAGGCGGCCTGCTCAGGCACACCTGCAGTGAATCGACCGTTCATGGCCTCACGATGTGACTTCTACTTCGTGTCTCCGGGCTTGCACCCAGTGGCGCAAGTTTTGCGTGCGTCCGGCACACTCGCGCATGTTGTGCGTCGCATACTAGCGTTCGCAATCGCTTACAATCTGGTCGCCGTATCTCTAGCAATCTCAGGTTTGATGCGGCCTTGGGTCGCAGCTGTGCTAATGCCGCTCAGCTCGCTCATCACCCTCGCGTACACCGTGATGATGCTGTCGCGAAAAAGGCTCCCATGGAGATCCTGATCTTACTGATTTTCATTAGCGTGTTACTGGTTGGCGCTGCCGTGGCGTTCTTCGCGTGGACTGTCCGGCAGGGGACGTTCGATCAAGTCGATCGACTTGCCCTGCTCCCGCTTGACGATGAATTGCCCGTGACCCCAACGACGGAGAGGGAAGAGGACGAGTATGGAAACTCAGCGGATCGTTTATAACGACAAAGTAGTGCGTCAGTTCCTGTGGGCGTCCGTGCTGTTCGGCATCGTCGGCATGCTGGTCGGGCTGATCATCGCACTTCAGCTGGCCTACTGGCCGGCCAACCTGCCGCCATACCTGTCGTTCGGTCGTCTGAGGCCCCTGCATACCAACGCGGTCATCTTCGCCTTCGTCGGCAACATGCTCTTCGCGGGCATTTACTACTCCACGCAGCGATTGACGAAGGCGCGGCTCGCTTCGAACATCTTATCTGCGATCCACTTCTGGGGTTGGCAGCTGATCATCGTCGCGGCGGCCATCACGCTCCCACTCGGCATCACGGCCGCGAAGGAATACGCCGAGCTCGAGTGGCCGATCGACATCGCGATCGCGGTCATTTGGGTCGTCTTCGCCGTGAACTTCTTTTGGACGCTGGGCAAGCGACGCGAAAAGCACCTGTACGTCGCCATCTGGTTCTACATTGCCACGATCATCACCGTCGCGGTTCTGCACATCGTCAACAGCTTCGAGATCCCGGTCAGCATGTTCAAGAGCTACTCGGTATTCGCGGGTGTTCAGGACGCGCTGGTCCAGTGGTGGTACGGCCACAACGCGGTCGCCTTCTTCCTCACCACGCCAATTCTCGGCATCATGTACTACTTCTTGCCGAAGGCAGCGGGGCGGCCGGTCTTCTCCTACCGCTTGTCGATCGTCCACTTCTGGGGCCTGGTCTTCCTCTACATCTGGGCCGGTCCTCACCACTTGCTCTACACCGCCCTGCCCGACTGGGCGCAAAGCCTCGGCATGGTCTTCAGTTTGATGCTCTGGGCACCGAGCTGGGGCGGCATGCTGAACGGCCTGCTCACGCTCCGAGGGGCCTGGGACAAGCTTCGCTCCGACCCTGTTCTGAAGTTCCTCGCCGCAGGCGTGACCTTCTACGGTATGAGCACCTTCGAAGGCCCGCTTCTCAGCATCAAGAGCGTGAGCGGCCTCGCCCACTACACGGACTGGATCATCGGTCACGTGCACAGTGGCGCCCTCGGTTGGAACGGCCTGATGGCAGCCGGCATGTTCTACTGGCTGGTTCCGAGGCTCTACGGCACCAAGCTCCACTCCCGTCCCGCGGCAAACTTCCACTTCTGGATCGCGACCGTCGGCATCCTCATCTACGCGATCTCGATGTGGGTTGCGGGCATTACCCAGGGCCTGATGTGGCGCGCGGTCAGCGAGACCGGCGGCCTTCTCTACCCGAACTTCGTCGAGACCTACCTCGCGATCCGGCCGATGTACTGGGCGCGCTTCATCTCCGGCATCCTTTACTTCGCCGGGATCATCCTGATGGCATGGAACCTCGTCGCGACCGCCAGGAGCGGAGCCGCGGTGGACGGCGAGGTCGAGGTAGCCGTGGTGACTGAACCACGCGAAAAGGAGATCCCCTGGCCGAAGCTTCTTTTCGGACAGCCGGTCATCGCGTCGATCATCGTCATGGGCTTGCTCTTCGCAATGGGCCTCGTCGGCGGCCTCGTGAGCACGGTCCTCGCCATCGCTGCCGTCATGTGGGCCGTTGCAGCGATCGCGATTGCGATGCGCGGCCGCGCCGAAGACAAGGTCTCCTGGCACCACGCGCTCGAAGGGCGCGCTGGTATCTTCACAGTCTTGGTCGTCATCGGCATCTTGGTCGGTGGCGTGGCGGAGATCATTCCCATGGTCATCTCGGTCCCCGAGACCATCCGCACCACCAAGAACGTTCCCTACACGCCGCTCGAGCTCGAAGGTCGCGATGTCTTCATTCGAGAGGGTTGCTACACCTGCCACTCGCAGATGATCCGGCCCTTCACTTGGGAAACAGCGCGCTATGGCGCGGTCTCCACCATGGACGATTCGATCTTCGACCATCCGTTCCAGTGGGGCTCGCGCCGCATCGGTCCGGACCTGGCGCGCGTTGGCGGCAAGTACGCCGACGTCTGGCACTACAAGCACATGATTGACCCGCGCGAAATTTCGCCTGGTTCGAACATGCCGCCCTACGCGCACCTCAAGACGGAAACGATCGACTTCGCGAACACGGAGGTGAAGCTCCGAGCCATGCGAAACATCGGCGTTCCGTACAAGGCCGAGCAGATTCAAATGGCCGAGCAAAACGCGCAGGCTGCAGCAACAGCAATCGCGGCCGGTTTGGCCACGGACGCTGGCGTGAAGGTTTGTGACGCTCCAGCTGAAGGCTGCGAGCTCCTGGTCAACAGCCGACTGGTGGCACTGATCTCTTACCTGCAACGGCTGGGTCGCATCCCCGAAGCGGAGGCGCTCGCTGCCGTCGAAACCACGGAGGTGGAGTGATGGGCCGATTCGCATCCGAGTTCTTCGAACAAAGCCCGGTGCTGCTCTACCCGCTGCTCTCGCTGGTCTTGTTCTTCACAGTGTTTCTTGTGGTCGTCGTTCGCGTGATGCGGATGAAGGCATCCGAGGCGGACGAGTGCGCGCGCATTCCGCTCGCAGAGGAGTTGGAGGTACCCCATGAGTGAGCAGAAGCGAACCGACGAAATCCAAGGCGAAATCCTCCACGTCTACGACGGCATCGAGGAAGCAGACAACAACCTTCCGACCTGGTGGCTGCTCACCTTCTATGGAGCGGTCGCCTTCGGGCTGGTCTACTGGTTCCACTACCACGAGTACGGCATCGGCAAGCTGCAGCCCCAGCTCTACGCCGAAGCCGTCGCGGCGGCAGAGGCCGAGCGAAGCATCGTCACCGACGAGTCCCTCGAAGCCCTCACTGCCGACGGGACCGCAGTGGCCGCCGGCAAGGAAACGTTCATGGCGCAGTGCGTGGCTTGCCACGATACGCAGGGGCAGGGACGGATCGGTCTCGGCTCGAACCTCACCGACGAGTTCTGGGTCAACGGTGGAGCGCCGACCGACATCCACGCGATCGTGACCAATGGTATCGCGGAAAAGGGCATGCCTCCCTGGGCGCCGATCCTCGGCGAGCAAGGCGTGAATCAAGTGGTCGCTTACGTGCTGACCCTGCGAAACACCAACGTCGAAGGCGGGAAGCCCGTCGAAGAGAACGCCAAGCCGTACCAGCCCTAGGCCTCCCGGGGAGCTCCCCCGAACGCGCTTGCCGATTGGTCATCCGACCCTAAAGACAGCTGACGATGACCGCTAGACTACCTGTCGTAGAAGAACCTGCCAGCTCCCTTCGTTCGGATGGCAGCCGCAACTACGTTCACCCCGCCGATGTCGAGGGCCGCTTCACCCGGCTCCGTTACATCATCTTCACTGTACTGATTGCGGTCTACGTCGTCTTGCCATTCGTCAAAGTCGGAGGTCATCCGGCGGTGTTCATGGACATCGTGAACCGACGCTTCTATCTGTTCGGCGCCGTGTTCAACGCGCAGGACTTCTGGCTCATGTTCTTCTTGCTGAGCGGAGTCGGCCTCAGCTTGTTGATCGTCACCGCCGTCAAGGGTCGGCTCTGGTGCGGCTACGCCTGCCCGCAGACCGTATTTCTCGAAGGCGTGTTTAGACGCGTCGAGCGACTGATCGAAGGGCCCAGGGCCCAAAGGCTACGGCGCAACGCCGCCGGCTTCAGCTTCGACAAGCTCTGGCGCAAGCTCCTCAAACACGGCCTTTATGTCGTGCTTGCGCTCCTGCTCTCGCACGTGTTCATCAGCTACTTCGTGTCGCTTCCCTCGGTCGTCGACATGGTGCAGCGAAGCCCGGCCGAGCACCCGACCGCATTCACCTGGGTCATCGTCATGTCGGCCATCCTGTACTTCAACTTCAGCTGGTTCCGCGAGCAGCTTTGCTTGATCATCTGTCCCTACGGCCGCCTCCAGTCGACGATGACGGACCGCGACACGATGGTAATCGGCTACGACTACAATCGGGGTGAGCCTAGGGGCAAGGCCAGCGATCCCAGCAACGGTGATTGCGTCGACTGCAAACGCTGTATGGTCGTCTGCCCCACAGGCATCGACATTCGCAACGGCCTTCAGATGGAATGCATCGGCTGCGCGGCCTGCGTCGACGCCTGCGATGAGATCATGACCAAAGTGGGCCGCCCACAGGGCCTGGTGCGTTACGACTCGCTCAACGGTCTAGAAGGAAAGCCTAAGCACTTTGGAAGGCCTCGCTTGTTCTTCTACGGAGGTATCGCGACGCTTTGGCTGCTCGGCGCCACGCTTGCATTTTCACAGAGCGTTGCGTTCGAAGCGAACGCGCTCCGGCTCGAAGGTGCACCGTTCATGGTCGTCGACTCGAAGGTGCGCAATTCACTGCGGGTCCATCTGGTCAACAAGACCGGCGATACGCAGACATTCGTCATCGAGCCCGAGACTGAAAGCGGCATCGAGTACATCATCCCTCAGAGGCGCATCGAGCTCGAATCGCTGGGCAGCACCTACATGCCCCTTCTCGCGATCCTTCCCAAAGACCAGATGCGCCCGGGACTCAAGTTGCGGCTCACCATCTCGATGGAAGGCCGCGACGACCGCAAGGCCAGCCGTGTCGTCGAAGCGCCATTCGTCGGCCCGGCCCGTTAGCACCTCGGCGTCAGGGCACCGACATCACAATCGCGCCGCTCTTGTGCACGAGCTCGTGAGACACGCTGCCTAGCAGGGTGCGCGCGACAGCCCCCTTGCCGGTCGTGCCGCAAATGATGAGCGGCGCATCGAGCTCCCGAGCCAAAGCGACCACCGCATCGGCCGGATGTCCGACGACGGCATGGCAGTGGATCTGAAGGTCATCGGCCCGAACGGTGCCGCAGGTCCGCATCTCGAGGAGCTGCCGGAGGTCCTCGAGCTCCTTGCTTGCTGTCGATACACTGGAATCGCTCGAGTCGAGCACCGTCACGATGTGAACTTCCGCCTCGAGCTGGCGGCCCATGAACACTCCGAGCTCGAAGGCTCGCCGCGCTGGGTCAGAAAAGTCGTAAGCCACAATCAGTCGTGGAATCAATGACACGGGTTACTCTCCATCCTTCGGCTTGTTGTCACATCGGCCACGCACCACCAAGACGGGACAGGGCGCGTGACGCACGACTCGTTCCGCAACGCTACCAAGGAACGCACGGGACAGGCCGCTTCGGCCATGGGAGCCGAGAATGACGAGGTCGACGCCCTCGTCCTCGGCCATTTCGACGAGAGCTCGCCCCGGCGAGGGGTGTTGAATCACGCTCAGCTCCACCTCGGGGACCCCTTTGAGGAGCTCGGCGGTCTTTCCGGTGAGGGTGTCGCGAATCGCCTCCTCGATTTCCACCCGAATGCTCCGCTCGAGAAGGTCCGGACGCGACCAGACGACGGGGGGAACGTTGGGTGTCGGGTCGAATACATGGGTGACCAGCACGCGCGAGTTGAACGTTTTGGCGTAGAGGGCGGCGGCCCGAAGGGCCTCGTCCGAGATGTCAGAGAAGTCGGTCCCGACGAGAATGGTCTGTGGCTGATCCATGGCTGCACCTCTCACTATCAAGCTTCGTGCCAGACGATAGACACGGCTTTAGCGTGCAGAGCATAGCGAAAATGACGCAGGTTCTGCGAAAGTTTCCGATGCGACGCAGAACTTGCGTGCCCGACGAACAGAAATGCTGCTAAACCCTTGGCGCGGTACTTGCAGTAACTTGAGCCGGGTAATGCATTACAGGAGGACCAGATGAGCGACGAAGCCTTGATGCCTTCCGAAGTTCGTCGAAAGGTGCTGAGCCAGCACCGGGAAATCGAGCAAATGCTGTCGGAGCTCGAGGCAGGAGTCGCCAAGCTCGGCGAAGGAGGCGTGGATTCCGCTCAGGTCAAACGCGCAGCTTACGCACTGCGCGGCATACTCGAGCTCCACATGAATTTCGAAGAGGCCCACATGGTGCCCGCCATCAACGATGCAGACGGGTTTGGCCCAGAGCGGGTTCGCCACCTCCACGCCGAGCACGCTGAGCAACGCCAAGAGCTGGACCGATTGGTGGACGCAATCCGGGAAGCCAGCTCGGCCGATGGCCTGATCTCGAGCGTGAGCAAGCTCGCAGAGATGCTACGCGTCGACATCGAGGAAGAAGAGCGCGAGTACGTGAACGAAAAGCTCCTCAGCGACAACCTGATCCCAAGTGACCCATTTGGCGGCTAGCAAGCCGGCATCGAGAGGACGGAAACTCCACATGCAGATCAAACAGATCCTAGTCCCCACGGATTTCTCCGAGAATGCGCAGCACGCGGTCAGCTACGCGACCGAGCTCGCCAAGCGTTGCTCGGCCAAGATCCACCTTCTACACACACCGGTGATCCCGACTTATCTGCTGATGGACCTATCCTACAGCCCGGGTCCGGAAGCCGTCACGCGCATCCTCAACGACTCCCAGGCCGCCCTCGATGAGCAGGCAAAAGATCTTGCGGCCGCCGGCGTCGAGTACTTCACGGTCATTCGCGAAGGAACAGTCCACGAGGTGATTCGCGACTACGCTAAAGAACATGACGTCGACCTGGTCGTCGTCGGCACGCACGGACGCGCCGGAGTCTCGAAGCTGATGTACGGGAGCGTGACGGAGCGAGTCATCAAGACGGTCCACACCCCGATCATCATCATCCCGCCCGAAGGCGGCACGATGCCCAGCTCGATCGTAATTGCGTACGATTTCTCGGCTCCAGCCAAGCGCGCCGCCGAGGTTGCCTGCGCGATCCACCAGCTCTTCGGTGGGCCGCTGCACATGGTCCACAGCTACCTGGACGTCTGGGGCGAGTACACGGACCGGGGCGCAGTCGTCGGAGAGGCTGCTGAAAAACGGCGCCAGGCACTCCATCTCGGGCTCGAGGAGATGCTCGAAACCGAATCGAAGGAGCTGTTTTCGGGCGAGGCGCCCAGTATTCAGACCCACCTCGTCACCGGAGACCCTGCCGAGGGCCTTCTCAGGGCCGCTCACGACGTCGATGCCACGCTGATCTGCGCCGGCACGACGGGCAAGAGCGGCATCGAGCGTCTCCTGATCGGAAGCGTCGCCAGGCGGCTTCTGCACGACGCCAAAGTGCCCTTGCTCCTCACGCACGACGACGCTTGAGAACGCAGCACCTTGAATCAGCGTGCGGACAGCGCATGATAGGAGCGTGATGCTGGGGCGGGTCATTGCACTGGGGCTGGCGATCGCGCTCGGGGGCGGTTGCGACTGCGAGCCGAAGCGGGCGTCCGAGAACTTGGAGCTGCCGGCCGGTTTCGAGAAAGTGATGCAGGAGCACGGCGCGCTCTCGGTCGTGGCTCGAAACGCGCTGATCCGTGGAGAGCTGCCCCTGGCTCAGCAGTCGATGCGCAAGCTCGCGTTCTTCATGGAACACGTGCCTTTTCCCGAGGAAGGCAAGGAGTACGCGCGAATTACCCGGGAGCTCGCCACAGAGGTACGAGAGGCCGCTGACCTGGAAGAGGCATCCATGGCCTTCGCACGGCTCTCGAACGCCTGCGGGCAATGCCACCACGCGCTCGATCGTGGGCCGCCGATGAAGCTCGACCCCTCGCCAGAGGGCGAAGAGCTGACGATGCACATGCGACGCCACTTCTGGGCGGTCGAACGGATGTGGGAAGCTTTGCTGAGCGACTCGACCTCGGCGTTCCAGGCCGCCGCCGGAATGCTAGCGGGGTCGCCGCTACACGGGCCGACAGACCCGAACAGCGAGAGGCCTCCTGGCACGACCCGCCTCGCCTACGAGGTTCACGACCTGGCGTTCGCAGCGGCCGTCGAAGGCAAGGCCCGTGAAGACGAGTACGTACCAAAGCCGGGCGAGGCGCTGGAAGACGAGCCAACCACGTTCGGGCAAGCGGAGATTTTCGGGCAGATCTTGTCCGCATGCAGTCAGTGCCATAGCTTGGTAGACGTGACACCAGAACTGACGCCCAGCGAGCGTCGCCGGAAGACTCCATGAGCTCCCTAGCGCGAATCTCGGTCATCTCCTTGTTCATCGTCGAGCTGGCCTGTGCCTGCGCGAGCGGTCGAGTGCGCGGCGCTCAAGGTACCGAAATGCGACAGGCCGAGGCGTACGAGCCCGAGCGTAAGGTGGACCCTCCTGAAGGTAACATCTCCCGCGAAACCGAGACCTATCCCCTGCTTGAAGTCGACCTCGAACGGCGTCGTCCGGCAGTGGGACCTGGGCCGGAACCGGAGCCCCAAGCGGGACCCCAGCCCGAGCCGAAACCCGAACCCGGGAACGCCCCGGAATAGACAAGGTGAGATGTCCAAGCTCTGCTCCGCTGAACAAGCGGTCAATCACGTCAATTCAAATCAGCGCGTCTTCGTCCACGGAGGCGTCGCAACCCCAACCGCCCTGGTGGATGCCCTCGTTCAAGAGGCGAGCCGACTGCACAACGTCGAGCTGATCCACCTGCACACTTCCGGCGACGCGGCCTACGGCAAGCCGGAGTACGCACGCTCGTTTCGCGTGGCCAATTTGTTCGTCGGCCACAACATGCGCCACCAGCTCGACGGGGATCGCGTCGACTACCTGCCGTGCTTTCTTTCGGAAATCCCGCAGCTGTTCCGCTCCGGACGCCGGGCACTCGACGTGGCCTTGGTTCAAGTCTCGCCGCCCGACAAGCGCGGCTACTGCAGCCTCGGCGTCTCGGTAGACGTGGCCAGGGCGGCGGTCGATTCCTCGAAGGTCGTTATCGCTCAGGTCAATCGACACATGCCGCGGGTGCATGGCGACGGCTTCGTGCATATCGACCAGCTCGATTGGCTGGTCGAGCATGACGAGCCGCTCCCGGAAGTCCCGGCCACGGTACCGAGCGACGAAGAACAGGCGATCGGTCATCATGCAGCCGAGCTCATCGAGGACGGGGCTACTTTGCAGATGGGGATTGGAGCCGTACCCGACGCGGTCCTGGCCTCTCTCAAGGGTCATCGCCATCTAGGAGTCCACACCGAGATGTGGTCCGACGGCCTGCTTCCCTTGCTCGAATGCGGCGCGGTTGACAACAGCCAGAAAGTCATTCATCCGGGGCGGACCGTTTCCGGCTTCGTCGTCGGAACTCGGCGCGTCTATGACTACATCGACGACAATCCGACCATCACCCAGTACGACATCGGTTACGTCAATCGGGTCTCGGTCATCAACCGGAACCCAAAGGTGACTGCGATCAACTCAGCCGTAGAAATCGATCTCACCGGACAGGTCTGCGCCGATTCCATCGGCCATCGCGTCATCTCGGGCGTGGGCGGCCAGATGGATTTCATTCGCGGGGCGATGACCTCGGAGAGGGGCAAGCCCATCATCGCCCTAACGAGCCGCACAAAAAAGGGCGCCCCCCGGATCGTGCCCACTCTTCGACCGGGCGCAGGTGTGGTCACGACCCGTGCGCATGTCCGCTTTATCATCACGGAGAATGGCGCCGTCGATCTGTACGGAAAGACTCTCAATGAGCGCGCCCAGCTGCTCATCTCCATCGCGCACCCCGACGATCAAGAGGCCTTGGAGCGTGCCTGGTACGAGACCCGGGCCTAGAGGATACGCGCACCGCTTGCGCTAGCGACAAGGGGCCCCGCAGATGTTGCGCCGCCCCCGGAAGATGTTGACGACTTGTGACGGAAATGGGCGCCCATGCGCGCCATTCTTTGGCACGTCTCCTGCTTGGAACGTGCTTTCGACCCGAGGTGGATTTGGGTCTAAGGGGAGAACACTGTGATTTTGCCAAGTTGGTTCCCATCGCGCTCCGACAGTGCGTCGGGGCTGCGCCTCGTCAGCAAGGCGCGAGGAAATGAAAAAGACAGCACCGCGACCGGCGAGATCACTCCAGATGCCGAATGGCTCAGTGTCAACGCGGGCGGTTCGTTCGCGATGGGCACCATCGATCGCCGCCCGCGCCGCAAATACCACAGCCTTCTAACGGTCCGAGAGCCCGGCGTCGGCGAGCCGGTGAACATGGTCGCCGAGGTGGAAGAATGGCTCGAGGTCGGCGACGAGAGAATTGCGCTGCACAGCTACAACTGGGGCAGTACGGTC